>Ga0247804_10000464_pt1 | contig 18730 bp, 10 predicted proteins | sample UWRJL029104C1_FD_181142 | JGI IMG/M metagenome (GOLD analysis project Ga0247804, IMG submission 181142) | Plant litter microbial communities from Arlington Agricultural Research Station in Wisconsin, United States - UWRJ-L029-104C-1 | ecosystem: Environmental > Terrestrial > Plant litter >...
TATATAATAAGGACAATTGAGGTGCTATCTTTACATCAGAAACATAAAAACGCAATGACTTACAACCCTGTAATAATTTGCAGCCAAACATGAAGACCCTTTATGTAAGGCATCCTAAAATAATAGAGCCGGCCTTACAATATGACCGTTTTTTTTTATGTCCAAAAATGATGCTTCGTGTTTCAGTATGACAAGATATGCTTCGACAAACTCAGCATGACATAGGTGCTTCGATAAACTCAGCATGACAGAGTGGATAAGGATTAATGATTCTGTGTTACAGGCAAGATGATATTGAAGATAGCACCACTGTTTAGATCGCCTTCTGCATAAATATCACCGTTATGATTTAAGGCTATCTTTTTACACATAGCCAGTCCAATGCCGGTGCCTTCATATGTTGACTTATTATGCAGCCTTTGGAATATCTGGAATATCTTTTCTACATATTCTGCCTCAAACCCAATACCATTATCTTTAAAAATAATATGGACGTAGTCATGCTTAGCTGATAAGGCATGATGATGTATGGCATCTTTAGTAATACGTGTACAAGTAATGGATATTTGAGGTGAAACATCGTTGCGCGCAAACTTCAATGAGTTACCTAAAAGATTTGTGAATAACTGTGTCATCTGTAAAGCATATGCATCAATTACAGGAAGTTCATCGTGCATTACAATAGCTGCTTTCTGTTCTATCAGCAGGTCATAATCGGCAATAACATTTTGTATAATATCGTTTAAATTCACTTTTTCAAATCCTTGGTTTTCTTTCACCAACTGTGAATACATCAACACATCTTTTATCAGGTTAGACATTCTTGCAGAAGAGCTTTTAATTTTAGTAAGGTAGCCTTCAGCCGATTCACTGATATTTTCTCCTAAGTTTTTTTCAAGCATTTGTGAAAAGGTACCGATCTTACGTAACGGCTCCTGCAAATCATGCGATGCTATGTAGGCAAACTGTGCCAGTTCTTCGTTGGAACGTATAAGCAAGGTATTCGAATTTTCGAGTTCGTCGTTAGTTGCCTGTAAAGCATCAATTGCCATACCGAGTTCTTCGGTACGCAATTTTACTTCTGCTTCCAGTGTTAACTGTAGCTGTTTTTCCAATGTAATATCCTGAGCAGTACCGGTTAAAGAGATAGGTTCGCCGGCTTCATTATAGAATACCTGTGCCTGTGCGTGAATGATACGTGTTTGACCGGTAAGCCTGTTAACAATTGGATGTTCGTTATCATAAAATCCGTCAGAACCAACAGCAATAGCAGCAGCTACTGCAGCAACCACAGATGCTCTGTGAGATGGAGGCAGAGGATTGTATGCTTCATCTAAATTCTTAGTGCTTTCAGAAAAGCCAAGCCATTCCATAAAGCGCGGTGAATAATGATATATACCTGATCTGATATCTAATGTCCAGGTAGCAAGGTTTGCCATTTCTATAGCGTTGCGCAGTTCGGCTTCGGTATCTTCAAGTTCCTGCTGGGCTTTTATTTGTGCGGTCACATCCACAGCTATATCTAATATAGCATACACTTCGCCTTGTGCATTAAAAACAGGTGTATAGGTAATATTGTAATAATTATGTGTGAGTACGCCGTTTTGCACGATCTTTACCAATGAACCCGGCGATTTAAATTCTATACCGGTGGTAAATGCATCATCGAGTATTTTAAGAAAAGGCTGACCTTCTGTAAGTAGTTCCGGCATTACTTCAACCAAAGGTTTGCCAACGATATCAGGACCTTTGCCTACAATGTCTATAAATGTTTGGTTAGGGTTTTCAATGATAAGGTCGCGACCTACAAAAAGACCAATACCAGCCGGTGCTGACGAAATAATACCACGAAGTTTTGTTTCACTTTCTTCTATTTTTCTGCGTGTAATTACTTGTTCCGTTACATCAGTAGCCACTACCAACACACCTGTAATGGCGCTGCCTTGTCGCCTTGGCTGATAGATGAGGTCAACATATACCTGATCGAGTTTTCCGCCACGTATGAGTTCTACAAAAACTTCTTTTGATATGTAAGGCTTGCCTGTGGCAATTACTTCGTGTAACAAGTTATCAAATCCTTGTCCTTCGAGTTCAGGTAATGCTTCAAGCAATGGCTTATCTATTAAATCTGATGGTTTGCGTCCTACCAACTCGGCATAAAAAGTATTTACTATTTTGTACGTGAGGTTTTCTTTGCTGATGGTAGCAATAGCGACAGGAGATTCTTCAAAAGAGGAAAGTAGTTCGCGTTGTGTTTCTTCAATTTGTTGCTGTACAGATATTTGGTCTGTAACGTCTATTGCCATATTCATGATTCCGTATACAGCTCCTTCAGCATTCAATAATGGTTTATAAGTGAAATTGAAATAAAATGTAGATAATACACCATCTACCAAAAGTTCGCAAGCTGCTGCATTATCAGAATATGGAATACCTGTTGTGTAAATATTGTCTAATATTTGGAGAAATGGCTGACCGACCAATTCAGGAACGGCTTCTGCTAAAGGCTTACCGATCACATCATTTGTTTTGCCCCAAAATCTCAGCATCCTTTCATTGGCAATATCTATTTTTAAATCACGTCCACTAAAGAAACAGGTAGCTACCGGTGCTTCTTCTATTAATGATCGAAATCGAGACTCGCTTTTCTCAATTCTTTCTTTTGCATTTACGTGGTCGGTAATTTCGCGTATGGATCCTGCGAATCGGATAGGTTTCTGCTGTTCATCAAAAAAAGCTTTACCTTTTGCTCTCAGCCATCTTATTTTCCCGTCTTCTGCACCAATAGTTCTGTATTCTACTTCATAACTGCCGTCACCACCAGATTTATTTAATGCAGCATTAATGTTGTTCACTACTCTGTCGCGATCGTCTGGATGCAGGTTGCCGACCAAATCTTTTTGATATCCGACTGCTTCTTTGTGCGTGATGCCAAATAAGGAGCGGCACCTTTCATCCCAAAACATAGTTTTTTTAATCAGATCATGGTTAAATGTTCCTAAGTCGGCAGCTTCTTTTGAAATTCGCTCCGTTTCCAACACATCTTCAAGCTGCTGCTCGCGGATTTTCTGTTCTGTAATATCTATGCATGTTCCGATGTAACCTGCAAAGCTACCATCATCATTAAAGCGAGCTGTATTTTGTGCTAAGAGTGTTCTGTATTCGTTCTGTTTATTCAACATCCTTACTTCTCCTGCAAACGGCATCTTGTCTATAGAAGCATTAAGGTAAATATTCATTTGTTTTTCCCTGTCATCAGGATGTATCAGTGTCATCAGATCTGTGTTAATAAGTTCTTCCGATGTCTTTCCGGTTAGTTCTGTCCAAGCGTGGTTGAAATAAGTAGGTTTATCATTTTCATCACCTACAGCTATCAGTATATGTGTACTTTCAGCCATGGTTCTGAAACGTTTTTCGCTGTCAATGATGCTTTTTAAGGATTTAACTTTTTCAGTAGTTTCTGTACAAATAATCCATATACCTTGTATTATATTGTTTTCATCATAAATAGGACTACAAGAAAAGTCATAGAATACTTCTTCTTCATTTCCATTCCTGTTTATCAATAATTTATAATCCTTAAATACAGAAGGTTCACCTTGCATTATATTATTCAGCAAAGGTTGTAATGTTTCCCATATATCAATATAACTTTCTTTAGCACTTATGCCTAATATATCCTGACGCTTACTGCCGTTTAAAATCGGACGAAACGCATCATTATATAATTGAATATACTTCTTACTCCAGCATATTAGCATAGGCGAAGGAGAATTGAGTATTGTTGCCGTTATTTGTTTTAACTGTATAGACCAATTTTCAGGATTACCTAAAGCAGAATGATTCCAATCTTTATCTCTCATTAAAGAACCCATTTCTCCACCACCTTGTAAGAAATTAAGTTTACCGGAATATTGTTCAGATGGATACATACAAGCTAACTAATAAATGGTTTTAACAGTTCTATAAGTTTATTAAATTCTATGGGTTTGGTAATAAAATCATATGCACCTAATTCTTTTACTGTTTGCTTTATGGATTCATTCGATGCCGTAGAAAAAATGATAACAGGAATTGTAGAAAGATGTTCATCTTTTTTGATAAGTGTTAAAAATTCATGTCCGTTCATCATGGGCATATTCAGGTCGAGGAATATAACTTCGGGTTTGAGTTCGGCAGATATTAATTTATGTAAAGCATCCTTTGCATTGTTACAATAATCATATTGTACGGAAGAAGAAATAGTTTTTATTGCATCCTGAAATATTTCCTGATCTTCTTCATCGTCGTCAATTAATAAAATATGCTTAAAGCTCATACAAAAAAATAAAAAAACTATAAATTATAATTAGCACTCAAAAAAATGAGCTGATTTTATTTCTGCGATTGATTGTTCAATATACATAAATACTTCTTAAAAATCCTATGTCAATGCCTTAATAATTTCTATTATATGGTCTTTGAACTCCTAAAATAATATAGATTTCTTTCCTGTTTTCCGGATAATTTCTTTTCCAATTCCGATATTATTTTTGGTAATGATATTTTTTTAGTGTTTTATAATCTTCGGTTTTTTATGTTTTGTTAAACTGGTTGCCTAAGCACGAAGTTTCAATTACTTTAAGATAACATTATTTCTAATTAATTTGATATATTTCAAGGCAACCAAACTTTAGATTCTGTTATCTTTAGATACAATTAATTTAGAACAAGAATGCCATTTTCCGCACGCAACAGAGCCAGATATATTCATCACCTAAATACAGAAGTATATGACTTGTTGGTCATTGGCGGTGGTATTACCGGAGCAGGTATTGCTTTAGATGCAAGAACAAGAGGCTTAAAGGTTTGCCTGATAGAGAAATCAGATTTTGCTTCAGGTACCAGTTCGCGTTCTACAAAATTAATTCATGGCGGACTTCGTTATTTAAAACAATTAGAATTTGGTATCGTTCGTGAAGTAGGACAGGAGCGCGCTATTTTACATAAAAACGCACCACACATTGTATTGCCGGAACGTATGTTGTTGCCAATTGTAGAAGGTGGTTCATTGGGAAAATATTCTACTTCTTTAGGTTTATATGTTTATGACAGATTAGCCGGTGTTGAAAAGGAAGAGCGCAGAAATATGTTATCTAAAGAAAAGACTTTAGAAACCGAGCCTCTTTTAAATGAAGATATTTTAAAAGGTGGAGGCATGTATGTTGAATACAGAAGCGATGATGCAAGACTGACGATAGAAGTAATGAAATCTGCTGTAGAGCGTGGTGCTTTATGTGTAAATTATGTAGAATGTAACAATTTTACACATGATAAAAATGGCAAAATAAGCGGTGCAGTTTGTAAAGATGTATTAAGTGGTGAAGAAATAAACATTACAACAAAAAAAGTAATTAATGCTTGCGGTCCTTGGGTTGATACTTTGCGCAAGACAGATAATTCTTTAAAGAAAAAAAGACTGCATCTAACCAAAGGAATTCACATTGTTATTAAAAAAGAAAGATTGCCAATAAAGCAAGCAGTGTATTTTGATGTGGCTGATGGCAGAATGATATTTGCAATTCCACGCGGCAAAAAAGTATACATTGGCACCACTGATACCAATTACAAAGAAAGCATCGACTTTCCATTTGCTACAAAAGAAGATGTTGAATACACTTTGAAAGCAGCGAATAATATGTTTCCTTCTGTGAACTTAACAGAAGAAGATGTGGAATCAACCTGGGCTGGCTTGCGACCATTGATTCATGAAGATGGTAAGTCGCCATCTGATCTTTCCAGAAAGGACGAAATATTTATTTCCGATACAAACCTAATATCAATTGCAGGTGGCAAGCTTACCGGTTTTCGCAAAATGGCAGAACGAAGCGTAAATGTAGTTTGCAAACAACTGAAACTGGAAGATGGTAGAGAATTTAAGGAATGTACAACCGAATCTATCATTTTAAGTGGTGGAAATCTTCCAAAACCACCGAATGAATTTGCGATAGATCTGCAGGAAGATTTTAAACAGTTTTATTTAGATGATGTGCTGAATTTGGTGTTGAAGTATGGCAGCAATACAGAATATATCTTAGCAGCAGCGCAAACACATTTTAAAAATAATTTGCTGCTTGCTGAAGTTGAATACAGCATACAAAATGAGATGTCAACCAACTCAACAGATTTTATTGTTCGTCGCTCAGGAAGACTTTATTTTGAACGTCCTGAGATTGACAGTAATATTGATATAATCAACCAGTACTTCAACGAGCAATTGGATCACACGCAGGAACAAATCGCCAAAAACCTGCACAACTTTGAAGTTGAATATAATGGTGTTGTTGGTTTTAGAGGTTAAATTACTTGTCACAGCAACTAATTTTATTTTCAACTTAAAATCCGTAATTTTGTTACTATAAATTGTACATCGTACATTCATTTTCATTGTAACTCGTAAATCAAAATTATGTCAAATAAAATTCTTCCATTTTCAATTCCTACCAACGAACCCATTTTAGGTTTTTTATCAGGAAGCAAAGAACGTCAGCAATTAAAAGACGAATTAAAAAGAAGAAAAGAAACCATTTATGATATTCCAATGGTAATTGGCGGTAAAGAAATCAGAACCAACGATACCACAGATATTTTTCCACCACACGAATTATCACACAAAATTGCACATTACCATAAAGGAAAAGTTGAACACGTAGAACAAGCCGTAAAATCAGCTCTAAAAGCAAGACAAAAATGGGCAAACACATCTTGGGAAGATCGTTCAGCGATTTTCTTAAAAGCAGCCGATCTAATTTCAGGACCATATCGCGCAGCTATCAATGCAGCAACCATGCTTGGTCAATCTAAAAATGCTTACCAGGCAGAAATTGATGCAGCTTGCGAATTGGCAGATTTCTTACGTTTCAATGTATATTATGCAAATGAAATTTATGCAGATCAACCGATCTCAGTTGCAGGCATCAGAAACTCCGTAGAATATCGTCCTTTGGAAGGTTTTATTTATGCGATTACGCCATTTAATTTTACTGCAATTTCCGGTAATTTATGTGCATCGCCAGCCATGATGGGAAATGTAATTGTCTGGAAACCATCAGCAACACAAATCTATTCTGCATGGACCATCATGGAAATTTATCGCGAAGCAGGTTTGCCTGATGGAGTTATCAATTTAATATTTGCAGACGCAATAGAAACCACAAACACATTACTATCAAATCCTGATTTTGCCGGTGTACATTTCACTGGTTCAACAGGTGTTTTCAATGCTATCTGGAAAACGATTGGCGAAAACTTAAACACATATAAAAGCTATCCACGCATTGTTGGCGAAACCGGTGGAAAAGATTTTACCATTGCACATCCATCAGCAGACATAGATGTTTTGGCAACAGCATTGCTTCGTGGTGCATTTGAATATCAAGGACAAAAATGCTCTGCATGTTCGCGAGCATATATTCCAAAATCACTTTGGGACAAAACATGGGAAAAAATGTATGCTGCTTTAAAAACTTTTAAAGTTGGAAACGTGGAAGATTTTTCTGTGATGATGGGTGCCGTAATCTCTGAAGATGCTTACAAACGTATTACAAAATATATCGATCAGGCAAAAGCAAATCCAGATAATATTGTAATGTATGGTGGTGGTTATGATAAGAAGAAAGGTTACTTTATTGAGCCGACAGTTATCTTAACAAAAGATCCGAAATCTGTTACAATGGTAGAAGAAATATTTGGTCCTGTGTTGACGATTTTTGTATATGAAGATGAAGAGTTTGATAATGTTTTACAACTCGTAGATTCAACTTCTGAATACGCACTAACAGGTGCTATTATAGCGCATGATACTTATGCGATAGAAAAAATGAGATTGGCTTTAACAAACAGCGCAGGAAATTTTTATATCAATGATAAATGTACAGGTGCAGTAGTTGGACAACAACCATTTGGTGGCGCACGCAAATCAGGCACAAATGATAAAGCTGGCAGCAAATTAAACTTGTTGCGTTGGACTTCACCAAGAACTGTGAAAGAAAATTTCGTTCCACCGAAATACTACACATATCCTTACATGAGTGAAGAGTAAAAAGTTTTTTAAATCCACAAAAGTCAAATAAATTTTAGTTAAACCGGAAAATTTGGTTCTAACTAAAAACAGTGATATATTAGAGAAATTTTATAAATCAATGAAAAAAATCTGTTCTCTATTCATCTTCATCTTTTGTCTGTCAAACACTAAAGCAGCCGACGAATTTTTAGTTAGCTATACATTAGTAAAATCTCACACCAAGAAAACAATTTCAGCACTTTGGAAAGAACATAAAATTCCGAAAGTTATATTGCCTGTAAAAAATGACGTTGATATTTATGAAATTATTTACAACGCAAAGTGGATCGATGGAACCCTTAGAAAAGAGTCAGGCATTGTGTACGTTCCAAGATTTAAAAAAGAAAAAGCTGCACCAACCATGATGTTTGGTCATGGCACACAAATACACAAAGCAAGAAATATTAGTGATGGTGACGCACAACAAGGTATCTGTTTAGGCTTTGCAACAGATGGATATTTGGCATTGTATCCTGATTATTTTGGAATAGGAAAAGGTGAAGGTAATCACTTATATCAACATGCAGAAAGTGAAGCAAATGCCTTTATTTATATGCTTTTTGCAGTAGAAGAATTGAAACAAAAAGTGAACTTGAAAACTAACGGACAAATATTCTTAACTGGTTATTCACAAGGTGGACATTCATCTTTTGCCGCACATAAATATTTAGAAGCTTTGAATGATCCACGCTTTAAAGTTACAGCATCTTCACCAATGAGCGGCGCTTATGACATGACCGGCGAACAGGAAAAATACATGTTTCAGGAATATCCAAGACCATTTTATTTGCCATACCTATTAACGTCTTATCAGGAAGCTTATAAGGTTTTAGAAATTGATGATATATACAAAATTTTTAAACCACCATTTGATACTTTATTGCCAAAATATTACACCAATAACTTTGATAAAACTTTAGATGATCTGGATAAAATTATGCCTAAAGTTCCAAAAGATGTAGTGATTGATTCTTTGGTTGAAATCTATAAAACAGACACAGCATTTTTATTTACCAAAAGACTGAGAGAAAATAATTTAACGAGCTGGAAACCGCAAGCACCTGTACAATTGTGCTATTGCAAAGGCGACAGAGAAGTAAATTATAAAAACGCTGAAGTAACTTATAATACAATGAAAGCGCTTGGTGTTACAAAAATCAAACTTAATAATTTAAGCGATCATTTAGATCATAACACTTGTGCTGCTTTTGCTGTAATGGCAACGAAATTTTATTTCGACAGATTTAAAAAGCATGGTGATAATCCAAAGATGAAAGACGTGCCGAAATTTAAAAAAGCATTAGCAAATATCATTAAGAAAAAAGAAGAAAAAAAATACATGGAATCTCATCATGATAATGCAAGATTTTAAAACACATTTAATTTCGTACCACGATTATTGTGGCGCGAAAAACACAATTTAATCTATTCATCAAAGATGAATTCTGTGTTTCTTTAACTATCCTTAATCATAGAACAAGCTATGTTTCTATGTGGTTTAAATTTTTATTATTTTGCAACATAATTAACTACATGAAAATCAAAATCTGTGGAATGAAATTTCCTGAAAATATTCAGGAAGTCGCTGATTTGAAACCGGATTATTTAGGTTTTATTTTCTATAACAAATCTAAAAGATATGCATTGGATGAAAATAGAGAAGCATTTTCTGATTTCATTTTTCAGGATTCTATACGAATACAAAAAGTAGGTGTTTTTGTAAATGAAGAAATAAAAAATATTATTCGTATTGCAACGGAATTTGACATCAATTTTATTCAGTTACATGGCGATGAAACACCGGAATTTTGTGAAGATCTGCAGCTTTTAGGATTTAAAATTATTAAAGCTTTTGGTATTAATGAAGATTTTGATTTTGCAGTTTTAGGTGAATATGAAGATGTTTGCGATTACTTTTTGTTCGATACCAAATCAAAAGAATATGGTGGAACAGGAAAGCATTTCGATTGGAGTTTGTTGAAGCAATACGATAATACTAAGCCAATCTTTTTATCAGGTGGTTTGGAAATTCAGGATATTCCAATCATTCACGATTTATTAAAAGACATAAATATTCATGCCTTGGATTTTAATAGTAAATTGGAAATGGATTACGGTTTGAAAGATGTAGAAAAATGCAGCATAGTAATTCAACAATGTAATAATGTAACAATGAAATAATGCTTTTACTTTCCAATGCAATTATTTAATTGCTAAATTGTTTCATTATTTTATTGCTTAATTATGTCAATCTCAAATCTTACATCTAAATATCAAGTCGATGAACATGGCTATTACGGTCAGTTTGGTGGTGCATACATTCCGGAAATGTTACATCCAAACATCGAAGAATTACAACAACGATATTTAGATATTATTTACGAAGAAGAATTTCAAAAAGAATTTTTATCGCTGTTAAAAGATTATGTAGGAAGACCAACACCACTATATTTTGCTAAACGTTTGAGTGAAAAATTTCAAACCAATATTTATTTAAAAAGAGAAGATCTTTGTCATACAGGAGCACATAAGATCAACAACACAGTTGGACAAATTCTTTTAGCAAAACGCTTAGGTAAAACACGCATTATTGCAGAAACAGGCGCCGGTCAACATGGCGTAGCAACTGCAACCGTTTGTGCTTTAATGAATTTGCCTTGCGTAGTTTATATGGGTGAAGTTGATATTGAAAGACAAGCACCAAATGTGAAGCGTATGCAAATGTTAGGCGCAGAAGTTCGACCTGCAAAATCAGGTTCACGAACATTAAAAGACGCAACAAACGAAGCAATGCGCGATTGGATCGCAAACCCGATTGACACACATTACATTATTGGAAGCGTTGTTGGACCACATCCATTTCCTGATATGGTTGCACGTTTTCAAAGTGTGATCTCTGAAGAAATAAAAATTCAATTAAAAGAAAAAACAGGTAATGAAAATCCTGATTTTGTAGTAGCATGTGTTGGTGGCGGAAGCAATGCAGCAGGTGCATTTTATCATTTCTTAGATAGTGAAGATGTGAAGCTTATTGCTGTTGAAGCAGCTGGTCATGGTGTACATTCAGGAAAGAGTGCAGCAACCACAGCGTTAGGAAAAGCTGGTGTTCTGCATAGTTCTAAAACTTTATTTATGCAAACGGAAGATGGACAGGTCATAGAGCCACATTCAATTTCTGCAGGTTTGGATTATCCTGGAATCGGACCCATTCATGCAAATTTATTTGAAACGAAACGTGCCACATTCTTAAATGCAACTGATGAAGAAGCATTGCAAGCAGTTTTATTATTAGCAAAAACAGAAGGAATTATATGTGCTTTGGAAAGCGCACATGCCATTGCTGTTTTAGACAGAATTGGAGCGAAGGCAAATGATGTTGTAGTATTGAGTTTGTCTGGTCGTGGCGATAAAGATCTGGATACATACATCAGAGAATTAAACTTATAAAATACACACAGTAGTGTGTATCATTAGTAATGACATATTGCACGTGTCAACAAAAAATAAAATGAATCGAATCAAAAATTTATTTCAACAGAAAGATAAAAACATATTAAGTGTGTTTTGTACAGCAGGTTTTCCTGAGTTGAATAATATTGTTCCAATCTTAGAAGAACTCCAGAACAACGGTGTAGATATGGTAGAAATCGGCATGCCATTTTCTGATCCAACTGCAGACGGACCTGTTATTCAATATTCCAATACAATTGCCATAAATAATGGAATGATGCTTAAAGTATTGTTTGAGCAATTGAAAGGCATTCGCGCAAAAGTGCATATTCCATTGGTTTTGATGGGTTATTTCAATCCAGTGTATCAATATGGAGTTGATAAGTTTTTACAAGATGCAAACGCTTGTGGAATTGATGGTTTAATTATTCCTGATCTGCCAATGTATGAATATGAAACATTCTACAAAGAAAAATTTGAACAATATAATTTGAAGAATATTTTTTTAGTTACACCACAAACTACAGAAGATAGAATCAGGAAAATCGATGAATTAACAGATGCTTTTATATATATCGTTTCTTCAAATGCAATTACTGGCGGAAACTCAAATATTGAAGAAGAACAACAAAATTATTTTCAACGTATCAAAAATATGCAGTTAAAGAATCCAATACTAATTGGTTTCGGCATAAAAGACAAACAGACTTTTGATACAGCGTGCGAATATGCAAACGGCGCAATAATAGGCACAGCATTCATTAGAGCAATTGATAATTCTAAAAATTTAAAAGCAGCTATAAAATCATTTACTAATTCTATAATTCAGTAACAATTGAATATCGTTATCATTAAATATAATGCAGGAAATACGAAAAGTGTAGAACATGCGCTTCATCGTTTAGGTATTCAGCCAATTATTACAGATGATATAGAGCAGATTAAAAGTGCCGATAAAGTTATTTTTCCAGGCGTTGGTCACGCGGCAACAACCATGCAATATTTAAAGGAAAGGAATTTAGACAAAATGATCAAAGATTTGAAGCAGCCTGTTTTAGGTATCTGTCTTGGTCAGCAATTGATGTGTGCACATAGTGAAGAAGGAAATGTAGATTGCCTTAATATTTTTCCAATTCAGGTGAAAAAATTTGAAACGAAAGATCATACCTTAAAAATTCCGCAAATGGGTTGGAATAATTTGCAACACTTGAAATCTGATTTATTCAAGAAAACAAAGGATAATAGTTTTGTCTATTTTGTACATAGTTATTATTGTGAATTAAGCGATTACAATATTGCAACCTGCGACTATATACTTCCATTTTCTGCGGCATTAAAAAAAGATAATTTTTACGCTGTTCAGTTCCATCCTGAGAAAAGTGCTGATATAGGTCAGGAAATTCTTCACAACTTTGTAAGTTTCTGCTAAAATGTTAAGAATATTGCGATGAATTTTATTCAATCGTTTAGACTAAATCGTATTATTTGTTATATTTGCGGTTCTTTTTATCACAGCTAAACAACGTTTTTTCTTCAAATTAATCATATGAAAAATATTCTACTTTTAGGGTTATTAGCATACCTGTGTTTAAATTTATCAATTGCTAAAAATAATCAGTTAAATGCTCGTCATGTACCAAGTCACAGAACTTGTTCAACCATAATTCCACCGATAGAATGGGAAAATAATTTCCAGCAGAAAATTCAGCAGTTTGTAGCAAACCAGCAAAGCAGCAGAGTTTTAGCGAATTATACAATTCCGGTTGTAGTGCATGTTGTTTACTGGAATGCCACTCAGAATATTTCTCAGGCACAGGTAAATTCTCAGATCGCTATTTTAAATGCAGATTATGCAGGAACAGGCTTAAATTCAAATACTGTTCCAACTGCATTTGCAGCTTTAAAAGCCAATACAAATATTTCATTTTGTTTGGCTCAGAAAACTCCAACAGGCACAACAATGGCAGAACCTGGTATTGATAGAGTAAACGCACAAACAAAAGGATTTTCAAATCCTGCAAATACATCAGGCTACTCACAGTCATATATTAATAATACAATAAAACCAAATACAATTTGGGATCCGACAAAATATATGAATATTTGGGTGTTATACATTGATGAAGCTCTTTTAGGTTATGCTACATTTCCGTTAAATTCAGGATTAACAGATTTACCGGGAACAGGTACAGCTACTACTGATGGAGTGGTAATTGGTTATACTTATTTTGGAAATACAGGCGTAGTAGAATCACCATATGATAAAGGAAGAACTACAACGCATGAAGTAGGTCATTGGTTAGGTTTACGACATATTAGTGGCGATGAAGAATGTGGAACAGACTATTGTGCCGACACACCACCACAGGAAGGTAATGCAGGTGACGGACAAGGTTTAAATTACGGCTGTCCGACTTATCCGTTTCAGGTAAATGGCTGCGGTGCAGGCACAAGTCCAAACGGTGAGCTATTCATGAATTTTATGGATTATGTAGATGATCCATGTATGTATTTATTTACACCTAATCAACGTACAAGAATGCAAACAGCAATGGAAAATGGCACTTATCGTGCGCCATTGGCAAGCTCAACTGTTTGTAACGTTACACCACAAGCACCAATTGCAGATTTTACTGCATCACGTACATCAGTTTGTCCTGGAAATACCGTACAATTTACAGATGCATCAAGCAATGCACCAACCTCTTGGTCTTGGTCATTCACAGGTGGAACACCAGCTACATCAACAAGCCAAAATCCATTAATTACTTATAACAGTGCAGGAACATATGCAGTTACTTTAACAGCTACCAATAGTCTTGGTTCAGATGCTGAAACAAAAACAGCTTATATTGTTGTAGCAAATCCAACACCTGTAGCACTACCTTTAGTAGAAGGATTTCAAAGTCCAACATTTCCACCAACAGGTTGGAGCTTAACGTCAAATTCAACATTTAATTGGGAAAGAACAACAGCTGCAGGCGGTTTTGGATTATCATCAGCTTCTATGAGATTTAATAATTCACTTAATGATGCAGAATTTAATAAAGATGATATTACAACACCTGTTGTTAATTTGAACGTAACTAATCCAAGAATTAAATTTGATGTAGCGTATGCTCGTTACGAAGATTTTACAGGAATATATCCGGATACAATAGAGGTTTTGGTTAAAAATTATTGTACCGGTTTAATTACCAGCGTTTATAAAAAAGGTGGCGCACAATTAGCAACAGCACCAAATACCGATGATGAGTTTGTACCAACATCTGCACAATGGAGAAAAGATTCAGTAAACATTCCTGCCGGATTCTTAAATAATAATATTCAGGTTATTTTTAGAAATTATGGAATGTATGGTAATGTTGTGTATGTTGATAATATTAATATTTATGGAACAGCATCAACACCAACAGGTACGCCAACCGCAGCCTTCACAGCAAGTGATACAACAGTATGTGCAACAAATAATTTAACTTTTACCAGTAATTCAACTTCGTCATCTGGTTCTTTAGATTCAGTTCGTTGGACAATTCCAGGAGGCATACCTTCAACATCAATAGCAACTACAGTAACATCAACATTTAATACAGCAGGTACGTATGTTATTACTTTAAAAGCATATAAAAACGGAAATGTTAGTACTGTAACTAAATCTATACGTGTTAAAGCTTTACCTACAGTAGCAGCAACCACTGGTGCGTCATCGGTTTGTGTTGGTTCCACAACATTGTTTGCAAACACAACATCAGGTGATGTTACTGTTTGGTCAAGTAGCGCAACAGGTATAGCAACAGTAAATGCGAATGGTGTTGTAACAGGTGTTTCAGTAGGAACAGCAGAAATAATATATACTGTAACTACTAGCGGTTGTTCAAAAAGTATTGTAAAATTAATCACAGTAAATGCATTGCCAACAGTAGCAGCAATAACAGGTGCAGCATCTATATGTGCTGGTTCTACAACAACCTTTAGTTCTACAACACCAGGTGGTGTTTGGGAAAGTGGCGAACCAAACATAGCACCTATAAATGCAAATGGTGTAATAATAGGAGCTAACCCTGGAACATCAACAATATCATATACAGTAACTATTAATGGATGTTCAAAAACCGTAACCAAATCAATCACAGTAAATGCAGCACCAACAGTAGCAGCAACCACAGGTGCAACATCAGTATGTGTTGGTTCAACAACTACATTTGTTAATGCAACAACAGGTGGAACATGGTCAACAAGTGCAGCAGGTATAGCAACAGTAAATGCTAATGGTGTTGTAACAGGTGTTTCATCAGGAACAGCAGAGATTCGATATACAGTAACAAGCAATGGATGCTCAACGACAGCAACAAAATTAATCACAGTAAATGCAGCACCAACAGTAGCAGCAACCACAGGCACAACATCGGTTTGTGTTGGTTCTACAACATTGTTTGCAAACACAACAGCAGGTGGTGTTTGGGAAAGCAGTGCAGCAGGTATAGCAACAGTAAATGGTAATGGTGTTGTAACAGGTGTTTCGGCAGGAACAGCAGAAATTTGGTATACAGTAACAGTCAATGGTTGTTCAAAAAGTGTTATAAAATTAATCACAGTAAATGCATTGCCAACAGTAGCAGCAATTACAGGTGCAACATCTATATGTGCTGGTTCTACAACAACCTTTAGTAATTCAACAGCAGGTGGTGTTTGGGAAAGTGGCGAACCAAACATAGCACCTATCAATGCAAATGGTGTAATAATAGGAGCTAACCCTGGAACATCAACAATATCATATACAGTAACTATTAATGGATGTTCAAAAACCGTAACCAAATCGATTACAGTAAATGCAGCACCAACAGTAGCAGCAACCACAGGTGCAACATCGGTTTGTGTTGGTTCAACAACCACATTTGTCAATGCAACCACAGGTGGAACATGGTCAACAAGTGCAGCAGGAATTGCAACAGTAAATGCTAATGGTGTTGTAACAGGTGTTTCATCAGGAACAGCAGAGATCCGATATACAGTAACAAGCAATGGATGCTCAACAACAGCAACAAAATTGATCACAGTAAATGCGTTACCAACAGTAGCAGCAACCACAGGCACAACATCAGTATGTGTTGGTTCTACAACAACATTTGTTAATGCAACAACAGGTGGAACATGGTCAACAAGCGCAGCAGGTATTGCAACAGTAAATGCTAATGGTGTTGTAACAGGTGTTTCATCAGGAACAGCAGAGATTCGATATACGGTAACAAGCAATGGATGCTCAACAACAGCAACAAAATTAATCACAGTAAATGCATTGCCAACAGTAGCGGCAATTACAGGTGCAACATCAGTATGTGTTGGTTCATCAACAACATTTGCAAACACAACAACAGGCGGTACGTGGTCAACAAGTGCAGCAGGTATTGCAACAGTAAATGCTAATGGTGTTGTAACAGGTGTTTCATCAGGAACAGCAGAAATTTGGTATACAGTAACAGTCAATGGTTGTTCAAAAGGTATTAAAAAATTAATCACGGTAAATGCATTACCAACGGTTGCAGCAATTACAGGTACTACATCAGTATGTGTTGGTTCAACAACAGTATTGAGTTCAGCTACAACAGGTGGAACATGGTCTACCAGTGCAGCAACAATTGCAACAGTAAATGCGAATGGTGTAGTGAGTGGCTTATCGTCAGGCGCTGCAACAATATCTTATACAATAACATCAAATGGTTGTACTAAATCAGTAACTACAACAGTAAACGTAAGCAATTCCGCACCAACTATAACCATCACTCCAAATAATGCAAGTGTTTGTGCTGGAAATCCAATAACATTAACAGCTAATGGTGCTTCCAATTACACATGGAGTCAGACAGGTACCATATCAGGAAGCACACTAACATTTATTCCAACTGTAAATCCAACAACTGTAACCGTTACAGGAAATACACCAGGTTGCAGCGCAACAGGTACAGGAAGCACAAGTGTAAGTATTAAGCCTAAGCCGACAGTAAGCGTAAGCTCACCGGAAATTTGCAGCGGTACAACAGCACAACCAACAGCCATTGGCGCAAATACTTATGTGTGGACAGGTGGATTAAGTGCAGTAGCAAACCCTATAACACCAGTATTAACAGGAAATCAATCATATACAGTGATAGGTGATGTGAATGGTTGTAAAGATACTGCCGTTTCAAACGTAACGGTAAAGTCATTACCATCTACACCGGTAATTACATTAAGAAACGATACTTTGACATCAAGTGTTACAGGTGTTTCTTACACATGGTATAAAGCAGGAATCTTCTTTGCAACAACAAGTATTCCTACTTTAAAAATTACTCAAAATGGTGTTTATACTGTGGAAGTGGTTGGTGCAAACCAATGTACATCTGCACTTTCTGTTAATTTCAATGCTATTTTAACAGGTATAAAAAATAATAAATTAGATATTCAGTATTCAATCGTACCAAATCCAAATAATGGTTCTTTTGAAATTAGAATTACATCTGTTCTAAACAAAACTTACCAATTAAAACTATATAGTGTAAGTGGTCAAATTATTTTATCAGATGAATTAAATATCAGATCAGGACAAAATTCTAAACTTGTTAACTTAACAGGAATTGAAAAAGGTGTTTACTTTTTAAGCTTAATGAGTGATGAAGGTGTTTCAACACAAAATATTATAGTTCAATAACATCTCAATTTTATAATCTTAAAGACTGCACAACTTGTGCAGTCTTTTTTATTTTTACAGGTATGTTAATTATTCCTGCAATAGATTTGATTGATGGTAAATGTGTTCGCTTAACAAAAGGTGATTACGATACAAAAAAAATATATAACGATAATCCTGTAGAAGTTGCAAAAGAATTTGAAGCAAATGGTATTACACATCTACATTTGGTTGATTTAGATGGTGCTAAGAAAGGCGAAGTTGTTAACTGGAAAGTATTGGAAAATATTACTTCCAATACCAAATTAAAAATTGACTTTTCCGGTGGAATTAAAACAAAACAAGCGGCACAAAAAGCATTCGATATTGGCGCAACCCAAATTACAATCGGTAGTTTAGCAGCAAAAAATCCAAAAGAATTTGTAGATTGGATTTGGAGTTTTGGTGAAGAAAACCTAATTCTTGGTGCAGATGTGATGAACGAAAAAATTGCTATAAATGGTTGGCAGGAA
>Ga0247804_10000465_pt1 | contig 18626 bp, 18 predicted proteins | sample UWRJL029104C1_FD_181142 | JGI IMG/M metagenome (GOLD analysis project Ga0247804, IMG submission 181142) | Plant litter microbial communities from Arlington Agricultural Research Station in Wisconsin, United States - UWRJ-L029-104C-1 | ecosystem: Environmental > Terrestrial > Plant litter >...
TGGGTATTCCAGAAGTTATTTACTCACTCTCAGAAGAGCGTGTTTCACTTCGCCGTCTACAACTTGACAAACAACACCTTCAAGTAGATAAGATGTTCTTGGTCAATGACCTTGTAGACATCGACGAAGAAGAAGCTCGAGTTAGACCACATGGATTCATGTATGTCAACACTAATGGTGTACCTATTAACCAGGTGATCCAATCTGTTGAATACGGCGATACCCCTATGAGTTACTACCGATCAGAGGAACAACTCCTTGACGACATGCGCCGCGCTCACGGTATTAGCGATGAGCTTCAGCAAGTTACAAGTGGTACAGCTACACAGGCTGCGATCGCTAAGGAACAGGCCCAGAAGCGTATTAACATGATTAATATTCTTGCTGATATGGACACACTCGTCCGTATTGGTCGCCTTAAATGGAGCAATATCCAGTTCTTCTACCCAGCTGCTCGAATCGAGCGCATTACAAAGAATGGTAAAACGAAAGATAAGAAATCTTACCGCAAGATCCGTATTAAGGGAACTGAATATACTATTGATAATTCAGAAGGTGGCAACAAACTTGTCGCTGATCGAATTGATGGTAGCAGCGGATTTACTCTTGACCGCAAGATGGCTAAGTTTATGGAAGGTGACTACGAAGTCACTGTCGATGCAGATGCGTCTCCAGTACTGTCGCGTCCACTACAGCAAGCTAAGATCACTGAGATGGTCGGAGCACTCGCAGGAAATGCAGTGATGGCCGGACAGATTGATCCACAGAAGGCAGCGGCTCGATACCTACGCGTATTCGGCGAAGATCCTACTGACTGGCTTATTGGTAACGGTTGGACTGACGATCAGTGGAAGCAACTTGCCCGTGACGAAAATAAGGTTATGGCAAGTGGTATACCTATTCTTGCAACAGAAGGTGCTACACAAGCCCACACTGAAGAACACTTGAACTATATGGATAGTATGGAATTCAACTCCCTACCACAAGCTATCCAAGACATCATTGCTAAACACGCATTTGGTGAAGCAGAATCTCAAGGTGCTATACCTCAAGGAGCTGGTGAACAGGCTCCCGGAGGCGGCGCACCCGGTGAGATCCCTGCGACCATGGTAGCTGATTTAGAACCAGCCACCCCTAATGGAGCAGAGGCCCAGGACGTTAACCGCGACCAGATGGGTCTCTAGCTCCGGCTAGACCATTGAAAAATATATATAATATGAGATAAGATGTATCACAGTATGGAACAAAGCTCTAACGGTACTATCGGTACCTACAAGAAACTATCAAGCAAAGATAAGGAAACACTCGCTATCCTTAAGGGTACTCCAGTGATGGATATCATAATCAAGGCGATCGATATTTACCAAAAAGATCAAGCAGCTTTTTCAATGGCTATGTCACCAAACTGGGAGCATGTTCTCTCAACTAGGGGTCAGATTTTAGGATCACGATTTATCGTTGATCTTGTTAACTACACGTCACAAGCACGAGAAAAAGATATTGCAGCTAAAAAAGCTATAGAAACCACAGAGCCAGCTAAATAAAGAGCTAACTACTTAATTGCCGTTGAGTAGCTATAATTTATTTAACACGAGGGAAACCAGACCGCAAATCTGGACCAGATAGGACAAATATTAATATGGCAGATCCAGTCAAACCTGACGAAGAAGAAGTAATCGAAGATGTCGAAGAGAATGTAGAAACTCCTAACGGAGAAGACGAAAATCAAGATGTCGAAGAGAACGCTGAAGAGTTAGAAACTGAAGATCAGGAACAAGAAGACGCTGAAGAAGAGGAAGTTGAATCGGAAGAGGAAGCTAAACCAGACGCTGAAGAAGAATCGAAGTTCCAAAAACGATTTACTCAAATTAAAGGTGACACACCTGAAGAGTACGCCGTAAATTTGGAAGAAGCATACCGTAATTCATCTACTGAAGGACAACGGACCGCGACAGAACTGAAAGAAGCAAAAGAAGAATTAACTAAGATTGGTGCCGCTATCGCAGCGAATCCAGAACTAGCTAAAGCTTTGAATGATGCTTTGGACGGTGCTCCAGCAGCCCCAGCCCAGAAGGAAGATCCAGCAATCGAATTCGCTCGAAGCGAAATGAAGAAAAAGCTAGATGGTGAATACAACGCATTTACAGATCTACACCCAGAAATGGTTACTGATACTGAGCTAAGAGAGAAAGTTCTTGACGAACTTGAACACTTCGCAAGTGTAGCAGCAGCTAAGGGTGAAACGCTGGGAATGGAAGAGGGTCTTAAAAAAGCCTGGGTATCACTCGGATTAGATGCCGAAGATTCCAAAGAAGAAACCATTACAAAAGCAAAAGAGCAAGCAGCGCGACCTCAAGCCCCTGGTAAGACCAAAAAATCTCCAGCCGGCACAGGATTCACCGATGAGCAAATAGCATTAGCTAAACGATTCGGGCTTACTCCAGAACAACTAGCTCAAAACAGCAAGTAAAAGGAATACAAAAAATTATGCCAGAATTAATTGGCCAAGCAACAACCGGATTTGCAGGAGTTACCAAAGAGTATCCTGTCGCTTCTGGTGTTACAGTTACCGACGGCGACTTCGTATACCTTACCTCAGGACGCGTTACAAACGCAGCTATCACAGGTAAGACACTTCTCGGAATCGTTCACGGTGGACAAAGTAACGACCCAAGCAACGTAGCTAACACTCAGACTGCTACTGGTGACGCTGGTGGAACTGTTAAGGTTCTCGTCCACGTCGATCCAAACTCTAAGTTCCTTGTCACTAGTGACAACGTAGGAACAACTCTTGATGCAACGCATGTCGGTCAGAATATGGACCTTACAGGTAACACAGGAGCACAACTGCTCGACTCTTCAACAGTCAGCGCCACTACTGGTCAAATGGAAATTATCCAATTTGGTTACAAGGGTGACAACACTAAAGCAGTTGCTATCATTAACGAACACAAATACAAGGTAAACGCATAATATGGCTGGATTAAATACACGACCACAATGGCCTATCTTGTTAGATCCTACTTTCCGTAGCATCTACAATATGACCGAAAAGGAAATCCCTTCTGAGATCGCAAACATCTTTGAAGTCGAAAGTACAAGCAAGGCTTATGTAAAAGATACTTCAGTATCTGGCCTTGGTAAAATGCTGCAAAAAGCTGAAGGTGATACTATTGTTTACACTAGTCCTATCTCTGGCTACCCAGTAATTTACACACCTAAGACATTCGCGCTCGGTGAAGCAGTTTCTTACGAACTCTACAGCGACGACGAAACAGGTATCATCAAGAAAGCCCCAGCTCGTCTAGCTAAGGCTCGTATGCACACTCGCGAACAATTCGCCTCTGACTTGTTAAACTACGGTTTCACATACGGTGGTGGTGGTGAAACACTGTTCAACGGTGGAGACGGTAAAGCGCTCTTCGCTACAGATCACCCTCGTAAAGATGGTGGTGCCGTACAAAGCAACTACACTACTGCTGCTTTGTCTGAGGATGCACTTGAAGCTGGTATGCTCGCAATGCGACGTACACTCGACCAACGTGGTGAAAAGGTAGCCGTTCGCGCGACTCACCTGATCGTTCCACCAGAACTCGAGAAAGAAGCTCGTATCCTTCTTGATAGCCAACTTCGTACTGGTACAGCAAACAACGACGTTAACCCTTACAAGGGCCGACTCCAAATCGTTGTCTGGGACTACCTAACAAGCACAACTGCTTGGTTCCTAGTTGACGCAAGCCAGAACCCACTTAAATGGATCAACCGTGAATACAAAGGTCTTGAAGGACCAGAGTATGACTTTGACACCAAGAGTGCTAAATGGTCAGTAGTTGACCGCTTCACAGTTGGATTCTCTGACTGGCGCGGAATCTACGGTTCAACAGGTACAAACGCCTAGTCTAACTAGTCCGAGTATCTAGAAGCTGGGGGCGTGGCGAAAGCCCGTCCCCTTTTTCTTAAATTAAATAATATAGAAAGGCTATCATGCCATATCTTAAAAATCAAACAATCCGACCTACTCGAATCACCATTGGTGCTGACGGTGCAACTGGAAAGAAAAGCCTTATTTCAGCAGCATTAACTTCTGTTGATCTTGGTGTCCCTGCAGCTGGAGCTGCCGCTACTGTTGTAGCCGCAACTGCTACAAACGCATCAACACCTGTTACCGTAACCCCTAACTATGTTCTTCCTACTCCTCGCAATATTACTATTACTTCAACCGGTACTGCCGCTGATGTAAAGAACGTCGCGATCGTTATTACCGGTAAGAACCTTGAAGGTAAGACAATTACAGAAAGCCTTACCCCTACACTTGATACACTTGGTACACTTACTGGAGCTAAAATCTTCCACACTGTCACAAGTGTTGCCTTCCCTGCACAAGATGGTGCTGGTGCATTGTATTCAGTCGGTGTCGGAAACTTGTTCGGTATCGGAACTCGAAACCTATCAGTTACTCAGGTTCGCCTAGTTAAGAAACTTGTTTCTACTGGCGCTGAATCACTTGTAGTTCCTGGCTCAACAAACTTTAGCACGACTGTTCTCGAAGATAACTATGTTACTCTCGATGCAACCGCTAACGGTTTGAACCAGTACTACTTGTACGCGTTTAACTACAACTGGCAGTTGAACCCAACGAACGATAACCCTAACTACGGATTCTAATCATGCCGGTCCGCAGTAGTCGTGAGTGGCTAATGATGCTCGCTCACGCCCAGGACGCTGATTATGGAACTATTAAAAAAGGTTCTGAGAATTACTATCTACAAAAATTAGCTAATTCTACAGAGGTGAAGGGCACTAACGAACTTTATAGGATATGGGTGGAGAACAATAGTACTCCAATCAGCCCTGTCCGCAGTGTCGAAACCTATCTGTACCACCTTATTTCTGGTTATGGTGTGCCTCAACCCGACAAAGGTAAGAGTAAGAATTTCCTTCTCGAGCTTATCGCGACTGAAGTATTTGGAACAACAGATCCTAGCACATGGTAAAATAAAAAAGTACTTGACAAATAATAACCTTTAATATAGAATAGGTAATAGATGGCATCACTTCCTTACGTTTGTCACCCTGGGTATGGTAAAACCTCTCCTGGTGAGACGAGTGAATATATTGATGAAGCTACTTTAGCTGCTCTATATGGGTTAGCTCCGGACGAATACTTGGTCGGAATAGTGGATTCTCCTAATGAGATCCACCTCCGCCCTCGCCCGGATGGTAAATACATCAACATCAAAAAAGAACTGGGTGATAACCCCCAGAACATTAAGCTGGATTATCCAGTAAACCGTGATAAATATAGAACTGAACGAGAAAGAGAACGATATATTATATGATCCTTACAGTAGTGGTCCCCAGATTGCAACGTGCACAGTGGGAAAGAATAGAAAAAGAATTAGACGGCATTGAATATGAAATCATCCCCTTAAAGGATGAGGCTAAAGCACTAGATGTCGCATCTGGTGCTTTCATTGTCTTTTTAGAAGAAGACTCAGGCTTTGCACCAGGTAGCCTAAAAAGCTCGCTTGACGTATACTTACAGAGGCCAAGTTACAGAAAACTCGCGATGGTGGCAACACCCGTAGATTATGACGTTTTAGAAGGTAGGTACGGTTATTCTTATGACAACACCGTAGCTCTGGACACAATCGATGATTCAGAAGATGAATCGTATCCAGTATCTGTCGGACACTTCTATGGATCGGTTATTCGCGTAAGTGCACTTAAGAAATATCTTGTGAACCTGAAACGAGAAACTATGTTTAAGACGGTATTACTGTCGGACAAGTTCTGGTCAAACGGTCTTAGGATCGAGATGAATCCGCGATCGACTTACTTCGCACCTCCCGAAGTTAAGCCTAGCGCAGATGGGGCTTATAAAATTAAAGCCAATTCTGAATCATTGAAGGTGTGGGGTAAAGAGTTTATTCTCTAGACCCTTGAACGAAACGACTCTACCCCTTATACTAGGGGTAGTTTTAATATAAGAAAGAAATACACAACATGGCAACATTTGTTTGGACCCTTCAGGGAACATCCCCAACAACGATTGACGCTACCGATAAGGTACAATTTGCAAACGGTACATTCAATGGTGCCATTACAGTTGGCGCGTTCAATGACAGTACACACGTTGAGAGTAACGTAGGCGCGAACGATAGCTCGGCTAACACACCTAAAAACTCTAAATATCTAACAAGCTCAACCGTTGATATCGGTTCAGGTTCTACAGCACTATCTGGTGTTTCAACAGCTAACTCACCTTTGAAGATCAACTTCTCAGATGCTTCATCTGTTACCACTACTGCTAACATCTTCTACGCTTACGATGGTACAACTACCAGCGCAACTCCAACAGGTGTTACATTCTACGCTGCTGAACAGGGTGACTCAACATGGACCGCTGCCGAAGGTAGTGCCGCTGGTGTTACGATCACTGACGATACTGCAGCTACATCACACGATTACTTTATCTTGCTATCTGCAAGCCCAGACTCAGTTGGACTGAAATCTGCCTTTGCACTTCGCATGGAATTAACTTACGCATAGGATACTTATATGACATTGAAATCAGGACGATACACAGCAAAAGAAATCTTTAAAGAAGCGAAAATCGATACAACCGATTTTGGTTCAGCAAGCGCCAATATTGGTGGTTTGCCAGTTAATGAACTCGATTACGTTGTAAGGCTTAAGCCAGGAAACGTATCAGTAAACTTCGGCGACAAATCTGGAAAGATTACAGTTGAAGAAGTTGATGAGGAAGTAATCTCAAAAGGCGCTCGATCACTCGATCAAGCAGAATAGTAAACTAAACAATTAGGAGTGGCCAAATGGACACGTTATATTTTAAGGCTGGCTTGTCAAATGGCGAGACAGCGATCGAAGGAAAAGGACGTTTTGAAGTAATCCCGGGTGAGTTATCGCCTATTAATCGGCTATATGAATATATTGCTGATGAGGGGTTAACTATAACGTCTCTTTCTATTGTTACTCCAGAAGGACATGAATTCCATGCTCCATCTGCTTCTAAAGCTCCGCGCTTCCACGCGTTCGGAGATGCTCAAAAACCTTTAAGCTACCAGATCTACCGAAAAGCTGGTGGCGATGTCGTTGGTGACAACACAGAATTCGAGTTATTCACAGTTGTAGAAACTGCCTTTGAAGGCTTCTCTACTCAGTTGTGGGTTTCTCACGCACGGCCTTACCAGGCATACACTCTCGTAAAGGCATAGCGTGAGAGCTTTTTGGCACTCCAATCTCGTTACGCCGTCTAACTCGGCGACTCAGTATTTTGCGGTTGGTAATCAAAGCCAAACTACTGCCGGTGGTAGTGCTACAGAATCGTTACGACAGGTACCCATATCTGAATCTATTACTATTACTAAGGTATGGTTCAACCACACTCAAGCAGGAGCCGCTGCTTCTGGTAAAAAATGGGATGTAACCCTCAGGAAGAACGCCGTAGCTACAGCTGCGACGTTTAATATTACTGAGGCTAATCCAGCAACGGGTAGGAATATTCAGGTATGGACTGGATCTATTAGTGTTACCGCTGGTGACTTACTATCGATCGAGACTGTGCCTACTGCTACTCCTACCGCTTCTCAGACGTTCCAATTTGTTATTGAGTATACTATAACCGGTCAGAAGTTTATCATGGTCGGTGGTACTTCTGGTGCCTTAGGAACTAATACAACTCCTCAATACCAACACCCACACCAATACACCGCCTCAGCCTGGACTGCTACTGCTAATACCTATGATATGATTATGCCAGCAGCCGGTAATATTACTAAGTTAATGACCCGTATTACTACTGCTGCCGGTGCCTCAAAATCCAGGACGACTGTTCTTAGATTAAATAATACAACAGATTACTTGTCAAATGCGACATCCGGTGCTACTGATACACTGAATAGCGCTACTGGAACTGTGGCTGTTGTCGCTGGCGATAGGGTAGCGATAAAAACTACAGCAGCTGGTACTCCTGCCGCCGCACAATTAGCGTGGTCTATTACTATAGCTCCTACAAATAATGGTGAGATCTGGTGGGGTGCTGCCAGCCTAACAACTCTCTCTACAAGTGCAGAAGTTTTCGGTACATGGGGTGGTGCAAATACTCCAGGTAACGTGTTGATGAATATGCCTACTGACTGGGGTATATCTTTCAAGAACCTATATGTTAGATGGAGTGTAGCTCCTGGTGGGGCGACGACTCGTACATTTAACCTAGGTATGGGGCCTCAGTACCAAAACGAAATAGGTACAAACCTAGCAACCTCAAGCCAGTACGCGGTAATTAACACCACTACTACCGGTGCCGCCACAACAGCAAATGAGACTGCGACTGTTGCAAGGCTGCAGGGTAATGCCCCTATAACCACTCAGTCGGTAGCTTTCCGATCCCTCCCTACGGGTACCCCGGCGGCCGGTGCTTTCAATGCCGGTGTAGTTCTTGTATTGCCTCAGCTATGGGCACAGGAAGACCGTTCAGCTACAATTACTGGTGTGTATCGCCCTATTAAGGGTAATAACCTTGGTAGAGACTCTAGTATTGTTGTCAGTTCTCGTTTACTTAACAGCACCTCTAGTTATGTTAAGTTTAAATTTAAAGCGCCTTCGAGCGTACCGGTATATCAATTATCTTGGAATAGGGCCGTCGGTGTAGGCGCTACGTCTACATGGAGGGCTGGTTTGTGGGATGCTACCGAGACCACACTATTAGCAAGTGTAAATGTTAGCTGGCAAGTTACCTTCTCTGGTTGGTTAAGGGGTATTCTTCCGACTCCATACATGCTTACTGCTGGAACTGAATATGTAATTAAAATTGATTATATTTCTGGTACAGTGGACGCATCAAACTATCCTGCTATTACTACTATAGATTATGGCGGAGACACCAACCTCCCTATTACTATGCAAGAGGGTTCTATGGACAGTGGTTTCGGAACCGCTATTGACGTTGTTGGTTATAACGACGCGATCACAGGTACGGGACGCGCCGGTGGTGTTGTAGGAAATGCTTATTATTGGATACAAAGCGCTTCTGGTGCTTCTGGTGCTTTATGGTCACAAAACGTAGCCTTTGAGAGAGATATCCCCCTTCACGGTGTCGGATTCCGACTACTCAAAGTCGGTTCTCCTACTTACGATATCGGTTGGAGGATATACGATGATACTAATACCCTCCTTGATTCGGGAATACTTGTTAACGCGGCGACTATTACTGCCACTACACCGGGTACTTCTGAGCTGTTTCGTGCGGCTCTTACAACTCCGATAACACTCGATGCTAGGCGTAAGTACCGATTTGCAGTTGGTGCTGCCGACGGCACCTCTGGTACTAGTGGGGATCGCCATGGCGTAGCTATTTGGGGTGTTGGTTTCGCTGGTGATTACAACTACGGTAGTTACGATGCTAATACTAGCAGCCTAGGTAGTAGTACTAACAATGGGGTAAGCTGGGGTGATGTCTCTAACCTTACCTATGATCTTTGGTTTGAAACTACTATGTTTGGCAATAGTGAGCGTGGAGCTGCTATTACGGGTGACTCTAGCGGTGGGGTTGTCAGCTTTAGGGAAGCGAAACTAAAAGGTGGAACGGACGCGGTTACTTCTCGGTCCGCTTCTATCCGTGGTCTCGACTCTGTAGGCGATAATCGTCCTGCTCGTATTACAGGTATACTACCATTACCAGATGGCCCGTTCAACTGGGGTAAGGGTGTTGCTAGTGGTGATGTTGGTGCTTATACACTGAACACGACAAGTACGACTGTTGGCCCTAACTTACAATTTGTAGCTCCTTATACTATGACGATAGATACTCTATCGGTCTATTTATCATCTCTTGTTGGAACTCAGGCTGTAAGAAAGATTGGGCTTTACCAGTCTATAGCTGATGGTGGTGCCGAACTTACTAGCACGACCTGGACACCTTCTGCTGCGGCCTGGAATAACTTATCAGTTCCTGGATATAAAGTTACAGCTGGCACAGAATATCGAATTATTGTAACATACTTCTCGGGAGTGTCAGATGCGAGTAATTATATTACTATTGCAGCTATCACGGACATTACGGACACTCGAAACCCTGTTAATATGCAGAATCTTGGGCTTACCGACCTTACTGGTGGAAATGACTGGCCGGCCTACCTTGCTAACAACTGGATTGGTACACCTTATGCTGCCGGTTTGGGTGGTGCTATTTGGGCTGCCCGTGAACGTGGTGAAACTGCTACTTTTTCAAAAACGCTTATCGCTAAAACTATTAGCTTTAGGTTTTTTAAACTTGGGTCTCCTACTTTTGATATAGATTATAAGATCTATGACGAAACGAATACCTTAGTAAGATCAGGTTCTCTTGGTAACGCTACATTAGTCACTGGTACAACCGCCGGTGCTGCAGTTGTACTTAGCGCAACACTTTCTTCACCTCTAACTATTCCTGCTGGAAATCAATACAGGTTCATGGTCGCTGTTAACGGCGGTGTTGCCGGCGACGGGTCAAACTATGTTGCTGCGGCCGGTTACAGCACTACAACTAATGTACCGTATACCGATAAATCTGTTGGAACTTACGGTGGTGACTCTGCAAGCTTTACATCATCTGCCGACAGCGGTGCTACATTCTCTCAAACTATTTACGCTGATATATTCTGGGATATGGCTCTTGTCGAATCATCAGATCGTTCTGCTGTTATTACCGGTCTCGGTGGTGGGACGGCTAATGATTTCCGTGCTGCTAAATTAACAGGTAAGGATACCTCTAGTTCTAACCGTAGTGCTACTGTAGCTGGACGCGATACTTCAAATAGTGCTCGTTCTGCAACGATAGCCGGCAAGGCAACTACTAACGCTGCTCGATCTGCAGTAGTGACTGGACGCGACTCAGCTAACTCTGCGAGACCAGCAGTTGTAACAGGTAAATTAACTGCCAACGACTTCAGGGCTGCTCGTATCTCAGGTAAGGACACCATAAATAGTGTTCGTCCTGCCGTAATCACCGGTAAATCTACAGCTAACGATGCTCGCGCTGCTAGGATTAGTGGTAAAGATACTTCTAACTCTGCACGACCAGCTGTTATTACTGGACGGGATACCTCAAACTCAGCAAGGGCTGCTCTCTTATACGGACGCGATAATGTAAATTCATTCCGTGCCGCAGTAATTACCGGTGCCGGTGGATCTAGTTCTGTTCGTCCTGCTGTTGTAAGTGGTATCGATACTGCCAATAACTCTCGCGCCGCGGTAATCCGTGGTGGAGTTAATGTAAACGACTCAAGGGCCGCCAAACTATCTGGTATTGATGTAAACTTCTCATTCCGTGCTGCTATAATCCGAGGTGGTAGTACTGCCTTTGATGTAAGAGCTGCTAAATTAACGGGTCAACTCACAGATGCTAGTGCTCGGCCGGCTGTTATTCGCGGTATTGCCACTGCTAATGACTACCGTGGTGCTAGAATCACTGGTACACTTGCAGTATACGACGATCGTAACGCAGTTGTATCGGGTAAAGCTACCTCGAACTCAGCAAGAGCTGCAGTTGTAACGGGTAGTATATCTGTTAACTCTTCTCGATCAGCCGTAATCACTGGTAGCCTCGGAGCTAACAGCTCCCGTGCGGCCATTATCTACGGACGTGATACAGTAAATAGCTTCCGTCCTGCTCGTATTACAGGTGTTAACGGAGCTAATGATTCTCGCGCAGCTGTAGTCACCGGACGCGCGCTTGCTAATGACTCTCGATCTGCAGTATTAAGCGGTATCGCCGGAGCTAATAGCTATCGAGACGCTAGAATAACCGGTACATTTGTTGCCAACGATGAACGCCAAGCCGTTATAGCTGGTAGAGTATTAGTAAATGACTTCCGTGCTGCTCGCGTAACGGGTGTGTACAGATCTAATTCTGAACGTGCTGCTGTTATCCGTGGACGCTTAACAGTCTTCGATTACAGGGGTGCGACCATTAAGGGTTCATACCCTAAGGGTGAACGTCCAATCATTAACACTTTACAGATTTATAATTTCTTCGTTATGGTCCCAGAAGGTGTACAGATCCAGATTACCAACGAAGGCCCTAAAATTTCATCAGCCAAGTATAACTCTGGCGTAGAACTGATTTTAGAAGACAAGCCGCGATTTAAGTAGACCATTGTATTAAAGTGATGAAAGTTGTTAAATGAGTACAATATGAAAATCAGTATAACCAATCCTCCAACAGAGAATCTCGAACAGAGTTATCTCACAACCGCCTATCAGCCAGGCGTTACTACTATCCTCGTCAGAAATAACGAACGATTTATAAATGGCCAGAAAATTATGGTTGGCTTCCCTGGATTTGAACGTACTGAGATCATCACGGTCAACGGCGCGGTCACAGCCGGACAAAGCCTTACCGTCACAGCAACTAAATTCGCTCACGATGCTGACGATCCTGTTTACGCATTGAAATGGGACCAGATTAAGATTACACGTTCTACCTCAGGTATTGATGGATCTTACTCATCTCTTGCAACTGTAAATATCGACGTAGACAATAAGAGTCTTCTTACTATCTATGACGACACAACCGGACTAACATCTTACTACTACAAAGCTACATACTTTGACAGCGTAAATACACTCGAATCAGAGCCTACTGATCCTATTGCTGGATCTGGATATCCTATCGAAAGTGTTGGCCGCCTTATTAACGACTTCTTTGAAAGTGTTAATGATATGACTCAGCAAAATATGAGCATCGCGGAAGCACTCGCAGTATTAAACGAAGTAAACAGCGACTTGACAACTCAGTCTCGTCGTCCTTACCGATTCTTGCGAACTAGTGCTCTTCTCAACACCGTAGCCGGTAGTGATAGAATTACTCTTCCTGACGACTTTTGGAAGCTGGATCGTATTGCTTATAACTATGACGACGGTATCGAAGATCGAACCGACCTTTATCGCGTTATCACTATGACAGAAATGGAATATACAGCCTACAATAACCTTGCTGATCGCAGCGATGGTATGCTTTATCTTGCGTATGACGACACTGACGACAATATTGTTATGTTCCCTACTCCACTCACTTCTCAAACCGGTAAGGTTCGTCTTTACTACTACAAGAAATTCGACGAGATCGAGTCTATGTCTCAAAACTTCGAGACACCGAACAACCGAATCTACAAGATGTACCTATACGGACGTTACTTCCGTAAACGTGCGACCAAAGAGCCTAGTTATATTGGTATCTCTGACCGTTACTTGAACGATTACACATCTGAAATTGTTAAACTACAACGTGCTAACCGAGTAGATGTCGGTTCACCTACTGGATTTAGACCAGACACAGGACACTCACGCGGCTTAAGGAGACACTAATGCCTTCGACACAAATTGCAGACGTTAGTGGTGGTATCCAAGCCGCTACTAACTTCAAACTGAGACAAGGAAAAGAACTGGAAGATGCACTAAACGCTCGTTTTGGTGTAAGGATCGGTTCTGCAGTACGTCGTCTTGGCTATACTGAATTTAAAGACACTACCGGGTCTACCGCTAGTGGCTTCTTTGAAGCTAAGTTTAAAGAGGAGACTATTTGGTTCTTCGCCGCGCAAGTCAGTGGTTCTACATACATCAAAGCATATCGTCCTGCAACGGACGCATTTTCTGATGTGATTACAACCCTCCCAGCAAGCACCAACGTACAATTCTATTTCCACCTCAATGAAGTATACATGGCCGGAATCACTGATGCTGGTGTACGAATCCAACCTTGGAACATCCGTTTAGTTTCTGGCACTATTACTACTTCTACGACTCGAAACCTTATTGGTGCCCCTAAGGCAGCATATGTTTCTGGACGAAGTGGCCACCTATACCTTGCGAATGTTGAGCTAAATTCAGTAGTTTACCCTGACAGGATCTATGAATCCTCTCCACCAATGGGTGCTATTACTTACATTCAAGCAGCTCAAGCGCTTTACTCAACGGACGGCTCAACCTTAAACGCTAGTGACGCAGATTCTACTGCGGCTAACTTACGTCTAGATTCAACTCGATACATCAAGGCCGGTATGGCACTTGATATCTATGCAGCCGGTACAGCTACAAAGCTATGGGACTGGACTGTTGTTGCTGTCAATAACTCAAAAGATACTATTACCATAAATCCAGGAACTGTGCAAGCCCTTACTGTAGCGCAATCCGGATCTACTGTCAACACGACTACGGAAGTTATTACCGTTCCTAGCAACGCGTGGATGACTACCGGTACTGCCATTGTTTACACCTCTCCGACTCCTGCCGCGCCACTCGTATCCGGTACTACTTATTACGTTATCAACGTCTCATCTACCACTATCAAATTAGCAACCACTGCAGCAAACGCTGCGGCCGGTACCGCAATCAACCTCACCTCTACAGGATCTGGTAATGGATACTTCGGATACAGGTATGTTGTTAGTGACAACGATGAAGTATGGTTAGACGGACGTAAAACTGAATTATCAATGGTATGGAATACTGATTACCGTACAGAACAAACCGCCGATTACCTCCAGATTCCTTCTGGTAGCGCCGCAGATACTGCCGTCGTGGGATGGGCCAACTCAAATAACCGTATTCAGTTCTTTACTAAATCGTCTCTAATGGATTACGACGGCGCAAACCTGAAGCCTATCTTTGAAGACATCGGCGCTATTGCACATAACGCTATCATTAATACCCTTGAATGGGTTATATGGATGGACTCTGACGCGAACGTACATGCTCGAGACTCGACAACTGGTGCACATGAGATTATATCTCGTGGAATGAAGACTGGTTTCTTTGACCAGATTTCTAGCGCTAATCTTCCTAAAGTTACTATGGGATTCATTAACGGAATTCTCAAGATTAACGTCGGTGCTATCGATAGTAAATACACTCGATTCATTTACGACTTCGATCTCAACGTATGGTCAAAAGATGAATATACTCGAGACTTGCGATTCACTATTAATAGTAGGATCAGCGGTAAAAACCGTATGTACTCATTGACAGATACTATGACTATCTACCTTGAAGACGAAGGCAATACAGATGCCGGCGATATTATTCCATTTATGGTACAATACGGTTTCCGTGATTATGGAACGCTATTTAAGAAAGCCCTAAAGGGTATGTTCGTCTCAGGAACAGGTATTAGCGGTGCTAACGTAGCAGTTGCTCGACCACCTAAGAAAGTTAAACCTGAATGGGTTACTGTCGGTGAACTTAAAGATCCTATCACAAAGATTTCAATCGGTGACACACTCAACTTAGAAGATCACTACTTTAATGTAAAAATTAGTCACGCTTCAAATGGTGAGTCGCAAGGCATTGATGTGCTAGATATGCACTATGAACAAGTGGAGACTACTTTCGGTGAATAGGGATAACGAATACACATATCTTGACTCAGGACTCAACGGATTTTTAAGCCGTAGAATCCAGCGGCCGGAAGCTTTAACGCTTATCGGTCTGAGTAACAGTAGGCCGCGACGCGAAGTAGACTTCGATCAAATGTCAGCCTCTGGTACTGTCGGAGATGTTATTAGTGTTACTGGTATTAAGATTGACGGACCAAATAGACGAATCTCTATCATGGACGAGTTGGACGTGGAAGTCGGTAGAATAGGTAACTTGGTATAATGGCTGAAGAATTCGGAGTAAGCATCTCTCGATCAGGTGTTCCCGTAGATAAGTCTCCTGACTATTCTAAGGTACTGGATTCTAGATGGAGAACGCTTCAAATACCATACGAGTCTAGTAAGACATTCACCTTTCCAGCTAGTGCTGGTGATGGCAGCTGGGACCCTCCTATAGCTGTTTTTAATCATAATCTTGGTTTCTTCCCACTTACAGAGGTGGGCACTTCTATTCCTCATAGCAGTCCTGCAAATATATTTCCTGCGGCTACATACGTTGATATTCTAATAGATAAGAGTAATATCTACATGGTTATGAACCGCGACAGATTCTCTCCACAACCAGCTCAAACAGTTGTTATAAAATACAGGGTGTATAATATTGACATAGGTAAGGATTACCAAGAAGAGGCCGAAGTAAAACTTGGTTCTGGTACAGGTAAGAGCGACCATGGCGTTAAGTTCGCTACCGAAGGTAATAGGATAGACGACGGCAACCCTCGGCACTTTTCTACAGATACAACTAAAAAGCAACTCGCAGTTCACCAAGTGAAGATCTTTGAAGAAGATTCTTTTCAGTACAAGGTGGAGCATAATGTGGGATATCCACCTAGTTATATGACAGCCGAATCTCCCCGTAGGCATTATTTAAATGTTTACTTCATGGGTGACGTTAAGGTTGAAGAATATTATGGTCCTGTAGGATATGATCGAGAAATGGTTGGTCCTATTTATGACTTTAGTAACTTCTCTACTGCCGATGGGACATATCTTACTTTAAAGGGAATTCAATCAACCCAAACAGCGCCTGTTGTTATTGTTTTAAAAGACCCATTAGGAATATCAGTATAATGAGTAACTCAGGAATCTTACTAAACCGAAATGGTATAAATGGAAGTACCTCTGACGACTATGATAGTCGTATTCCTGTATTGTCTATTGATATGGAAGACCCATTGAAACATGCTGATGTTATTGAATTAAGGGGCGGTACAGTATGGACCGAAGCCGCTGGAGTGTATAACTCTTGGAGCGAGGTAATCTGGGAAAAGAGACATGGGCTGAAGTTTAAGCCAAAAGTTCTCTCTTATTATTACGTTATTGATGCCCCGGCAAGATCTGCCACTCCTATATTATCTATCGGCCAATACTATCCGAACGTGCTACAGGCTCCATCTGGTATTCCTTATGGTAGCGAATACTGGACCACGGAAGCGGATGAAGAGTTTATACGAATTAGACACACCGGTAGCCAATTCAGCTCCACCTCTCCTGGATTTAATGGCGCATATCTTGGATTAGGCAATGATGTTAAATTTAGGTTTAAGTACCTTATAACACAATCCCCGGATATAGCAGTCTAATGAGTAGACCCTTGCTATAACCCCTATAATAAAGCATACTATCTAAAGAATAACAAAACCTAGGAAAATATAAATGTCGTCTAACCCCTTGATGGATTTTGGTGCAAGTATTTTTGAAAACCTTGGCCTGATAAAAAGAACTCCTGCTCCGTCGAATAAAGACATCTGGGGTAATGAAAAACCTAAACCGTTTACACCTCTAGCCACGCCACCAAAAGTCAGCAGCATCGCTACAGCTCCTTCTAACTCACTCGAGTTGCAAATGTTGGAGGCTCAGATTCAGTCTCTTCGTGCACAGAACGCTGCACGGCCTAAGTTGCCTGTACTTAACACTGCGGATATGAGAGCTAAAGCCCAAAGCAAGGCCCTTGCTTCAGTTAACCCTGTATATCAGGATAAATTGAATAATCAACTGGAACGATTTGCATTACAACGCACTCAGCAAACTACCGAGACTGCATTTGGCAAAGAAGCCGAAGACAAGAACCTTGAATACACTAAAGAGGATATCGAGCGTAACCGCGGACGTACCGCTGAAGACGTGGCAGCCGCTATCGACAAGAGCCTTTATAATGAAGGACAATTCCAGGAAACTGAAGGTGACGAATTCGACATCGTTAACCGACAGGCCCGTGAAGCACTCGCAGAATCAGGACTTAGTGAATCAGGACTTGGACAACAAGGCCTTGAAACTATGGTTGAGGATCGTAACCGCGCGAGTACTAACCAACTTAAAGACTTTACTGACGAACGCGCTAATCAAGAACTGTTCAAGACTCGTACATTCGAGGATCTTGGCACCAAAGAAACACGCTCAATCGAACTTAACGAAACTAACAAAGCAAACCTTGATCGATCGCTTAACGATTACATCGCTATGCAAGAACAAGACATCCGAGACTTCCGACTCGACAACGAGGCTGAACGTCAAGGTGCTCTATGGGAAGCTACCAACAACGTCTATGACACAGATATTCAGCAATGGCTGGCTGGTCTTAAGGCTTCTGGTTGGAGAGACCAAGATATTGCATTAGCAGCACAGGTATACGGATAAAATTATGGATAACCCCTTTGTAGACGCAATCATTCAAGCAGCAACCACCCGGAGCAATCTGGGTGCATCCCCTGCTCAGACCGCAGAAAATGCCGGTCAAATCGCAAACCTCCAGAATCTTGGTGGCTTAAAATTCATAGCTGCTGCAGCTGGACTTGCTGGAAAAGCCGGTGCCGGTAATGCTGCTAACAATGCAGAAAATGCAGAAGCTGCTCGTCGTGCTGCCGAACAAGAAAAGATGATTAATCTTGAACAAGCTCAGAGAATGGAACAACGTAAACGTGAACAAGAAAGTCCAGAGAACTACCAGCGTATCTTGAACGATGCTGGTGGCTATACTTTCGTTGACGGGACCGGTAAGCCTATTAGCGTCAATGAATACGCTCGTGGCAAAAACCAAACCATTGCTGATGCGCTTAAAGACTCTGCAGATCCTAACGACATTGACTTTACTAACGATTACCAAGATACAATGAAACTCGGCTCAATTATGGCTAGTGGTAACAAGAAAGAACTCGATAAGTTCTACGAAGAACGACCGGGACTTAAATCATT
>Ga0247804_10000466_pt1 | contig 18607 bp, 18 predicted proteins | sample UWRJL029104C1_FD_181142 | JGI IMG/M metagenome (GOLD analysis project Ga0247804, IMG submission 181142) | Plant litter microbial communities from Arlington Agricultural Research Station in Wisconsin, United States - UWRJ-L029-104C-1 | ecosystem: Environmental > Terrestrial > Plant litter >...
CGGTCTTGCGTAGTTTACTGTTTTCAACCAGTTTTTTTGTTCCTTTGTCCAGCTGGTAAAATCTTATGTCGTCACCGCTGTGGCAGATCACCACCTTTTGCGTATTGAAATAAAGTTCGATCTCGAAAATGGGGTAAGCCGCGTTCTCAATACCGATCATCGTCACCGGGCAACCGTAAAAATCGCAGGAGCCGGATACGGTAGGGTCGTAATCAAAAGCATCGAATACCGCTTTCTGAACCTTGAAGCCGGTGAGTAAAAAAGGTTTGTTAAAAAGAAATTCCAGCAGGTCGAAAGCATGCGTTGCATTATTTAAAAATCCGCGCTGGTATTTTATATTGATGCCGGTACAGGAACTCCCGGCTTTTTTATTGATCCATTGTTGCAGCGAAGCATAGGAAGGCTGGAACCTCCTGATATAATTCACCAGTATTTTCGTTTCCCCTTTCTTATATATTTTACTTAGGCGGTTGAGTTCCTCCAAAGTAGCCGCAACCGGCTTTTCACAAATGACCACGGGTACTTTTTGTTGTACCAACTTTTCCAGGAAGCTTGCATGCGTATTAGTGGGCGTGGTGATGCTCACCAGTTGATAGTTGCTATAGCCAGCGGCCGGCAATACGGGAACCGCTTTTACGCCATACAAGGCCGCGATCTTTTTTGCTTTCGCCGGTTCAGCATCTGCCACTGCAAAGCTGATGGCAGGTATTTTACTAAAGGCCTTTGCGTGCGTCCATACCCGCGCGTCGTCTTTAAGATCGTACCCGGCGCCGATGTTGCCGCAACCTAATATCAATGCGTTACACTTCAAGCGTTCCTATTTTTTTGACTGAAATTATATTTGATCTCTGCAATCTTCCAATCCTCTTCCGTATCGATGTCCTGCATCTCCGTTTCGGGAATTTCGATTGCGAAAGTATTGCCGGAAACAAGGCTTTTCGTTTGCAAAAATCTTTGCACGTCGAAAAAATAGAACTGCCCGCAATCGTGATAAGCAGGCGGCAGGTCCTGCGACCGGCGGCTTGCATTCTCCGGCCAGTTGTAGGTAACTTTCCCGTCTTCCATTTTAAAGGAACGCCAGATGGGAAAACTGAAGGACGCTACCGGTATCACCGAATCGGCATTTTTATCGATGAGCAAAGAAAAGGCGTGTTTTAATTTTTCAGCTGTTACAAAGGGTGCTGTCGGGTAAATGCAACAGGCAGAAGAAAATTCTTTAGCGGCATTTTGATACGCCGATAGCACTTCCAGCAGTACCTGCGCGGTAGTGGAATAATCGTCCGACGCTTCGGGTGAACGCATAAAAGGTACGCTGGCACCGAGTTTAGCAGCAATGCCCGCTATTTCTTCGTCATCCGTTGATACCATTACTTCATCAAATACACCGGCATTGAGCGCCGCTTCAATGGAATATTGAATGATGGGTTTGCCACAAAAATTTTTGATGTTCTTGCGGGGTATTCTTTTGCTGCCGCCGCGCGCGGTGATGATGGCAACTGTTTTTTGAATCATATTTTATTGAGCTATTCAATTACTAAATAAATATTGCCAGGCTGACAAATCCTATTCAAGTCTTTTTCCTTTTGCTTGACCAAAAGAAACAAAAGTCAAGGCCTGCGGAAAAATAAGCTAAAGCTTGCTGGCTTGGGCCGGAATGAAAAAGTCCGGACAATTGAATATACCCAGGCTTTGTGCGACTTACCAGCTATCAATATATCCCGGCATTTGATCATTGCTTTCATTCCCCTTCTTTGAGATTAGCGTGCATCATTAAGCAGCTTTCTTCGTTAGCCACTTTTGGCCCAACCCAACAATCTTCTTAACGCATATTTTTCCGAGGGCCGGGCTTCAAACGCTCCTGCTGAATGGCGATGCATGGACTTCGTAAATCATATAAGAGAGAAAAAATGTTTATACCCTCAAGCGTTGAATAAAGTTCCGATTCTGAAGCTACAGTAATACAACCGCCGAACAGAACTACTTCCGGGGGCGGGCTGTATATCGGCCCCGGGGGTCCTTTTCTGGTTCTTTTTTGCAGTGCCCCGACGAGCGTAGCGGAACTCGGGGGACAAGCAAAAAAGAACAAGCGACAATAAAGAACATTGCATACACAGGGAAAGTCAAACTTAACAACAGCACAGTATGTTAAATAATATCCCACGTAAGCGCCGTACCCGCTGCCACATCTTTTTTTAAAGCCCTGCCCAAAACGATATCCAGGTAACGGCTTTCCAGCCCGTCGCCTGGACGAATGACCCTCGTGTTATCGAGGCTGATGATCTCCCCGGCCTTCATATTTTTACTGATGTAAATAGAACGCTTGAACGCCTTGCTTTTTTCTTCCGCTTTTTGTACGCCGTATTGCACATTGCCGAGCGCAAGGAAAGCCCTTTCCGTTTCAACCACCAATGCTTCCAGTTCTGCGGGCTCCAGCGAAAAAGCGCTGTCAACGCCACCATCTGCCCTGCGCAGGGTAAAATGCTTTTCGATCACCCTTGCACCCAAAGCCGTAGCCGCTACGGCCGCCCCGATGCCCATCGTGTGGTCGCTGAGGCCTACCAGGCTGTTGAACATCTGCTGCAGGTGCGGTATCGTTGCGAGGTTGGTATTCCCCGGTGTAGATGGATAAGTACTGGTGCATTTCAGGAGCACGAGTTGAGTGCAACCATGCTCCCGCAGTATCCGCACCGATTCGTCGATGTCGGACAATTTGCTTACGCCGGTTGACATGATCACCGGCTTACCCGTTTGCGCCACTTTCTTCAGCAGGGGCCAATCGGTATTTTCAAAAGAAGCGATCTTATAGATCGGCATTTCCAGTTCTTCCAAAAAGTCAACCGCCGTTTCGTCGAACGGGGAACTGAAGGCGATCATTCCTTTTTCTTTGGCGCGGTCGAAAATTTCCTTGTGCCATTCCCAGGGCGTATAGGCTTCCTTGTAGAGGTCATACAGTTCGCGGCCCTGCCACAGGGAATCTTTATCGTTGATCTGGTAAGCGCCTTTGATCGTCATCGTATCTGCCGTATAGGTTTGCAGTTTGATGGCATCGGCGCCGGCCGCTGCCGCTGCATCCACAATGGCAAAGGCCCTGTCGATGGATTGATTGTGATTGCCCGACATTTCGGCAATGATGAAGGGCTTGTGATCAGTACCGATCTTTTTATTGCCCAGGTTGATTTCCATCATAGTGCATGATATATTTATAAGACCCGGCATATTCCGGGGCTTCGTATTTTTTAAAATTGAGTTTTTCGAAAGCCTTTTGGGAAGCGATGTTATCGTGCTTTACAAAGCCCGTGATGGCTATCGCTTTATTGTGATCATTTACAAAAGACCCGATGCCTTTTGAAAGAATGGCCGTACCCAAGCCTTTACTGCGGTACTGTTTATCCATGAGGTAACTGATGACGGCTTCGTTACCGCTCACCTGTAACCTCACCTGTGCAACCGGTTCTCCCTTTAATTCAAGGATATAAAAGAAAGCATTTGTGTCGTTGAGTTTGTTCTCGAACCATTGTTGATGATTTTCGATGCTGATGGCGGCGGAAGAAAAAGACTGCGCCCTCACGGCAGGGTCGTTGGCCCATTCATAACACAGCATCATATCGCCGGGGGTTACTTTTCTTACACTTATCTTTTGTGAAAGCTGCAGGCGTTGAAAGAGGTCTTTTAACCTTTTGCCAGCCTTGCCATCAAACACCAACGCCTGTTTTTCGAGACTTCGTTGTTGGTCAGCTCCAGGGACCTGTTCAATATCTTTTAAATGAAAAGCATATCCTTCGCGGGTAAGGTAGCGGATCATGTCCTGCTGATTATCCGCGATCTGCTTTAAAAACAAAATGCCGCCAACAGTCATGTATTCGTAGGAAACAGTGCTGGGTGAGCAAACACCGAAAGCGCAACCAGCCATCACCGCCGCCATTTCTTCCGCCGCAAGCGATTGTAATAATTTAGCGTTGATCTTATTTTGCCTGGTAAAATCTTCCAGCGCTTCCCTGTGCCGGTAACCTGCGCCGGTAACGATGGTAAAAACATCGAATTTATTCAGCGGCGCCAAAAACTTCAGTACTTCCAACGTATCATTGGCAGGATCGGCGCCACCGAGGCAGATAAAAATATTGTTGTTGGTTGGTTTCGATTGACGGTTTAAAGCGCTGTCTAAAAAAGGTTTTCGCAGTAAAGTATAGGGAAGCCCCAGGTAAAATTGTGTGCCCGGTAATGCCTTATAATCCGCGGGCGTAATGCCGCCGGCTGAATTGATAACCATATCCGCGGTAAAGAAATAATTATGTATGTCGTCGATGCACACCAGCGCAGCCCCTGTTGAACGTATCGCTTCCTGGTAGGCCGTATTGAAGTTGTAACCGTCGAGCACAACGATATCGCCTGTAGTCAGGCGGGTGATAAAATCGGTGGCCTCTGTTCTATAATCTTCATTTACCGGCAGCGGGATCACCTGTTGAAAATTATTCTTTGCATCTTCCATTACCGGCTGTACATCGCAACGCGTAAAAAGAAGGCAATCCCATTCATCGCGCAGCATGGCTGCCAGGGCGCCGCTTCTTACGATATGTCCCAATCCTATTTCCCCATTGCCATCTGCACGGAATAATATCCTTCCTTTCTTATCCATTTTTCTTAAACAACCAGTAAGTAATGTCGTCGAATACATCTTCGTATGCATGTCCCCATAAAAATCCATGGTCTACAACCGATACCGGGAAGTTTTCCACGAACAGTTTTCCAAAATCTCTTTTGAACAATTTGTTGGCTTCTCCCTGGTATTCTATCATTACCGGTGTGCGGTTAAAATATTCTCCCATGAGGATATATTCCGAAGAATAATCGAACATCTTTTGCATGTTGGCCAGCAGGTCGTCGGGATGAATGTGTATCAACACACCCATGGTATAAACAAGGTCGAAATTATTTTTCGGGAAATTGGATTCCACGATAGGCCCGTTAAAACTAAGTTCGGGATTATAGCGTTTGGTAACAATATCATACGCTGCCGGGCTGATCTCGATCAGGTTTTTCTTGGCTTCGGGGTAGATAGCTGATAAAAAACCAATGTTGCGGCCAATATTGCTGCCGCACTCAAGGAATGAATCAACCGGCCCAGCTTTTTGCAGCATCTGGCGCCAGCCTTTGATGCCCAGCTCTGTATTAAATTCCGAATTTTTTTCGATGTAAGCACCGGCATACTGGTCTTTCCAGAATTGTTGTTGTTCGTTCATATTAATGGTTAAAAGATTTAATGGCTTCTATTACGTATTCCTGTTCATCTCCCGTAAGTGTTGGAAACATGGGCAGGCTCAGGCATTGGTCATAATAAGTTTCGGATAAAGGATAGTCGCCTTTTTTAAAACCCTGTTCGCGGTAATAAGGATGCAGGTGCACCGGGATATAATGTACCTGGCAGAATATATTTTTTTCGCGCAGGTAATCGTATAGTTCTTTTCTTTTTTTTGTTTTGATCACGTACAAATGAAACCCATGACCTTTACCATAAACGGGTAGTTCAATGGGCAGCCCGGCCAGCGCTTCGGTGTAGCGGTCCGCAATTTCGTGCCTGCGCTCCAACCCTTCGGTGGCCCTGCCGAGTTGAGAAATGCCGAGTGCACACAATACATCTGGGATGCGGTAATTGTAACCCAGCGTTTGCATTTCCATGTACCAGCCGCCGTGGTTTTCGTGCATCAGTGCCGGGTCTTTTGTAATGCCGTGGGTACGCAGTTTCAGTAATTTGTTGTATAAGATTTCATCGTTGGTGGTGATCATCCCGCCTTCGCCGCAGGCAATGTGCTTTACCGGGTGAAACGAAAAGATCGCGAGGTCGGCGTAGTTGCCATTACCGCAATGTTGCTTCGTGCCCTTGCTGTCGGTGAAGTAGCCGCCGGGGGCATGGCAGGCATCTTCTATGATCCAAAGCCCGTGCTCATCCGCCATTTGCCGGAACGCTTCGAGGTTGGCTGCATGGCCTGCAAAATCTACCGGCACGATACCGGTAAAAAATCCTTTCGGCTTGCTTTCGATAAGTTGTTTTACTTTTTCTATATCGAGTAAAAAAGTAGCGGGATCTATGTCCGCAAAAAAAACATTGCCGTCGCAATATTTAATGCAGTTAGCGGAAGCTGCAAAAGTGATGGGCGTAGTGATGACGTTGCTTTTTTCATTTACATCCAATGCAAGTGCGCACAAATGCAAAGCGGCTGTTCCATTTGCAACCGCTACGGCATATTTACAGCCGATGTATTGGGCAAAAGCGTTCTCAAATTCTGCAACTTTAGGTCCTTGCGTCCAGTAATCGCTTTTCAACACAGCAACCACCGCGTCAATATCATTTTGTGAAAGCGCCTGCTTACCATAAGGTATGGCTTGATTCATTCCTTAAATTTTTATACCGTGAAATCCTTATCGATGTGTTCAACAATGAGTTGCCGCAGCCCGGCCGCATCCACCCATTCCGTATTTTGTCCCGAACTGTAATTGAAGCCTTCGGGTACTTTTACCGCGTTGAATTTTTTGATGTATTCGCCGAGGTCCCAGGCGGGCACCTGCGGTAATATAACATAATATTTACCGAGATCATAAGTAGTGAACGCATCGGAACTGGTGATCATTTCTTCATGTACCTTTTCACCCGGGCGAATACCTACGATCTTATGTTCGCAATTTGGACCGATGGCTTCGGCTACATCTGTTATTTTATAGGAAGGGATCTTTGGTACAAATAATTCGCCGCCCCAGGCGATTTCAAGCGCGTTCATTACCATCTGTACGCCATCCTGCAGGGAAATGTTGAACCGCGTCATTTTCGGATCGGTGATCGGTATCACACCTTCTTTTCTTTTGTTTAAAAAGAAAGGGATCACCGAACCATTGGAACCCATCACGTTGCCATAGCGCACCACGGAAAAATTGGTATCGCGGTAACCCCTGATGTTATTGGCGGCAATGAAGAGTTTATCGGAAGCGAGCTTGGTGGCGCCGTACAAGTTGATGGGCGCGCAGGCTTTATCGGTTGACAAAGCCACTACTTTTTGAACACTGGTTTCGAGGCAGGCCCTGATCACGTTCTCGGCGCCGCCGATATTTGTTTTTACGCATTCGTCGGGGTTGTATTCTGCAATGTGAACATGCTTCATCGCAGCGGCATGGATAACATAATCGATGCCTTCCATAGCACGTTTCAACCTTACGTAATCCCTTACATCGCCGATAAAATAGCGGATGGCCGGGTACTTAGTATCCGGGTATTCAAGCGCCATATTGTATTGCTTCTGTTCATCCCTCGAAAAGATAACAAGGCGTTTTACATTTGGCCACCTTTCAAAGATCGTTTTTGTGAACTCCTTGCCAAACGATCCCGTACCGCCTGTTATTAAAATACTTTTGTTGTTTAAGTCTAACATATATGTCTGAATAAATTTTTGTTGAATAATCCTTACCGGTACTTCATTTCCCGGTACGGGTGGCAAAAGTAACGCCAAATAAAATCAGCGCCCGTTCCTTCCCGTTAAAAACAAATATTTCCGGTTGACCGCCGCCATCACTATGAAGTAAAGTACATAAGTAATGAAAAAACCCATGGTGGCACCGATCACGCCGTACTGGTCTATGCAAAGCGAACTGATGAGCGCATAAAACAACATCGTGCTGCCGTCGATCAGCAGGTATTTCTTCGTCATCGCTTTTGCCCAAAGGATGTTACTGAGCATCCACCCGCCCACTTTAAAAATATCACCCATCAACTGGAAGTGGAACAGGTTCCTGGCGGGAGCAAATTCTTTGGTTAGGAGATATTTTATGATGAGGTCCCTTCCCAGCCAGATACCCGTTGTCATGATGATGATAAAGGGAAAAATGTATTTACCGGTCTGGAACAATTCGCTCCTGATCTCTTCATCTTTTTTTAAACCCGACAGTTTCGGTAAAAAATATACGCTTAACACTGCCACCAAAAAACTGAGGTAAAAATCAGATATGCGGCTTACCGTTTGCCAGTAACCGGCTTCTACCAGTCCCGATGTTTTAATGAGTTTATCGCGGATCAGTATTTGTACGAACGGCATGCCGAAACCCGCCAGCATGCTCATCGATGAAAACCGGAATAGTTTTAAAAATATCTCTTTATCCCACCGGGGCTTTAGTTCTTTTAAGGGAAACCATTTGAACCGCAGGAAAAAATATACATGCAAGGCAAAAACAAAAATACTCACCATGCTGGAAGTGATCAGCACACCATAAACGCCATAGTTCGTAGCCAGGCAAATGATGAGCACCAGGTTCACAATGGAAGTAAATATATTGGCAGCCGTTAGCGCCGGTATTTTCTTCAACCCGTTGAGCACATAAGCAAACAGGAAGTTGAAACAGATAAGCGGCAGGAACAAACCATATATCCAGTACACCGATTGAAAGCCGCTGTCCTTAAGCGCGTGTACCGAAAACCACCCGGCCATTGCAATCGTAAAAAGGGTCATCAATGCCGAGCAACAAAGCGTGATGGTAATTGCCGACCTGATCACCCGTAGTTGCAGTTCGCGGTTATCAGTATATTCCGATAAATATTTGATCACCCCGGCTCCTATTGCCCCGCTGCCAAAGATGGCCAGGATAGCAGTGGAGTTCAGGAACTGGCCTTGTAATGCCAGGCCTTCAGGGCCGATCGCCGATGCCACGATCTTTACAGACAACAGACCAACAATAACGGTGGTTGCCTGCGACAGGGCGGAATAGGCGCTTGTTTTTACCAGGTTCATATTAAGAGCAATGCGTGTTGACCGTATTGCAGATCAGTTCAAGCGTTTCTTCCTCCAGTCCCACGTACAGCGGCAGGCACAATATGGAAGCGGCTATTGCCTCCGATACCGGCATCCGGCTTTCGGGCAGGTAGCGCAACGTATTGAGCGAAGGGTAAAAATACCGGCGCGGGAAAATTTCCTGCTGGTTGAGCGCGGCCTGTACTTTCAACAGGCTGGCTTCATCTTTAAAGATCACTGGATAATAACCATAGTTCCATTCAACTCCTTCGCGGATGCGCATGGTACGCAGGTTGTCAACGTTGAGCCGGGCATTGTAATAATCAACTACTTTTTTACGCTCTTCAAAAATATGTTCCCGGTAAGGGAACACCGCCAATCCCATAGCTGCCTGCAGTTCCGATGTTTTGGCATTGATGCCGAGACCATGAAAATCCAGCGGGCCGTTGTGCCCGAAGTTGTGCATGTAGTAAAGTTGGTGTTGCAGACCGGCATCTGCCGTAAAGATGGCGCCGCCTTCTCCTGTATGAAATAGTTTGGTGGCATGAAAACTACAGGTACTTACATCACCATAATTAAAAACCGATTTGCCTTTATAGTTTACGCCAAAGCCATGTGCAGCATCGTAAATTATTTTGAGTTTATGTTTTGCTGCAATGGCTGCCAGCGCTTCCAGGTTGCAGGGGTTACCGAAGACATGCGTGGCCAGTATCGCCGTTGTTTTATCGGTTATGGCTGCTTCTATTTTCGATTCGTCGATGGTGAGGTGTTCCGGGTCGATGTCAACAAAAACAGGCGCGCAATCTTCCCATACGATGGAAGCCGTGGTGGCCACATACGAAAAAGGCGTAGTGATCACTTCTCCTTTACCCGCCAGTAATTTCAACGCGATCTGGATGGGCAGGGTACCGTTGGTGGTGACGATAATATTCGGCACCTGCAGGTACTGTTTCAGCATGGCTTCCAGTTCGAGCAGCAGTACACCCCTGTTGGTCATCCAGCCGGTATCCCATGCCCGTTTCAGGATATCCGAATACTCTTCTATCGGGGGCAGGAATGTTTTGGTAACATTGATCATCCGTATTGCATTTAGTTAGGTTGGTATTTGCATCAGCCGGTGATCCTGTCCCACTGCGCCTTGGTATTTTTACCGGCAACGATGGGCAGCCACCAGAACAATACTACTTTTTTAGCGCGCAGGTGCAGCCCGCCCCTGAGGAATCCAAAAGCACGGCGAAAACGGTTGCGGGTATTGTCCAGCAGGTTTATTTTAAGTTCCAGCGCATGAAAGAAACGCGGTTTTATACCTGACAAAGGCGTTGCATGCGTTCTTACATGATCCAATATATTTTTCAGCGTCGGCACCAGTTTTTGGTGGGTATAACCTTTGTATTTTGTGCTGTGCACACCGCCCTTGTGTACACGGTAAGCACTCATTTCCGTATCCAAAAATTTTATCTTTCCATGGCAGGCATTCATTACGTGCAAGGGCCAGTCGCCGGGATAGGCCGAAGCGAACCAGGCAGGAAAATTCCCTTTCAGTACGTTGCGGAACAATACGGTTGGACTGTGCATATAGTTCCCGCCGGCAAGATCGTTGATCGTCGTTACGCCGGCCGTGTTTTTATTAATGTCGGGGTAAGTATGTTCAACGCCTTCTTCGTAATCGATGCGGGCACGGTGGAAGCAAATGGAAAAATCTTTATGGCCTTCCATGAAACTGACCTGCTGCTGCAACTTGGTATTGTTCGTCCAGTAATCATCCCCTTCGCAAATGGCAATGTATTCACCGCTGCAGTGGGTTAAAGCGAAAATAAAATTGGGCAGCACGCCCAGGTTGTTTTGTTGCGGGTAAAATTTCACCAGTTTCCCCCTGGGGTGCATGGCGATAAAATTTTGTATGACGGCTACCGTATCGTCGGGGGAGCAGTCATCAGAAACAATCACTTCAAAAGGAAAATCCGTTTCCTGGTTTAATATACTTTCCAAAGCCTGTACCACGTAAGGCGCATGCTTATAGGTGATCATGCAAACGCTTACCATCATGGCTTACCGGTTTCGGTTAAATGTTTTTTGATGATGGCAGGCATACCGGCTACCATGCAGTTGCCGGGTACGTCTTTCGTTACCACCGCGCCTGCCGCTACGGTTACATTGTTGCCGATCCTTACTTTTGGCAGGATGGTGGCCTGGGCGCCTATGCTGCAGTAGTCGCCGATATGGGCACGGCCCAGCAAGACGGCGCGGGGCGATATTTCGCAGAATTTACCAATGTGTACTTCGTGGTGCACCTGGGCGCCGGTGTTGATGAGCGTACCGGTGCCGATGAGGGTGTCCGGACCGATAAAAGAGAGTTGCATGACATCGTATATTCCCCCCGTTGCATGGGTACTTACAGAAGCCGAAGCCGCCCGCAAACCTTGCAGTTGCCCACCCAGTTCTTTAAAAGAATTGAATAATTTTTCCCGCAAATGCACGGAGCCGATGCCGAGTACAAAAGCAAACTGATTGCCCAGTTTGGCAATAACATCTTCTGCAGATTTAAGGACCGGGTATTGTTTCACCGCCAGGTGTGCGGGGTCAACATCGTCGTAAAAAAACAGGCCGGGCTGCGCGCCCAGCACATCCATCACTTCGAGGGCATGTCCTCCTGCGCCGATGATCAGCATGCGAATAATTTAATATGGAACAGGTGTGATGCCATCTTAGCCGGCAATTTTTTTCAGGTATTCGCCATAACCACTTTTTTTCAATCCTTCGGCGAGTTGCGCCAGTTTTTGCTGGTTGATGAACCCCATGCGGTACGCGATCTCTTCAGGACAGCCGATCTTCAGGCCCTGTCTTTTTTCGATCACGCGTACGTATTCGCCGGCATCGCTGAGGCTGTCGAATGTGCCGGTATCAAGCCAGGCAAAACCGCGGTCGAGCACGGCTACCTTTAATTTATTTTGTTGCAGGTAATGTTCATTTACCGTTGTGATCTCGTATTCGCCGCGGGCGCTTTGCTTTATGTTTTTTGCGATGTCCACCACCGAGTTGTCATAAAAATAAAGCCCGGGTACGGCATAATTGCTTTTCGGCTGCGCGGGTTTTTCTTCGATGCTCACGGCTTTGTAATTGGCATCGAATTCTACCACGCCATAACGTTCGGGATCGCTCACGGGATACGCGAAGATCACGGCGCCATCCGGGTCGGCCGAGGATTGCAGGAGTTTGCTGAAACCGCTGCCGTAAAAGATATTGTCGCCCAGCACCAGCGCTACGCTGTCGTTACCGATAAATTGTTCACCGATCACGAATGCCTGCGCCAGCCCGTTCGGAATTTCCTGCTTTGCATATTCGATCGTACAACCCCACTGGCTGCCATCTTTTAATAATCTTTTGAACTGGTCCTGGTCTTCCGGCGTAGTGATCACCAGTATTTCATTGATACCCGCAAGCATCAATGTACTCAGCGGGTAGTAGATCATCGGCTTGTCGTAGATCGGCATGAGCTGCTTGCTGATGCCCATGGTGATTGGGTAGAGCCGGGTGCCGGAGCCGCCGGCGAGGATGATGCCTTTCATGTGGGTTGAATGTCGTTGAAAATTGTTGAATATTGTTGAAGGAGATGATGAAAATCGGCTACTTTTCTAACATGCTACCCGGTTTCAAATTTTCGTTCTTTTGGATTGGCTTTTCCTAAGATTATTAATTTTTAATGATAGCGGTTGAATTTTTAATCTTAACAAATACAAATCGTTTTCATCTGCAAACCCAAGCTCTACAGCAATGATTATAAAATTTAATACTTCTATTAAACTCCCATAAGCAATGGTTGAAAAATACGCCTGCTCCTTTGCTGTATAACGGGTAGAGCCTTCTGCCAGGTTTGCAGCTACCGAAGTACTGGCGCGTCTTAATTGATTCGTTAATCCAAACTTCTCATAGTCAGGAAATTTTGCTGTTAATTGGTAAACAGCCCGGATCAACAACTTCGCCTCCTGCCAAACCTCCAGCTTTTCAAATGCAAATTGATACATGCTTAAATATCAATCCAAAATTGCATTCATCAAAGGTTAAAACAACAAGAATCGCCGTTTTTTTCTACTGAAAGTTTAAGCATTATACTATAAAAATTTCTTATGCTTTTCAATACTCCTTCAACAACTTTCAACCCTTCAACGATGTTCAACCCTTCCCATACTGCTCCTCATAATACCCCTGGTAGGCTCCGCTTGTCACATCACTCAACCATGGTTGGTTGTCAAGGTACCAATCGATTGTTCTGGAAATGCCTTCTTCAAATTGCAGGCTTGGGAGCCAGCCGAGTTCGTCTTTTAGTTTCGTAGCGTCTATGGCATACCGTAAGTCGTGGCCTGCACGGTCTTTTACGTATGTAATGAGTTGTTCGGATGTGCCGGCAGTTCTTTTTAATTTCTCATCCATTTGTCGGCATAGTTCTTTTACGAGCGCGATGTTCGTCCATTCGTTGTGACCACCGATATTATAGGTTTCACCAACTTTGCCCTGGTGGAAGATGGTATCGATGGCGCGGGCATGGTCTTCTACAAATAACCAGTCGCGCACGTTCTCGCCCTTACCGTAAATGGGCAGCGGTTTGTTGTGCAGGATATTATGGATGCACAGCGGGATCAGCTTTTCAGGAAAATGATAAGGCCCGTAGTTGTTGCTGCAATTCGAAATTTTCACGGGCAGGTGATACGTATGATAAAAAGCCCGTACAAAATGATCCGAAGCCGCTTTGGAAGCGGAGTACGGACTGCGCGGATCGTAGCGTGTTTCTTCGGTAAAGAAACCGGTGTCGCCCAGTGAGCCATACACTTCATCGGTAGAGATATGGTAAAATATTTTGTTGTCGTAATTGCCGTCCCATGCTTTTTTTGCCGCGTGTAATAAGGCGGTGGTACCGAGCACGTTGGTGGTTACGAAGGCCAGCGGATCGCTGATGCTGCGGTCCACGTGGCTTTCCGCCGCGCAATGCAATACCGCCGTAAATTGATGTTCGTCGAACAATTGCTGCAAAAAAGGAAGGTCGGTAATGTCGCCTTTCACAAACCGGTAGTTGGGTTTGTCCTGTATGTCCGCCAGGTTTTCCAGGTTACCGGCATAGGTCAGCGCATCCAGGTTGACGATCTTATAGTCGGGGTATTTATTTACAAATAAACGCGCGAGGTGCGATCCGATGAAACCCGCGCCGCCTGTGAGTAAGATGGTATGCATATTAATGTGATGATGTGATATTTTGGTGATGTGAGGATGCTGGATACTTGATACTGGATATCGGATACTGGATATCGCATACTGGATTTCTACTTCAACGCCTCACCCCCAGCCTCCCGAAATGCTTCGGGACAGGCTCTCTCCTGAAAGAGGGGGAGTTAGCAACATCCGTTTCCAACTAAACCCTAAACTTCTAAACCTCCTAAACCCTCTAAACCATATTAAGATCTACTTCAACGTTTCAACCCTCCAACTACCTTCAACCCTTCCTGATCCCATAGACGATCTCTATCGCCGGTAAGCAAGCTGCCAGCGATATGCCTTCGCCTTCCAAGATGGCTTCGTAAGCTTTGCTGTGCAGGTCGTCCGTACCATTGCTAAAGTCGATGGCAGTGCCGTTGATCTGCAGGTTGCGCCAGGTGCGTTGTCCCGACTCACGTACCGCCGCAGGTAAATATTCTTCGTCGATGCTCAGCAGCCAGTTCACGTTTGCGTTGGTAAAAGAAAGGTGGCCGGATGCCGTGCGATCGTTCTGTTCTTTAACCGTGCTGCGCTGCAAAGGCCCGAAGATCCATTGCAACATGTCGAAAAAATGAATGCCGATGTTGGTGGCGATGCCGCCGCTTTTCTCCACATCGCCCTTCCAGCTATGGTTGTACCAGTTCCCGCGGCTGCTGATGTATTGTAATTCTATATTGTGCGTAGCGCCCGGCGCCGAAACGGCTACCTGTTGCTTTAACTGCAGGATGGCAGGATGATGGCGCAGTTGCAATATGCCATATACTTTGTTGGCAGATCCAGCTTCCATCTGCAGCAGCGCTTCCAGGTTCCAGGGATTGAGCACGACCGGTTTTTCGCAGATAACGTTGGCGCCTATACGCAACCCGAACCGGATGTGCGCATCGTGCAAATAATTGGGCGTGCACACCACAACGTAATCGATAACAGTGCCCGTTCTTTTTAATTTTTCCAGGTGCCGGTCGAACCGTTCAAATTCCGTAAAGAATTCAGCATGAGGAAAATAATTATCCAGTACGCCTACGGAATCGTGTTTATCCACGGCGGCCAGCAGGTTGTTGCCGGTATCGTGGATGGCTTTCATGTGCTTCGGTGCGATGTAGCCGCCCGCTCCTATGATGACGAAATTTTTCACCTGGTTGTTGATGCAATGCTGCCTGGGTTAGTCACCACCAGCTTGGCCTGCAGGGTTTCCAGCACCAGTTCCAGCCGGTGCTTGTTTACTTTAGTGATGATGGCTTTTTGGCCTTTGAATACGCCGCTGTCAATGGCAAGGCTGTCTCCTTCGCGGTAGTCGAGCGCTTCTACTTTTATGTCTTCGTGGCCGGCAACAAAGTTTTGAAAATTTTCCATTTCCCTGTCGCTGATCACTGCAGGTTTACCCAGCCAGTACACAAAATTCACCACACCCGGCGTCATCCTCAGTTCGGTTTGTTCCCCCGCCCCTATGTTTACAAATACATACGACGGGAACAGCGGCAGTTCCACTTTCTTTTTCCGGTCGCTCCACTGGCGCATGACCCTGTTCATGGGGCAATAACTTTCTATGCCTTTCTGTTGCAGGCTGGTGTGCACTTTTTTTTCCCACCGGGGCTTTGTATAGATGGCGTACCAGTTCTTCAATTAATTACGAATTACTAATGAAATGCAACAAGGCATGGCTTCGCCCCCTCAGTCACATTGCTGATTTAAGAAATGACTTGTTTTAATGACTTCTTCAACGACATTCAACCCTTTCAACTTTTCAACCCTTAACCTTCCACTCTCAACTTTCAACCTTCAACTGTTTAGCTCCTGTTCCAGATCAACAGCTTCTCATACCCTTTGCGCTCATCTTTTAAAGCACTGTATTCTTCCGCCGTATATACCACATACCTGATCTTCCGTTTCACAAGCGGTTCGGCTTTGCCGATCAGTTCGGTAAGGTAATTTGTGTTCACGGCACCCACCAATTCCAGGTCGATTGTATTGGCATTCATGCCTTTAGCAAAATCGCCTGTAAGATAAACTTTCTCCACATCACCCAATTGGGAGATCACATTTTCGATGATCGTATCGATACCGACGTATTTTTTAATGATGCTGTGCAGGTCGAAAAAAAGCGGGTGGCGCGTATTGGCCGTAAAGAATTTTTTATTGCCCTGCACATCGCTGCTGATCATGCCTACCTGTTCCAGTTTGTTCAGTTCCAGCCGGATGGCATTGGTACTTTCCCCGAATTCTTCTTCCAGGCCACGCAAATAGGCTTTGTTGCTGCTATTCAGGAAGAATTTCAGCAACAGTTTGATGCGCGTTTTTGAAGAAATTAAAGCTTCGATCATGATAGTGAGTAGAAAAACTACTCAAAGATAGGATATTGCCTGCTTTTTTGCAAGCGCAAGAATAAGTTAAATTAAGTGTTTACTTTGCTTACCCGGCCATCTTTTAGTACATACGCCTCGTTCGTTTGCGGGCAGGAGGCCAATCCCCCGCCGTTGAAATGCAGTTTTTCACCATGGGCACTCATCCAGCCAGCGTGGCGTGCCGGGTTGCCGGTTACCAGAGCGTAGGGCGTCACATCGCGCGTAACGACCGCACCTGCCCCAACAAAAGCATATTCCCCGATAGAGATACCGCAGATAATAGTGGCATTGGCGCCAATGGTAGCGCCTTTTTGCAGCCGCGTCAACTTATACTCACCCTTACGGTTAACCGCAGCTCTTGGGTTGATCACGTTGGTAAATACCGCGCCCGGCCCAATGAATACATCATCGCCGCATTGCACGCCGTCGTAAAGGCTTACGTTGTTCTGGACTTTTACATTGCTCCCCATAACCACCCTAGCGGCTACAAAACAATTTTGTCCCAGTGAACAGTTGTCACCGATCAAAGCGCCGCCCATTACATGGCAAAAATGCCAGATGCTGCTGCCCTGGCCGATTACAGCCCCTTCATCAACAACAGCCGTTGGGTGAACAAAATACTTCATGGTATAAATTTAGGGAATCAGTACAAAGCCCCGCGTTTATTTAAAACGAAAGAACCAGCGGAACAATTGTTTAAAATAAACCATATCCCATTTAAAATTTTTGAGGAGGTAAACAAGCGAACCCCAGCTCCGTGGCTGCTGGTTCCTTAGTTCGATATAAGTAGTCACCATGTAGGCTTTCATCCTGTTGCGCCAGTTTTCAATCGCGTTTTCTTTAAAATAAGGTCCTGCAAAAGCCGCCAGGTCGTCGATGGACGCCATTTCTTTTTCAATGTTCTTTTCATTTAATCCCGAAGACTGGTTTTCCCCGTGCAATCGCCATTCAGCCACCTTGCGGCCGCTCAGCAGCAATTTTCCCTGCAGGAACAGTTTCGCCATGGAATTAAAATCGGTAAAAAGACAATCGAAGGAATAAAAATTCAACCCAAGCGCCGTAGCCCGGTGGTACAGCGTGGCAAAATGTTTGAACCGCTGTACTTTGTAATAATTGATAAAATAAGTGGGTCCGTCCACCAATATGGTTTCTTCATCGATGGCCGTATGTTGGGGAAATATTTTTTTCAGTTTTGCAATGTCGTGGTTACCCTGGAATAGCACAATTTTTTCTCCTGCCGCTTTATGGATACAACTGACCGCGTAAGAAATAAAAGCCCGGTCCGAAAAATGATCGTCGCCATCCAGGTTCACCACCCATTCACCCGATACGCCTTTATACAACGTTTCGTGGTAATTGGCAATGCGACCAAGGTTCACGGGTTGCCGCCGGTAAATAAACCGCTGGTCGGTTATGTTTTGCAATATACCGCCCGTATCATCGGTGGAGCAATCATCGGATACCAGTACTTCCAATGGCGCGTAATCCTGTGCCAGTGCGCTTTCCACTGCCGACAATATATATTGACGCTGGTTGTAGGTTGGTATTTGGATGGAGACTTTGATGGGGGTTGGGTTTAGATGGTTTAGGAAGTTTAGAAGGTTTAGAAGGTTTGGCATAAAACGCCTAGGCATCATCGTTTACTACTCCAATCTGTGTAATCCGCCAAATTCGTGTTATTAAATAGCCGTAAACGCCACATGAAAATATTGCTTGATCTCGTCCACGTCGAACTGGGCAGCGCGGCCTTTCGCTTTTGCGGCCAGTTGAGCCCGCAGGCCGGCATCTTCGTACATTCTACGCATGGCAGCAGCCAGCGCAGCAACGTCATTCACCGGCGTTAAAATGCCATATTCCCCGATCTCGTAATTATTGATGGCGCGATGATGCAGGTCTGTTGCAGGCGCCAGCAATTCACGCGGACCGGAACTGCAATCCGTAGAAATAACAGGAATGCCGCAGGCCAGCGATTCGATCAGCACATTCGGGAACCCTTCCACATCAGAACTCAACACGAAGCAGTCGCTGCGGCTCACATATTTAAAAGGATTCGTATCAAATCCACAAAAGATCACGCTGTCCTGCATCCCCAGGTCCTGTACTTTTTGCTTTAGTTCTTCTTCCAATATGCCGCCGCCAACGATCAGCAATTTGCAGGGCAGGTTCTTTAAAATAAAAAAAGCCTGTAATAGCAAGAGGTGATTTTTTTCCCTGCGGAAACCGCCCACGTTCACAAAATAAAAACAGTTGGGGTCGAAC
>Ga0247804_10000467_pt1 | contig 18592 bp, 16 predicted proteins | sample UWRJL029104C1_FD_181142 | JGI IMG/M metagenome (GOLD analysis project Ga0247804, IMG submission 181142) | Plant litter microbial communities from Arlington Agricultural Research Station in Wisconsin, United States - UWRJ-L029-104C-1 | ecosystem: Environmental > Terrestrial > Plant litter >...
ACAGCGCAATTATCGTGGGCACCGAGAGCGGCGTATGCTGGATGGCTTGAGTCTTGATCCGAGCACACGCTGGGTAGAGGCGGTTAAGGAGGCCAGATACAGACAGCTGACAGAGCCGAGGGCATCCAAGGCGGGCGTACCTGTAGACCAAGAGGGGGAAATACCAAAAACTACGGCGAGGCTGAGGTGGAAGAAGATTGGAGTCATTACGCGGAGGGCTGGGGGCGATGAGGACTCGGACACAAGCGGAAGTGATAATGATGCGACAGATGAGGAGAAGGAAGCAAGGAGAAAAAAGAGGTTAGAGGAAAAGCTGAAGAGGCGCGAGAAAGCAAAGGTATGTGTCACAATCAGATCGTATTCGTAAAAACCTGGTCGAGAGACATCTTTATTATTCTGTTGTTTCGGCATGATTATTGCTCCAGGTTACACGAATCTAGGGATTCTACTGCAAGGTTTAAATTCTTTGATATTTCACTAATGCTTGATTGTTTAGATGATGGACTTGCAATATTTTCTGGAGATGGTAGATGTAAAGCACAGATATGGATCAAACCTTAGGACGTATCATGAAGAGTGGAAGAAGTCCGACACCAAGGAAAATTTCTTTTTCTGGCTGGACTATGGTGAAGGGCGTTATGTCGACACTGCAGGATGCCCACGAGAAAGATTAGATCGGGAAAGAGTACGCTACTTGTCCAAGGAGGAAAGGCTTGATTACCTAGTCAAAATCGACAAAGAAGGAAGACTCTGCTGGGCGAAGAACGGAGTTCGTATCGATAGCACTGAGAAATACAAAGATAGTATCCATGGGATTGTTCCGGCAACTGAAGATACGCCAGCATATGCTCCAGTCGACGCGGAGGCAGCTCCCTCCTCCAGCTCCTCTTCTGTATCTAGTGCTCATCACTCTGCTGATGACGAAGCAGATCGCGCAAGTAAATATGCAACACCAGCATTAGACAACAGTAAAGGCATGAAGAAGGTGAAGCACGTATCTGCGGCTACGATTTTCAATAAGCTGCTGCGCGGCTCGGTCAAGAAAAATACATGGATATTTGTTGCGGATACCAGCTTTCGTCTTTATGTCGGCATCAAGCAATCAGGTGCCTTCCAGCACTCGAGTTTCTTACATGGCTCCCGTATCTCAGCTGCAGGGCTCATCAAAGTGAAAAATGGGCGCCTAGCCAAGCTCTCCCCATTATCAGGACATTACCGGCCCCCTGTCTCAAACTTCCGCGCCTTCGTACACTCACTGAAAGAAACTGGTGTTGACATGTCGCACGTCTCCATTTCACGTTCTTACGCTGTGCTCGTTGGATTAGAAGCATACGTGAAAACACGCCGTCGTGGAAAGCGCTTTGTGAAAGCATTGATAAAAGGGCGAGACAAACTTATTGATCCAGCGGAGGTTGCAAGAAAGGAGGAAAGGGAGCGGGACAAAAGTGAGAGCGCGGCGATGGAGCAAAGGGTGCTGGAATTGAGAAGGAAAGTTGAAGATGAGGAAAAAGAAGAAGAGAAGTTAGTAATGCTGGATCGCATGCATATTAGGTCGAGAAGTCCTAAAAGGGAGGGTGAGGAGCTAAAGGAAGGGGTTGCAGGATTGGGCTCCAACAGAGATAAAGCGACGGTAATGACTTGATGATTCATGAAATGAATACCTAGATAATTTGATACCCGTAGATACCCCCAATCTTAATCAGAGAAAAAGAATTTATATTGTGCAGTGAGGGTGTTGAAGTAGAACGCGCATTGCTGTCTACATGAGTTCGCAAAATAAATGCACGGTTGGCATTTGAAGGTTCGACATATAGAAAGGAAATCCTTTCCTTATAGATATTCGAGAATATGGTTTTTGGTAGAGGTCCGATCTACCCTCGTTCTGACGGCGACGTCGAGATTTCCATGTCCCTAAAAAATCCATCTCAACAGCTTTCATATTCGGCCTTAACTGTTGTATATTTCTTAAAATGTTCCACGTCTTGCAAGTTTCTCGTCAAGACTCAAGAACAAAGCGACGGTCTATATCTCGTGCTTTGGGAGCCTGCACCATCATCATCCCCACAGTCCTCCTCTATTCATCAATGCATCCCCAAGCAATAAACTCTTTCAGCTCAGCACCACTTGCAAAACCTACAAACATACTCAAACCCCTCTTCCAGGGCCTCATATTCCTTGCCGACCTCCCCATCCCTTACCATGCAGTCAAGATGCCGATAAACACCGCATCTCATACACCTCACACACGGTTTCGTAGTCCCGGTGCTGTAGTAGCACGAGCAGCGGAAATACCCATCTTTCGGATCGCCATAGCGCGCCCTCGCTCGCTTTGCCTTGCAGAAGGTACACATGTAGCGGTAGTGCGGATCGTAGGCTTCGTCAACGCCGATCTGTCCCGTCTGGACGAGGCACGGGATATGTTTGAACTGGTAGCATTCCGAACAGCCAATGCACGGCATCCCGGCATGATGGTCTTTCCACTGGCAGATACAAACGACGGGGCTCTTCGCATCCCACTCTGCCCTGTTGCCTGTCGCCTCGTTGGGTCGCTTGGGGAAGTATCTCGCGGTGGGGCTGATGGGGTTTTTCACGCGCAGGTCCGGGTTCTGCTGCAGTTTTTTAATCACGCGCTCGAGGAGAGGGAGCGCTTCGAAGAGCGTATCTGCTGTCTTTTTGGCAGCGGTGATGGAACCGTCTGGTCGCTCGTCGAATCCGGACTTGCGACGGCCGGAAGTTGTCCAGTAGAGCCGGCATTCGTGGGGGAATCGATACGTGGAGGAGATGTTGTGTTCGGAAAGGCGCTCGGCAATGTAGTCCCAGAGGGCTGCTCCAGTAAGACTGACATTGCAATCTAAGCCTTCCTCTTCCTCTTCGGCTCGCTTGTCTTGGAGAAGCTGGCAGATAGCATTGTGCTCTTCGTTTGTCCAGGTATTTTTTCGGACCTGTGGTTTTCTCTTTCTCTTGGGAGGCATCGTGTTTACTTTGGTACTTACGATGAGAGTTGATTGAGCGGTACACGTATAAGCTTGATGTTCGGTGGTGTTTAAAATTTTATATCTATATGGGTAGTTCTTTCGTCCTTGAGGGCAGGCGCCAGCATAAGAGAACCGGAGTGAATAAATTGATTGCGTGGAATATACATAGCTACGGTGAATGTGAGAAGCTGATGATTTAGATACTTAGCTAAGGCTCTCCTTCTCTTTCGATTAAGCAACCTTTGTATTTCAAGTCTGTTGACCGGTTTGAAGGAGTGGCTTCTTCTCTTGTCTAATAGTTGATGTGGTATAAGTAAATGGAGTCGAAACACATTCACAATCTGTCAGATGTTTCAACTTCAGTAATAAGAAGTATTCTCCTCTAGTCTAATCAGACTGCCTGCTATAATGTCCACTTCAGCGATACACATAACATAAGTATCATACCTAAGTTACTACAGCGTTAAATAATTCACTAGTAATTTCTTCAAATTCATGAATATAAATAAATACACACCTCCATATCTACAAGCATCCAACTCAAAAAGTGTAAACTCTCACATCTGTTCATCTCCCCCAAACTCACCACAACTCCCTCATCCTGCTTTCTACATCTGCCAGCATTGCACCTCTCAACTAACCTACAGAAACAAGCACACCTTTCCTCAATCTGAGATTCTTTTTATTTTCTAGAGAATTGTCAACATCTGTCGGGGCGCTCGCTTAAGGGAAAAGGGGCTGAGCTACATATATAGCGAAACCTAATTATGCTTACTCATCACAACTTTCGGGTGGAAAACTATAATAGCAGACAAGGAAGCAGCCTAGCTAACCATATCGCCTACCTACCAAACGAGGATGTAATATAGATAAAGAGGAGTAATAAGAAGCAGTCAACCGTGCTTAATCGAACCTAGTTCAAACTCCTCTAGGTCAACTTCTACATAGGCTTAGCTTTCAGAAAAGAAATGCGGGGAAGGAAAGGTGCATAGTTCTAGTCTTGAGATTATTTGCTTTTGATCTGAGATCGATAACGGCTGTGATTGGCACATGTCATCGTCAACGTAGACCATGGATAAGGCAAGCCTTGGAGCTTGTAAGATGTGGTTCTCCGAAAAAAGAAAAGAGCCCGCATAATTGGGAAGCAATGTGTGGAGGTGGAACTACCAATTAATGAATAAAGCAGAAACGCACTGTTGGAAAACGATGATTCTCACAATCACATGCATTCTAGACACCTTTTGATCAGTATGTGTTATGATTTGTGTTCGGTTTGTCATGGCCGATACCAGTGTAGATGTTATTTGGTTGCACTTTCTAGGCTCCTATGCCTTCACCAGACCCCCCACCAAAAATTATTAAGTTGTATCCTTCGTTTCCAGTGTAAATTTCGCTCAAGCGCCGTATCCAGACCGTCAGGTGGTAAAAAAAGAAAAGTTGCGCCTTTGCTCAAACCCGTCGCTAAGCAAAGCCATGATAAACGGAAACCAAATGCAAGAAAGATGCCCGCTTGTTGGCACTCCACTCCCTCTCAAATATCCTATCCGATTTGAGCTTCGGGGTGAATGCGAGAAGAACGCTATGATTCAATGCGATGTTGACACTTTTGTTTGAGCGCACGTATCGTATCTGTGATCACAATACCATTGCGAACCCAGCAAAGAGGCCAGCAAACACAACAGCGAGTCCGTAGCTGTGTCCCATTACCAGAAAAGTATTTGCACCACTATCCTTATCGGTCTTGTCGGTCTTTTCGCTTGAAGATGCCGATGATCCACCAAGCCCGGTGTATACGGCAGGACCAGCCGTTGCGGTGCTGCCATCTGTAGCAGTGGCAATCATCGAGGAGCTGGTTGTGGTGTTGACTCTTGTTGGGTTCTGGGCTCCACAAGGGTTATCAGACCGACAGGCACTCTGACATGCGGTGTTTCCGCTTCCACAGGCATTCACACACTGGTTGCCGAATTCCTGGCACTGGAAGAAAGGTATGGTTTGAGAAAAGTTGCCAACGTCTGGTTGGAAACCATTGCCACATATGCACAAATAGGATAAGTCTGCCTGGGAAGAGTTAGTTTCTGATGTGATACGAGGTGTTGGAAAGTTTCTTACAGGGTCGCATTCGTTGGCTGATGTGGTGCCGTCTTGGATGTCGGGGTTCTGCAGGCAGAGCAGCGGACACGATGCCTGTAACATTAATATTAGCATATTGGAAGAGGGTTGTTTGTGTTATCAAGTTCTCCTTGTTCTTGCTCTGCACACTTACCTCTTGTGATACACACCAATTAGCTCTCGTAGCTGGAGGCACAGACTCGGGGTCGATGGGGTATGTTCTTGCGGCAAGAGAAACGGCGGCCATGGCCATGACGGCTAGGGATCTGATGAAATACATGGTGAAGGAGGTGTAAAATCCCGAAGTTTAGAGAGGTAAGAGGGATGGATCGCTGTAGCGGCTTGATGAGTGGGAGAATTCTAAGCCAGAAATTAGCATTTGGAAGACCGATCACGATAGTTGTATTGCTGCAAGTTTGATTGACCGTTGTTTTTTTTTCAGGTTAAATAGAGAAGATGCCGTGGAATGTGCATCGAGATTGCCATACCTTTTTTGAAATTGTTGCTAGGCAGTCCCGAACCTCGGATGGCAAACCGCAAGTAAGTATTAGAAGATTTTAAATGCAGAATGCAAAGAGCAATAGCGACTGTGTAGAAGAGCGATCGAGGACAGCAATGGACACAATTAAATTAATAACTTGACCTGGCTGACAGAAACAAGAAGCGTGCGGAGGAAGACAAACAGAACCGGGCAGCAGTAGAAACCAGCAGGAGGACAGGGAGGACTTTAAGAAAGAAAGGGAGCTATCCCCAAAATCAACATAAAAGATATGGATCGCTCAATCCAGCTTAGCCGCTTGGCTGGATGGGGCGCACTAGATGTGAGGCAGGCCGCTAGCAAGGAAGTAGACAAGTGTATGGAACACATGGCCAATCATAGTGTCGGTGCCGGAGCCCCATCAACTCCACCCGCCTCTGAGGTCGGTAGTGCGGACCAATAGGGAGGCTCACGGAGTGTTGGTGTGATTCTTCCCGCCGTTTTCTCTCTCGAGTCCACGATTAGAACAACACCAGCACCAACACCAGCACCAACACCGACCACCACGGCAGCACACACTCCCACCCAGCCACTATCCTTTTTGTACATCTGCTTATTCTTCGTATTGATGCGCGTGGTGCATAAGTACGAGTCTCCCCTCTTGATCTTGCCACCATGGCACCTCCGCCTCGCGCCAATTTCACATTGATTGTTGCAAATGACCTTTCTGGGGGTGGAAATGCTCGACCAGGGCTGGTCCGATATTACCGTTGCTTGCGAGTGCTTTACTCCGGACTTCCAACCCCGGTCAACATACAACGTATATACAACCATATCTATATATTCCGCCGGGCTAAGTAATAGCGCCACACTAGTGTGACACTAGTATATTTAGAGCCTAGACTCGATCGAAGTAAAGTTGTCAAGCAGATCTCTCGACAAAGAATGCCAGGATGTGCCCGCCCAAAAGCACCGTCACCGCCTTTGGATAGGTCCACTTAGTAGCCTTCACAGCAACATATTATGCCATACTTTCTTCGCGATAGGTGGACGCAACCATCAAGGCGGTGGACCACCCTGGGCTGCCAGTCCTATGAGCAAACAGACAAGGAAAGCTGAGGCTCAACACTTTAAGCATACTCTCGTGTCACTACACTGTTACCCCGGATCTTTTGCGATTGTGATGAGCCTGCTCTCCCACATTGCTTCGTAGCTCGAGCTTTGCGAAGACAACCGAATCTTTGCACCCAATTCACGCATCTATCTATCCCCTCCACATCATACATAATCTCACCCCAAGGTCGCCACCAAGCCACGTCCTCGGTCCAAACCGAGACCCAATTTCGAAACCCAGGTCCTTGCAAAGATCGCATTGAGCATAATTCACCCCGGACACTTCTGCGATATTTCGCAGCTATCGCAGATGGATGGATCCTATCCAAACTGATCAAAGTAGTACTGGGAGAGCAAATGGTGACAATGGGGAGGGCACAAAACTCGCGGTTGACACCAATATGCCGCCAGCAGAACAACCACAATCGAATTCTCCCATCACGTCTCCCATAACATCCCCGCCATATTGGGTGCAATCGCATCAGAGATCAATATCCAGTACTTCTGTGGAATCAATCCCGGCGGGGGCGATAACGTTACTGGATAATACAGACTCACCTGCAGATACTAAGAACAAGTTTTGCTGGGCGAAGAGCGTATATATCGAAGACCATGTGATGGTAAACGAACACAGGACGGGTATTGGGGCGTTCGTGGTCTGGAATGTCACTGTAGATACCCTACGAGTATGTTTGCGTCTGCAGAAACTAAACTAGAGGATTCGGGCTGACGCTTCTAGGGATCATCCTTTCGTGTTCGTAAACGTTACTCGGAGTTCGTAGATCTTAGGGAGAAACTTCTCCAAACCTTCCCCAATTACGAGTCTGCTATGCCCAAGTTGCCACCTAAGAGCTTGGTGTCCAAGTTCAGACCGAAGTTTTTAGAAAACCGTCGAATTGGCTTACAATACTTTTTAAAGTAGGTAACATCTCCATCTTTAAGTACTACCGAATTGTTAACATAATAGCTGTATCTTGCTGAACCCCGAATTCTCTTCATCTCCCGTGCTTAAGGAGTTTCTGTTCGAATAATACTTACTACATACATGGCTTGTAATTATTTGGCAAGGCGTTCGGATTACGTTGTATACCATGCTTTTGGTATGGTCCTGTACATATTTTACCGCGAGGCTGCTTTCAAATCGAAATGTCGGAGTTTTATACCCAGTTTAAAGCGCATATATTTAATGCTTATGTCCAATTTTCTGCATCTGCAGACTTGCGCTATTTCAGCTCTCCCAATCTATTTTTTGCTGCCTCGTCATTTTATCTTTACCCAAGGTTTCACAGACGTCCAGGAAATTTGCTTTCCATCTTCACTGGTACACTGAGTTCTCCATCTTTTCAAGTAAAGGAGGTATCGAGCAATATATTTTGCCAGGATTATTGGATGGGATTGAACCAAAATAATGAGTCCTTATACCCTCAAAATTGCCGTAGACTGGTCAATCTGCTTTAAATGAGACTCTACTTTCATCAAAAGCCGAGCTTATCCAGTGCTCCGTATTGATCGTATTCACATGACTTTGGACAACCCGCTTATTAAGGACAATTGCATGTTTTTATTGGCTGGATGTTCCAGGTATGGCAAGTCCGCCAGCTGCTTTGGCATTGGCCCTCGACATCTAACCATGGTTCTCTACAAATCCTAGACAGATAGCCCTACAAAGTAAGTAATCTCACCTCTTTTAGTTGTTTAATTAGCATATATTCTGTTTGGTTTTCGGCCAAAGCGACTCTGGCAATCATGAAACCAATATCTAGAGCTTTCTTCTACATACTAATTTCTTTATAATCAACACGCATATATACGTCCATATCATTTTTCAGCTTCATTCATTGTACTGACCACCTCCCATTATTCCAGGAATCAACCAATGCAAAGATCCCGGCTCCAGCAACAGTCTCTATCTCCTTAAAAAATTTACCGTTACCGAATCATTTAGTCGTACTTCCGATCTTCCATTGGCACATTACATCGCCGTCAACAGGACACTATATTTTCCCTCAACCATTTCGAACAAATCTTTCGACATGGCTCTCGCACCCAAGTTTTCTGGCGCTAGGTTTACCACCACGTCCAATCAATCTCCTGTACACACCCTTGAACTCTATCTCGATTATGTCTGCCCATTTAGTGCCAAGATGTTTAACACCGTCTATACTTCGGTTTTCCCATTGCTTCGTGAGAAGTATGTAGGTAAAGTTGACATCGTCTTCCGTCAACAGATCCAGCCATGGCATCCTTCCTCCACACTTGTCCATGAGGCAGGTGTGGCTGTCTTACAGCTAAACCCAGAAGCTTTCTGGGATTTCAGCAAGGTATATCTACCCTTGTCTTTCTATCAATTGCAATCTAAATCTGAACTTTCCATTTTTTTTTTGCAATCTCTTTCCAAAATAGAAGACTAATAATGCAGGCTCTTTTCGACGATGCAAAGTCTTACTACGACGTCAATATCGTTAATGAGACACGCAACCAGACCTACAAGCGTCTCGCCAAACTCGGTGGTAGTGTCGGCGTTTCGGAAGACAAGCTGCTCAACAAACTCTGGATTTCCGACAAGCCAGCAGAAGACGGTAGCCTGAATACTGGAAACTCGGTAACGAATGATCTGAAGGTTTTGGTGAAGTTCAATCGGAAGCAGGGTATTCATGTAACGCCGACTGTGGTAAGTCATTCTCGCATGCACACGTTCCTTCTATTCATTATCCGGCTGGTCAATGGAACGCAATTGCTAGCGTGGCTTGCGACTTTGATTTGAAATATGTTGTTGATATGTCCTACAGGTGTTCAATGGTATCGAGGAAGGCGGCATCAGTTCTGGTTTTTCAGGCGAGCAGTGGAAGGAATGGTTGGAGAAGAATGTCGTTTGAATATGAATCATAATTTTTTTAATAGCACTAGGCTCTAGGACCAATGTTGAAGAGCAAATCTCCCATGATTGAAGCTTGATGGCGGTTGTCAAAATTGGTGATGTTTGGAAAGTATTGCTGGTAACTTTACGTGTATCTTTTGCCTCTCAACTCGGACTATTGTCCACCGGACAGGTAACATAATAAAAAATAACTAAGCTGTTTTAATTTGACTAAGCTGGTTAACTACTTAATTTTTCCACTGTGTTTAGTGACTGGTAGTTCAACGACTGCTCTCGCTTACCTTGGATGAGCTATCAGTTCTTGCATCATATAGATATATTTAAGCCTACACTCTAGGTACTCAAAGTCTATAAAACTTCATATCTATATCTGTTCTTTTCCTTGGTAACTGATTCAGTAAGAACGGCTGATGAGAAAAATAAACGCACGTGACCAGTGTCACGCGACGCTGACATACTCCGGTTAGTAACTGGCTAATAGAAGTACATCTCTAAATAGTTGTCCTCTTCTCCCATTGCAATCAAATATTACATTTGCTTCATAACACTTTATTCCTTTTACGCCCAAGCTAAAACTCGGAGGATAGAGTTCTTCTGCTATTGCGCCCATATGCCTTTCATTATACACGAGCATCGGTGATGCCATTGTCATGGCAAGGTTGGCTGGAGACGTCTCGCGGTAGCCAGACGACGACATGCACAACGAAATGGGTATTATTAGCTTTCACAATATGGCTAGCTGTAGCTACTGCCATGACGCCTGCGCGTATAGCAGAGCTGCGGGAAGAGACTGTCGCAATGTTCTATCATGGCTTTGACAACTATATGGATGTTGCCTTTCCCGAGGATGAGGTGAGTAGATGTGTACCTCTAGACGGGGGTCCATGACGCTGACGAATAATGAAGCTGCGACCTGTCTCTTGTGTTCCGCTCACTCGAGATTCTCAGAATCCCCGCCATGTCGAGCTCAATGACGTTCTAGGAAACTACTCTCTCACTCTGATCGATAGTCTCTCGACGCTTGCCATTTTGGCTTCCGCCCCCCCGGATGAAGCGAAAACGGGTGCTAAAGCACTGCGCAACTTTCAGAACGGTGTCAAATCGTTGGTGACACAATATGGGGACGGCACAAATGGACCTGCTGGGCAAGGGTTACGCGCAAGAGGGTTTGATGTGGACAGCAAGGTCCAAGTTTTTGAAACAGTTATAAGAGGAGTTGGTGGACTAGTGAGCGCGCATTTATTTGCATCTGGAGAACTCCCCATCAATGGATACAATCCGCAGAAAGCAAAGAAGGCTTCAAAGACGTTGAAGAAAGGCCATATTCCTGCAATTAGATGGCCCAATCGCTTCCAATACGACGGACAGTTACTTCGACTCGCCCTAGATCTTGCGCAGCGTTTGCTTCCTGCTTTCTATACCGCAACTGGCATGCCATATCCAAGAGTCAATCTCCGCCATGGCATACCGTTCTACCTAAATTCACCACTACATGACGATGCTGATGTGGTGGACCAAGTTGAAGAAGATTCTCCGGAGATCACTGAAACTTGCAGCGCGGGAGCCGGAAGTTTGGTATTGGAATTCACAGTTTTAAGCCGGCTTACAGGTGATCCGAGGTTCGAACAGCTTGCAAAGAGAGCTTTTTGGGCAGTTTGGGAGAGGAGGAGCAATATAGGGCTTATAGGAGCTGGTGTGGATGCCGAGAATGGCCAGTGGATCGGACCATATGCTGGGATTGGTGCTGGCACTGATAGTTTTTTCGAGTACGCTCTGAAATCGTCAATATTGCTATCTGGTCACGAAACACCGAACTGGACAACTCCGTACGAACAGCACGACCCCTCCTGGCTAGACCCAAATACCATCTATGCTCCTTTGAGTATTGAGGAAAACTCTTCGGAGGCTTTTCTAAGTGCCTGGCATGAGGCACACGCCGCAATTCGGAGACATCTCTACAGCAGCACCCATCACCCTCACTATGTCAATGTCCACCTGTCTACTGGATCCCCGCAAGCATATTGGATTGACAGTCTAGGAGCATATTATCCCGGGCTGCTCACTTTAGCTGGCGAGGTGGAAGAAGCCATTGAGACGAATTTACTCTACACTGCGTTATGGACACGTTATTCCGCCCTCCCCGAGCGTTGGTCCGTCCGAGATGGTCAAGTGGAAGGAGGTCTAGGCTGGTGGCCAGGACGACCAGAGTTCATCGAGTCAAACTATCATCTCTATAGAGCAACTGGAGACCCATGGTATCTACACGTAGGCGAGATGGTTTTAGAAGATATCAAGCGCCGATGCTGGACCAGATGCGGTTGGTCAGGTTTGCAAGATGTTCGAACTGGTGAGAAGAGTGATCGTATGGAGAGTTTTTTTCTTGGAGAAACTGCTAAATATTTATACCTCCTCTTTGACCCTGATCATCCATTGAATAGGCTTGACGCTGCTTATGTTTTTACAACCGAAGGACATCCACTATTAATTCCGAAGGAGAAAGTGGTCCGGTCTAGAGGAAAGCGTACAGTCACGAATAACCTGCGGGTATCTGCTGACCCGTCTGTCAGAGATACTTGCCCTGCTGCACCGTCAGCGATCCCATTCACGATCTCTGCCACAGCAGCACGGCCGGATATTTTTCATGCAGCAAGCCTGATTGGCTTACACATGATACCGAATTCCCATGCCACAGAATCTCTCGTGCTGGAAAGTCCGACTCAAGCAGGGAATACTCAAGGCTCCTTGAACCACACTTACTACCCTTGGACATTACCTGGTTCGTATATTCCCAGCAATGGAACATGTGATAAACTTCCTATCAAAACTACATTCAGCATCGAATTCCCAACAACCGGAACTATGCCCAATCTTTCTGGATCATCAAATTTTGCTTTCACTCCTCAAGGTCTAGTCCGTCTCAATGAGGGCATTCTAATAAAAAGCTTGTCGGGTTTGAAGCTTGGCATGGTCTACGAATCACCCTCTCCATTTCGAGCATTAGACGGCCCCTTGGCGGAATCTTGGCGAGTTTGGAACATTGCCAATATACCACTTGGAAGAGATGAGCTGGTTTTTATACCACGTGATGTGATAGGAGATATGACTGATCCTTCTTTCGCCCGAGTGCGAGATTCTACAATGCTTGATATTGTCTTACAGATAGAGGAAAAGCCGCAAATCAATAAAACGGCACCTGCGGAGGATATTCCTGCAGAATCAGATGAAGCACTCTCACAAACTAAACTAGCTTTCGAGGATTCTATTAGGAATGCAGCCTCTGGCCTTGCTGCTGAGTACAAAACCATGTTATCATCTCTGTTGAATCAAGTTACCTCTGCTCTTCGGGATCCTGTGGCGACTCTTCTCCCCGAAGCTGAGATACCGCGTACATATATTTACGCTACAATACCTGCCATCACTTCAACAGGCAAGGGTGCCGCACCTGTCATCGACGTTGTTGAAGCTCCAAATCCACACTATTTCTCGATTGATAGCTTGAGCTGGACTAGGATTTACTTTGCAAACGAATCATGTACCGCAAAACTTCCAGACGAAGCTGTGCGTAAACATGAAATCATCGTAATGAAGCGTGGTGGTTGCACATTTAGTGAAAAACTAAGCAACATTCCTAGTTTTACACCGTCCTATTGGGGATTGAAACTTGTTATCATGGTTGCTGATGACCTCGACGATGAAGATGATGGTCAATTGAGATTTTCAGCGGCGGGACGCGGGGGCCAGCATCTTATTAGACCTCTTCTAGATGCGGCTCAGGTCACTCCTAGTGGACTACTTAGACATCATCAGATATCCATGGTTATGGTTGGTGGTGGAGAGGCCACTATGGAGCTATTGAAAAGTGTAAAAAGTATTGGGCTTAGAAGAAGATATCATGTCCAGAGTCAGGGACTGGTGGTTGGTAATATCATTGTTGTTTAGAGCATACATACATGGTTTGGATGTCATTTACTATTTGGATCTGGCGTTTAGGATTTGGGAAATAGATACCACATCATTGATGCATACTTATACATACTTAGTCATTTCGTCCCATGCTAGTCATTAGATGGCAAAAATATATGGAAACATTTCAATGGACATTGGATGTTCTTTGTCTTCAGACTATATGTTTGATAACTGTGAGAGAACAAGCACTGATTTTATTGACATGATCAAAGTATGGTGAAATTTATGTTCACGATCTCTGATATTGTAAGCTAAAAACCATTAACAACGTGTCAGCCTGTTGCAGGGAAGTACATGAATAATAATTATATGGATTGAATACTTCTTCTTCCTCAACCACTGTATGTGGGATTTCTAAGAGCACTGGAGTATGACTTGAGGCAAGCTAATTTTGAAGCTCCTAGTAAAACCACATTCTTCCTTTATCTTTGTTAAACACCATCTGCGCTTTGAATTTCAACCAGCATGTATCTGCTAGTAGCTCTTCCCACTCAATATCAATACCCATCTCCTTCCAAAACACTTCATAGATCACTAGAATCCTCCACGCGCCTTTAAGATATTCTCTCAGCTCATCGCCCTCAATCAACACATCTCGCACGGTTTCCTGCTTCTCGTAAACTACTCGCCATTGAGGGAATAGGAATGTGCGATGCATCAAATGCTCAGAGTTGTAGTAATTTGAGCTTGCTAGAGATCCCACAACTTCAACTTGTTAGTACATACAATAGATAACCGGCTTGAAACATTAAATTCGTTTTAGGAAGGATTTCCCTACCATCAGCCCAAAGCCTCGTATTCATGTACTTCGGCCTCAACGTCTCCACCTCCTTCGGAACCATAAAACTCCTATACCAACCTGAACTCTCCTTCAGCCAATCCTGTCCGACATCCAGCTCACAGATCCCAGATCCATTCTCCCGCATAGCGAAGAACAAGTTAAACATCAGGTAAGCGTCCAGCGCTTTCTCTGCCACCGTCTCGATGCCATAGTGTTCCGAGTACATGCCACGGTGTTTCCAATTTCGTATCGAAGCAGAAGTCTCCTTTTTGTTCGCTAACAGCAATAAACTTTCCATAGCATGTTTCTGAGCAGCTCCTGCTTCTACACGCTCCGACACCGGATGGGTAGCAGCAGCAGCTTCCATCAGAAGGATCTTGAGGGTATCAATACAGCTATTTTCTTCATAGCTGTCTGACAGTGATATCCAGCTTGCGATGTCTTGTTTGGATTCAATTTTATAGGGCTCCCAGTCCTCATACACAGTTTTATATTTCGCCTTGAAAGCATCTGAGTAGACCTTTTTTCTTTCTACATGTGGTCCTCTTGACTTCTTTCCGCTCCGCCATTTCTCTCCGCTTTCAAGTGCCTCTCCCTTCTCCAAAGTAACCCCTGGTACTTCGATCTTAGGATCCATATCAGATTTCTTCCAGGTCTCCGCACGCTGCTGGAAGCTCTCCGAAGATGCATATTTGGCGCGCTCGCTGACGCCAAACTCCCGGATCCTTCTCGCGAACACGTTGGCGAAGTGCTGTAGCTCTTTCAGCCGGTTGGGGCTTTCTATCATGTATAGCTGCGGCAGGCTGCTGATATGTGGCCGTATGGTGTACTCATAGTTCGCAAAGCAGCTCCATGGGAGTGCGTGTGCCTGATGAGCCATGATATCTTCTACAAGGTTGGTCCTATCCTTTATACAGCTCTTTCCAAGTGTATTTGATCATATTCTGTGACATGATTCAACAAATACTATGTCGCAAAACTTGTTAACTTGTGGTCATGTTTATGTTGCTCAGCCTCAACGTGACTCAAATACTCAACGCTTGGCATCATTTCAGCTGGGAAATGCTGAAATTTCAATATCAGATTGAAGATAGAATAGCTGTCAGGACGAGATCCGAATACTAAGAGAGGTGTTTACAATGGTCAAAATTATTCATTTAGTCCACAAACTCTGTAGATATGGCAGCTCTTTATTACTATGTTGTGTATCTTTAATATATTAGGAAACGAAATAATACGGCATATAAAAAGATGTTTCGGTAAGGTAGCTTCGACTCAGTGATTCCGATGTGATCGATTGAACTAGTCTGGAAGCCTTTCTCGCCCAGCTACACAAGTGTTAAACTCTCTACATCAGCATTTCAACTTGGCTTTACTTTTCGATTAGACCAACTTGACACTTGAGAGGTTGGCACTATACCAATAAGCGTTTTTGATGGCTGACAAAATGAAGCTCGGTATGTGATGCGATTGGCAGGCAAGCATGCTAGTACTCGAAATCGATATACCAAGCAACATTACCTGTTAAAATTGCCCAATGTAGTTGATAGCTGAAGAAGCATTAAGTGAATGTATGAAGTTGTACAAGATGCCAAATCGAGATGCAATCCGAAGCAATTAGGTAATACTTTGTATTGACAACTTTAGGATTTATCTAAGTGCCGATCAGGCATTATGCTTTTCCGCAAAGTGCCCTATATGCCGTCTCCAGCAGATGCCAAACGCCTATTATACAGTTCGTGGTAGTATGATCATAGTTCTTCATCAACCTCCATGCCTTCTCCGTTGGCATGTTCATTCAACCCGTTCTTCTCTTTTGGCGCTGACGCCTCCTTATCGATCATTTGCCGAGATACAGACACAATATTATCCTCAATAAGCTGTTGACCAACATCTTCCAAGTGCTTCTTCGGGTCGGCTTTTCCGACGTACCGAGTTTTTAGTTGATCCTTGGTTAGTTCCGCCTCCTCCTTCACCCGTACCTCATAACCCTCTGCAAGTCCAACGAGCTTCTGTAACCTCTCCTTGTTACGGCCGCCTTCGACTTTGAAATCATCCATCTGAAGACCTTCTGTCCAAACGTGCTTGTGTAGATTCATCAACATATTTTCTTCCAATGCAGTCTTGCGGTAAGCGATAGCGATGCTGTAGTAATGTCTGTTAAGGCCATGAATCAGAGCTTGAATAGAAGGCTTGTTGAGATGTCCTAAGTTAGATGTACTTTGGCGGGGTTCTTGACCAAGCATGAGAGACTGTGGGTTGATGATACGGAAAGCATCGATAACGACCTTGCCTTTAACAGACTGTATAGGATCTACCACAACGGCGACGGCTCGGGGGGTAAGTTGCTCGAAAGACTGCTGGGTGTTGATATCCACGGATGACAACCAACAACCAAACCCAGGATGCGAATGGTACCAGCCAACTACAGTTTCGGGCCTATGAAGCACTTGTTAGTATAGCCGAATAAGCCCTTCCCACGAATTCTTACCGTCCTGTTTGTCGCAACATATCCATCATCTTTGTTTGGAAAACTGGGTCTACAGCCTCAACACTAACACCAGTACCGCTTTGAGGCATGGCAAACACATCCACAACTCGTACTGTGAAATCATCCACGAAATCTCCTAACATCAATCCCATCACTTCCATAGGCACACCTGCTCTTCCATGTCTCAACATTTTCAGCAGAGCCAGCGAGGATATATAAACGGTCTCGGAGTTATCGATCAGGTTCGTGTTATCCTAGAGAAGTAACAAGTCAGCGTGAGGACGATTACACGAGTCCAAATAGACTTACGGAGCCTGGGGCGCTGTTATTGAGTCCGCCCATTCCTCCTGCCGACGCCAACATGCGATTTAATCTATCCATTATGATGGACTCGACAAGTAACAGGTTTCGAGATTAGATAGAATAATTGGACAGGAGTCAATGTGTTGCGTTGTTTTGCAAAGGCTGGCGCAGTTTCTCCTGATGTTCTGATGTTTATGAAGCTCAAGCTCAAGCCACCCAAGGCAGCTTGCACGACGCGGCGGCAACTAGTGAGATCACATGACTAGCCTTGCAACGCGAGGCTGAAGCTCTACGTCATGTATAGATTTCCATGGCGGTTGTCTATTGTTCTTTATAATATCAATGGTTAGTTTAATCTATACCTAAGAGCTATGTACTCTTAAATTTATCACACTGACCAAATGTTGTACTTCAGTTCTTGCAGTTGAGATGTTTGAAGGAAAATTGCTAAAGCTAACAACAGCCTTGTACTAGTGGTCCCAAGGCTGAACAATGATTTCCCTATCACTTGGTGTCCTTCAATAACTTTTGCTTTTGTCTTTTATCACTTTGTGTTTGACTTGGTTTTGTATAGTAGAACACAGCTGTAGTTTATTCTCCTTTTCATTGCTTTATAAGTTCCGACATTATTTCACTTTCTGAGTTGCCAAGATTGTGCAGCTGGATGTAACAAATGACCAATCAGAGCTAAGCACTATCCTGCCTACCTTCAGCTTGCACAGAAGCTCTAAAGCCAAATCAAAATCCTTAAGTCACCAACCACGACCAAAACTAAACAACGCCTTTCTTCCACACGGTAAAGCAGAAGCTGTTATGCTGTAGCATATCCGAGATCTTTTGCCATATTCTCCCTAAGCCTTTCGACCATCAAAATGGCGTCTGGCGTGAACTCCTATGCGCCGATTGATGTCGCGGTGGCTGGCAAGCCCAGTAGCAAGAAAAGAGTTGCATATTTCTATGATTCAGACGTTGGGAACTATGCTTACGTTGCTGGGCATCCAATGAAGCCCCATAGAATTCGGTTGGCACACAGTCTCATAATGAACTATGGCATATATAAGAAGATGGAAATCTACGTAGGTTTATACTCCCCTCTTGCGCGTCTCAAATGAGAACGACTTCTCCATATATCGATGGGCAACTTGGCTAACTATCCATCACAGCGTGCGAAGCCAGCCACTCGACACGAAATGACACAATTCCACACCGATGAATACATTGATTTCCTACAGAAGGTTACCCCAGATAACATGGATTCGTTCTTAAAGGAGCAGGGCAAGTTTAACGTTGGAGATGACTGTCCGGTTTTTGATGGCTTATTCGAGTTCTGCGGTATCAGTGCAGGTGGGAGCATGGAAGGTGCAGCACGTTTGAACCGTTCGAAATGCGAAATTGCAGTAAATTGGGCTGGAGGCCTGCATCACGCAAAGAAGAGTGAAGCTAGTGGCTTCTGCTACGTGAATGGTAGGTTTAAGTTGGGCATATATATCGTGGCTCG
>Ga0247804_10000468_pt1 | contig 18589 bp, 13 predicted proteins | sample UWRJL029104C1_FD_181142 | JGI IMG/M metagenome (GOLD analysis project Ga0247804, IMG submission 181142) | Plant litter microbial communities from Arlington Agricultural Research Station in Wisconsin, United States - UWRJ-L029-104C-1 | ecosystem: Environmental > Terrestrial > Plant litter >...
ATTTTTGCAGATAAGATAGATGGCGACAGTATCTCATTAATAATTGATGTGGTAGAAAAACCAAGGTTGAACGAGATCATCATAAAAGGTTTGAAAAAAAGTGAGAGAGAAGATATTGGTAAAAAACTGGATGTTTTAAGAGGAAAACCAATTACAGACGCATTAAAGTTGAATGTAAAAAACACAATAACAGATCAGTTTGAAGACAAATCTTACCTGCATCCGATCATTGATGTAGTAGAGAAAAAAGATGAAGGTTTGATAAACAGTTCTTCTTTGGTTATAAATGTAGACAAAGGAAATAAAGTAAAAATTGATGATCTGGTTTTCTTAGGTCGTATAAATGGTGAACTCTCTAAAATGAGAAAAACCATGAAGGATACACGTGAGCGCACCAAAATCGATTTACGTTTAGATGATGGCAGAAGCAAAAAACAAAAAACTAAAGATATATTATACACGTTTGCCAACCTGAATTCTAACTCTGTAAAAGATTTCTTTTTAGACAGATTCAGAATTACTTTCAAAGGTTCTAAATTCAATGAAAGAAAATACGAAGACGATAAACAAAAATTAATTGATTACTATAATAACAATGGTTACCGCGATGCCAAGATAACTGCCGACACTGTTATCGATAATGATAATGGAAACGTAAGCATCTTTATTAATTTAGAAGAAGGTCATAAATACTATTTCAGAAACATAGAGTTTAAAGGTAATTCTAAGTTTTCTTCAGAAGTATTGGCACGTGTACTAAACATTAAAAAAGGTGATGTTTATAATGCAGACCTATTGCAAAAACGTATTTCCATGGATCAGGATGGCGGCGACATCAGTTCATTATATTATGATGATGGATATTTATTTTTCAGCATCAATCCAGTGGAAACTTCTGTAGAAAAAGACTCTATTGATATTGAAATACGTATCAATGAAGGACCGCAGGCAACTATCAGAAATATTATTATCGAAGGAAATGACAAAACCAATGAACACGTTATTCGTCGTGAGCTTAGAACTTTTCCAGGTGATAAATTCAGTCGCTCTGATTTAATTCGTTCACAAAGAGAAATTGCTAACTTAGGATTTTTTGATCCACAGGAAACAAGAGTAGAGCCAATTCCAAATCCGGTTGATGGAACTGTGGATATAAGATACACAGTGAAAGAAAAGTCAGCCGATCAGGTAGAATTATCTGCAGGTTGGGGCGGCAAGCAAGGTGGCTTGATCGGTACCTTAGGATTAAAATTCAATAACTTCTCATTAAGAAATATCTTCAATAAAAAAGCCTGGTCGCCATTACCAACCGGTGACGGACAACAGCTTTCAGTACGTGTAGAAAGTAATGGTCGTGCATATCAGAATTATAATTTCTCATTCACAGAACCATGGCTTGGTGGTAAAAAACCAAACGCACTAACCATTGCGGCTTTCCGTTCTCGTATTCAGGATATTTCTGATGGAACTGTTTATGGTAAACAAATTACAAACGGACTTTCTCTTTCATTAGGTACACGTTTAAAAAAACCGGATGACTTCTTTATCGTTCAGGCAGCAGCAAATTATTACGGATATCAGTTAACCACTTTTAGAAACAGGTATTATGTAGGAACTCAGGCATTAGATAGTGGTAAGTTCAACAACTTAAATTTCAAAATAACTTTATCAAGAAATTCAATCAATCAACCGGTATTTCCAACCGGCGGCGCAAAAGTAGAATTCTCTTTACAGTTTACACCACCATATTCTTTGTTTAAAAAAGAAGAAAATTATGACGGACAAACCATAGCGGAAAGATACAAACTGATCGAATATCATAAATGGAAATTCTCTATAGATTGGTATCAGTCATTGGGAAAATCTAAATTAGTATTGCGTACGGCAGCGAAGTTTGGTTTCTTAGGAACATACAATAAGAAGTTAGGCATCACACCATTTGAGCGTTTCCAGGTTGGTGGTAATGGTATTCCATCTAACGTAACATTATTCGGAACAGACATCATTGCACATCGTGGTTACGAAGGCGACTATTCAACAACTGGTGGCGATCCGATCTATAATAAATTCTTATTAGAATTAAGATATCCATTCTCTTTAAATCCATCGGCAACAATCTATGGCTTGGTTTTCTTTGAAGCAGCAAATACTTATTCATCTTTCAAAGACTATAACCCTTTCAAACTTAAGAAAAGTGTTGGTATTGGTGTGCGTGCAATCTTACCGATGTTCGGTTTAATTGGTATTGACTATGGCATACGTTTTGATAGTGCTAATGGTAGTCCGATAAAAACATATAATGGATTCTTTGATTACATCGGTAAAAATGGAAATATTTCATTTATACTTGGGTTCGAACCGGAATAATTTTAACGTAAAAAGATAACAAATGAAAAAAATTATTTTATCACTAACGCTTCTTGTTGTAGTAACATTTGCTGCAAATGCACAACGTTTTGCTTACGTTGACACAAAATATATTCTCGAAAAATTACCTGATTATAAATCTGCTCAGCAGAAGCTGGACGATCAGGCTGCAGCATGGCAGAAAGAAATTGACCTGAAAAATGAAGCGCTGAAAAAAATGTACACTAAGTATCAAGCAGAAGAGTTTTTGCTTACTGCTGACTTAAAAAAACAACGTGAAGAAGAAATTGTAAAAGCAGAAGATATATTAAAAGATATGCAAAAAAATCGTTTCGGCTATAATGGAGATTTATTTAAAAAACGCCAGGAACTAATTCAGCCGATTCAGGATAAGGTTTTTGATGCGATACAAAAATTGGCACAAACACGTTCTTATGATTTTATTTTCGATAAAGCTTCAGGCGGTGCCGTAATGCTCTACACAAATCCTCAATATGACGTAAGCGAAGAAGTGATAAAAAAACTCGGCATATAATTTGAAAGACAATAATTAAATTAAAATACTTAAACCAAAAAAATTAAATTACTTAAATTAAAAAGATGAAAAAATTAGCTACAATTATTATCGCGATGTTTGCAATAGCAGCAAGCACATACGCACAGAAAGTAAACAAATTCGGATACTTAAATTCTTCAGAATTGATCAGCATGATGCCTGAAGCAATAAAAGCAGATTCTGTACTTCAAAAATATGACGCAGATTTACAAACTTTAGGTCAGCAAATGTACGCAGAGTATCAAAAGAAATCTTCTGATGCGCAAGCAAAAATTGACAAGAAATTATTGTCTGATGAGCAAATTGAAATACTTGGAAAAGAATTAGCAGACTTGGAAAAACGTATCCAGGATTTCCAACAACAATATGAAGAAAAAATTCAGAAAAAAAGAGATCAACTTTACACGCCGATTATAACAAAAGCACAAGACGCTATTAAAACAGTAGCAAAAACAAATGGTTTCACATATGTTTTCGATAGCGGCGCAGGTTCTATCTTATATGCAGAAGATGCAGATAACATTTTACCATTAGTAAAAACATTCTTAAAATTACCGGATCCAAAACCAAAAGCGCCGGCAGGAGCTCCTAAAACAGGAAACTAATTTTAAAAAATAACTTAATAAAAGGTTCGTGTCATTTGATGCGAACCTTTTGTTTTTATCAATAACTTTCAGAACTTTGGTTGATGGAAAATAATGCGCACGCACCAATCGGTTTGTTTGATTCAGGTATTGGCGGCTTGACCGTTGCAAATGCATTAATTAAGCAATTGCCAAATGAATCTTTGATCTATTTTGGCGATACAGCACATTTGCCTTACGGCGATAAATCAGCTGATACGATCCGTTATTTTACAAAAACTATCGGATCATTTCTATTATCTAAAGAATGTAAGATCGTTGTGATTGCATGTAATACAGCAGCTTCTGTTGCATACGAAATGCTGCAAAAAATGGCTGAAGGAAAAGCGCATGTTTTTAGTGTAATTGATCCTGTTGTGGAAGAAATTATTTCAAAAAGATACAAGAAGGTTGGTGTGATCGGCACGCTTGGAACAGTAAATTCTAATGCATATCCAAATAAAATAAAAGAAAAAGATGCAAACGTTGATGTGCGCCAACTTGCAACGCCTTTGTTAGTTCCGATGATTGAATCAGGTTTTGCGCATGGTCAAATTTCTCAACTGGTGATTGAAGAATATCTGAACTCGCCTGAATTGCAAGACATTGAAACATTGATCTTAGCTTGTACGCATTATCCGTTGATCAAGAAGGAAATTGAATCTTATTACACAGAAAGAAATAAGAAAGTAGATGTTTTAGCAACGAATGAAATTGTGGCGACACACATCAAAAAATTTATGATCGAACATGGTTTGGTGAATTATGAAAAGAAAGGTAAGAACGCTTTTTACGTTTCTGATTATACAGAAAGCTTTGAAAAAACCACGCAGCTTTTTTACCAGGAAAATATCGATTTGATACAGATGCCTTTGTTTAAATAGTCATTTTTTCGTACCACGATTTTCGTGGCACAAAAAAATGATTTCTATAAATACTTTTCCAATTCAGCTTCTATTTTTTCTGTTGATGTTTCATAAAAAGGAAATCCATCAATCAGCTTTAATTTTTCCAAAGCATTTTTAATATGCAGATCATCCTGTAAACATTCAACGGCAAATCCTTTATTTGCTAATATTTTGGACAGATATTCCTGTTCTGTCTGACCTTGAGCAGGAATCAAAATTGCTTTCCTTCCTAATACAGCTAAATCCATTACGGTAGAATAACCTGAGCGGCAAATTATAACTGCGGCCTTTTGTAAAGCTGTAAATAAATCTTTTGTATTTAAGTAAGAAATGCTTGTAATATTTTCTTCTATTGTTGTTGTTTGCTTTTCTGTTTTTCCTTGAACCAGTAATACTTTTTCGTGTATATTTTCGAACTCTTTTTTGAGTTTATTTTCCAGGAAAGTACGTTGTGGTTCCGGTCCGGAAAGAACAACCAAAATGGAGAAATCCATTTCATCAATAAAAGATCTTTCTTTTTTTAAACCGGAAAATCTACTTTGAATACCAATATAAGTTGTTGTAATTTTGAATGAAATATCGTGCGATAATTTTCCTGATATATTGTCTTCTTGTTCTTCATCAGGAATCCAAAGCGCATCAAAGTTTTGTATCTGCATCAAATGAAGACGCAAAAAAAATGGGTTCATAAAACGCATTGCATTTGGTGCCTGTAATGCTATTTGGTGACAAATAAAGATGCTTTTTATTTTATCATTACGAACACCATATCGATTGTCAGAAATAATTAAATCTATCTTTTCTTTTTTTATGATTTCTTCGACAACCTTGTTTTCTTTTGTTATTGTTTGCAGGATTTTTGGTGTTTGCAACAAGGCGTAAAAGGCTGCATTTTTTCCTGCTGCGTAAGAAATATTATAACCAGGCAACTCATAAAAAGTAAGATTCGGATACCGCTCTTTTAATAAATAAAATGAATCGCCATTGCCTGCAATTATAACACGATGCTTTTTTTTAATCAGCAAATCTATCAAAGGCATGCATCTGGTTGCATGACCCAAGCCCCAATCTAATGGTGCAATTAGTATTGTTTTCTGTAAATCCAAATGTTATTTTATGAGTTCTAATTGTTCTAACAACCATCTTTTTTCAAAACATGGATTGGTTTCGGTAATGATCTTTTTTGTGATCTCCTTTTTCTTTCCAATCAATCTGCGTTGGCTCTCTGTCAATGTTTTCAGGCTTATCAGGCGTTTGGTGAGCTTTGCAATATTGACGTAATTGTTTTTATAAACCTGCTCCAGTTTTTTTCTTTTTAATAATGTTAAAATACTTCCTAATAAATATTCCAGCGATTCAATGTAATTCAATTCGTAATAAATTTTCATCAGAATATTTTTAGCAGAAAGGTTTAACAACAAATCATCATAATCTGCTTTTTGCAAAAGCTTAATAGCAGCCGCATAATTTTTGCGTTCATATTCTAAAAAAGCTTTGTTGTAAGCGTATGTGCTTTCCTGGTATTTGTCTTCTATCAAGCCTTTGTACTGTTCGATAAATTGTTCTGTCCATGCATATTCTTTCAGACGAATACCAACCGTTACAATGTTTTTATAGGTAAACCTCGATAAAAAACCTTTCTCCAAAAATGCACCGCTTTCAATACCTATTCTGTTAATGTCGAATGATTTTCTTGCATAGCCATCAACACCCATATTGTTCATCTTAATACAATAATTGTTGGCATAAATTAAAATATCACGTGCTTCATTTTTTGGAAATAGCGTTAAATATTTATTGATGAGCAACAATAACTTTTCAAAATTTTCCTGCTTATCTGCAAATTGTAATATCTGGTAAATGTAGTAATATATGGCAACCGCAGGTATTTCGAGTAAATTGTTTGCTTCAACATGCTTTAGCACTATGTCGAACATTCCGTAATCATATTTCACCTGGTGTACTTGCTCATGCGACACTAAAATGCAGCCTTGCTTTAGTTTTTCGGCAATAAAATGAATATCAAAATTGGAAGTAAGTAATTGAAAATTATACTCAGCCGTTCTGCTTAGATTTCTTTTTTCATTGTAACGTTCAATTTCTATATTGTAATAACTTTCATAATAATAAGCGTTCTTATACGGAAACTCAGACAACAGTTTTGCTGCATCTTCATATGTTTTATGAAAATTTTTATGATGATTATGATGATTGTATGCTTTCATCAGTTTTAGCTTCTGCAAAAACACGTCATCTTCCAGCTGCTCAATAACCAAAAACCTTTCAATGGTTTTAAATAGATAACTCATATACAAACGAAACTGCTGATCGTTGTAAGCCTGCTTTGGATGAAGCCTTTTATAAATGTTTTCTTTACTTGGAAAATCAATATCTTTTTCAACACATTCATTCAGGATCTTATACAACATGGCTACTTCTTCCTGATGGTTGAAATAGGCTGATTGCACAAATTTATCTAAGCTTCTGCGTTCCCATTTATTTAGTACAATTAATACGTTAAATACTTTGCTATTTTCCATTGGTTATAATGAGCTGTAAAACAATAAAATGCAAAAAATGAGAAAAATGATTCTTTGTACAAAGCTATAAATTTGTATTGATTTTTTATTATAAGACAATAATTACCTTTATTTTCATAATATTTTGATTTAAAGCAAGTTGTGTTTTTAATGTTACTATTTTTTTCTATAATGTCTTTAATTTGTATGATGGTTTTTTAGTTTATTTATTCTAATATTGATTTGTATTTTAGAATAGACTATTTATGAAACAGAAATTTACCATTTGTCTGCTGTTACTGCTATCCATTTTTTTTAATAATAAGAAATTGTTTAGCGCAGAAATGCCTCGAAATTATCAGCCACAATCTTTTAGTTATGCAAGCACGATACTTCCAACAGCTGATAATGGATTTATAATTTTAGGATATTATAAAAATATTCCAGCTGATCTATATCGACCAACAGTTACAAAGTTTGATCAAAAAGGTGAAGTGCAATGGGAAAAGCATTTCAATAATAATTTCTTGCTGGATTTTTCAGGTGTTGATGAAGGTTTGTTGTATGCAACACCAGACAATGGCTACTTATTGGTTAATACTTATCCATCTGTAACCAATAATGGAAGATATGGTTTGATTCAGAAATTTAATGCAAATTTTGACTCTGTTTATACTGTCTTTACGCCACTTGACAGCATTGGTTTGGATGAAACATTTTTAAATGGCTGGAACTTATCTGTAAATAAAATTGTGCCGACAGCAAATGGTGGCTTTGGTATTGTTGGCAGTAATTTAAAAGACTGCTATAATAAAGGTTATGTTTTGGCGCAATATTCTAACACAGGCAGTTTAATATGGAAAGAAGCTACACCATTAACTGCCAATGATTGTATTCAGTTTCGTTATGACGCAGGCTTGATAGAAAAAACGAATGATGGCGGATCTGTATATGGTATTGGCAACAGAACATTAGTATCATTAAACTACGTAGGCAATTTCACTTTTGCAAGAAAAAATGCAACCGGAACAACATCATGGATTACAACTATTACTACACAATATGATGTAAGTCAGGTTGCAAATAAAAACGTACTGCTTACACAAAAAGAATTAGCAAATGGTCAATTAAAATTTCTGACTTTATACGATGTAAATGGCAGCGATTACACAGGTGGAATTTTCCTGCAATATACTTTGTCTGCAACCGGAACCCTAATAAATACAGATACTTTCAACTTCAGGTTGCCTTTGGCTGGTACTGAAAATCTGAGAAAAGTGGTAATCGATAAAAATGAAAATATTATTGTTTTAGGACAAAAATCAATTTCAAAATTAGATAAAAAAGGTCGGCTGCTTTGGCAACACACACCTTTTGATGATTTGCGTTTGTATGATAATCCAGGAACAAAATATCACTTAACATCTTACACAGAAACATCTGACGGAAACTATGTTTTAGCAGGAAATGCTGTACAAACCACTAACAATAATGCAAGTAATATAGCTTTGTTTTTTATTACAGCTAATGGAAAAATGAAAACAAAAATTCTGTATGGTAATGTTTTTGTTGATATTGATAACAGTTGTACGCTAAATACCGGAGAAAATGGATATCAAAATATAGCAGTAAAAGCCGTAAAAAATGATCAGGCATTTTACACAATTACAGATACATCAGGCAACTACACTTTGCCTTTAGATACAGGTGTTTACAAGGTTTCTGTACAATTGCCAAATACTGCATATTGGAAAAATTGTCAGCCAAATTATACTGCCAATCTTACTACTTCCAGTCCATCAATAAATGTCAATATTCCAATTCAGCCAAAAGTTAGCTGTCCATTTTTGAATGTAGAAATTGCAACACCATATTTACGAAAATGTTTTCCAAATACTTATTCAGTTTACTATTGCAATACAGGAACTGATACTGCAACAAATGCTTATGTAACTATTGATTTAGACAATGATTTGCAATATAATAGTGCAACTATTCCATTAGCATCTTCAACTGGAAATCAATATCGTTTTAATGTTGGAACAATTGCACCACAAAGTTGCGGAAGTTTTAAATTGACAGCTACTGTAAGCTGTGCGGCAATTGATGGTAAAACACATTGTGCAACTGCACACATTTATCCGGATCAATTATGCACACCAAATAGTACGTTATACGATAGTTCAGAAATTGTTGTTGATGGCTCATGTGTTGGTGATACAGCAATCTTTAGAATTAGAAATATTGGAAGCGGAAACATGCAGCAAATAAGAAAATACATTGTGATTGAAGGCGATTTTCTGCGCGTAATGCCACAAGATTATCAATTGAATGCAAATGATAGTTTGATAATAAAAGTAGAAGCAAGCGGACAAACTATTCGTGTGCAGGCACAACAAGATCCAAATTTTCCTTATCCAAGTTTGCCAAGTTTTACTATTGAAAGTTGTACTCAAAATATAGATAACTTAAATCTTGTAAATCAGTTTCCGCAAAACGATGGAATGGCATTCTTATCAACTTCTTGCATGCCAAATAGAAATTCTTTTGATCCGAATGAGAAAATTACACAACCAATTGGTTATTCAGAACAACACATTGTAAATAAGCAAACAGAAATAAAATACACCTTGCATTTTCAAAATTGCGGCACAGATACAGCTTATAATGTAGTATTATTAGATACACTTTCTTCGGCATTAGATTTAACGACTTTGGTAATGGGTGCGTCTTCGCATAATTATACTTATTCCTTGTTTAGTGGTAATGTTTTACAAGTTACTTTTAATAACATCAACTTGCCCGATTCGCTAATAAACAAAGAAGCATCGAATGGTTTTGTACAGTTTCATTTATTGCCTAAAGAAGAAACACCAAACGGAACTTTTGTGCCAAATGCTGCACAAATTTATTTTGATTATAATGCAGCCATTAAAACAAACCAGGTTTATCATACGATAGATTCTTTGCAATTTAGAGTAACAGCCATTAAAACAAATCCGAAGTTTTTATCTGAAATAAAAATTTATCCAAATCCATTTTTCTCAACTGCAAATATTGAATTAAAATCGCAAAAGATATTGAATGATATTTCGATGAAAGTGATAGATATTGGCGGCAGGCTCATTGAAGAAAGAAGAGTAAATGCTAATTTTATTTTTGATGGAAATGCACTCACAAAAGGAATTTACATTTTGCAATTTACATCAGGAAACGAAATTATAGCGACGGCAAAATTAGTGAAGCAATAAAATAAAAACAATTTTAGCCACACAGAAATATAGCATTCTATCTATTTAATTTTAAATTTCCAATATTATAAGTATTCAAGAAATTAGTTATTTATCGAAGATAAATTCGCTGTCTTTCTAAGCAATTTATTTCTTTATTTTAGATTAAGAAATGATGATTCTACGTGTGTTTTAAAATTCTTAATCTGCGTTCTATTTCAATTTTCTGCCTTTCCATTTGTATTGCAAAATATTGCCAAAAGTGCCAACAAAAGGAATATACCAAATATGCAACAATTCACTTGTGAAAAATGATTTCATTAAATCATTTCTATTAAAAAAAATTGATGCCGATCTTAGAAAAAAATAATCGACCAGGCTTTTAGAAATAAGTTGAAAAATCAACATTATTGCAACCATAAATACAGGCAGAAAATCTATTAAAGCTTCTAAGGTTCTTGTCGGAAACGCAATAGAATAAATGGATTTTCCAATAAAATAAAATGCGTTTATCCAAATGCTTAAAACAAACAAATAAACCAATCCTAAAATAAGTGTAATGCGTTTATCTTGATAAGAAGTTGACTTAGAAGTCCAGCGAAAACGTTGTTGTAAAAAATCATTTAATGATTTAGTTGGTTCGGTAAAAACAACAGCATCTTTGTCTTTTAAGAATTTTATTTTATCAGGAAATTGTTGCGCGATCTTATACACTAATAACATATCATCGCCGCTTGCTTTTTCATCAATATTTTGATAGCCATTTACTTCTTGAAAAGCTTTCTTTTCATAAGCTAAATTTGCACCATTTGCCATATTAAAAATTCCTAAATTAAGCGAAGCAGCAGTAATTGCCTGCATTCCACAAAAATCTAATGTCTGAAATTTCTCGAACTTTGAAATATCATTTTGAAAACAAACAGGTGCTGCAATGAGTTTGCAGTTTTCTGTTTCGTATAAAGTGGCAATGCTTTTCAACCAGTTTTTTTGCACGCGACAATCAGCATCTGTTGTGATAATTAAAGAGCCTTTTGCTAAGTTCACCGCAGCTTCAATTGCACGTTTTTTATAGGCAATTATTGATGTTTCTTGTAGCAATTCATTTAACTTATAAATTTTTATTTGTGAGTTTTGAATAGCAATTTTCAAACTTATATTGTATGTTTCATCTTCAGAATTATCATCAATTACAATCACTTCAAACAAATCATTACGATAGTTTTGTTGTAAAATATCATTCAGAATATTTGCTATATTTTTTGCTTCGTTACGTGCTGGAATTATAACGGAAACAAAAGTCTGAATACTATCAGAAAGCTCACTTGTTTCAATAATTTTATTCCATCTGCTTTTATAAATAAGCATAATGCATACATAAAAAATAGTCAATAAAAATGATATGAGAAGAAAGAGTAAAACCATAGTTATACTTTGCTGTTTGTTGCTTGTTCTTTCTTTAGTAACAGCATCTCTTTAAATTTAATCAATCTGTTTTGTAAAGTTTCTTCTTTCTTTGCAGAAGTAATCCAAACAGCATATTCTTTTTGATGTGTAAATGCTAATTTATCAAACACAGCTTTTAATGATTTTTCTTTCTTGAAAAAATCCAGCATAACTTCAGGAATTTCAACAGTTCTTTCATTCAGATCTTCTTCTATTTTTACATTAATTGTTTCGCCGGAATTTTTGCCAATCTGCGCACGAATTTCTTTGTTGATAATCATGTGATACGCACCTTTATATTTTGTAAGCAAACCACGATACAATACTTTATCATACCAAACTTTTACTTTCAGTCTTTTTTTGCCAAAGGTTTTTTCTACGTCAAAATCAATGTTTATAAAAGTGACATCCATTTTTGCATCTTTTTGTATTGCAGTTGTGAATTTTACTTGAATTGGCTTTAACATACATCTTAATTTTTCCAAAGCTAAAAAATATTTCTTCTAAAATTTTATGGAAAATGAGGCGTTTTTGTATCTCTATAGTAAAACAATATTTATGCAACTGTTAGCAGTAAACAACAAAATCTTTGAATTAAGAGGCAAAAAAATTATGCTCGACTTTGATTTAGCGGCACTTTACGAAATGGAAACTAAAGTCTTAAAGCAAGCAGTTCGACGAAATATAGAAAGATTTCCGGAAGATTTTATGTTTCAACTTACTGAAAATGAATGGAATACAATTTTAAGGTCACAATTTGTGACCTTAAAAACTGGAAGTGGGAAACAGCCAAAATATCTTCCATTTGCTTTTACTGAACATGGAGTTGCAATGTTGGCAAGTGTTTTAAATAGTTCAAAAGCAATTCAGGTAAATATCTCTATCATTCGTGCATTTATTGCATTACGAGAATTTGCTTTGAATTTTAAAGAGCTATCAGAAAAAATTCTCGAAATGGAAGAGAAATACGATACGCATTTTAAAGATGTGTATGAAGCTTTAAATTATTTAATGAACGAAAAAGAAGAAGAAAAACAAGATAAAGAAAGAGTACGAATTGGGTTTAAATAGTAAAAAAATATTTAACCACAGAGAAACTTAAGAAAAGAAGATAATTAATAAAAATATTAAGAAAACTAAATTTACTTATGTTGTCTTATAATGTGTCTTTTGGATCTTAATCCTTAGTTTCTTAAGTTTCTCTGTGGTTGTTCTTAGATTGTGTATTGAAATCAATAATTTATATTTCAATTCCAGCGAATTCATTCAAAACTTCATCTAAAATAGAATACAATTCAGCTTCGTCTTGTGTTGTAACTAAACGCGCTCTGAATGGCTTTATGTTTGGCAAACCTTTTAAGTAATTAGAATAATGTGGTCGCATTTCTAAAATGCCAAGGGTTTTGCCTTTCCATTCTATAGATTTTTGCAAATGCGTTTTTATAATTTCGATCTTTTCTTCGATGTTGGGTTCTGCAATCAATTTACCTTTAAAAATAAACGACTTTACCTGATTAAAAATCCATGGTGAGCCAATAGCAGCACGACCGATCATAATACCATCAACGCCATACCTGTTTTTATATTCTAAAGCTTTTTGTGGCGAATCAATATCGCCATTTCCAAAAATAGGAATATGCATTCTCGGATTGTTTTTCACTTCAGCAGTCAACGTCCAATCTGCTTCGCCTTTATACATTTGCATACGTGTGCGTCCGTGAATGCTCAATGCTTTAATGCCAATATCTTGCAAGCGTTCTGCAACTTCAACAATGTTTTTGGTTTGATCGCTCCAGCCTAAACGAGTTTTTACGGTTACAGGCAAATTAGTTGCTTTCACCACTTGTTCAGTTAAACGAACCATTTTTGGAATATCCTGCAAAATGCCAGCACCAGCCATTTTGCAAACTACTTTATTTACAGGACAACCATAATTTATATCAATCAGATTTGGATTTGCCTGTTCAACAATTCGAGTGCTTTCAACCATTGCATCTTCTTCGCCACCAAAAATCTGAATGCCAATTGGTCGCTCGTAATCGTAAATATCCAGTTTCTGTACACTTTTTGCAGCATGACGAATTAAACCTTCAGATGAAATAAATTCTGTGTACATCAAATCTGCGCCGTATTTTTTGCAAACATAACGAAATGGCGGATCGCTCACATCTTCCATTGGTGCAAGCAAAAGCGGAAATTCGCCTAATTCTATGTCGCCTATTTTTACCATTCTTTTTAGTGTCAACTGATTGACTATCTTTACACAAAGATACGACTAATGTCACAGAATTTGTTAGATGATGATTTGAAAACACCGTTAATTCGGCACTATGGAATCAATAAGTATGATTGGATTTTACAGGTGTTTATTTGGATTGGAATATTTGCAGCTTTTTTTATTGGAGCACAATTAATAAGTAGTGTTATAATTATCTTGTATTATAAAAGTGCTGATTTTAAAGTAATTGCATCTAATCCAAATAATTTAAATGCATTGAGATATGCTCAAATGCTGACAACTATCATTGGATTTTTATTACCTGCTTTGATTTTCAGCAAACAAAAAGATCATCCGGTTACGAAATATTCAAATGCACATCTTGGTTTTAATCCGCTTTTTCTATTGCTTATTCCTGCATTGATTTATACATTTTATCCAATTATAAATGTATCATTCTTTGTAAATAAAATAATGCCATGGAATGATCTTATGAAAAGTTCACAATCAGAATATAAAATTTTGATAGACGCATTGGTGGCAAATAATAGTTTGCATGTTTTAATTTTAAATTTGATAACGATTGCGATTTTGCCTGCAATTTGTGAAGAATGGATTTTTAGAGGAACGTTTCAAAAATTGTTGTCAGAAAAATTAAATATACACCTTGCTGTTTTTATAGCTTCTGTTTTTTTTAGTTTAATACACATGGAGTTTTCAGGATTTTTACCGCGAATTATACTTGGCATGTTCTTAGGCTATTTGTTTTATTATTCAGGAAGTTTATGGACAAATATCTTCGCACACGCAGTAAATAATGCATCGCAGGTTGTGTTTATGTATTTAAACAATAAAGGAATTTATAAAATGAATGTTGATAATCCGGAAATGCCCAAAACTTGGGAATTGGTTGTTTATACACTTGGTTTTGTTGTTTTGTGGTACATTTTTTACCATTTCTCACAAAAAAATAAAAAGAGTAACTTTGCATAATAATTTTTGAGTTTGTGAACCTCTGAGTTTATGATTAATTCTTAAATTCTTAACTCTTTAATTTTTTAAACTATTTACATGAGCGATATACTAACACGAATAACCACAGGCATTTTTTTCCTAATTATTATGATTGGCGGTGTTGTGCTTAGTGAATATTCATTTCTGATATTGTTTTCATTATTGGTAGTTTTATGTATCAATGAATATCATGGCATCATTCATAATTTGTTAACTTCTACAGAAAAATGGAAATCAACCTATAAGCTCATCAATACTGTTTTCAGTGTACTCATCTTTGGCATCGTTTTCTTAGTAGCAAGCAATAAAATTCCATTAATATCTTTATCATTGGTTTGTGGTTTTCCATTAACATGGCTGGTAATAGAAATGTATACAAAAAGCGAACGACCGTTTTACAATGTTTGCTTAAACTCTATGGGAATTTTTTACTTAGCAATTCCATTATCATCGGCATCTTTATTGGCATTTCATGCGCAAGAATATAGCTGGCATTATTTATTGGCAATCATGTTGTTCGCATGGAGCAACGATTCTTTCGCTTATTTATTTGGAAGATATTTAGGAAAGCACAAATTATTCGAACGCATTTCACCTAAGAAAACTTGGGAAGGTTTTTTCGGTGGAATGGCTGGTGCTGTTTTATTTGCTTACATCGTTTATTTGTTATTTCCAAGATGGACAGGCTACCAGGTTGCATTGCCAATCTACGTCATCTTAGCTATCATTACATCTATTACAAGTACTTACGGAGATTTAGCAGAAAGTATGATAAAACGCAACTTGCAAATTAAAGATACTGGAACCGCTTTGCCTGGTCATGGTGGTTTCTTAGACAGATTTGACGGCTTGATATTTTCTTTGCCTGCGGCAACGTTATATTTAACGTTCTTCTTAAAATAAACAGACATACAAAAAGATGGCATCGCTTTAAGCAATGCCATCTTTCAATATAAAAAAACACCCTAAATCTTATATTACAATCGCTTTCTCGCCGATCATTTTCCTTAAATTCAATAATGCATAACGCATTCTGCCAAGCGCAGTATTGATGTTGGTTCCGGTCATTTCTGCAATTTCCTTAAAGCTTAAATCTGCATAATGTCGCAAGATTAAAATTTCTTTCTGATCAGGAGGCAACAGCTCAACCATTTCTTTTATTTGCATGATAGCTTGGTCTCGAATGATAGAATCTTCTTTACTTTCTTCAGCAAATTTCAAAACATTAAAAATATCTTTTCCATCACCATCTACAATGGTTGGCATTCGTTTATTCTTGCGAAAATGATCCATGCATAGATTATTTGCAATCATCATGATCCAAGGCAAAAACTTTCCTTCTTCGTTGTATTTTCCATTTCTGATACTATCAATGGCTTTACACAATGCATCCTGAAAAATATCTTCGGCTAATGCTTTGCTTTTGACGCGCATCATAATGAAAGAAAATATCTTTCTTTGGTGAGTTTTCAATAATAAAGCAAGTGCTTTTTCATCTCCGTTTATATATCTTTGGAGAAGCTCATTGTCAGTTTGAACAATAGGATACATGATAATAATTTTTTGCGTGTTAAACAATTTGCCGTTGTCATGTAAATATTATTCAATAATGATATTGTGTTATGTGAGTTAATTTGTATCAATTTTAATAAACAAAAACCATTTAATTACTGTCATTAACAGTATTTAACGGAAAAATTGTGACTTTAGTATGTCGAAAACAAAAAAAATAACGGTTAATAGTGAGAATAAAATCTTTATAAAAGGCGCACGCACGCATAATCTGAAAAATATTGATGTAGAAATTCCAAGAAATAAGCTGGTTGTTGTTACCGGTGTTTCAGGTTCGGGAAAGTCTTCTTTAACAATTGATACTTTATATGCAGAAGGACAACGTCGATATGTTGAATCGCTGTCTTCTTACGCGCGTCAGTTTATGAATAGGATGGATAAGCCTGATGTTGACTATATCAAAGGTCTTTCACCGGCAATTGCCATTGAACAAAAAACTACAACAGGAACAACTCGTTCTACCGTTGGAACGCTTACAGAAATTTATGATTACTTACGTTTGCTATATGCAAAAATCGGTAAAACGTATTCGCCAATTTCCAGAAATGAAGTAATAAAACATGATGTTTCTGACGTGATTGATTATATCAAAACTTTGGAAGAAAACACAAAGATTCAGATACTATCACCATTAAGCGAAATCAATAAAAATAAACTGGAAACACTTTTGCAGGATGGTATTCAGCGCTTATTAATTGATGGCGAAGTGGTTCGAACTGAAGATATTACAGATAAAGAAGTCACTGCTTTAAACAAGAAAAGAGAAAAATTTATTTTAATCGACCGAGCAACAGCAGAACAATCTGAAGATAATTTATATCGTTTAGCAGACTCTATTTCTTTGGCTTTTTCTGAAAGCAATGGCTATTGCACCATTGATGTTCCAAACAAAGCAAAGAAGAGCTTCAGCAATCGTTTTGAGTTAGATGATATGCAGTTTGAAATGCCATCGCCACAGTTCTTTAATTTCAACTCGCCATTTGGCGCATGCAGTAAATGCGAAGGTTTCGGAACAATCTTAGGTATTGATCACGACTTAGTAATTCCGAATAAAAACTTATCTGTTTATGAAGACGCTGTTGCTTGCTGGCGAACCGAAGGCATGAGTGTTTGGAAAAAACAATTGATAAAAGGCGCACCGAAATGTGATTTTCCGATTCACAAACCAATCATAGATCTTACAAAAGAACAGTATAAAATTTTATGGACAGGCAACGAATGTTTTGAAGGAATTAATGCATTTTTTAAAGATGTGGAATCGCAAACTTATAAAATTCAGTATCGTGTAATGCTGGCAAAATATCGTGGACGAACTGCTTGCGATCAATGTCACGGCACGCGTTTGCGACCTGATACAGAATATGTAAAAGTTGCCAAAACGTCTATTGGTGATTTGTTGCAAATGACCATTAAAAATTTATACGCACATTTTCAGCAAATAAAATTCAGTAAAAAAGATACGGAAATCGCCACACGCATTTTGTTGGAAGTAAACAATCGTCTACAGTTTATGGTTGATGTTGGCTTAGAGTATTTATCGCTTAATCGTTTCTCTAATACTTTGTCAGGTGGCGAATCTCAGCGCATCAATTTAACCAGAACTTTAGGCAGCAACTTAACAGGTTCTTTATACATTTTAGATGAACCGAGCGTTGGCTTGCATCCACACGATACAGGTCGTTTGATCAATGTTTTAAGGTATCTGCGCGATTTAGGAAATACCGTGATTGTTGTTGAACATGAAGAAGAAGCGATTCGCGCGGCTGATTATTTAATAGATGTTGGACCATTTGCAGGTACACTTGGTGGTGAGATTGTATTTGCAGGAAATGCAGATGATATCATCAAAAATCCAAACAGCTTAACAACAAAATATCTGACAGGAAAACTGGAAATAGAAGTGCCAAGAGTTCGACGAAAGCCAATCAACTTTATTGAAATAAAAGGTGCGAAACAAAACAACCTAAAAGGCATTGATGTAAAAGTGCCATTGAATGTATTGTCAGTAATTACAGGTGTTTCAGGCTCAGGCAAAACAACTCTAATAAAACAAATTTTGTATCCATATTTAAAAATCCAGCTCGAAGGCTTTGGTGGAAAAGCAGGTGTTTTTAAAGAAATCACAGGTTATAAAAACAA
>Ga0247804_10000470_pt1 | contig 18551 bp, 29 predicted proteins | sample UWRJL029104C1_FD_181142 | JGI IMG/M metagenome (GOLD analysis project Ga0247804, IMG submission 181142) | Plant litter microbial communities from Arlington Agricultural Research Station in Wisconsin, United States - UWRJ-L029-104C-1 | ecosystem: Environmental > Terrestrial > Plant litter >...
GCAACCGGCGGATCCAACAAGCATGAGTGTTCGGCGACCGAATTTCCTAATGAAAATCAGTTACAAATTCATTAATTGGCATAGAATGGACTTACTCAATGGTGAAGACTGCGATGAAAGACACGAGGAAGTATTCAATGCCGGTGCAGGCGGATAGTAGACGTGAAGTCTGACCATCAAGACCAATGTATTGTTCGAAGATAGTGGCCGAGTAATCTAGATATCGCGTCAGCACTGATGCTCCCGAGATCATGGAATTTGTTGCTTACAAATGATCAGATTGCATCCTCCAATCTGTTGGAATACTTGAGAAGTGTAACCAAGCACAACGCGATGGAAGTTTCGCTCTGGGCCCATGCTGGTAAGATCTTTCCAGCTTGTAGCCTGAGCATCGGCGACAGTTTCGTGGATTTCTTGGACTTGATTTTGGACTCGCTTGGACTCGGCTGGGAGATCGTCAAGGGCGGAAATCTAATAATGTTAGGACTCGATCGAGGCTACAACAGAGACCGCTTCAGCCTCTTTTCCCTTAAGAATGAGCCATCTTGGCGATTCTGGCAAAGGCATGATAAGAGCGAGAATTGGTAGTGCGAACACGATCTGGAAGGCAATTGGGAATCGCCAAGTGATCTGGCTAGGCTCGAGGAATGAGAAGGCAAAATCGATCCAGTAACTAGTGCAGATACCACCAGTAATCATGGCTCCTTCAATCATAACCATCTTTCCTCTTTTGTGGCTCTTAGAGGTTTCGCTAGCCCATGTGGGAACAGTAGAGGTATTCATGCCGTTTCCAAAGCCGGTAATCACTCTCTGTTTATTGTCAGCTGAAATCCGATCAGTTGTTTCCAGAGTGTATCCTTACACCAATAATCAAGTGCGTGAGACCAAATGCAGTGCATTGCAAGATAGCTCCGACTACAACAATGGAAGATCCGAGTAAAATCATCTTCCGTCTGCCGAGAATATCGCCAATCCACATGGTGAGAATTGCACCAATGAAGCAACCAAGATTGTAACTGGCAACTGTGATACCTTGGATGGTGGTTTTTTGGTTGTCTGATGGGTCTATGATAGTGTTGATCTCGGGAAACTTGGCTACGAAACTAGGAAGAGTCAAGAGTCCTCCCATCACACCTTGATCATAACCGAAAAGGCTGGGACGAGTTAGCCAAACGAACTTCAAGATAGGAAAAGAGTCGAAGCTGGGCTCATTGGTACGAGTCCAATTTGAGTCGCAGAAAATCACATACAAAAAATCCAACCCCGCGACAATGTTGATCGCCGCATTCAACTTGTTACCCCGAAGGCCATAGTATCTTTCGCCGCCAAATAACCCCATGATGAAGAGTTTAGAAGAAGTATTTGTATATCGGATTGGCAACAAAACTACAAGAGCAAACAAGATTCGGCTTCTAGATGTTGATAAGAAGAAGGGGCATTTTCCCACGGGGAATGATAGACAGCTACTTATATCTCAGGATTTAAAAATTACAACATATGTGGAGTACAGCACGGGAAGCTGACTCGATGTGTAGTGCAGTGTATGGAGCCTCCACAGGTAAGTGACGGTGTAGGAGCATTCTCGGGGAGACTCCATAATTCACCCTTTGAGTTGTGGAACCAACTCCATTAAATTCTTAACATCTTCCCAGTTTGGCTGAGAAAGGGGGAGGAGGTACATATTGCACCCACGGCGCCACTTGCCGAGGGTGGGAGGCGACGCTTCCATGCAAAACTCCAGTTGTTTAAAGCAATCATACGAATCATGTGTTCCTGACGTGAATCAAGACGGCGGCAAAGTTGGCGCGAAAATTGGTTTGAGGTGGAAAACTCGTTAAAAAATCTGAAGGCGTTAATAACAAGTTCTACACTACCGATTACGGCTAGTCATTCGTCGGGAGACTATAAATCCTTAGGTAAGCTTAATGGTCGTCCAAGTAAAAGTCGATGCTTATGTAAAGAAGTGGATATGAGAAAGAGAAATAAGCATGAAATAAGCATAAAACGTCAACCGGATGGCTGAATAGGGATTCCCAGCGTCACGCACGATGACGGTGAATATAAAGCCGCAACTTGGCAGCATGGCGATCCGTGGAACGATCTACAGGAACAATCCACCCTTCAACGACCAACTGTCCGTCGCAGCCTATCACGGCGGGTGCTGGAGTCGATGTTTTGTTAGTGCGAGAAAAAGAAAGTGGGTAATGTGGTTGAAAGAAACACCATTTCTTATGCATGCGACGCTGCGAGATAACAACGATCTGCTGCTGAAGGAGCGTGATCAGGCGTTTGGATATTCCATGGAAAGAGATTCGCACCCAAGACGAAAACAAACAGGAAGCAAAGAGGAAACCAAAGGAAAAGCCAAGATAAACAGGATGGATGCACCACCATCCATATATGCTCAGGCCACAATATCTATCTCCATGGAATCGCGATACGACCTGGCTGGCTACACTTACGAGATGCCAAGCTGCTCATCCCCTATGAAAATCTCAAAGGATTTTAATATTGCTATTCTTCTTAGCTCGTTCTTCTTCGGCCGATGCGTACCAAGCAAAACGCAGTCCATGAAACAGTTCCCTACTCGACCCTTTGACCCAAACAAGGGCCCAACGCTACCAAGTTTGACATTTCTAGATTAACTACAAGATTGCACCCTCGATTGGCGCTGTTCGATCTGTCACTTCTACGGTACCTTAGCAGCACAAATCGGCTCAGATTTTCAGGAACCAAGACCTTGTGCTCCATAGCATTTGTGATTGACGTCTCCACGGCAGTTCAAGGTAATTGTCGCCTTCACGCAGCTACAGATCAAAGCCTTGACTTATCCCCCACAAGATGCAGTTCCAACATTATATTTCAAGTAGACAACCTCTGTTGTCGCAACTGGTCGCATGAAGATCTTTGGGAGATGTTGATATGCTGAGCTCAAATACACAGTGGGCAGAATCCAAATGCCATATTTCGGAAAGCATAGAAGATTGCAAAACAGTCGAGCAGAGTATTAAGGTTGAGGATAATCGCGTGCGTAACAGCTATAAATCTGCCACCACGTGCTCGACGATAGAAACACCTCGGGAAATATCCAAGAAAAGTAGCAATTATTGTATTCTACCGGTTATACACTATTGATCCCAAGCGCGACTCTCGATCCATAGGCTACACGATAGCCAATGCGGGAATTTAAGCTTGCAATCCCATGCGACGCGGGGCCTTTAGTACCGGTAGCAAGTGAAATGCCTTAAGGTAGTCACAGATATAGACCAGTCAATCTCAATCGATTTGAAGGCTTCTAGCACAGAACCTTCCGAGCGACGTAGGATCGCTGAACCTGACTCGTTGTCATGTTTATAGGCGCGAGCTAGACAACAGCAGCCTTATGAACCATCCAAAGTTGAACGAGAGGCGGCTGTCACATTCAAATGCGGCTAGTTCGCCGTCGAATATCTGCCACATAATAGATGTACGCCGCTATGCTGTGATGACGCAGCAGCCTACAACTCTCCTCCCGATCTGATAAATCTAGGGGGCATGTCTGCATATTTTGACGGTTTTTGTTTCATTTGATTCCAAGCTTGTCTAGCTTGAAGATATGGTATTTATATGAGGGCAGCCAAGCCATAATGTACACTCGGAGAGCTTGAAGTCCTTTCCCTTAATTTTTAAAGTCCCCCTTCTCCTACTTCAATGGACTCGTCACGTGCAATGCGAGGATAAACCTTTTGTCGAGCATTGTGATTATTTAAGCATACCCAAAGGAAATTCTTGATAATTTCCATTGGTTGCTGATGATTTATATCAATTTTTATAAAGGGAAGGTTTGGCATTATCCATAACTGAGAGCAACACTGGGAAATAACTCTCTCATTAAATCGAGCCGGTTGTTAAGTAGTCTCCACTAAACACATACTAGTTACTCTACTGTATGCGTTCGAATTATCTCAAGAAGTCACTATGATGAACTGGTTGTTTCAATCGCGTTAAAAGACTTCTGGACTCATATACTATTGACCACAATTACCCAGTCTTCAATTTTCATCAATTGCTACACTGATCTGCGTTGAGAAAGATGAAAAGAAACAACAAGAGCGTTCTTGTTTCTATTTTAAGTAAAACAAGAGACTTGTGTAGATATGAAACTCCAAGTAATCCACTTCCCGTTAAAAGTTGTGATGCTCATCTTTTGGTTTTTGTAGGTTGAGTATGTGCCACTGTCTGGTATCGTCAAATTTCGTAAATTAAATATTTCCCAGAAGTGAATTAATTTATGATTTCTATAACCATCACCCTTCACCGGTTTTCATGACTTGATTTTGCAAGATGAAAACCGGAGACATGTGTGTTCGGTGGTGTTCGAGCTTCCCTCTGGATTTGGAAACGAACCTCTACTGGGAGCGTTTAGACAACTGAGAATGGGTTAGTCGTTTGCCTGAAAATAAAAGAAAGAAGGGTTAAAGGTGGTACATGGTATATTTTACAATTCCTACGGTAATATATCAGTTTGGAACAGATATGAACCTTACTGCTATCGGACTGGATTAGCTGCAATTGCTTTGAGCGAAGACGATGCCTTTGTAATATTTGAAATATAGACGTGCCTGTCTATCCCAGCATGTACTTTATTGTAGACTACATCACATTCACGAGATGTTATCAATAAATAGCCTCAGAACCCTTACAAACTGTGCCACCAAAACAGAAAAGGTATTTGGGTACGCCGGTGAACGCTAAATGTCTGATCAATCTCTAGCCGGTGGTACCTTCCCCTAATACCAATACTCTAATCACTCCTATATCGGTCACAGTAAGAGAACCAGCAAGCAAAACTCGCGTGGGCGTATGGTGAAGTGGGATCTGGGGCAACTGAAGTTTCGGGGTTTCTTCTACAAGTCTCGATACAAAGACACACATGCAGGAGGGAAATATTCAAAGTCGTAACAAGCTATCCCGACAGTTGAGTGCTGCCCCATTTGACTGGTTCCGTTGCTTAATTGCTCCGGATGTCCTCCTGCAAGTCGAGCTACCAGCAGATATCAATTCTAAAACGAATCTTTTTTTTTCCCCTTTTCGCACAATAATCTCTGCACCCAAGACATACAATGTTGGATCTATGTGCGCTTTGCCTGTCAGTTCTTCCGACGAGGTATCCGCTGTTATAGTGTGAGATTAGGTTGTGTTTCTCAGAACAACTTGCTCAAGTCGTGAGTAGTTGAGACTATTTAACTTTCTTCTCACATAGCTGCGGGAACGCACAAAATAGAGCATTTATTTATATACACAGTGTCGAACTAGATATTCACGTCATCATTGTAGTGCTATACCGCTATGTAGATAAATTTTAGCGATAGCTGATTTAATACTATTCATAGAAAGATTCAGCTGGCGAAAAGGTTATAAAAAGCATATGGGCAATATGGTAACCACTTGTAGTTTGATGATTGAAAGAGGCAATGAAGTGGTAGAGGCTATCCTAGACTAGATATTGTCCGTAGATTCATAATAGGAAATATGGCGCCTAATGGCTAATTACACTGCGTGATACACTTACAGATTCTATACAATATGAAAGCCATTGTATCGACGGTGCCTTTCACTCGTCAATAATCATAGTATCACCATTCAACCCCGAGCTGCTTCCCCTTTCAGGGCACACAAAGCCAGCTGCAACCCCTCCTCATCAGTGGAACCATGCGTTCCAAAACGTCCCGTTCATTCTCCATCTCTCTCAGGGGGCTAGCTGCACTGACCAGATGCTCCTCGGCCTTTGAAATCTCCCACCACTCTATCCATTCCGTTCTTGCCACGATAAAGCTGCGTTTACAGATTGTGCAATTGGTGTCACCGGATTCTTTCTTAGCATTTACTTTGGCCAGCAAAGTAGGAAAATACGGGGGATGGGGATCTGGGAGCATGGCATGGAGACGTGGGAGATCTGGATTGCGGATACTGTGGATGGAGTTAGTCGTAATGTAGCAGGGTGCTTTGCAGGTCATTTTTGACGAGTAGAATATTGGTGGGGAGGGAAGGATATGTTAGGAGATATGGCTTACCATGCGTTGAGAGCTACTTCTAGGAGAGATGGGGCGCGTGAGACCTGTTTCGTCAAATTAGCTATAGCTCTCAAATCGCTCGGAGAACGTCATAAAAATCTACGGGTTGATGTAGGAGAACGAAAAGTACGGGTAAGAACTTACCGGCCCACCTCTCACAGGAGGCGATTTAGGGATATCGGCGACATTTGCCATAGGAATACCATCAGGGAACTGCCGCGATCCGAAAGCGGCTTGCCTTGAAAGATCTGGGCCTTGCAGATGTGCACCGTTAATATCCAGATAGCTGATCTCTGTGCGAGCTTTATATCGAGCTCTCCATTGCGGATGCCACCGTCGGCCTGAAAGATCTGGGACTATGCCGCAAATCGCGCCAGCTCGTGGTCGACTCCTGTTTCCAAGTCCAATTTTGTACTGGGGCACCTCATCTTCTTCTTCAATCTCCTTGCTTGGTGGGAGCTGAGGCTCGTAAAACTGATTTGGATGAATCTGAAAACTCTCCAACCTGCTGTCGATAGAGAAGAGATCTAATATCTCATAAGGAAGGTGCTGTAGACCGTTTTGTGAGAGGTTCAGCTCTCTGAGTTTGCGAAGCCTTCCGATTGCTGAAGGAAGCTCATAGATCTTATTGCCTCGCAAACTGAGAACAGTCAGGCGATCAAGGTTGAAAAGCTCCTCGGGCAATGTTGTCAGATTGTTGGAAGCTAAGAATATCTTCAACCTTGGTTCCAGTTTCTCAAAAACATCCTCAATAACTGGAGGGAGGCGTGTGAACGCGGAGAGGGGTCGTATGGTTTCATTAGAAAGTGTTGTAAGACTTCGAAATGACAAACTGGTGATATCACAATCAGTAACCGTACGCCACTAATTTATCCTACTAGCTCCGTCCGAAACCAAATTGGTCCACTAAACTTACTCAATTGTTTCATTCCCATTCTCCAGGCATAGCTCAATATGTTGGCGTACGAGGTCTTCTGCAGTGGGTTCTTGCTTTACGGTGTTCTGGCTCGAGTTCCATTGCCTCAGTGCTAAGTTTGCATACACCGACTCAGATTCGTCCATCCCGTCATCCATATCGGTGCCATCGCTCCCAAGAAACACGCCACTATCATATTGCCTTTTAAAGTTTCTCTGCTTTTTATTTCCCACCGTAGTTGGTTGAGGATCGTACCATGGTCCTCGAAACTGTCTTTTCCTTCGTCCTCCGGTATAATTGTCGACAGATGGGTCATCATCACCTGCCAATATAGTCAGCAATCCACCAGATCAAATACTTAAATTCCGACGCGCGAGAAACGACATACTTGAAAACAATGGCGGATCACTCGAGGGTGGTGGAGGAGTGATTCTGACGCGTTTACGCGACCTCTCATGGCTGAATGAATCTGTAGAGGCGTTCCAAGCCAGCTTGGGAAGCGGAAGAGAATCCTCTTCCATTCTATAGAGATATCAATTCTTGCTTAAGCTAAATTACAAAACTTCGAGAACTTGAATCAATAAGGTAAATGTCAAGACTGCGGAGTAAATACTCACGAGTCGCGTTCTACCATTGAAGCTCGGGAATCGGGTCTTGGCGATACTGGCTCGGCTTCAGCTTCCGAGGTGATTCCCGATATCACCTATAATTTCTGTGGTAGTACTCTGTAGAGTTCCGTTTATTTGAAAAATCACATCCAGTCTTTGATATTGATCTAAGAATTCTATTGTTATCTTCTAACATATATCGAGCAATCTGTGTGAGATAGGTGTGCAGCAGTCGATCAAGGCTTAGAGCAGTCCGTTCAAGGGTGTGCTTCAATTACGACATCAACAGCTTCTTCCCCTCGGTTCACCATCTCCACTTTCATCCAACCATTTTCCTCAATACCAACAATCTTCCCATCAATACAGCATCTCCTCCATTTCCAATCCTCTCCATTTTCTTTAAAGTTGATCTGCAACGTGTTGATTTGACGATAAAGTACCTCTGGTAACTGAACATGAGACCCTTTCTGGTAAGCTGCTCCCATGACCTTCATAACACCGTTCCCCTAGGTATCTATGTTAGAACATATCGTGATTTATTGTGATACAGTGACTTACATCCAAGGTACCAAACTGTACCAGTCTAAGTTGTCCATTCAACTGCTTGCTACTTTCTGGTGAAACGGTGAATGTTCTTTCCAGGTTAGAAACCAGCGTGGCTAATACATAGCCATGTTCACCGTCTCCAATCACCTCCAGAGCTCCATCCTCAGAGCCAGCTTTCACTTCGGCTTTGTAAGCATGTGGTAGAGATTTCCCCTCGTCCGGGTTCAACAGCTCGTTAGCAACCATGCCGAACCGCTTATCTCCGTGTTTCCGGTACTCCGGTGTATCAGAATCCGCCACAAGAGTTGCATGAAATCCATATGATGCTACAACAGCACCATACAGCACATTGTTTGGAATAGGAGCTTGTGTTTGCCCCTGGTTGGACAGAATCCGCGCTCCAGGCGAGAATGTCGCTCGGTATGTGGGAAGGGGAACGGGTGTGCCGGTGAGGAAAGTTCGAAGGGACTGGATATATATCGATGGTAGTGCGTGCGGCCTGTGTATAGAATGGTACAAAGCATTTCCCGTTCCAAGTGGAAATAAACAAAGCGTAGGCTTTACATAAGAACTGCCGGCTGCGTTAGCAAGCACAGAAAGGCAAAGGGAACTTCAACACTGACCTCTTTTGATACCCGTCCTTACTTTCGTACAACTCATTTATTATATCCACAGTGCCGCCATCACCACTGAGCATCAACACAGTTTGTCGATAGCCTCGGATCGCATTTGGAAACAGTACTTCCTTCGCGAAGTTTTTCACGGAATCTGCGTTACTAGTCCATATAACGGTGTGGCTGCCCTTTTTGAAGCCGATCTTCCAGAGAAGCGGATATAGCAGATTATCAAAGAATTCGGCCGCAAGTTGCACGCCCGACAGCGTGGATATGAGGATATATAGAGTAGGAATGTCTGCAGACTAGAAGCAGGTCAATGTCAGCCTATCTTTTGGTATAGGTAATAGTAACAGTACGTACATCGGTAAGCCCTGGGGCATCCAAAGATTTCAGATAGGCCGGTCTGCGATCAACCTGGAAAGTGAACCTTTCCGCGACGTCATTTGCAAGACTTGATATAGCATTAAATCGGATTCCTGAGGGCTTCTGATCTGCAGGATCGGTAGGTCGTCCGCTCACTACTGTGGTTCCCACAACAGCTATGATATCCTCGTCCTTGATGTCTTCCACATCACCCTCATTGTTAAAACTATCGTTATCGTATTTGGCATCTATGGAGAAATGAGTATGGGGTTCAGAGGTATAATAACATAGGTGAGGGAGGTCAAACCAGATGCTGGAGCTACACGATCCGACCAATCAGACTCAGGAGTGCCTGATGTGCTGCTCAAAGGGCTATCCATCTCACAGGATGACAGCTTCAGATTTTTGTTCTGAGTTTGCTGAGGCCTGCAACGCGAGATGTACAACTACCAGACACCATGGTGAAAGGCAGAGGAGTGTGCCTTGTTATAGGGATTACACATCAATATCTGCCAGCATGTAGGAATGGCATCTTACAAGGTGGGGGGCTAATCTGGCGGGGTACGTACCCACCACCAGCTTCCTCTCTGCCAATGCAACTCGAACTTTATATGGAGCGGATACGATGAAATACCTTTTAATGGCTGTTGTTTATGATAGTGGGTATCAAAGTCTATAAAACTCTAGGCTGGAGCAAAAAGCCCCGACATTAGGGGTCGCGGGCCATTTGTTTATGTTGTGGCATATACCTACTACGGAACGTTCACCGACCATAATCATCCAGTCCTCTTTGCGGTCTTACTAAGATCCCAAATGCAATGCTATTTCCAAGGCATTCTAGTGACTTTTTTGGTCATATTGGATTAGACAGACTTGTTCCTTGCAACGAAAGTACCGACATAGAAACTAGGTTACATTCTTCATATGCTCTTGGAATTTGCAATCTGCAGTAATGTAAGCTCCAGGAAAGATGGCAAGTAGTGTTTACTGTCCACAACAGATGCAAAGATCAGGAAGTAAGTTCTTAATGGGCACTCGGCTTCATTCTTTTTCTAGCTTAGTCGTTTTCTCTTTACATCACATTACACGACATGTTGATAATCTTCGATGATACGACAAGTTGCCGCTAATCACGTTCAAGACACTGATCACCACAATGTCTATACAGTAAATGTATTGAAATTTATAGAGATTATTCAGATGCTGTCCAGCTATTATCTGCTTACTGTTGTTATCCTCCAATTGCTAGTCGTTGTATATTATTATTGTTGACCCCTGTCCACAGCCTTGAGACAACGCGTTTTTTGATCCACTCTTTACTTCCCGTACATCCTCAAAATATCAATATATCTTGGAACAGGGCCCTAACAGATTAATTACTACTCTCTTGGCTTTGGATATCGCAGCTATGCATTTCTTAAATTGGCCGTACATAGAAGGGGTGTCGGCATGGGGAGAAAACACATCGGCTTATAAGTTTGTTTGTCAATGTATCGTATGTTCGAGTACTTACTGACACTGCAACTAGCTTCTGTGAAATGGTTCGTCTAGTCTCAAGCCGTTGGATTTATTTTTGGACAACTCTGATTATATAGGATTACTACATTACTCCATACGTCGCAGAGTTCATCAACACTCTGACCAATCTTGGATATGGTCCGTTGCACCAAATTGCTTCATGAGACACTTCTGACAATTTCACAGTCTTTCTCGCATACAAAGGCATTTCAAATAACCGCAAGAACAACAATGATGCAGTAGTAAACTTGTGCTATGCTCTCCTAGCTTATGTTGGCGTGGGTTCAGCGATCTACCACGCAGCCCCCAAATACTTCACCCAGATGAGTCAGTTGGCCTCACCCACTGCGTTTGAATTTTCTAACAGATGGCTATTGTAGTCGATGAGTTTTCTATGCTCTACGCAACAGCAGGAATTCTCTATGGAGCTTTGAGTATCACTCTTGTCGGCTCCGCAAAACAGTCGCTCGCGATTATATTAACGGTAACCATCACAGCCGTGTCTTTTGCACATGCTATGCTCGGTCATGTCACCGCTTTCAGACTTTGCTTCTTGATGATGGTTCTCTCAGTGTTCGGACAGCTTCTTTACTTGGTATCTAGTAAAGTGCCAGACCCCAAAGTCAGGAAGGAGGGTACTCTCTTGGCGCTTTTCGGGGCCGGTATGTTTCCTTTTACCCTGGGTGACGCTAGAGCATATATTGATGCGTGATAGGCACGTTCTTAGGTGGCTATGGACTTTGGAATATTGATATGCATCTCTGTGGGCATCTTACCTCTGCGCGAGGTGTGGTTGGGATGCCTCTTGGGTTTCTGACCGAGTTCCATGGCTGGTAAGCATACAAACGCCTATGGAGACCATATTTTTTCCACAGCTAATGACTGGAATAGGTGGCACATCTTTACTGGAATCGGTGTTTACTATGATATAGTATTCATCGAATACCTGCGAATTTACATCGCCTCACTCAACAGTAAATCCCCACAGCGCTTCGATCTAATTTGGAACAGCACTCTCTCCCTTCCTTATATTAAGATCCATCATAAAGACGCTGCTAGAAAGTCATAGATTTAGATGGTTCCGATAACTTCGAAGAATTATTGTTACTTTCACGAATTAGAGAAGATATCATGTAGCCAATCATCAATTCTCCTTCCTCGTCCTCGTCATTATCAATTGAGCGCCATTGCAATCTTTTGTCTTTTAGAGAAATAGACATATTAACAAGAATAGTATTGTGCAGCCGTCGCCTTCCTAATCCGGTTACTCGTGTTCCACATAAGCCGTGACTCACATAAACATGAAGTTGAAGCTTAATGCGTCCATCAGCACTAAATAAAAGTAATATATAGGATCCCCTTTGGATCTCAAGTGGGAGATAAAAATAAGTATAGAATATTCTTTACTCTTAATACGGACAAATATCTACTAGAACAGCAAATTTTCTAGTTTGAACTTCTCCCAACACTCTTTGCTTTCATCGACAATAGACTCTATCTACTTCCCCATTCTTGAAAGCTCCCTCATTCTTAGAAACGAAACCATGGCCGGTTTCCTAGACACTAAGCTCTACTCTCCCACCCTGCCCATCCTGCTACGTAACCCTGAGCCCCGCGATGCACCCGCGCTCTCAAAGCTGTTTTCCGACCCAAGAAACACCCAGCACGACGTGGCCACCTCCATCACTCCGGAACAAGCCCTCACCACCATCACCAGATTCCGGGAATCAGCTGCCGCCGCTGTTCCCACGCGCGTAAACCTTGTTGTCGTGCTGCTGCCCGCTGTTAACTCACCTGACGAGGTGGAAGTCGTTGGTATCAGCGGCTTTGGAGGAATCGATGAGTTTGAGAGGGAAGTAGAGGGTGAGAAGAAGAAGGTAAGGTTTGCGGATGTGGGGGTGATGTTGAATGAGGAGTGGAGAGGGAAGGGATTCGCGGCGGAGTCGGTGAGACTGAGTGTCGATTTTGCGTTTGAGAAGTTGAAAACGGAGGGAGTGAGTTGTCAGATGCTGGAGGTGAACGAGGCAATGGTTGGATTGGTGGACAAGAAGTTTGGTTGGCGGAGGGTAGATAGTAAGAAAGGTGAAGTTAGGTTTGAGGTTGAGCCTGAGGAATGGAGGGTTTGGAATGAGAGAAGATCGTTGTAGTGAAGGTGATGCCTCTCCATTTGAAAAGTTTGGTTTGGTAAAAACAAATTCGAAGTTTAACAAGTGAAGCTTGAAGCTTATAAGAGCACCTCCAGAATAATGATTAACTGTATAAAGTTGGGCCTCTTCATGCAATGTTAGCAATGCACGATATGAAGTGAATATTGAGCAACTATTTGTCAACGACTCACCTCAACTTCTTCTATAGAAAGAAGAGAAATAGCATGTCCTTTCCCCGAGTCATTCTGAAAGTCGCTGAAGCTAGTATGCGAAGCAGAAGAGATACTGTCTGAAGAATAAAAACCCAGCTATGTTTCACACATATATGTATCATTTATATTTCTAAAGTCTTGCGGCACACTTGCCATAATTGTACACCACAACTTCATTACGCCATGCCAGGCTGTCTAATCCCAATCTTCATCATCGTCTGCAACAGTTGTCTTCTTCGAACTTCTGATACCGCCCTTCTCGTGTCGTTCTTCTTCCTCATCCTCTGCCTTTCTTCTCCGTTTCATAACTCTCATATCATTGTCCCTTATAGCACCAATCTCAAGTAGAAGATTATCGATCTGTGGCATGCCTACTCGGACCCCACCAAGAGTCATCAAAGTGACTACCTGCTTCACAATATCGCCCTTGTTGTATACCAGAATTGTCGGACAGTTCTTATCTGGGTAGCCCTCGATGGCCATGTCACCTTTGATCTCGCAGAATTTAATCTCCCCAAACTCTGCTGCGGCAGTTCTCCATAGCTCACTTAGCACCCGACTCTCGATATTTGTTCCCAAGCTGCTGACCAGGTTGACCAAAACCGGACCGTGAACACTAGCCTCGGTAACCTCTCTCGAATAATCTGGTTTCGATATAGGATATACTGTTCCGTGCAGAGCTTTCTTTGTTAGAGAAGCAAGTTCCTGTACTCGCTGCTGCCTGTATTTCTCCAAGAAGTTCTCATCCTCCAAATCTTCTAGTTCGTCAAGCTCGTCAAGGTCTTTGCCTTCGAGTCGGTTTTCATGTGCCAGTCGCCGCCCCTCGATAATCGCCTCTTCGATTAACGGAGTTGGGGAAGGAGGCTTCTCGGGAATAATTTTATGTTTGCGAAGGATGTCATTCCTGACTCGTTAGCATGTAGCAACGTCGCTCAGTGGCAAGATCCTCACCATTCAGTATCTGCGTTTGGGTCATCTATAGGCACATTAACTCGCTCATCCACAGGAGCTGCCATCTTTGTATATAATTCGTAAAGGTCGCATGTTGCTGTTGAGATAATTCCTAACATACGAACCCCTCCAAGCACGGATCGCCCTAAGCCAGTCTCCAATCCAATCCAGCCCCACTTACCTAAAGCTGGTAAGCGAGATCCCACAACACGCTAAAATTTGAAAAGAGGCGACATCCTTTTTCCACGACCACATCGACAACGACTGACCTTCGCCTTCTACCGTCATCAACAACTAAACAGACGAAAGACCTGTCAGTCAATCCGAATTGATACTTATCATCTTCGCAAATCGTCAAAATGGTAAGGCCACCCTTTTCCCCCTTGGTGGATGAACTTGGAATGAGCGGTGGAGGCAAATTACGCACACGACCTCAGCAACAGATCTGGAGATGGGAAAAAAGAGATGGGGATGCCCCCGACGACAAAGAGCTCGATATGCAGAATAGAAGGAGGAGATGCCAGGAGAACTCGATGGATTCGATGAATATGAGTGCATAGGCTAACGTGGTGCTGCCTGAATAGGTTCTCGCCGTTGATCTTCTTAACCCAACCGCAGCCGCGGAGGCTCGCAAGCATAAGCTAAAGGTATGTCGCAAGCACCGAAACCCCATCGTACCGTGGAATACAGGTTGTGCTGACATTTCTACCCCTCCAGAACCTTGTCCCAGCACCCCGCTCTTTCTTCATGGACGTCAAGTGCCCTGGTTGCTTCACTATCACCACTGTCTTCTCACACGCACAAACCGTTGTCATCTGCGCAGGTTGCTCGACTGTTCTCTGCCAACCAACAGGAGGAAAGGCACGTCTTACTGAGGGATGCTCCTTCCGAAGAAAGTAGATTATTATTGTCTGCTTTCGTTCGTCTTGTCTTGGGGTTAATGCATGGTTTCGCAACACGGTCATACAATGAGGGTTAGATAGACTCTCTTGCTAGCATACTTGGACGGATAGAAGATGGTGGCACCCCAAAAATCCTTTGAACCATCTCGCAAAAAGGCGTTTGGGATCTTTATCCGGATATCTTGTCCATCTTATTTTTTTCTTTTTGCCTCGGTGATGTGACGGTGGATTCTTGTGTCGATATCGAAATCTGAACTTGGAGAAATCTTGCATGGATGGAATATTTGGCCGGAAATGAAGCTTCTGCATCAGCGTGACTTGTTGGATGGATTCACCTTGGAGAATCTATACAATGAGATAGCGCGAGGACGTGGTGCTTGTTGAGGATTGCTACATACCCAAGTGCAAGGCGGCGGATCTGGGCTTGTACATTCGAAAATAAGATTTCCACAATCATTTGGATTGATCATATGTGAAGCAATATGTGCAACTTTCGTTATTATTCCTTTTCCCATCGTGCCTCCCGACACAGCTCCTGTCCCTTTCAGACTTCTACCATACTTCTGATTTCTTCTTTTCCACATTGTTTTGGTATGAGCCGGTCTCCCATGTATCTTATTTGGCCTACCGCAATAACATCTCACTCCCGTTGGTGTAAGGATTCGCCCATGTAAAGAATAGTAACTGGTCTCAATGAGCACTTCTAAGTTCAACATCAAATTTTCTTTGAAAGCACACCTTTACCCCCACAAGCACGGCAGAAACACCGTTCGTGAAGAAACAGGTTGGTATATGTATTTGACTTATGAAAGCGGTGTTTTAAAGTGCCGGCCATAATTGTTAAATCAAACGGAGAATGTATATTTTATTGCGTACCGGATTGCTTCGTGGCATCCAACCTGGAATCGAGGTGGAAGTCATATATCACTCTGGCTGGCTCGAGTTTGTTCAGAATTAAAATGCTGATGACGTTGAGAACATTGCGGTATCGTATTTCCTCCTATCTTGGTGTTCAAACGAGGTGATTTTCTCCTACATAACAAGATCTGCTTTCTTGAACACTACTCTTCTATATATTTTGTTCTGCTATGAGTTTCAGATGGATCACAATACTTAAAAAATCTTTTCTACTCTATTCCAATAGATTTAATATAAAGTGCGTTCCTTGGAAGGGTGTATTCCATAAATCGGCGACACTGTGAAATCTGTAACCATCCATTCGTATAGAGAGATGGTATTTTGCACCTGCTCAGTTCTGGAATTTTTATGTTCAAAATCAGTTCAGTATGCGACAAGTTCAAAGGAGATATTAGAGATATTTTCAAGCATACAAATCTTGAATACTTTCTCATCCAGAGATTAACTCATCTTTATTGTGAGGAAGGTATAAGTTTCTCAGTGTTGAGCTTTTTATAGAGTAATCATGTACCACCAGAATGCTTGAGGCTATACTTTACACCATGTGTCGTTACTTAGCGCTTGTTGTTACTATTATTGCCAATATGGTATCAATTGTGGATAGAACAATGAGGCTAGTATTTGGAAAATAGTAAATAAAATGCTAATATAATTGCTGATGCTTATAGTCATAATCCTCATCTAATGCATTTCGTAACTAATTAATTACTCTATTTCTTGCTAATTTCTGCAATCTTCTGCTCGATTCGCTTTCCCAAATCAGTGTCAACCCGTGCAAACATTTCTGCATAATTACATTAGCCTCTCAACCAAAAGATATATCTTGAGAGTGGTGGGTTCTCACCTAAAGTTTTGCTTTGCACCTCTGGAATAGCCTTCTTGAGATGTCCTGCAACATTCGAGACGAGAACATCTTGCTGTCCATCCTGCTTTGCCAAAAGATGCCATAAATCACGAGATTGGACGAAATCATCATGGTTCACTTCAGACGTATACGCAGCAACTTGTCCTACCCACTTGTCGTGTGCGATATCCCTAGGACCAAGTCGGATTGGTTTGAGGCTTGACCGCACGTAATCTGGATCGGCGCCATAGTTCCCGTTGATGGATCCAGGCCCGTCTCGTTGGTATGGGTTATATACCGGGCTGATCGCCGCGTTGCACGGGAGTTGTTGGTAATTCGTTCCGACGCGGTATCTAGCTGCATCCGGGTAACTGAACATACGAGCTTGGAGCACTAGACATTTGTTAGTTTAATTATTCTCAAGCGATTCTGAGATATTTTTACTGAGGTCGGCTGATGGTGCAACACCAGGAACCATATTCGATGGGCTGAAAGCTGCTTGTTCTATGTCTTGGAAGTAGTTGGATGGCTGATTTTGATGTTAGCAAACACCTCATTCTCCGGAATCTCTACTTGCATTCTTGTTGAGAGTGAGCTTGCCCACAGGTTGAAGTGGATAATCCTTGTGCGGCCAGATCTTTGTCATATCGAAAATGTTCCAGCGGTACGTTTCCGCATCCTTTGGCTCCATGATTTGCAAATACAATGTCCAAATCGGATAGTCGCCTTTTTCAATTGCATTGTATAAATCTTTGACGTGGTAATCTGGGTCCTCGCCAGCTAGTCTCAAAGCGTCCTCGGCTGATAGGTTTTCAACACCAGAGTCAGGCTTGAAGTGCATCTTGACGTATTTGAAAGTACCATCCTTCATAACAGGATCAGCGTTTGATAAACATATAAGTTGATATAGAAGCTAAATACTCACGGGCTTGCCTAGCTTGTAGGTGTGATTGCTGAAAGCGTTAACATGGCGAAGTGATGAAGGAACTCCACGACCACTGAATAGTTGCATTAAAGCATGGATTCCTTCCTGGTTGTTATTATGAAAGCTAGTTCTTTTGTTAGCAACAAGACTTTCCATCATTGTGATCATGTGGCATACTCCCAGAACTATTTGATGTCAGCTATCAAGTCTTATAGAAAGCAAGTATGATGTCTTACCATTGTAGCATCAGGCACGTTTGTCTGTGGATGACGTTTGTGTGATCTATTCATAGATGGAAACTTGATGGGATCTCTGATGAAGAAAACCGGCTAAAAGCTAGTTAGAGTGACGAAATATATGGTAGAGTTTCCGTCGCCTACGAGGTCGTTGAAAACAAAGTCCTGGTTTCCTTCTTCGGTGAAGAACTTCACAGCCCACCCTCGAATATCACTGACGGTATCCGCCGACCCCTTTTCGCCAGCCACGGTGGAGATTCGCGCCAGGGTTTTGGTCTTCTTTCCAACTCCGCACAGGAACGCAGCAGAGGTGATGTGTGACATGTCGTGAGTGACTTCGAACTCGCCCCAAGCACCAGCGGCTTTGGCATGAACAACCCGTTCGGGGATACGCTCACGTGAAAAATGAGCCAGGGTCTCGATCAGTTGCGTATCTTGGAGGAGAGCAAGACCGCCGCCTCCAAAGCCGCTTCGGATCTGTAAGGAGGCCGTGGGATCACCACATGGTTGTCCTTTAAAATGGAAGTTAGTATCAGTTGAGTCCATGGTATTGCAAAGTGATAAGAATTGGTGAAATACCCTCTGCGAGTGTGTATATAGGAGCATTTTCAGACTCGGTCTTCGCCTCTCTAGATGATTGGGTGTTGGCCATTGTTAATAAGTTTAAATTTCACAGATTGAAAAAAGGTGGTGGAAACAGTGTTATTATATAAAGCTTGAACGACTTATATTAGCTGCATTACAAACAAAGCCTGGTACAGGGGTACGTCATGTTACTGTTACATTTATACCGCC
>Ga0247804_10000471_pt1 | contig 18531 bp, 40 predicted proteins | sample UWRJL029104C1_FD_181142 | JGI IMG/M metagenome (GOLD analysis project Ga0247804, IMG submission 181142) | Plant litter microbial communities from Arlington Agricultural Research Station in Wisconsin, United States - UWRJ-L029-104C-1 | ecosystem: Environmental > Terrestrial > Plant litter >...
GGATTATTAGCAGCCTCTATAAGCTGTAGGATCTTCTTGTAGAATCTGATGTCATCTGTATGTAAAGCATCATCTAGCCTCTCCTTAGTCTCTTTAAGAACCATTCTGTAGGTATAATGTCCTCTTTTATCTGTCATTTCTTCACATTTAGATTGTAAAACTCAATGAAGCCCACAATAGCCCAATAAATAGAACTTATTCTAGATTCTAGATCAAACCCAGTGAAAGCAGGATTTCTCCCATTAGTTATTTTGAAATGATAGTATCCTCCAGGTTTCTCATTATGAGCTTCTGTTATGAAACCCATGTTTTCTATTTTAATCAGAACCATCATTAATCTCTGCCACTGCATATAACTAACTACCTCCAAAGTCTCATCAGACAAGTCTCCAGACCATAGCATTGGAAATTCTGAATCTTGCCACACCTCAACACCCATAAACTCAGCTATGAGCTTGTCATGCTCTAATATGTATTCTGCTGTCATAATATCTCCTCCACTTCTAATTCAATTTCCACATAGTCCTCTTTACTCTCAGGAAAGATTAACTCAAATCTATCAGCTCTATAACCACCATAAGGCGGCGGAGGTTGAATCTCAGCTAGTTTATAATAAAGATCTCCTGTAAACTTACTTCTACAGAGCTTGATTAGAGTGTATTCTTTATCTTTTACCAACCATTGGCTATTAGGAATGTCATTTGGCTTCCCTCCTATTTTTCTCGCAACTACAGTGAGTTTATTTAACATAAGAATGTATGTCTAGTAATAAGTTTAGCATGTTGTACAAAGAGTTTAAACTTCTCTTTCTCTAAAGAGGCTGTCATTCTCTCTACAGTGTGGCAGGGAGTATCATTAGCCCATCCATTAAGACTTACATCAACAGCTTCCATCTTGTTCTGCAGTAAGTTTATTTTTCTCTCTAGGTTTTCCATCTATCTTAATATATTTTTAGGGACATACACACCATCTAACAGAATTTCATTATCTAGAGTAAAACTACTATCGAATTCTTCTTCTGTAAGACAGATGGTTCTATCCGTAAGAACATTGTCTACAATTTTTCCATACACTAAGATAATGCCTGTTTTGATTATATGATTATCTTTAATCACTCCTCCCGTAAAATCTAGAGGATGTTTAGTATAAATATAATAGTCTCCAACTCCTGGATAATTATTACCTTCTTTATGTAGTATTTTTCTAACCATAATTTTTAAAGTAAAGGAGGGAGATTTCTCTCCACTCCTAACTGTTCACCTCTAAACAGCAATGTTATAATAATCTTCTCTTCATTTCATCCAAAGACATCTTCTCAAAAATAGTCTTTAAAAATGCAATTTTATCTCTAGATTCCCAAGAGTCTGAAGATAAAACTTCATCATACACAGGATCTATAGTTATATCTGCAGTCATTTTGTGATTTTCTGCTACAGCAATTAAAATATCTTTAGCCTCTCTCTCATTGCATTCTTCAATAAAGCTAATCACATCGTCAAATTCAATGTCTACATCCACATCTACTTCAACACTTTTATAAACTTTTGTGCTATTGTAAGCCATATTAAAATAGGTTTAGTTGTTCTTTTTCAATACCCCTCATAATTTCTCTCGCCTCGTGTACATAATATTCGTAGTTTAAACGATAATCAGCCATAGGCTTCTCCACATAATCATTGAATATAATCACTCCAGAATCCTTTAAAAGATGCTCCATAGTCTTTCCATCTCCAGACTTATACAGATACCCAGCTTCTAATCCTTTAGCTGCATAGAACCTGTTAGTCTTATTCAGGACCTTACCATTGTGATAAGCTTTAAAGTATTGACCAGTTTTCTTGGATTTACCCATCCTTTCAGATATACAGAAATCATAGATATTATCATGATTCTTTATAAACTGCTCCAGAGGTACACCTTTGATGAAATAGTCATACAGAGCTTTCTTTACTACAGGATATTTGTATCCTTTCAATAGATTCATACCATCCTCAAAGAAGCCCTTCCTCTTCACTACCAATTCTCCGTTATACTCCTTATTCACTCCATTCTTATCACATTTAACAGCCAAGTATGAGTTAATGTCTCTCCTTACCATCTTACTATAATACTCCTGATCTAGAGTCATCATAGTATCAATTTCCCACTGCTTCTTAATCTCATCAAAGACATTTTGTTTATTCTTTGGGTAGACTATCTCTACAGAATCAGTATTCATTGAGATAGGTGTAAAACCAGCTACAATGAATCTCTCCATCAACATAGAGAGAAGTAGTTGACCATTGATAGTAATGGAATAGAAAGCCTTAGGAGCATATACAGGAGAGTATATAGAGTTGAGCTGACCAAAGGTAGCATTAAGCTCTAGCTTCTTTAATTCTGCTGTAAAATCATCTCCAGAGAACTTAGCTTTAATCCTAGTATCTCTACTCTCAGAATAGATGTCATTCCATGCTGGTTTTAGATGTGGAGGATTAAGCTTGTATTTAGCTATGATGCTGGGATAGAATGAGTTAACATCCACTGATGTAAATAAATGATCTTTTGGAGGAGTGATAATCTCTGCTACACCTCTATCAGCATGAGTCCCTCCTAATCCATAAAAGCATACTAAACCTTTAGGATGAATCAGCTTGTACACATACCTATCTGCCTCTTTAATGAGATAAAACTTCTCAAAAGTCATAGTCTGATAAGCTTCTAGGACCTTCTGGAACTCAGGAGTAGTGAACTTAATATTAGGAAAGATACATTCCTTCATAGTCAAATTACCAATGTATTTTACATTGAAATAATTTGGTATTATATGAGGCTTTCTATTGCTATAGACATGTCTATCCTTTAGTTCTGTGTGACCAGTTCTTTTAGAATACTCCTGCATAAGCATTGAGATACCAATATTAACACCATCCATACTCCTAGTATCTATAGAGGTAATCTCATTAATCTTCTCTCTATTCTCAAAATCCTTCTTCTTTAGCTTACAGACATGCTTCAATGATTCTACATCATTAATACAGTACTCTATACATTTATCAAAGTCTTCTAATGGCAGAGGTGCATCCCAATCTACTTCAAACTCCTGTACCTTGTGCCATTGTGTAATGACCTGTAGATGCTTTAATGATACTCTAAGAGCAGATGAAGCAAGCATGGTCATTACATCAATGGAATCAAAGGTTTTACCATACTTCCAAGGTTTATAGTAATCATAATCCTTGTCTATGATAGCTCTTGATAGTAGGTAGAGTTGTTCATTAGTAGCATCTGGATTCTTTAAGAGATAGTTTAGAATGATGTCATCGTAGTGGTGATTGTTGTAGCCCTTGAGAATATAGTTCTCAGCAATCAGCTTAATCATTTTAAAATCATTCTTTCTCTCACTAATTTCACAGACAACAGTCTTATCTGAGTCTAGGTCCTGGAATACTACTAAGAATAGATTAGGTAGTACCTCTTCATCAAATACTATCTTTTTCTTCATGTTTTTTAGGTGTATGCATTTCACAAAGTCCATGACCTCTGTCACAGAAAACTACTTGCTTAATAGGTGATGGTTCTTCAAAATTATTGAGACAACCATATCCCATAATTTCAGAGATAGGTCCTTTAGCAATTTCATTCTTATTCCAAGGATGCTTCATTACTGGAACATAGCTAATGCAGTTACAGCAACAAGATCCTCTGGAAATATCTCCATACATTTTTGTTGCTATTTCACAGTTTTCCATATTAATCAGGGTCTATTACAAAACATCCAGTATGCTTACAACTTCTGTAACACCACCCATACCTAGCATCAAATCTTTTCTCTTCAGACCACTCATGTTTATGAGAAATAAGACCATTCTTAAACTCAACCCATGATTTTCTAGTAGGGGATACTGACATATACCAAAAGGGTGTCATTATATATAAGTCTATGTAATAACCTATAGTTTTCCTTCCTAAATTTACAATTTCTTTATCTTCCTCCATTATGAAATTTTAAGATTCACTTTAGTATCTTGTCTAGCTCCAGGAACTTCTTTTCCACTTTCAATAGCTGTTTTAATAAGAGCTTTAACGGGTTTAACTACAGATTTGAAATCATTATAACCTTCGTTTATTAAAATTTCAGCAATATCATTGTACTGATCAGGTCCTAAATCTGTCAGACTCACCTCATACTTTTTGAATGCATCATTTAAAAGTTCAGTATTTTCAACCTCAATACTAGAAGACTTCCTAGTAGAGAGCTTTACAGTACCATATTCAAGAACCCTCACACCATTCTTCTGCTCTGTACCAAATAGTAAGAGAGCTTCTAATAGAGTCTTTCTTAATTGTTCTGCTACCTTCTCTTTCTGATCTACAAACTTCTTAATTCTTTCAATTTCAGCTTTAGCAGCTTTCTCTTGGCTATCTAGGAATTTCAAGACTTGATCATAAGAGATTACTTTAACCTCAAGTTCTTCCCTCTTAATAGCTAATAGCTCACATTGTTCTTCTGTTACCTCACCACCATTTTCTTCAATTATTTCTAGAAGTTCTGATAATTCTTTGTTGATGTTAAATAAGTTACTCATAGTTATTGAAATTTAATTTTCTTTTTTGCTTTAATTGCTTCTAAACACCCATCTCTAAATTGTAAGATTTTTTCTTTGAAATTATCATCACAAGATATGGTTTCATCATAGTTTTCTAAAATAGAATCCAATGCTTTAGCTATCTTTCTAGCTTCTGCTACGGTAAGTTCGCCATCACAGTCAGAGTGATCTAATAGAGGTGTTATACCATGATTTAAACTAGAAAACTTATTGCTGCCTCCAAAACCTTCATAAGTATTTAAATCTACACCTATTTGTTTAGCTAATGTTCTTCTGAATCTATTGAAGCTAGAGTAAGCCCCATTCCAGCAATCAAATGTTACATCCAATCCCATAGTTATATTTGTGTTTGTTGTGTTTTAATTTCATCAGATACTTCTCCTACATTATGATTATTCTCAATCCATGTATAGATAGCACTTATGTCACGCACTGTAGCAGTACATTCAATAGGAATATCACCATTAACAGTATTAATCCAAATATCTAGCTCTTCTCCATCTGTTGTTTTAAGTACAGATAGATCATAGTCTACTACATATTCATCATCCTCTGTTCCAAGAATGGTATTTACAAAATTAAGCTTGCTCATATTAGAAATAGATTATTTTATGTTGAACTCCTTTTTTATCTACAGCATATCCAGCATTGAAATTCTGTTTATACTTACAAAGTTGAGCAGGATATTGACCTACTGCTACTCTAACTTGATCTTTGGTTCCTTTAAAGTTGCTATATAGGCTCATATTCCTAGCTGAGACATGAGTTTTTGAAGCTCGGATTTATTTTTAATATCACCGAAAAAGTAGTTTAAATCCCCCTCTTGGTAAAATTCATAAATTCTTATGTGATCATCTTCTTCAGTGTCTAAAGTCAAGTCTTCTCTGCCATGTTTTTTACTAAAAGTCATATCCTCAAGTCCAGGATGTTGCTTCTCGAAAGTCCATCCCAAGCTCTCAATACAATCTTTAGATAGTCTCTTAACTCTAAACATTTCAGGATGATCTCTCAAGTTTTCAAACACTCTCTCAATCCTATTGTTATCTAGAATAAAAGTTTTCCATTCAGTACCTCCAGTTAAAAACTGAAACTCGAAGCCTATATGGAACTCTGTTGGATCAGGTTGGTAAAATTCTTCTTTAATACTCATAAGTTACATTTTTAAGAACTGTTATTTGAACACCACAAGAGGACTTATCTACATGGTATCCTAGGAAGACTGGGACTACACTGGATGAATCATCATTCTCTAACCACCCATATTTTTGCATAAGATCAAATGGTAATTGGCATGCGTTCTGGAAGTCAAACTTTCTTTTAGAATCTCTAATGAAATACATGCCAATAAAATAGGGCTTAGGTTTATCTTTGATCATCTCCAGGAACTTATTCCTATTAAGCTCCCATAAAAGATGAGTATTTCTTTTATAAGCTTGTGTTACTTTAGAGCCTACTAGAAACTTTCCTGTCCAGGTATTTCCGTTTTTTGAAGATGGTGTATTTATTGGAATAAAGATACTATTCTGCATGAAGCACATTATAAGATTTAGTATTTATTAAATAAATTTCTCCATCATCAGTTTTAACAGAAATATAATCAGGATAATCTTCTAGTCTCTTACCTTCTAAGATAGGTGTATTCTCTATAAACTGTGGGGGATGCTCAACCAACACTCCTGATAGCCATAATTTATCACCAAATATTCTTACTCTATCACCTAGTGAAAATCCTTTCATTATTTCTTATTCTTAATAAATACCAAAGCATTCTCAATCTCTTCTAGTTGTACCCTAAGATCATCTTTAATCTTAGAGGCCATTTCTAACCCTATTTCAATCTCTTCTTTAACTTTCTCAAATCCCTCAATAAGATGTGATCCATCTGTACTTTCAGAGATTACAAAGTTGTTAAATTCTTGCTTCCAATTTTTATGATTCATTTTTAATAAGTTTAAGTGCTTCTTGTAATCCCATTTCTAAAGCTTCTTCATAAGTATCATAAACCATAACTCGGGTTCTAACATTATCTTTAAAGTGTACTTCATAATTATATTTCATTGTAGGGTCTTCGTGGGTATATTCTTCTTTGATGATCAACACATCTGATTTCCATACCTCTCTCAACCAACGCTGTATAAGAGATTGTGTAGGTATACTAGATAGTCTAGTTCCTATATATTCAAATAAATACCCTTTTTCTTCTGCCAGGTTTGCAGTTTCATATTTTATAAGTTCATCTTCCATTATCTAATATTTAATCTTTCTAATAATTCTGAAGTACCTTCTAACCCATAGTTATCAGCAAACTCTGCTATATCCTTACACTCCAATTCTATTGGGACCCAATAGTGCTCTATCTGATAACTATTGTAAATCTTAATCATAGCTCTAAATCCTGATTCATCGTTATCTAGAAAAGTTATGATTTTTTTAAACCTTTTACTAAGATTCTCATACATTTCTAATGGGATATTACAAGATTCTGAACATAGTGCTATAGCATTTATCCCTAACTCATGAAACACGAGAATGTCCTTCATTGCCTTTCCTACTATCAATAGATTACCCTTCTCAGGGAGCTGTTTCCAGCCCTGTGGATCAATTAGTCTGGTATTGGAAATCCACTTGTCAGATTTACCATAAGGTCTGTAGATTTTGTATTTCCCATTGATCAAATACCTTATTACAGGACTCTTATCACTATAGACAGAGTAAAGCTTATCATTCAACCAAACCTCCTTAGCAGCTCTTATATTGTATAATTCTAGGGTCTGCTTAGATATGCAGAAACTACTCCAGTAATCATAGAAACTCTCAGGGTCCTTATCAAATAACACCACTTCAATCTTAGCAGGTTTTGATGGTTCTCTAGTAGTTTTTTGGATGTTAGAGCTAGAGGGGTAGTTGTTCCTGATAAATTGACAAGCTTGTCCATAATCTAGATTATGTATTTGAGCTACTAGAGCTACTGCATCGCCTCCAAGGTCGTTACTGAAGCAATGCCAGAGTAATTTAGTAGAAGTCTGTCTGAAACTAAATGAAGGATTAGAATCTTTGGAAAATGGACTATGTAGCTTGGTTCTTACATCAGGCCAACATCCTAACACTCTAAAATAAATATCTAACTCATCATACTGCTCATATATATCCTTGAAGTTATTTGATTGTTCCTTACTCTCTGAGAAATCCAACATAATTAAGGAAAATAAAGCCCTAGAAGTAACTCTCCTAGGGCTATTGTTAAACTATTGAAAATCAATTAGTCTTAGAAAGGTAAACTTTCTCCATCCAACTGAGAATTACCAAACAAGTCATCACTAGCTGTAGGTTGCTCAAAAGCACTTGTAGCAGGTTTCTCTTTAGTACCTTCTTTAGCTGCGTTATAAGTAATGGTTGATTTAGAAAATTCTACATCAGCACACTCAGCAATACCACTGAAATACCCAGCAAGGTTAGCATACTTACCAGATTTATCAGCAGTGAACTTGTATCTAACATTCTTACCTACTAATGGTTGACATTTAGCAGCTAACTCTTCCATGCTCTTCAATTTCCAGCTAGTAATGCTTTTCATCACAGCCTCTTTATTAGCAGAAGAACACATATTACCTAGAATAGAAGTCAACCTATCCAATTGATCTTGATTCTGTGGCTCAAGAATACCTTGAACAGTTTTAGCTCCTACAGAATCCTTACCAGCATGAGTAGCATAACATTCTAAAGATAATACTACTTGCTCCTTGGTATATTGTTTAATACCATCTTTAACTTGTTCTCCAAGTACTGAATCTCCTACAGGTTGGTAAGCAATTACTAGGACCTTGAAATCATGAATACCTGTTCCTACAAAACTGAAATTGTTTGCTGCTTTTTCTTTTGAATTACTGAAATCTAACATATTATTTGGTTTAGGGTTAAAGTGTTTAAATTATTGATTATGATAAAATTGTAATATCTCCATCTTCAGAGAGCTTGTATTCTTTATTATTTGCATCTAACATCTCAGTAGTCTCATATACACCAATGAGAACATCAGGAGCTATCCTTCTTGCACCAAAGGCAGCACAACGGTTCCAAAGTAGTGTTTTTTTATAAGCTTTCCAAGTGTCTTTTGATGTTAATCCTGCTTCAGTAGCTTCTGACCATTTATAAGAAATATCTTCTTCAATAATCATATCTAACAGAGGCTCTCTTCTATAGAATCTTATAATAGTTTCTGCATTGGTAGGTTTTCCTTCTTTATCAAGAATTGGCTCAAAGTCCTTAATAGTTTTCCAGGCAATACCCTTAGTTCTAAGAAGTCCTAAAATAGCATGTATTGAAAGTGTAGGACGACCTCCAATAAAATGCATATTATAGAGACTTGTTACTGCAGGTAATCCTAGCTCTCTTCCTTGAGCTATAGTAGCTATAACAGCTTCTGCTGACTTATAAGTAGCAGGAATAAGCTTACTAAGAATAAGAGTTTCTGCAAACTGTTGCATTTCTGCTAAATTTGAGAAATTATCCATCTTAGCCAAAGCTGTAGACTGTTGTTGGTTTGGTTTTTCCATTATATTATTTTCTTTGGTTTTAATAATTGTTCATATACTGTTAGACCCTTAGAGTTTCTTGTATCCATTAAACTAGGCACAGGAAGGTCTACAAACACACCAGCCTCTCCTATATACCCTAGGGCTTTAGAAAGGTCTGGTGTTCCTTCTCTTGACTTCACAACGTCAACAAATCTGGCCCTATCGCCCATAACAGAAGTGTTGTACCCCATATACTCAGGGATACCATACCTATTAGGATTAAATAGAGTCATTGCTACATTACAGTTCTCCTGAGTAGCAGCAGAGTCTTTGAAATCACTAAGCTGAGGTTTAATCTTGTCATAGTTAGGTTTAGCCTTAGTAGAAAGCTCTCTCTCTGCTGCAGCTATGGACCTGTTAAACTGAGAAATATCTACAGGTATTAAACTGTATTTATTCCTATACTCAACATTATACCCACTGACATAATCAATGACAGCCTTTTTGTTTTCTAAACCCTTCTGTGCTCTAGTAAGGCCAATATGATCTGTAATACACATTAGATATAGGTCCTCATCTTTAGGTGTCCATTCCCATTCAAACTCAGCAATCTGTTTGGAGTTAAAATTCTCCTTACAGAATGCTTCTGTTCTCTTGGTAATACCTGTAGCATTAATACCTACATCATGAATTTCAAGAATATCATGCATTTCATCAAAATACTCCCTTGTCTCCATTACAAGCTGAAATATTTCCTGAGAAATCTTATTCTTCCCTCTAGACAGGATGTAATTAGGATCAACCAGAATACCTTTAGTCTTCCAAATTCTTTGACAAATACCTTTAGTAATTTTAGAAGCTATATCAATCTCTAAAGACCAATATAAAATCTTCAACTTCTCTTTAGTTTCACCTAGTCTTTTCTTTTCCATCAGGTAATCAAAAGGACTATATAGAAACATGTAGTCCGTGAGACTCGTTTTTCCTGAGTTATGGGTAACTGTAAAATCCTCCAAGAGAAATAAATGATCACCATCCAATTCAAAACCATAGTATTTGTCAACTTTATCAGGAATAACATCAAATCCTGTCACAAGGTGATTAGTGGGAAGGTTGCTAGGAAGACCTTTTCTTCTAGCCACTATGTTAGGAATTTTATCAATGCCCCCATATATGTTCATTCTATACACTAAGCACTCATAAAGAGTGCCATCCTTCCTTCTCATAGTTGCATTTTTCTCTTTAAAGCTTACAGAAAATCCTAAACTTCTAGCTAGATATGCTATATCATAAGCTAAGGTTTTACTTTTCTGTATTACTTCAAAGAAAGTTCTATGAGGGCCACAATAACCATCAGTATCTGTAATACCTGCTAGAAGTTTGAGTCTAACCTCTCTGCTATTATAGAGGTATTCTTGAGGTATATGCTTATTACCCTTGAGATTCGCTTTTTGTAACAACTCATTGAAACACGGTGTATTTTCCTTGATATACTCCCAATAAGAATTATGACACATTGTTTTTTTCTTAGCTGCCAAGGATATGTTGGTAGCATGTACTCCAAGTTCTGATGAAGCAATTGTAGGAGAATCCCATTCTTTTATCAGGTTTTTTTGTAAATCATATTGATTTATTCTTTTAAGTGGTCTAACAATAGAATAGCTTATTTTTTCTTTTCTTATTTTTTGATGTGTCTTTTTAGCATATTCTAGAATGTAATCTATTACCTCTGGATCAGTGTTTGTTATCTGAGGTTTTTTAGAAGTACCATCTCCCAACCACACACCCAGTAAATAGGGGTCTATAGGTACTTCCTGATAATCAAAATCAATCCCTTCTTGTCTATAGCCTTTTAAATACCTCTTATCTGTAGGCCCCAGATTTAAATAATCTTTAACAGAAATATTTACAATATCACCATATTTTCTAATACCTCTTGCTCCAGAAGTAGTTAAAGATAAAATATGGGATTCGTTTACTCTATAAGTTATTCCTTTAATCTGCTTTATATTATACATCATCTGTTCTCCCCTATAAAGCTTTAATACTTTTCTAGGTTTTGAATCTATTCCCATAAGAGAATCTCCTACAACAACATCTTGCACTAGTTTCATAGTGCCATCAGCCATTATAACTTTTGTATCTATTCCTAAGCAGCCACTTTCTCCACCTAATAGATAATAAGTCTTTTTTTGAATGTTAGGAATATATGGGACTAAACTAGGAATACCATAAGGCAACCCCACATTCCTTCCTGATCTCCCCTGCTCTATGGATTCTAAAGTTTTATCAAATATTTTCATTATACTACAGTTCTGTTATCATTTAATGGTTTACTCACTCCAATCAAATCATCTAAACTACCCCACATCTCATCAAATATGAAGGATCTGAGAGTAAAGTTTAATACTCCTAATTCTTTAGCTTTTCTAATCTTTGATACAATACTTTGATGAAGCTCTTTATTACTACCAATCTTCTTAGAATACATTAGTATTAAAGCATCTTTATCCCAATATGTATCACCAATCTTCTCACCCTTCTTTAGAATCACTGATCTACCATCAATTATAGTAGTATTAGGATAAGCATCCCAAAGCTCTTCTCCTGCTGTATTAGAATCAACATAGTAAGCTTCTTGAAACTCATCTGTAAGATAGATATTAGCAAAATTAAGATCATCAGGAGTCTTAATAAATCTACCATCAATAATACCTTTATCAATCATCTCCTGTACACTATCCTTACTAAACTTACCTTTCCCTAATTGATCTAGTATAATCTTAATAAATTCTAAGTATTCTGGATGCTGCTCATTAGCCATGAATGCACAATGAGCAAGAAGTAGACCCTCAATACTTTGAAGGTCATACTTCTTCATTATTTTTGTTAATTGTTTTACGTCTATCATTATTTAAAATCTACTTAACAAATGCCAAACTATTCCTCCCCAGTAAACTACATACATTCTTAAAGTTAAGAAGGGTCGGTATAGTTTGTAATATTTAGATAATGTATCATTACGACATTTTTCTTCAAAACGTATACCTCCATCTTGAGGATATGAGGTATACCACAAAATATTAAATATTCTATATTCCAATTTTCTTATTTGAGAACTATCTGGGTAGTTAATCACTCTGGTAGTAAGACCTGTATAACGCTCTGTTAATTGAATATTCTGAGCTAAGTACACATATCTTCTCGTTTTTAACCCTTCATCATGTAATCTATTTATAAAAGATCCATAAATACCAAACTTTTTAGTTTGAGCATCTGCAGTTCTATACAGAGTCCACACCCTTTTCCAAAACATTATTTCTTTTTTCATATTCTTCTTTGCTATAATAAAATTCACATCCATCAAGCCGTCTTTTAATTTCTTCAAAGGACAGACCTCTTAGTGTGTATCTGAGATATAGATTATATACAACATTTTTAACAGCTTCTTTAAAGGTTCTCTCCATAGCACTACCTAAAACAGATATTTCTTCATCTTCAAAGTTACTTATCCATACAGTGATTAATCTTCTTTGTGAACTATACATATAACCCACTAACCTTTAATCTCTTTCACTAACATTTCAATCAATCCTATAGGCAACCAAGACCAGCAAAGGCAGGCTCCAATAAGAGTATACTTACTTTCCCAAGCACCTACACCTACTATAAGGAAGCTTATTCCAATTAGTAGTAACATTATAGTTACTATAGTGTAGTAATTCTTTTGTTTTTTCATATCCTTTTTTTAAAATCATTTACTAACTCTTCTACAGAATTCACTTTAATAACCCCTTTCTTACCCTTCTGGACCTTAGATAACCAACGCATGTCCTGCGTGTCTTTCAGATACACATTAACAATCAAAGCTAACTTATCCTCTCCTTCATATCTAGTAGATCTCCATTCTCTTTGAGAGTTCTTTTCAGGCTTAGAGTTTCTACCATATACTATTGAACAATTACATCCTGAAATATCAAGTCCTAGGTCAGCAGCTCTAACAGTATTGAGTCTAGTAAAGTCTCCAGCATTAAACATCTTAATGTAAAGCTCTCTAACTTTCTTGGCTCCTAGTTTAGTAGTAGATCCTTTCTTACCAACCTTAAAACCATACTTCTCCAATAACTCATTAGGAAGCTCCTGACCTTTTATCTGACTGTGGTAGGTCTTGCTATTAGGAAGGAGTTCAGTGAGCTTCTCAGCAGCATCTATTGAGGCTCCAAAAGTAATAGCTTTCCTATCTGGTAAAGCCTTTAGAATCTCTGCTACAGTCTTAATCTTACCTAAGTGATTCTGGATAAACTTAACTCTCTTTTGTGTAGCATCCTGCCAGATATTAGCTTTCCTGGAGTATTCTTTAGCTAGAATCTCATAAGAAGGTCCTTGAATACCATTAGCTTTGACATAGTTTAAAGCTCCTCCATAGGTTAGGCATTCCATAGCAGTATGAAAGTCTTGACCAAATGTGGCAAATGTCTCATCTACAACAATGTTGTTCTTATCATAATATTCTCTCTCAGGTTGAGTAAGTTCAATTCCTAAGTTGTACTCAATGGATTGACTTACCCAGCCATTCTCTTCCGCTTCTCTTTGAGTTATGGTATAGATACAAGGCATTAGAGCATTCATAATCCTTTTGTCATCCTCACTATAGGTTCCAGACATTGGTATTAAACAATGGCCTTTACATAAGCTGAATATTCTAGAGAATATCTTACCTTTTAAAAGTAGATTTGACTCATCAAGAAACACAATCTCTTCTAGTATCTCTTCTTCCTTTAGGGTAACTCCATTAATTACAGATACTGTGCAATTAGGTATGTTTCTATCCCTAATAGCAGATTCCCACTGTGTCTTCAATTCTGTTGTAGGTACTATTATTCTAGCTCTCCACAATGGTCTAACAGCAAATGTTCTTTCTATAAACATTAAAGCTATCCTAGTCTTACCCAGGCCACCACAAATGTTTAACCAACCCCTACCCTTATTATTCCATATAGCTTCTACTACATCTTCCTGTTTTAAGTCTCTGGAGGATTTACTGAGACTCACACCTTGATCTAAGATACCCATACTGTATTCTGATAAATGGTAAAATTACATTATGACAATGACCAACTATAATACTATCCAGATTATAATCGTCTCTCCAGTATCCAAACCCTATAATAGGGGCAAATTTAAAATGTCTTATTTTCATCTCTTTTCAATTTTATAATAAAATCCACAGACATCTTTACCTTCTACAACATAAGGTTTGAACTCAGCATAAGATTGTCTATAAGGGTTAGGTGTTGCTGTAGCTCTATAACAAGAAGTCTTTAGAGGACATTCTGTGTTATTGCATTTGGTTATATCTGAGTTCATAGCTCTCCTGGATGTTTTGTTCTTTGTCTTTCATGGTTACTGTTGTCTAGCTTTTAACATTAAATCAGCCATGTAATAGGCGTTTTTACTTGCCAATTCGATGGTCTCATTGACTTTTTCAGGAGAATAGGATTCATTTCTTGTATACATGCCCGTAAGGGCTGCTTGCATAGCCTTAGCTGCAAAGTAATCTCTGAGGGTCATGCCTTGGAATTGTTGATATACTTCTCTTTCCCTGATTTCATCAGACGGGAAAGCATTAGGATTTTCGGGTGTAGCTGCTTTTTCGTTCATGGGTTAGTTGATTTTTGTTAACTCATTATAATCTATGGTAATTTGATTCTCTCCATCCCATGCAGTTATCTGTTTTGTATTATTGTTGTTTTCAATCACAATAAGTTCAACATTATGCCTGTTTTTACCGCCATCTGTTTTATGTCGAATAGTAGCCTTGCATCTATCGCCAGCTTCTAACTCCTCAGCCCAATGACCGGTATATTTTTGCGAGTTGTATTTTTCTAAATCCATGTGCTTCTATTTAAATCCGTACTTTTTAAGCTCTTTTACTATTGATGGAATCCACTTTTCGGGGATTGATCGTTCTACTCCGTTGATAGGTTTTAAAGCCTGCCTGATCGTTCCTTGTGGGCATCCGGCAAGCTCTTCCAGTTTGTTCACACTGATCAACGGGTGAGCGTTTAGCCAGCTGGTTAGTTTTTGGGAGGTCATATTATTTATTAAGTCGCTTTCTCATACAATCAACCGCTATTTTATAGCCTAATACAAAAGATTGATCCTCAATAGCTGCGTGAGTTTTAGCTTCTAATAACGCAAATGGCCCCATAATTGAAACCTCTGTTCTTATTTTATCAGCAAAGTCACAAAAACACCTTAGCACTATTTCATCGTCTCCAAATAGATCATGTAATGTATAGTCCTTATCGCTTATTCCGTATTCTTTTAATGTTTCCGATAATTGATCTTTTATAGTCATGGCTTAAAGTTTGTATCTATATCCCATATTCTAGTTAAAATTTCCACTTTCCTTTCTGCCAGCAAATCCCAACTCCTGGATTTCTTAGCAAATCTCATTGTTTGCCATCCGTCTTGAATGGTGGATGTTCTGCATTTAGACAGCTGATCTTCTATTTTTTGAAGTCTAACCTTTAAGCGTTCCAATTCCTGGGATTCCATTTTCTATCTCCTTTCTTGAATAGTGCTTTTTAAAGCCAGTAACTTGGTTGTGACATTCTTGCAAAGTCTCAATCGCATCAGTAATTGAATTATAAGCGTCTGGTACATCACAAACCATTGTACGGATAGCTTTTAATTTCTCAATTTGTATTCTGATTTCTGATGCTGATAAGCTCCCCATATGTGTACTGTAGCTCCTAGAAAATGGTCTAATGCACTATTGCCTGTGATATTGAAGAAAGCATCAAAAGGGGTTTCCATATAACTTCCTGTCTTTTTAAACATCCATATAAACGACTCTGAGAGCAGACATATAAAAGATATAACTACTATCATGGTCACTGGAAACAGTGTCCCAGCAGCCAGTAAAAATAAGCCCCACAGGAATACTATAGGGCTTATTAGGATTCTTAATAAAATTAGTTTCATTTTAGTCTTCTGTTGGGTTATCTGGTAATCTATACCAGTGTGTAGGCATCATAGTAGTTTCCCAAGAATGAAATTTATCATTTTCTGGGTTATACTCAGATATTCTTTCTCTTAAAGGTTCGTCAGGAAAGTGAGTATACATACCTCTCATAAATGTAGCCCATTTAGGATGTCCAAATAGAATATCTACTTGTCCTCCAAGCTTATCTGTAGGCAATTCTTCTGAGAACTTAATCCACTTGTCCATCTTCAATCTTTTTAATTTCAAATAAGTGGTCTGCTAGTACAGGGGATAAGAAGTCTACCAATACATTAGTTCTCTGATGTTTCAAGTACTCTCCCATAAATAGATGTAAGAACTCTCTATCTACAGAATTAAGTACATCAAAAGCTTCCTGAGCAGGACTAGTCACCTTAATCTGAGACTTCAAATACTGATGATAGATCTTAGTGTCATAGATCTCACCCTGACCATCTACAATAGCACTCTGTTTAATGATTAACATATAAGACTTCAGTTTCTCCTGAGTCTCTCTATGCCTCTCTAATACACTCGGAAGATGTTCTTGCAACTTAATTGCATCTTCATTCTTTACAAACCATTTCTGAATTTGCTCTAGTTTAGCAATTTTGAATGATTTAGCAGTTCCAATAAGGGAGATAACTTGATCTCCTAGTTTGATTGTTAAGTTCATGATTTCTATTGTTTAGAATTTTACATAAATGTCTAATAATTTCTCAATATTCAAAAGATGAATAGCAGCAGCTATAACACTCCTTTAGCATAAGCTGTCCCCATGTTAGATATTTCAGCACATGTAGAATCATAAATAAGTGTTGGTGTGTAATAGAACATAATAGTGTTGTTTAAGGTGAATTAATAGTTCTTCTGCTAGGGCTTGAACCTAGAATCTATCTCAGGCGGGAGATTGTTTTGCTTAAACTACAGAAGATCCCTTGACTAAAAGGGGTTATTAGAACTTCTCAGCTAGAAGTTTATTGAAGAACTCAATGCTATCTCTAATTTGTTCAATTTTAGCTTCAGCATTTTTCACTGCTTCATCTTGTTTAGCAATCTTTAAAGCATACTGTTTAGCAGCTTCTGTTCCTGAAGCAATTCTTTCTTCAGGATAAATAGCTGATAACAATGCTTCATTAGCTTCTTTCAGCTCCATGTCAGCATCAGCTTCTGCTGAGGTTAGGTCTGCTACTTGTCTTTGGATAGCTGATCTACCTTTGATCTCATTGAAGTTTACTGTTTCTTCTGTCTTGTCTCCTTTAATTCTAGCTAGAGCAACTTTAGCATAAGAAGATAGGTCTTTCATGGTGTTTTCTACTTTTGTCATTTTGGATTTGGTTTAGGGGTTTATAAAAGTTCTTGTAATTTTGCAATAGCTACAATAATAGCTCCTTTGTTAGAGTGTTTCTTTTTGTATTCTATAATAGCAGTTAGAAAATCTCTGTATTCTACATCTCCTAGATATTCGTTTACTGCATCTCTACTACCATCTTGAATAACTCTTTCTAACTCTGCTAATAGTGTTTCTCCTTTTGTCATAAAACTATTATTTTGTTACTTGTTTTTACTTTACTAATTAGAATCGGTTGTTCATCTTGAGTAGCTTCTTTGTGTCTTTCAAATTTACCTATGTTCTCAACAGCTGATATTAGTTCACCATAAGTTAATGGCTTTTTGTTAGGCTCTACTTGAGGAGAAGCTATGTCAATCATGTTATAGATATACTGACCCATCTCCCTATGCTCAGGATAAATTATAGATTCTTGCATCATTTCTCCAAGCCAGGCTATACTCTTTTCACTATACTCTTTGGATGTTACAACAGGAGATTTACAGGGAGCAGGTGTTATAATAGTAGCCCATTTACCATTATCATATACATACCCTAAGTGTCCACGATAACCAAGGTGTGCTTTCCCATATACTGAAAATCCATTTAATTCAGAATCGGTAATAGTGTTTTCAGAATCAGTAGTTCCTATGTAAGTAGCACCCTCAACAAAACCTCTTCTAATAGCTTCATTAATTAGTTCTTGTTCTGCTGGTTCTTTAGAGTCTTCTATAAGAATAACATTGTTAAGAGGATAGCCAAAAGGAATCTCATCTTTAGGTTTAGTAATAGAAGCTATTTCCTCTGGAGTTGCTTTTCTTAAATTAAATATTTCAACTGTTGGGCACAACCTATAAGGAGTATCTATTACATAAGCATTGCTTTCAAATTCTGATTTTTTCTTTACTTGAGACACTTCATCAGTTGCATAAGCTCCTCCTATTATAGCTACCCACTCCCCCACTTTAGGAATCCACTTCTCTTCAATATCAGAAGGCAATCTATCAACATGTCCCTCTGGCAAGTACTGTTGGATTTCTTCTAGTGGTACTTCTCTAAAAGTATCCCATTTACCAGCATTATTATGGA
>Ga0247804_10000473_pt1 | contig 18471 bp, 20 predicted proteins | sample UWRJL029104C1_FD_181142 | JGI IMG/M metagenome (GOLD analysis project Ga0247804, IMG submission 181142) | Plant litter microbial communities from Arlington Agricultural Research Station in Wisconsin, United States - UWRJ-L029-104C-1 | ecosystem: Environmental > Terrestrial > Plant litter >...
AGCTTGTCGCCCACGGTCAGCCAAGTTCATTGATAGAGATCGACGGGCTTGCGACATAATTTCATGCTCATCCTCATCATAGTTGTCATCGTACATGTCAACGTCGTTATCCTCATCAATACTTTCAAACCCGAAATCCGTAACAAGTTTTTCTAGGCGAATTGCAGCTTGTCTCAGCTTTTCTCTTTCTTCTTGGAGAGCCGCCCGCTCACGAGCTCCGCACAGATCCTCATTCATAAGAGCACGGCATTTTAATTCCCCGTCACCGGTATTCAATCCAAGGGCGCTCTCTAACATTTGAGGAATATTGTCTTGTACCTTTCGGAACAAGGTGCCCAAGATATTCTGGCAAACATTGTCCGAAAACCGACTGGCAGCGGTTCTGTAATACCCGCGAACATAGGCAGCCGTATCAATCTCCAGAGCAAATGGATCCAATCCTAATTGCTCATCAGCCACGGACTTCTCTTGAGTCTCACGGTCCTTCTCGGTGAGACTCTTCTTGTTAAGGTGGGCGCGTTTCTGTACATGGCATCTGACGCGGTGCTTCCGACGAGCCGCCAGTAGAATAACCAGCTCTTCTGATTTAAATCGGAGAAAAGCCTCATTGTTTAGCGTGAAAAGTTTGTAGGATTCGAGGGCGTATATATCTTCTAGTTTTTCACGCTGCTCCTCTTGAAATCGATCAAGGAATTCATGTGCGTGGCGTCTGCTCTCCCGAAACAAATCTGTTTGTCGGTATTTACGTAAGCTAACGTCTAACTCTCTATCAACAGCTTTTCGAAAAGATGCAAATGTGACATCTCGTAACTTATCGAGAGGCTGTCTCCATAGCGCAGTCGTCAGCACACAAATCTCCTCCCTAGCAGCATCAGGGACGTTGTCGGGATGCCCGGGGCGCCGATGCCGTGAGATTATATCTCGAACTTCCGAGATCTTCATGAATTTCTTCCCAGCATTGACATACTCGTTGAACACAGTCTTTCTAACTGCATGTTTCATTCGTGCAAGTGGTCGACCCGCGCTAGTAGGATTACCGTCTTCGCTCTTAGGTCGGATAGACGAGTCATGGCTCGATCCTGGAGTAACCACAGCGCCATTAGGTGTTTTAAGAAACTTTGACGGAGGGGTAGAGAATCCAGGAGGGGCAGCATGTTTGCGATTGGGTATTGTGAAAGATGATATGGTCGAACTATCATCATCTGAGTCCAAGTTGATAATCTCTGGTACTGCTGCGTCGGAGGGATCTGTAATTGTGAACATAGGCTTCATTCTTTGTATGGCATCGGCGAAATCAACACTGAGTTCGGACCAGGCGCTCAAGAAGTTCTTCTCAGCAGAATTGTAAGAATAAGCGTGAGCAGAATGTGATGATCCTCTATCTAACAGATTCTGTACTCCGCTGCTGAACTCCTGGAGGCATTGCCTAACAAGATGCTAGTATATTGTCAAAAAAGAAACCCTAGCATAGGAAGGGTAGTACTTACTTGAACATTCTCTTGTGGAAGATCTGGCAGGTGGCTCAGCTGTTCATCCACGAATTGGACTCGAGAATTTATTTTGGTCTCAATGCTAGGCATGGAGCCTACAATAAGTCTCGCAAACTCTTGGGAAAGGTAAGATTGGATTGCTCCAGTTCCACATCGGTTTCTGAATGCCTCCCATTCTCCAGTCCACCGAGGATCAGTGTTAAAAAAGGCCTCCTCTTCTTCTCTAGCCTGAATGTGATAATCACTTCTATGCAAAGAAAACGTTGGTCCTGGTTGCTTTGTTACAAAGTAACCACGAGGTAGAACATGCGCTTCCTTCCGTAAAATCTTGTCAAAATCGTGGTGTATCGAGCCTTCCGGAAGACGGTCTGGCATCGTAAGCACACCTATTGTTCGTTTTTGCGCATTCTCTTCACGTATCAAAGTGATTGTGCGACAATTCCCCGGATCCGTGGCCATTGTTCGTGCACATATGATTAATGCCTTGGGATGCTTGATGAACTTTCTGGCTAAGTTTTCAAATACGCGAATGAGGTACTCTTCTTCTTTGTTTGCAGCACTCTGAAAGATACCAGGAAGGTCGTAGAAAGACAGGGCAGGAAGGCGAGGGCCAGATATCTCGATCGCAACTATATTTGGAGAGAAGTCGGCTTCGTGCTTGAAATTTTCTGGGAGTCCATCACGAGCTACAGAGCCAGTGCCAGGAATAAAGGAATGGTAGTCTAGGGTAGGGTTGAGTAACGCAATTTGTGCCCAGCGCAAGACATTCTCCAATTCACTCTTTTGGGAAATGGTTTTGAAATGTTTGACCGTGAATCCATCATTATCAACCCACGGAGGAAATGGAATCTTCTTATTAGGAATTCGACGTGTTGTTGCAGAATATCGGTATGATTCTTGAAGAGACACTGTACAGCTCCTGCTCAAAGTTAGCAATGGGAAAAATGAAAGCGATGAGTAAATTTTCTTACCAAGTATCAGCCGATGACGTCTTAATGCTGGACAGTAATATGTTAGCATTGGGGAACTTTTTCGAATTGGGGGAGGGAAATTACTTTGCAGGGCATCTAGTACACATTCCTTTATCCTTAGGAAGGTTGATCTCGGCAATGGCACCCATAAGAGAGGACTTGCCAGCCGACTGATCTCCGACGAGGACGAGTTCAGGAAGTTCGGTATCAATCTCCTTCAATCCGAGTTTTCGCAACTCTTCAATAGCATTCACAAGCAGGCTAACTTTCTCGCCAACCAATTCAAGACTAGCGCCTGGTGCCGGCATTCTCGATGCTATTGAAGGAGCCATAGATTGTCGTGGAGGTTGTACAGTAGGATAACGGGTCACAGTAATGGAGGCAAGTGAAGCTGTAGAAGATATCCATTAACGTCTTGGCACGCTAATGAGTATAATATTCACTTCCACTTACGAGATTCTGAACGTCGGCGCCGCTTTATTTCAGCGTCAGTAAGCGCCTGGGTTGAATATCCTTCGTCCACCTCAATATTGACAGGGGACTGTCTCTCAACCAAAGATGCACTGTCTTGTGCAGCTGGAGTTGAGGAGAGCTTGATACTGGCGTCTTCTTTGCTGTTTTTGATTACGAAAGGAGTATCGTTGATGTTGGTGGATGACATTGAGATGTTGGGAGTAATAAGCCCGTTTGATAGGGAGATGGCCTCGCGTTTCACCCGAGGAGATCGAGTAGCTTTGGGCGGCATCTTGACTTCGAGGTGATGGTCAGCATGAACTGTTCGATGCTTTGAAAGAAATGGAAGAAGCAGATCCACAGAAGTATTGTACGATTATGGAATAAGTTGGTTGACTTACTTAGAGAGACAACACTAGCAAGAGGACGCAATATTTCTGACCAAGTGAATTAACACGAGTAGAGCTGCAGGTTTAAAGTCCGACGTCGAGGCTCCTAAGGTGGGAATCACATGGAGAATAGATTGAGCGTGGACGAATGTTGGAGAAGCGCGAGGTTAGATGATTGAGAAGTCAAAGACGAGAACTTGTACTAAAAGGCTCTGCCAGACGCTAATTCTGAGAAAGGAGGCTAGTAAAGGCAAGAAACAAAGGCAAAAGGTGTGAATATTTACTCCGGAACTGGTGAAACGTGGCTGACAGTTTAAAGTAAGAGCGATTGCGGAACAATATTAGGCACGGACAGTAAGCAATAAATTTGCTTATTGCGAAATGTGTCTTATCTTTATACTCTAGCTCTAGGCTGAGAGTCTATGTAGCAAATCACTGCGTCTGATAACTTGGGGTTCTTGTTCGTAAAAGTTGCTCACTTTCATACGCCGTACCCGTAAAATTCCTGCAGCTCCATTATCAACCAGCAATGTGATCCAATAATCATATATTAAGATCCACTTGGAGCGTAGCGCCAGAGTGTTTGAGTATCGCATCTTTCACACTTTTGAGAAAGTACTCTGTTGGCAAAACAAGCGAGGATGAACTTTGGCAGAGACAGCCTGCAAGATTGTATCTTGGAAAGTTAATACAAGCGATAATGAAGGGCAGACTGATAAAAGCGGGGAAGTGTGATAAACCAATGATGCATGCAGATCTAGGTCGGTGTGCTTTAGGTGGCGTGAGTGCTGGCGTTTGGGTTGTGAGTAAAGGTTCACAAGAGTTCACGCATATTCGCTTATCAGCATGTGGGAACTGTGAAGTTTCGTGATAGTATGTGAAAACATGAACATGATATTTGTGCATAAACTTAGCTTCTTGGTTAGCGTTTCAAACGTTTGACAAGCTGGTGTTTTTTTTCTTGCACTTAATACTTTGACTGTAACTATTATGGAAGCATCAATGTGCCATTCCTTCATTCTGTTCATGACAAATCATTGCCATCGCGGTCGTGAGCTTCATAAAACCAGCATCGCGTTGATTGCAACCTGTGAAATTCGACGCGCAAAAAAGACAGGTCTAGCTCACGGTGAGTGGAAGCTTAACCAGAGTAACCCTTCTCTGTTGTGAAGGTCATGTTGAATGTAATGAGCTGAAGTGAAGTTGGCTCATGTCACGGGAATATCTGCTAATGGCACGTGATAAACAAAGATATCCTTCATATGGCATTGATCATGATTCAATAAATAAAATTGTCATCTGTCTGGATGCTGCAAAGAAAGAAGCGAGTTAATGTATGATCATTCAATTCTACTCTGTCAACTTTACGAAACGCTCCAAGTCAGCCATAAAATTATGTCAAACACGCATAGATATTTTCAACCATGAGCACTCTGTGGTGTAGGTTTCTCATCAAATCTTTGCTTATCTTGCGTATCATTAAACTTGGATGCTTATTCTACTTGTCGTCCGCTAGCAAGTTGCTAGATCAACTCCACTGCACACCTGATAGTGTCTTTCTTCAGTGCTTCCTCGCAACCGAAGAATAATTGGCCTCTCATGAAAGCTCAGATTCTGCATAGGCTGCTAGCTTTTTACTACCTGTATTGGAGTTGGGAACTAGGTTTGTTTGGAAAGGAGCTGACGGGGGAATGTCAATGAGGTTCTGTCTGATACAAGAGACCCGTTGTCAGGAAGCTTGTTTTGAACTCTTCCATGGCCTAATCTCTACCCATCCCTCTCGAGTTTCCTTGTTTCCGTTATCTTGCTCAGAATACAAATGTACAAAGAGTTTATAGTCTTCCGCTTAGAAACAATTAGACAAGATATTAGTAGTACCGACCGCTTATGAAGAGAAAGTTAATACTAATGTACAAAAGCCCCAAAGTGGGAAATAATCAAAACTTGGCCGGACTCATATCTCGCTGTCAAGAAGCTTGTTGAACTAAGGGCCGATTTATGGAGCATTCCGTCAAACGAATTCAACCATGAAGAAGGAGTACTGCCTGGCGAGACGTACTACAAGCTCAACTTCGAAATTGAAATGACATGCCGATTAGGGAGTCTAGAGTTTGCTATTGTGTATAACGGAAAGAAGTACAGCACTGTTAGGCAAACTTTCGTGTAGAGAGATCATATAATATACACAGTATGAGTAGTCTTCTAGCCGTTTACGTTGTATTTGACATCCAAACTCTTTCCATTAGACCAGTGAATTAGAGTAGTGGTTGGAGATGAAACTAGTAGATGGTCCCTTTCATTGATTCCGTTTGATCACGTCTAGAAGATTATAGTTATGTATTGTCGCACTCTTTACTGATTTTGAGTGATGGTCACAACTAACTAGGGATGGGCTGTCACTCGCCAGCTCGCCGCTTGATTCCTTGTCACACAGCATTGGGCTGAACGCCCACTGCAGCGTAGAGTAGCATTCATGCAAGAAATTGCTTAATTCGCTCCCACACCAGCAGGGGCGAATTGATATGGCATGTGGTAATTAGACTTCGATAATCGAGGCTTAATTCATGGCGTATACTCGTTCCTAGAGTGATATTGTTGTTTGTTTACAATACTACTGACACCTCTTACAAGAGTGCCCGAACGCAATCCGACAGACTTTCGAGCAATACAATCCTTGTCTTGTCTGGTTATCTAATGTATTGATAGTCTTGAGCATCCAAGATTATGCATTGAATTATCCGCCTTTTCCGTATAACATAGCAAATTCAGTTTGACATTGATTATATGAGGCCGAGATACTGGAGGCGTGTCATAATCTTTTTCTGAGTTGCTTCTACGTCGCCTTCTAGAGCGAAGACTAATCGGCAATTTGAATACGCAAGACTACTCTTGAATTTTCTCAGCGAATGTGCTGCGCAGCGACTAGAGAAACAAACGATGTGACAAGAGAAAGCTCACACAACAAATCTCTCCAGCATGTACAAAACATGACAGCGTAGCTTCAATTTGTAACACTGATGAACGAGACCAGAAGTCTCTTCATATCTTATCTCGTCAGCAGCTGAAGCTCATCTTTATTTACCTTAACGCACCGGACATGATCTAGCCAAACGACGTGAGTGCCTTGATCATATTTCTCCAGATCACTATTATCATCCTCGTCGCTTATTATCTACGCCGCTTTTTCCATGAGCATTTTCGGCCACCCACCTCAGGTTATTAAACACCGTCGATTCCGAGTTCTAGTGAAGAGCTAATTGTGGTTCTTCGACAAGTGGTCGGAAACCCAATGCGATGCCGCCATCGCCGCCTCCAAATCCATCAGGGAATGTCAATTTTCAAATGCCTCCTGCAGGACGAGGCGCTGCGAATGTGCGACCAAATGGCGGAGAAGATTGCGGAGCTATAAATGTTCGACCGGCCGGTGGTGGGGGAGCTATCAATGTACAGCCCGGTGGAAGGGGAGGGGCTATCACTGCCAGACGATGAATACTCATTGTATACAAGGTACAAATAGACTAGTAGATCAAGAAATAGCTGATGTAATATATGACGAAGTTGAGTGGTACCAAATCTTTCGGATATGTGTGGATAGCTTGTTCTGTTGCGAAATCTATCACAAACACCAACCTACCTTCTCTTAGCATAGCAAACGTGGTAAAGCGAGTGATGAAAAGTGAAATAGAACACGAATTACGCCAGCATCCAGCTTCAGCATCAAGATGATGTGTTTACTCCTATTGAATTTGGGTTTGTGATGGTCTCTCACCATCTAATCAATCATTCGATGAATCACTCGTTGGAAAAACCAATCAATGAATCAACCGTCAAGGTCATCATAGACTTATATAAACACGCTCTCTTGCTGTTCCCAAAATTTGAAGATATCAACTGTCAGGTGGGGAATGTGAACGATTTTGGATGAATCTGGATTCGCAAGCGTGAACAAAATGGATAGACTTCCAAACCCCTGTAAACACTAGCGGCTGATCTTTAAGTTGCTTTGGCTTCGTGTCCCTTTACAAGACAACTTTTGACCACTTTTCTAATAAGTATCCAACAGCGTTATCCTAGTAACTTACAGTAATGTCTCTTCAAATCCCCCACCGAGAGAAGGCCAATGGTACCCAAGCTGCAACCAAAGCTGTTATTCTGGTGTGTATCATCGGCAAGCTTTTTAAGGGGGGAAAAACTGACCTCAATAGGTTGGAGGCCCTTCAAGAGGAACAAGATTTCGCCCATTGTCGTTAGATTTGCCAAAGGTCCGTATCCTTATTGAACTGCCCTCGCTCTATTAACCTTCCATAGCCTCTATTTGAAGTTGCTGGCCACCCTATCATCTGGCACTGTCTCACCGCTATAGCAAAAGTCCCCCACATTCAGGAGGTCTGCATGATCGGTTACTACGACGAGTCTGTCTTTCGTGATTTCATCAAGGACTCCTCCAAGGAATTCCCTCAAATCAAGATCGTTTATCTTCGAGAATATCAGGCGCTTGGAACTGCGGGGGGTCTATACCATTTCCGCGATGCGATTCTCAAGGGCAGACCTGAACGATTTTTTGTTCTCAACGCAGATGTTTGCTGTTCATTCCCTCTCAATGACATGCTAAAGCTCTTCGAGGAGCGAGATGCAGAGGCTGTCATTTTAGGAACAAGAGTGAGCGAGGATGCTGCCAGCAATTTTGGATGCATTGTCTCAGATGCTCACACTAAACGAGTCCTCCACTACGTTGAGAAGCCCGAATCACACATTTCCAACCTCATAAACTGTGGTGTTTACCTATTTTCTACCGACTCGATCTTCCCCTCCATCCGATCTGCCATCAAGAAGCGCACTGAGCGACCCCGCCTTGTTTCTTACCCCTCCTCCGAAAATCTCGAATCCTCGTATTTCCAAGACGACGAAGAAAAGGATAAGACGGAGGTATTGAGACTAGAACAGGATATACTGAGCGACATGGCAGACAGCAAGCAATTTTTCGTACATGAGACGAAGGACTTTTGGAGACAGATTAAAACTGCTGGCTCAGCCGTCCCAGCCAATGCGCTATATCTCCAGAAAGCATGGCAGACTGGTTCCAAAGAGTTGTCTAAACCATCTTTGAACATCCTACCTCCAGTTTTCATTCATCCTACAGCTCAAGTCGATCCTACCGCCAAGCTTGGCCCCAATGTTTCGATTGGCCCTCGTGTTGTTATCGGCGCGGGTGTTAGAATTAAGGAGTCAATTGTTTTAGAGGATTCGGAAATCAAGCACGATTCTTGTATTCTCTACTCTATTATTGGCTGGAACAGCAGGGTTGGAGCATGGGCTCGTGTTGAGGGTACACCAACACCTGTGAATAGTCACACAACAAGCATTATCAAGAATGGAGTCAAGGTGCAGAGCATTACCATCTTAGGTAAGGAGTGTGGTGTAGGTGATGAGGTGCGAGTGCAGAACTGTGTCTGCTTGCCATTTAAGGAGCTAAAGAGAGTAAGTCTTGTTGCTAAATCCTGTCAAAGTTCTGAAAGCTAACAATAATAGGATGTTGCAAATGAGGTTATTATGTGAGCGTTGTCTATGCTCTGTTCTGTAGAGTCTGAGCCTAGGAGCATAAATGAGGCGTTTTCAGTTGGCGATGTGTTAAAGGACTTGCCCTAAATAAAATAGAAAATGCGGAATACCCATCGTTGACGTGAATTTCACAATGGGAGTTATCGAAGAGGAACTTAAACTTGAGTTTGCATGATCGCAGTCTTACCATCTCCTCCCATTATGGATCCTTTCCAACTGTATGAATTATGATGAGAACTTACTCTTGCGCTCTTCCTCCTATTGCATGGATGGATCTGTTTCTGATCCTTCACAGTACTCTAGCTTAATAATCATAGAATATATCAGTTCAGGCGACAGCTTGACCTACATAGAAGCTAGCTGTAAATTTATACCATGGTTTAGTCACCGAATATCTGACCAACTCCACCAGGTATGACAACTGCATTGATTCTACAGTGCTAAAATCGTGTGGCATGACAATGATGTTCTATATTTCTGACAGCATATAGCATTCGGCACGCTTGTTTCCATTACAACCCCTCGAACAGCCCCAACACTGTTGCCTACACGAATAAAGAACACCTGGGGAACCGATAATCTCAATCTCGTTAGCATAATTTTCCCAAGCTAAGCATATGAAACTCACTGTCGCCTTCCGGACTCTGCCACAAATCTACACTCCTCACAAAGCAAAAATCTGTGGTCAAGCTCCAATACGTTTCATTGAAATCTGGTGTGTCGTCGTTCCTTTCCAAACACTGCAACCACAGTTCTTGCTCCCACCCATACCTTCTCTGCACTGTCGAATTGGACGTCGGCTCGCGGTGGCACAGAGCGTAATCTTCACCGACGGTCACGTTTACAAGGTAACGCTTTTGTAGATTTGCGTCTATCTTTTGATCAGGTTTGTGGAGCGTGGCCGGGAGAAGGCTTTCTGGAGAGGTGAGTTTCGCTTCTGGGGGTTCATAGGTAGAGTTGAGTGATAGGGGTGGTATGGGCCCGCAAGGGTCGAGTTCACTCTTGTCTGCTTTTTGAGTCAAGCCAATCTGTGCGACATAGCAGTTGTCCGTGGTTTTGAGCCAAGTCCTGGATGTTCAGTGAGCATCATCTTCTATTTTGGTATGATAGGATACGGTACGCGTCATTGATAATTTGGTACGCGTCGTCGGCATAGCAAGTAATGGTGAGGTCTTTCCCATATTTATGGTAGTGAATATTATCAGAGCTGATTGTAGGGGTTATGTTACACTCGGTGTTGTATCTCGTGCGTGCTGGCGCTGTGGTGTAGAATTCCTCTTCGGAATCTCGGCCGCAGTAAGGAAGGTCATCTTCATCTGAGAAGCACCAAAGGTGTTAATTAGTTCTGAATAGAAGGAATTAAACTGTTCATACAAATGCCTTCGTAATTTGTTAGATCATACTGTGTAACATAACAATTATCCGTGGTGCGAAGCCATGTACTACGGTCAAAATGTCAGACACATGGGGTAGAGGGAAAATGCGAGCCAAATACCTATCACTGTCAATCACAGTACCGCGTGTCCAACAGAGAAGTGTGAGATTTTCCAACTCTTCATAGTAAACAGTATTGGTACAAAGAGAATAAGGACATGTTTTGCATTCAGTTCGCATGCCTTTTTCTACTGTGTTGGTGAGGTTGCCAGGTGGCTGCTGCGCCATGACTGCCGAAGCAATTATCACCGAACAAAGGACATATAATTGCTTCATGATAGGAGACTGGCCAAGCAAATAGATGGTTTAAGGAAGTTGGATTTTAGATAGGAGGGATATAGATATAGCTAGGGAAGAGTGCTAAGATAACTAAACTCGTATTCAAGAGTGCAATACATCCTGTACAACTGTATTACCAACTGCAACAATTAGCTGCATTCTGCAAGATGCACATGGCGTTACTTATAATGTAACTTCATGGCTTTTCTGTTCTTTATTACCAAATACTTAACGAAAATAGCTTCGTTCCTGGAGGATCAACAGCTAAGATCGATGATCTCCCCGCCTTAGGAAGCTTGGCATACGTGAAAGTGGTGATGTTTGGATTCAGCCTAGAGGATATTCTGGTTAATCCCCTTGTTCTTCCCGGGCAATATCATCCAATATTCTGCAGGTTACTCATATTCACCCAAAAAGTGAACTGTACAACTAAAGGTGTGTGTATTGTCTATAAGTGTGCTCCAAAGTCTGTTAATCTATACACTATACTAACCGCTCCACTAACTACCTATTGTTCGCGAAGTGTTATGTCGCAAAGTGCGTCTCATTCGTATCTCAATCCACTGACTCCACGGAATTTGTAAAGCTTCTTTGGATTCGAAGTTCCACTAGTACTTGTGAGATTGTTCGTACTCGTAACGGCGGCACTCCTCCGCCCCGAAGCCCCCCTTCTTGCTGAGCCAGAGAAACGGGCGGAAGTAGATGTAAAGCTACCAATTCGAGTCGAATTTGCCGTGGCTTTGTTTGCCCATTCATCATAGCTGGTTGATTGCGCTCCCGCCAGATCGATCCCAAACTGACCAAAGTTATCATGGTATTGCAGACCAGATTTCGGGTCAGATGGAGCCGAAGGAGGCGTGCCTATTTATCATGGAGTTAAATGATGCTTTCTAGAATTTGATTGTGATTGAAACGTACTACTCAATGCGAATCCCAGATAACCATCTGTGTCGCTTGCAGCAAATGTGGAGCCATCGGTCAAAATACATCCTTTACAGAGGAAATTAATGATGAAGTGGGTGCCATTAATGTAGGTTCCATTGGCGATTGGATGTATTGAATACATGCCAGTAACAGTGGGGGGTGGAGCATAAGCACTGATGCACGTTAGGAGAAAAACACAGCAGCTGTAGGCGGGATTGACACTACTCACGTAGCTTTTCGAAAAGCAGTGATTACCTGGTTTCCATTTACCCATGCAGATATCAAAAGTTTCCCAACCATACTTCCCCCAAGAGAAACACCTGCCCATCCATCTGTTCTCCCGACTAAAGTGCCAATGAAGTCGGTGCTAGGAGTCGTAGGTAAAGCTAAGCCAAAGGTGTAGCCACTGGAATCCGTGAAAGCTTGGAAAGTGATCTGTGTTCGGCTATCTGTATAAAGGGTAGACTGAGCATTGGCACTCAAGGTCAACAAACTAAGAAGGATAAGCGACGGCTTCATTTTTCTTGGCTAAAAATGAATCTTTGATTAGAGAGAATTTCAACAAGAAGAAAAGTGTCAAGGCTCATGATCAAGAGCTTCACATATGGGAGCGACTTTATAATCACATATTTGTTGAACTATCAGATACGTCACCACGCACTACAAGGAGGCTCGTCCTTCCGGAAAGCTGTATTTGCAGTTGAATTCAATCTATACTCGACAAAATGTAAGATCAGCCTTTTTTCATTTCAGAATAACGTGTCGTAGAAATTGCCGATCATGAAAAGTATAAAATATGCCCCAGAATGATTGTGAATATGATGAAATTGATTGGGAAACCAAAGAATTGATCCGGCGCCAAGGGTCTATGAAACTCTGAAATATATTAAATTCATCGGCATATGAACGGAACCAGAACGGGAAGGCCCTCGTTTAGGACACGGATAGATCGGTTAATATCAGTTCAAAACAAGGGCATACGAAAGCAGCATTTGACCAATAGATAAAATGACTTTTTGAGTGAAATCCTATTCTAATCTATAGTTTCGCTCTTTTGGACTTGGCTGGGAAGAATCAGTAAAGTACTGGTAGTAAGGATTGATTAAAATACCCTCTAAAGCTGCCTTTTTGACAGCAAATCGTTCAAGCGGAGCTCCGTCAACAAATCTCTCGGCTAGCGCATCCACGCTGTTGAGAACCGCAAGGAGCCTCCCTTCCCTTAAAGGCGCATTTTGCAATCTCTTCATCTCCATCATACTCTTTCCGTCGTTGACTTCCAATTGCTCTCTGAGGTAGGTATTGACACTATCGTGAAACCCTACAGCAGGAAATATTTTGTTCACCAGACCCCAGTCTAGCAATTCCTGTGCGCTGAGCTTTCTACCAAACATCATGAACTCATTTGCACGATGTACACCTATAGACTGAGCAAAATTAATCGCCGATCCGTTTTCTGGGACGAGTCCTAAGGATGAAAATGGAACTTGAAGATAGGCTGAGTCTGATGCTAGGACGATGTCCGCAATACCTTCAAACCAAGCAGCTCCACCACCAACTCCAGGCCCGTTAAGGGCAAGGACAAACACCTTCTTGTGGTCTATTATCGAACGAAGCATCTCCAAAGCTAGTATATCATTAGATCTAACACTTTGTGTTATGAATTACGAACCTGGAACGAATGCTCGAAGGTAATCAATTTTCTTCTCCGAGATAGTGTCATATTTGATAGCTGAATCAAATCTAGATCCTAAATAGTGGTTAATAGTATGCACCCGAGTGCCACCGCTGATCTTAAGTTACCTCTGACATCAGCACCCGCTGAGAAGAACCTCCCCTCCCCAGTTAAAACTGTGAAGCATGTATCCGGGTCATCATTCAAAGTCCGAATGGCATCGACCGTCTCTTCCATCAGTTTTCCACCGAAGGAATTCAACTGCTTTGGTCGATTAAACTATAAAGCATCAGATGTGTACGCAACCTCGGTTTCACTGGTGATATACTTTGATGGTCCCTATCTGACCTCTCTTCTCAACAATGATATCTTGATATTTCATCGCCATAGTATGATGAGAGATTATGGATATGATAAGGTATCTCTCATAAATTAATACTGAAATGTAAACGAAACAGTAATAGTGTGAAATTGCTTTAGAGATGGATGAGAGAGGAGTGGATAAATCATCCTGCAAGTCGTTGCTCACTCGACCCACTGAATGCTGACTCGGCAAAGTCAGCTCAACCTCGGCAGGATTATCGATACAGCCGCATTAGTAACTAGTGTTGAAAGCCTGATCTGTCGACCTCACCAAAATCTTCCCAATTTTCCGAATCACACATTTACAATATGACTATCTTTCTAATATCTTGATAATTATACCCGCTGAAAGGGAAACAGGTATGGTAAATTAGGGATTATATCATAAACTATCATCTAATAAGAGAGATGGATGGCTACTGGCAGTAGTAAAAAATACCATAGATATATTATAATATGAAGGTGAAGCTCTATATAGAGAAACTCTAAAAATGTATAGAAACGCCAGAGCTTTAACTGTATTTCTAAATTCAGATAAAGCTCTAAAATAGTGATTCATGCGATCATCGGCAAGAGACATAAGCACGCCTTCATGCCTCAAGCATCTTCATAAACCAGTAAATGTTCTCAAGTTGAACACAGTGTTCCTTCCTAATTAGATTATGACCAAACACATTGGTAGGTTCATATCGTGTGAGTTGCTAGCTGTATTTGAGCCTGGGATACCCTAACATGCAAAGGCCAAAGTATTGCCGGCTATGTCAACTTGGATCATGGGTGATTTTAACGTAGTCTCCACGTCGTAATAGATGCGGAAAGGCTGGAAGTCGTCCCACAAAACTCAACTACAGAAGAAGTTGTAAAGCTGAATGTGTGAGCCAGTCATATTGAGCTCATCCAGTAACCAGTGAATATTCAGGAATGGGGTTGAAATCTCGTTAAGGATGAATTTATGGCCATAGTAGTTCGTGAACGGATGCTAAAAAGCACAAAACATTAGTTTATTTTCTAATCATTTCAGAAAGCAGATGGTGGAAATGTAAGACATATAGATCCTAGACTAGTGACAATTAATGTACTAATGATATATATGCCAGCGATCCAACTTCCAGCACTTTGAGATGAATTACATCGACTAGTAAATCCCACACGAGATAATCTATGGCAAATGCCAGGACTAAACCCATCACACCAGTGTTACCCCACATTTTCCCATCCCAGTCCATTTATTTCCTTTCTTTCTCGATCATGATAACCTAGAAGGCATGCAGAGTTCTGAATGTTGACTGAGTATCCAAGCGACGTTCACATTCTAGTTGATATTTCTGCCATTTAGTAGGCTATTATTGGGTTTTGGGACAATTGTTGCTGAAATGACAGATGCGATGAAGGAATAGATGGTTTGATAGCCAGTATAATCAACGAAGACTTTATGGACGTGGAATGGCAAAGTCGAGAAGCCTAGAAAGTCGAAAATGGACCTTGTTGACTTCATTTGAAGCTGCGGAGGATACTAGACTAGATCTAGCATCTTGAGGCTGTACGATATGGCTGGATAGTTTTAGATGGCTTCGATGGTTGAGAAACATCCAACACTCGTAGTACCAGCATAGAAAATGTAAAAAATATGAGATGTTGTCAAAGATGACGATTCGGCTCTGACATTTGACTTTGGTTTCATACTGTGGCTAGGCTTATTCACTGAATTCTGTTTCGGCTATTGATAATTTAGGAAACAGGTTTTTATGTCATTCAATGCTCATTGTCTTTGTTTCCTAAAGTTCATCTGTGTTTTTCTTTATTGCTGATCTTAAGCGTCATTAAGCAACAAATTATGTCACTAGGTTCAATTAAACTTGAAAGGATTAGACTCCTGTACCAAAAGTAGGGCTCTCTTCAATTACCATCTACCAGTACGGACTGACATTGACAGGCAAATAATGGGTCGAGAGTCTGGACTTCAAAATGGTGGTCCCAGTCTTCTGTCGTATGATGAGTTGCGTGAGTGTTATCGTCTTGGGATCGTTACAATTGTGTTTGCTGACCATGTTAACTCGAAGCTCATTGGCAACAGTAAGTCTTCGATGTCTCCATTCTCGTAAGTTTCTAACATAATGGCAGAGACAATGAATTCATAATCTCAGGATACCGGTAAGTGCGATTTGAGGCAATATATTAGGTACGAGATTATCGGTCATGACAATTCAAATAGACCAGCAACTGGTTCCTTTTTAAAATCCCTTCGAAGCCTGAAGCTCATCCATAATGAAACGGGTAATAAATCTTCCCCCTTCCCTCTCACATAAGCTGGATAACCTGAACAGCAGTATTAGTCAACATTTATTCTCATCTATTTGGGTTCATCCTTTTCATGACGCTTCCGTTTGTTGTCTACGCGAATATATATCCTCGATATGTGAGTAGTACCATTGGAGATGTTGTCGTATTTTCGACGTTCTTCTTTGGTGTAGCCATATGCTTCTTCCTAGCTGCTACGTAAGATTCGTGCTATGATATCATTCTAGAACATCAACTTATAGAATATAGATTTCATATTTTCAACAATCATAGTCCCAAAGTGCATCGGCAAGGCAACCAACTTGATTACCTCGGTATTGTCATTCTAATGTGGGGTTCCACGATTCCCTCAGTCTACTATGGTTTCTATTATGACCCGAAGCTCCAAAAGTTGTATTGGTCTGTGGTTAGTCAACCTTCTGGAATCATTTCCGTCTCTTCCCAATGTGCAAGAGGAAGGGGGTCCTAACAAAATCCTGCAGGTCACAGCCATCGGCGTAGCGTGCGTCTATGCTACTCTCCATCCAAGATTCCGTCATCCAACTCTTCGGCCATGGCGAGCAGCAATGTATGCTGGGTTAGGACTCTCCGCAATTGTGTTTATTATACATGGACTGCTTATCCACGGCTGGGAGATTCAAAAGCACAGAATGAGCTTAGAATGGATGGCGTTGATGGGAGGCCTTAACATCACAGGTGCTTGATCTTATGCTTGCAGGGTTTGTCTCCATTGCTTTTGCGACTCTATCCAGATTAGTTTTAACCTCGACATAGGTTCCAGAGAGATGGTTCCCTCTAAGACACGATATCTATGGGAGCAGCCATCAGATACTTCATTTTATGGTCATCTTCGCTGGGCTCGCACATATGTTCGGATTACTAAGTGCATTCGACTTCATTCACTCCGATACTCTGCACATGATTAAGAGAGATTAAGAGAGACTAGTAACAAAAACGTTGAGTCTCTCCATATACCCCATCGAGGTGGGGAGGGGGTAGATAGTTAGGACATGGTCGCCACTAGGCCCTGATTTAATAATATGTTGCAATTTGACAAGATAAAGCAAAACATGTTCATAAAGCAGGCCTTTTGGCACTCAAAAGCTCGCGGTGATAATGAAGTTCTATATTCTGGGTCAAAAATAGATGCAACTTAGAAAGTGGCCGTCAAGATAAAATTATGGGCTGGGGTTAACCTATGTAGCTGCTCCGTGAGAAGACGTATCATCCCGAAGGCTTATCTTTAAATTGAACAGACGGAATCCAAATCTGGCTCCCTCCCTGATACTCATAAAACTTGTATACTACATCTTGGATAAGTTGATTTGGCTAGTTACTGTCTGTCATCTGGCATATCAGTGACAAATTCTTCAAAACTCCGCCTCTCTCCCAACAACATACTACTATAATCTCGAGTTCGGTCACTGTCTGCTGAACTTTGAATGTATAGAGTTAAGTCTTTAATAATAGGATAAAATCAACCTTTAAACCGTCAATAGGAGATACACTCTGAATGAAATAAATTATTTAGAAGGGTACACTACATTAAGAACCAAATTGCGAGTGATTCTCACTCTTGCATAATGGTGTGTGCAGTAGGCATAAACGAGGTTCTCCGCTAAAAGTTTTCTCTGCGTTTTAACATGTATTCCAGAAGCAAGAAAGAAAATGAACTTGGGTGAAACTTTCTCTGTATTCGGAATGCCATGAATTACACAGTACAAAGATCCGGCGTTCATGTTCTGACGTAAGAAGTATATCAGCTCTGACAATATACAAATGGTTGCTGATTGAGTCAATGATATCATATTAATTAGTGAACGTAGAAGCATCTATATTTAAATTTATCCCATATATAAATCACATTTTGTGTCTGATGTTACGAAGCCAATGACTGGCTCATCGTCCATGCAGAAGATTGACCTCGCATCTGAATTCCTAGCAGACCTGTTTTTGCAGCCCATCCTTCCAGTATTCCCCATGCTATTTCTTTCTCATGTTTCCCTGGAATGGCAAAAGCAACAATCTTGAGAAGTAAAACATGCCGCCAGTACGAAGGATGCAGTACTTCCCCATCGAATAATTTCTGCGCTGACTTCAAGATATTCATGCAGTGCTCACGGAATTCTTCTATAGAGCTTCTATCTAGATAAGAGAGGATGTATAAGCATAATGATTGAGCAGCTCGGTGGTACGCTATCGCAATGGGCGTTGCTGAGTGTGGTGTATGAACAACTGGGTATGCGAAGTCATATGTGAGTATGGCGTCGATATCGGTAGGGTAAGAGTCCGCTTTCAGTGTTTCATGTAAGTCGTCGAGTTGGATCAGAATGCCACGAATATGATTTTCTATGTCAGCTTTCTCTGTTGGTTGCCAAGAGCTGGGTGACACTGAAGCCAACATATCAAGGCGGCTGAGGGTTATGGGAATTTGGAGAAGAATGTCTTTGAGTTTGTCAGCTGTGGTTGGTGGATTTTGGTGGTATGGGATAGTGCGCCACTCTTCTTTGCTGAAGATCGATGGCTTGCGTGTGGAGACCGAAACATAAATCTGTGGTAACAATATTAGTTGGCGCAGAGGCTAGTTGGGCAAAACATACCATTTCACTCTTCAATGTACTCAGTATTTGGGCGAGTAT
>Ga0247804_10000474_pt1 | contig 18464 bp, 11 predicted proteins | sample UWRJL029104C1_FD_181142 | JGI IMG/M metagenome (GOLD analysis project Ga0247804, IMG submission 181142) | Plant litter microbial communities from Arlington Agricultural Research Station in Wisconsin, United States - UWRJ-L029-104C-1 | ecosystem: Environmental > Terrestrial > Plant litter >...
CACCGGGTTTTTGCCGGCGGCGGCCCGGGCGGGGCTGAAATACATGGCTTGGGTGTACTCGCCCAATGCCCATAGCCGCCTTGCCACCGACCTGTCGCTGGAACACGCCGTCGGTGGTCCCGTCGTGGCCACGTTTGAAGACCTGCCCTCGGCCCGCCGCTGGCTGCAGCAGCAGCCGTAGCCCGGGCCGCCGACCCGGCGGGAGCGGAACCGAATTGCCGTATTTTTGTCTGAATGCCAACCGGCAACTTATTGCCGACGACTTCCATTCAGCCTCTCTTATGCCGCAAGCGCCCGCTGCCTTCACCGTCGTTACGGCTCCCGAGCCGCACCGTATTCGCACCCGCCAGATTATCAAGGCTCACCCGGAGGTGAAAGCTCTGATGACGCGCAACCCGGCGACGTTCCTCATCGGCCTGGGCTGCGTGCTGGTGCAGGTGGGGCTGGCCTACCTGCTGCGCAATCAGGCCTGGTACTGGACCATTCCGGTGGCGTATGGCGTGGGGGCTTTTCTATCGCACACGCTGTTCGTGGTGATTCACGAGGCGGCGCACAATCTCGTTTTCCGGAAGCTGTGGCCGAACGTGGCCACGGGTATCCTGGCCAATTTCCCGTCGGTGATTCCCACGGCCATCAGCTTCAAGAATTTCCACATCAAGCACCACGTTTTTCAGGGGGTGCATGAGCTGGACGCCGATTTGCCCGACTGGTACGAGGCCAAGCTCATCCGGCACTACTCGGTGGGCAAGGCCATCTGGCTGTTTTTCTTTCCATTGTTTCAGGTTATTCGCACCATGCGCTGCCGCGAGGTGGCCGTGTTCGACCGCTACGTGCTGGCCAACATTGCGGCGCAGCTGGCCTTCAACGCGGCCATCGTGTACTTCTTCGGCTGGACGGCCCTGCTCTACCTTTTCCTCAGCTTCTGGTTTTCGGTGGGGCTGCACCCGCTGGGCGCCCGCTGGATTCAGGAGCATTACCTCACCCTCAGCCCCGAGCAGGAAACGTACTCCTACTACGGCCGCCTCAACGGCATCAACCTCAACGTGGGCTTCCACAACGAGCACCACGACATGCCCAGCATTCCGTGGAACAACCTGCCCAAGCTCAAGGCCGTGGCGCCCGAGTTCTACGAGCCGCTCTTCGCCCACCAGAGCTACACCAGGTTGTTCTTTCGCTTTCTCTTCGACCAGGAAATCAGCCTCTACTCGCGCATCACGCGGCGCGAGCGCGGCACGGCCACCCTCAAGGACCAGAGCGTGCCCGATAGAGAGCTGGTGGCGAACTGAGTAAAGAGGAATAGTCCTAACCGGGGCCATGCTACGAGCTCCTCTGGTTGCAGCAAATGCAGCCGGAGGGGCTTTTCTTATTTGAACTAACCGGGAGGAATACAAAATGCTGAAAACAAGAAGGGTTAAAATGAAATGAAAATTTGGTGAAGCTGAAAAAAGCTGCTATTATTAGGTCGAAATATCTTTTCACCAACCTAACTCTCACCTTATGCAAAATTTTACCCCCCCCCCCCCGCAAGAACGTCCTGGCCGGTCTGGCTGCTGGGACTGATGCTTAGCCTGCTGCCGATGGGCCGCATGGCCTGGGCGCAGTTGCCGCTGCCCTGCGCTACCACGGCACCCACCTGCAACCTGCTATGGAACGGCAGCTTTGAGCAAACGAAAGATGGCGACTGCCCCGACCGATTTGGAGGTTTTGGCAACCTGAGTCGCCCGGCAAACCTGAGTTCAGCAAACGACTCCATCGGTAGCACCCCTGAGAACGTGCCCTACTCTTACATTTTTCACGACCTGGTTTGCCATTGGCAGGATGGCACCGATACCGCTACGGCCGACTTATTCAATGTGTGCTCCACTACCGCGAGGATGGATGTGCCCTGCAACTGGGCTACGGGCTGCGCAGTAGCCGGCAGCCCGACTACCGGGCAAGCTACTCATTCGGGCAACGGGTACGCCGGAATATATGCCACAGGCTATTTGTTGCCCGATTATAATCAACGCGACTACCGGGAATATATTGGGCAAAACATGACGTTGACGGCCAACAAGCGGTATTACGTCGAGTTTCATACGGCCATTGCCGCTCTCTCCGACTGGTCGGTGGCAAAGCTGGGCGTGGCATTTGCTCCTACCACCACGAAGTACGTTGGCAGCGGTCCCATTCCGTTGACGCCGGTGGTAGAGCAAACGGTAGGCACCCCCCCGGGTTCGTGGACGCTCGTCAATGGGTTCTTCCAGGCTACCGGGCTGGTGGGTTCTTCCAGGCTACCGGGCTGGAGCAGCGCCTGCTGATTGGCAACTTCGGGCCTACGTACAGTTCGGCGCCGGGTGCCCCGCTGCCTTACAACAATGGCCCCGCGCTTTTCAAAGGCGGCAGCCTGGACAGAGCTGCGTACTACTTTATCGACGATGCGCTGCTGCTACCCATACCCACCGCCGGCACCAACACCTCCACCTGTGGCGAGCCCGTCACGCTGGGCGATTGCCCCCTGCCAGTCAGTTCCGGGGTCACCTACGCCTGGTCGCCCACTACCGGCCTCAGCAGCTCCACCATTGCCAACCCCGTGCTGACGCCCAGCACCACGCCCGGCACCTACGTCTATACACTTACTGTAGCCGTGCCGGGGCAGTCGCCGCAGGTAACGTCTGTGACAGTAACCGTGGCCGGGCCGGTTACCATCATGGCCAGCGCCGACCCGCCCTGCAAGGGCAGTGCCTTCACCCTTACCGCTTCGGGCGGCGATGGGCACAACTATACCTGGAGCCCCGCCACGGGGCTGAACACCACCACCGGCCAAACCGTTATTGCCACCGCTATTGTGGACATCACTTATACTGTCACCAGCGGCTGCGACACTGATGGCAGCATCGACGTGAAGGTGCAGGACGATTGCTGCCGATACAATATGGTGGAAGACCCCGGCATCATCATTGAACTGCCAGACAGTGACGTCGGCAATCCCTACACCACCTCGCCGTTTACCGGCGGGCCCGGCACTATCTATCATGCCGAAAACAACTTGTACCTCGAAACGGATGCCTACGTGCTGGAGCCCGGCTCGGTGCTGCTGATGGAAGCCGATGCCCGCATCGACGTGGCCAACGGGGCCGGCCTGTACGTGATTGGGTCCACCATCACGGCCAGCTGTGCCGACATGTGGGACGGGATATACGTGCATCCCGATGCGCTGCAAGTGCAAACAGCGATGGAAGAAACCCGTTCGGTGATTGAGCACAGCCTGGCCGGCGTAGTGCTTGAGGAGACGGACCAGCTCGGGGTAGTACCGTATTTTAGCTTCACCGATACCGACTTCCGCCAGAACCTGCAAAGCATCGAGGTGAGGCGGCAATTGCAGGCAGCCAACAACAGCGACCAGATTGAGCGCTGCACCTTTGACTCGCTGCCCATCGCCTTCCTGAACCCGAAGACCTACAACAGCCCCACCGACTTCACCTATTCGCTTCGCCACGTTGCTGTGAGCGGCAACGTGTACCCGGCTACCATCCGCGATAACAGCTTCGCCAATTCTTACTTCGGCGTAGAGATGGTGTACGATGAGGAAGCTACGCTAGCCCTGCTGGAGCGCAATACCTTCCGCAACTTCTGGATAGGTGGCGTGTACGGTGGGCTCGACGTGGGGCCGGACGAATCACGGCTCGACTTGCGAAATAATACGTTCATCTTCCCCACGGCTTCGACGCTGCCCCTGTCGCTGCAAACGGAACAGGTGCTGGCCGACCATACCCCCAATGGCCCGCGTGAAACCACCGGCGGCTATATGATGCGGGGCGAAATACGCTCGTGGCGCGACAAGTTTCTGCAGCTCGACAGTACGCAGGCAATAACCTTCGAGAATTACGATGAGCTGCTGACGAACTGGCCCCGGCAGATTGGCCTGCACGCGCCCATGCTGCCGAGTGTGCAGGCAAGCCGCTTCTACCTGCTCGATACGGGCATCGAAGTCACGGCCCTGCCCACCGGCGATAACACCGACATCAAAGAAAACGGCTTTGCCAACTGCCGGGTGGGTTTGTGGGCCAGCACCGGGCGATACGACGTGGGCAACCAGCCGGCGCTCAATGCCTCGTGCAACACCTTCCGGCGCGACGACTGGCGCAACGGCACCAGTACGGGCATCTATTTGCACCTGCCGCAGATGGGAATTACGCCCGTCGGCAGCAGCTCTACCACTTATGTGTGGACGGAAATACAGGTGCGTGATGAGCGGACGAATTCTAGCCAGACGTACCCAGTGCGCAACCTGTTCGATGATGGCTTGGTAAACACGAACGGGCCCGGTAATTTCGTGGCGATTGATAACAACTCACCGACGTATACGCTCGATTATAAAACCTTTGATGTGTACTCGTACGATTATGATACTTGGTCGGCAGCCGGCGTCAATGTCAATAGCGCAGGAGTAGATGTTATTGTAGGCACACCTGCTGGAGAACCTGAAGCACCTTGTTCTGCGGATAACTATCCCAAGGCAGGTATTCAGCAGCGCGTTACTGGTCAAGGGGGTATACAGCCAAGTAGTGCTGCCATTCGGCCACGGTTAGAGCAGAATGCCCCAAATCCTTGCTCAGACCGGACAATAGTATTCTACCAGTTACCTACTGGTCCAATCAACGCACACTTAATCATTCGTAGAAGCACGGATGGCCGCACAATACAAGAGCTTCCTTTGCAGGCTACTTCCCGTCAACGAGAATTAGACTTGTATGGCTACCAGCCGGGTGTGTACTTCTGTACGTTAATGGTGAATGGTGCTACAGCAAATACCATTCGAATGCTGGTGCAGTAGTATTATGAAACTTTTCATTGGAGTGCTGCTCCTGTTGCTAGGCAGTGGGAGCAGCTTACTACGGGCGCAAGCACCAACGTTGCAATGGCGCAACCAGTTAGGTGTTAGAAATAAGAGTGAAGCTACAACCACTGTCATCCGGACTCGTCATAATCGGTTACTAGTAGCTGGAAACGCTGCGATGGTAGTCAATAATCCATCTAGCGCCGCCATTTGGCTGCTCACAAACCGAGGAGACTCACTCCATACAGTCAACTTTCCGACGACGGCGGGTTCTTCTACTATTTCAGCCACGGCCGAAGCGACGAATGGTGACTTTCTTTTGCTAGGACGAGAACTGAATTCGGTTAGTGGGCAGACAGTCTCAAAGCATTTTTTGCTACGCACTGATTCGCTGGGGAGGCAACGGTGGATACAGTATTACAATGTAGGCAGGAACATAGAAGCGGTTGCCATTGTAGCTCTTCCGGACGATGGAGCATTGCTGGTTGTTAATCTTAATGACCCTGCGGGTACACTTGGCGCTCCTATCCGAATTCCTACCGTGTTGCGTGTCGACTCCGCAGGTACTACGCTATGGCAACACAGCTATGGGCAGCCCTATGACATTTTTTATGCTGTCCTGCCTTTGTCCGATGGCTCATACGCCTTGGCTGGTACCAAAACCCAACGCCTGACTAACCCCGTACGCTTCACCACCAACGCTTGGTTACTACGCCTTGACTTAGCTGGTAATGTGCTTCGGGAGCGTACGTTGCAAGTTCCATCTCTCAATACCCGTGGCTACGGGCTACGGCTTGGGCCGGGCGGAGTGTTGCCGAGCGATGCGCTGGTTCTAGTAGGGACAATAGATTTCCCCGCTCAGCCCACGCGAGCAAGTGAAGGCATTATTATGCAACTCGACGGCCAGGACAACCTGTCGTGGCATCAGTTGATACCCGCCGTGCGTGCGACAAACAACAATGGCTGCTCGCTCTACCAAGTATATGCCCTGCCTACACCGGGGCACTATGTGGTGGCCGGCAGCCGCTCCGGTCCCAATCTGGCCGATGGCGACGGCTACTTGGCCCGCTACGACCGCCCAGCCAGCGGCGGGGCGGCCACGGCCGCCTGGGAAGTGCAATTCATCAAATACGATACTTACCAGCGGCCGGGGCAGTACCTGCTCGGAGCCGACCAGAGCCTGACGGTGGCCGACTGGGGCAACTACCGTAACTGGCAAGGCAATGCCGATGTGCTGGTGACACGCTTCGCGGGCCTGCCGGCGGTGTACGAGCCGGACCTGTGCGCCACCCCGCCCGTACCCAACGGCACCTACGCGCTGCCCGCCGCCTCGCCCGACTCCCTCAATCTGGCCGACTTCGGCACGGCCGGACCGCCGTACGCGCAGCTGCTGCACTGGCGCTGGGAGCTGGGCGACGGCACGGTGGTGGAGCGCACCACGCCGGGCTGGGTGCGCTACCGCTACCGCCGGGTGCCCGCGCCGGGCACGAGGGTACGGCTGACGATAACCAACAACCTGGGCTGCACGAGCACGCAGGAGCTCTACCCCTGGGGCCGCCCCACGGCGGCGCAGCAGGCACAGGCGCTGGCGGCCGGGGCCACGCTCTGGCCCAACCCGGCCAGCGGCGGGGCGGTGCAGCTGCGGGTGCCGGGGCTGCGAGCGCAGGGCCCCATCAGCGGGCAGCTGCTCGATGGGCTGGGGCGCGAACTGCGGCGCTTCACGCTGCGGCCGCAGGGCGGCATGGCCGAAACGACGCTGCCGCTAGATAACCTGCCCGCTGGTGTGTACAGCCTGCGGCTGCTGCCCGTGGAAGGCGTTATCGTGAAGCGGCTGGTGAAGCAGTAGTTCCTGCCATGCTGAGCAAAGCGAAGCATCTTATCACGTTCGAACGATTGAGTTACTGCTCCGTTCAGACGTAATAAGATGCTTCGCTTTGCTCGGCATGACAGGGGCAGGACCGGTCAATTAATCAGCCAGCGGCTCCTGGCAGCCCGTGGTCGATATATTGCTCAGCACCAGGTGTGGCACCGGCTGTTGCGTGCCATCGGCGGCGAGGCAGCACAGGCCGTTCCACTGCTGGCTGGGGTCGTTCACGTAGGTGAAATACACGCGCTGGCCCACGGAGTCGAGGCGGCCGAGCCCGTCGCGGTTGACCACAGCAATGACGTTGTTGCCCACCTGCCGGCCGGTGATTAGCAAGCCGGGCGCGCCAATGCGGTGGCGGGCATCGACGTTGATGAGCGGGCCATCCATGCAGGTGAAGGCCACGATGGTACCGCCGACGCAGCCGGGCTGTGGGTCGCTGCATTTTTTGTGGCAGCCGAAGAAGGAGCCGGCCGACAAGGCGGCCAGGCCGAAGAGAAGAAACGGACGTTTCATGCGGGTGGGAAAAAAGGTGAATACTGGCGTTCGTAGCCCTGACCGCTCCAGGTGGCCCGGCGTTGCGCGGGCTTATTAAAAATGCCGTGATTCCGGGGTGGGCCGGGCCAGCCACCTTCCTTGAGTAACTTCGTTTTCCCATTTCCCACTGTTCACTGATGGACTCCCCGGCTACCCCATTTCCGCCCACCCTGGCCGCCAGCCACGACCTGCTGCAGAAGCTGCTTGACGTGTCGCTGACCGGCATTATGCTGATGGAGCCGGTGTATGCGGCCAGCGGCGAAATCGTTGATTTTACCAACGTGCAGCTCAACCAAGCGGCCCAGCGCATGCTCAACCAGCCAGCCAGGCTGCCCGACCTTTTTCTGACGCTCTACCCGCATTCGGTGGAAGTCGGCAACTTCGGGTTTTTCCGCGATGCCTTTTTAGCCACCGGGGTGCAGCGCGGGGCCTTCCACTACCAGCACGACGGGCTCGACGACTACTACCAGCTCTCGGCCCAGCGTAGCGACGAGGTGCTGCTGGTGAGCTTCGACGACACGACCAACTATAGCCGCGTGGCCGCCGAGCAGGCCCGGCGCGACAGCCAGGCCCGCCAGCAAACCGAGCAGCTCAACCGCGAGCTGGAGGCCCGCGTGCAGGTGCGTACCCAGGAGCTGGCCGCCCAGCAGCAGCTCCTCAACCGCATTCTGGGGCAGGTGCCGGCGGCCGTGGGCACCCTCAGCGGCCCCGAGCACCGCTACACCTTCGCCAACGACCACTACCACACCATGGTAGGCAAGCGCGACATCGTAGGCCAGACCGTGGCCGAAGCCCTGCCCGAAGTGGTAGAGCAAGGCTTCATCGGCCTGCTCGACCGGGTGCGCAACACCGGCGAGCCATTCATTGGGAGCGAAGTGCCCATTCAGCTCTACGACGAGGCGACGGCGACCATGCAGCAGCGGTACCTGAACTTTATATATCAGCCGCTGACCAACGCCCCGGGCTACGACGATGACATCCTGGTGTTTGCGATAGACGTGACCGAGCAGGTGCAGGCCCGGCAGGCCGTGGAAGCCACCGCCCAGCGCCTGCGCCTCATCACCGATTCGCTACCCGTGCTCATCGGCTACCTCGATTTGCAGGAACGTTACCAGTTCACCAACGAAGCCTATCGCACCTGGTTTGGGCAAGACCCGCAGGCGCTGCTGGGCCGCCCGGTGCGCGAGATAATCGGCGATGAGGCTTACGTCGGCGTGAAGCAGTACATCGACCGGGCCCTGGCCGGCGAGCACGTCAATTTCGAGTCGCGGATGCCGTACCGCGACGACCTGCTGAAGTACATCCGCACCAGCTACGTGCCCGACGTGCAGGCCGGCGAGCTGCGCGGCTTCTACACGCTCGTCACCGACATTACGGAGGAAACTCTGGCCCGCCAGCGGGTGGAGCACACCAACCAGGAGCTGGAAGTCCGGGTGCAGGCGCGTACTGAGGAAGCACTGGCTGCCCAGGCCCAGGCCGAGCGCGAGCGCGCCCTGCTGCAGGCCCTGCTCACGCAGGCGCCGGTGGCCATCGGGCTTTTTCAGGGCCCGGAAAGCCGCGTCACGTCGGTCAATCCGATGATGGCCGAACTCTGGGGGCACCCGGCGGCCGAGGTACTGGGCCGGCCGCTGCTGGAAGGCGTGCCCGAGCTGCAGGGCCAGGGCTTCGACGAGCTGCTGCGGCAGGTGCTCAGCACGCAGGTGCCCATTGCGGGCACCGAAACGCCGGCCACCATGCTGCGCGATGGCGAGCTGAAAACCACGTACTACAACTTCGTGTACACGCCGCTCTACGACAGCGAGGGCCAGGTGCTGGGCATCATCAACGTCGCCATCGAAGTGACGGCGCAGGTAGAGGCCCGCCAGCAGATTGAGCAGCTCAACCGCGAGGCCGAACTGGCCCGCGCCGAGGCCGAGCGCCAGCGCCGCGAGCTGGAGCGGGTGTTCGAGCAGTCGCCCATCGCCATTGCCGTGTATCGCGGGCCGAACTACATCATCGAGCTGGCTAACCCCACGGTAGCCCGGCTGTGGGGCCGCACGCGGGAGCAGCTCATCGGCAAGGGCTTGTTTGAGGCGCTGCCCGAGGTGGCCGGCATGGGCTACGAGGAGCTGCTGGACGGCGTGATGAGCACCGGCATTCCGCACGAGGCCCACGCCATGGAGGCCAAGCACGAGCGCAACGGCCAGCTCGAAACCGTGTACTGGGACTTCATCTACATCCCCATGTACGAGGCCGATGGCAGCATCTACGGCGCCATGGTGGTGGCCAACGAGGTAACCCAGCAAGTGCGCGACCGCCGCGAGGTGGAGCAGCTCAACCAGGTGCTCGAAATCCGGGTGCTGGAGCGCACCCAGCAGCTGGCCGACGCCCTCACCGATGCCGAAGACCAGCGCGAGCAGCTGCGGGTGCAGCAGGGCTTGCTGAACGGCATCCTGGGCCAGGTGCCGGCGGCCATTGCCACGCTCGGCGGCCCCGAGCACCGCTACACGTTCTTCAACGAGCTGTACCAGGAGCTGTCGGCCAACCGCACCGTGCTGGGCCAGACGGTGGCCGAGGTATTCCCCGAAGTGGTGGCGCAAGGCTTCACCGGCCTGCTCGACCAGGTGTATGCCACCGGCGAGCCCTTCATCGGTACCGACGCGCCGGCTCAGCTCTACGATGCCAAAACCGGTAAGCCCGAGCAGCGCTACGTCGATTTCATCTACCAGCCGCTCTTCGACGGGCAGCGGCGCGTGACCGGCATCCTGGCCTTCATCCTCGACGTGACCGACCGGGTGCTGGCCCGGCAGCAGTCCGAAACCCTGCAGGCGGCCATGCTGGCCGTGGCCCAGCGCCGCGCCCAGGAGCGCGAAGATTTGTACCAGGTGTTCGAGCAGGCGCCGATTGGCGTGGTGCTGCTGCGCGAGCCCGCCCACCGCATCGAATACTTCAACCCTGCCTACGCCGAGCTGGTGGGCGGCCGCGCCCTGCGGGGCCAACTCCTCGCCCAGGCCCAGCCCGAAAGCGTGGGCCAGGGGCTGATTGCGCTGCTCGACAGCGTGTATGAAACCGGCACCACGCGCTACGGCTTCGAGCAGCCGCTGGGCGAAACCGCTGATGGCGAGGCGCCGCGCTACATCAACTATACCTACCAGGCCTACCGCGAGCAGGACCGCATCGTGGGCGTGGCCGTGTTTATCTACGAAGTGAGCGAGCAGGTGCAGGCCCGCCGGCAGGTGCAGGTGCTCAACGAGGAGCTGGCCGCCATCAACGAAGAGCTGCAGGCCACCAACGAGGAGCTGCACGGCGCCAACAGCCGCCTCACCCACACCAACGCCGACCTCGATACCTTCGTGTACACGGCCAGCCACGACCTCAAAGCGCCCATCTCCAACATCGAAGGCCTGCTCGATGCCCTGCGCGAGTACCTGCCCGCCGACACCGAAAACGCCGAGCCCATGGTGCCCCGCCTGCTGAGCATGATGCAGGACTCCGTATCCCGCTTCCAGCAAACCGTAGCCCACCTCACCGACGTAAGTCGCCTGCAGCACGAGCAGGAAGCCGAAGCCGTGGACTTAGCTGCGCTGGTCGAAGACGTGCGCCTTGACCTCGGCCCGCTCATTGCTACCACCCAGGCCCGCCTGCTGCTCGACGTGGGCGCCTGCCCCACGGTGTATTTCTCGGTCAAAAACCTGCGAAGTATTCTTTACAACCTTCTCAGCAACGCTCTCAAATACCGCAGCCCCGACCGCACGCCCGAAGTGCAGCTCCGCGCCACCTGCACCGACACGCAGGTGCAGCTGCAGGTGCAGGACAACGGCCTGGGTTTGAATGACCAGCAGCAGGGCCGGCTGTTCACGCTCTTCCGGCGCCTGCACACCCACGTCGAGGGCTCGGGCGTGGGGCTCTACATGCTCAAGCGCATCGTGGAAAACGCCGGCGGCAGCATTCTCGTGCGTAGCGAGCCGAACGTTGGCTCCACCTTCACCGTTACTCTACCCCGCGCCCGCCCCGCCCGCTAGCCTATCCGTCCTGATTTCATGGAAAAATTACCCCATATCCTGCTCGTCGACGACGACGACACGACTAATTTCCTCAACGAGCACCTGCTCAAAAAACTCAACGTGACCGACCAGGTGCGGGTGGCCTACGACGGTAAGCAAGCCCTGGAAATGCTCGGCCAGCTGCCGCCCTTCGAGCCCGCCCTGCTGCTGCTCGACGTGAACATGCCCGTTATGGACGGCATTCAGTTTCTCGAAACCTTCGCCCGCCTGCCCCAAAGCCAGCAGGATGCCACGGTCATCGTCATGCTCACCACCTCGATGGACAGCAGCGACCTGGCCCGCATCAACGACCTGCCCATCGCCGGCATGGTCAGCAAACCCCTGAACCGCGAGAAGATAGATACGCTGCTGAAGCTGCACTTCCAGCGCCAGCTGCCGGGAGAGTAATAATGGTTAATGGTTAATGGTTAATGGTTAATGGTTAATGGTTAATGGTTAATGGTTAATGGTTAATGGTTAATGGTTAATGGTTAATGGTTAATGGTTAATCTGTTCTTTGAACAACATTAACCATTAATCATTGACTCATTAACCATTAAACAATGGCCTTTTCTCCCGCTTCCGCCTCCGTAATCGACGGCCGGGGCTTGCCGATAATATACCGCCGCCCTTTGTCCTGCGAGATGTAGCTCCAGGTCCAGTTCAGAAACACCATCAGCCGGTTGCGGAAGCTGACGAGCGAGGCCACGTGAATGAAGCTCCAGGCAAACCAGGCCGTGAAGCCTTCCCAGTGAAACTCCTTGCCGAACAGCCGGATATCGGCCACGGCGTGGTTGCGGCCGATGGTAGCCATCGAGCCTCTATCGTCATACTTGAACGACTCGGGCTTCTGCCCGGCCAGGATGCGGGCCAGGTTCATGCCCAGCAGGTGGCCTTGCTGCAGCGCGGGCTGGGCCATCATGGGGTGGCCTTCGGGATATTCCTCCGTTTTCATGGCCGCGATATCGCCGATGGCGAAGATGTTATCGTAGCCCAGTATGCGGTTGAATTCATTGACGCAGTAGCGGTTGCCGGGCAGCAGACATTCATTGCTGAGCCCGGCGATGGGCGCCCCGGCTACCCCGGCCGCCCAGATGAGGGTGCGGGTGATGAGCTTCTCGCCGTTGCTGAGCGTCACGGTGTAGCCGTCGTAGGATTTCACCCGGCAATCGAGCCACACCTGCACGCCAAACTCGCGCAAACTCTCTAAAGCATGCTGCGAGGCATTGGCCGACATGCCTTTCAGCAGCACCGGCCCGCTTTGGATGAGATGAATGTCCATCTCCTTGAAATCCAGCTCGCGGTAGTCATTGGGGAAAATGTGCTGGCGCAGCTCGCTGAGGGCGCCGGCCAGCTCCACGCCGGTGGGGCCGCCGCCCACGATGACGAAGTCCAGCAGGCTGTTGAGCTGCTCTTCGTCGCCGAGCTGCAGGGCCTGCTCGAAGTTGTAGAGTACGGTGTTGCGCAGCTCGATGGCATCTTCCACCGTTTTCAGGGTGAAGGCGTTGCGCTGCATCTTCTGGTCGCCGAAGAAGTTGCTGGTGGCGCCGGTGGCCAGCACCAGGTAGTCGTAGCGCAGCTTGCCGATGGTCGTTTCGACCACCTGCGCGGTGGTATCCACGGCCAGCACCTCGGCCAGCCGGAAGTAGAAATTGTCCTGCTTGCCCAGGATTTTGCGGAACGGCGACACGATGCTATCGGCCTCCAGGCTGGCCGTGGCAATCTGGTAAAGCAGCGGTTGGAAGGTGTGATAGTTCTGCTTATCAATCAGCACCACCTGCACCGGGGTGTCGCGCAGGGCCTTGGCCAGCTCCAGCCCGGCAAAGCCGCCGCCGACGATAACGACCCGCGGGTGCCCGAGGTCGTCGATTTTGGTAAGTCCTTCCATGCAGGTGGGTTACTTTTGGTTTTTGGAGGCGGTGGTACCACCGGCCATCTTTTCCGTGTTCCTAATGCGTCGAATACTCTTATTAGCCCTCTTGAGTTGGCTGGGGGCGAAGGTAGCCACTGCCCAGACGCTGCCCATTCTGTCGCAAAACCCCACCGGCCTACGCTGGCGGCAACTGCGCACGCCGCATTTCCGGCTGCTCTACCCAGCGGGCATCGACACGGCGGCGCAGCGCACGGCCCGGCAGCTGGAGCTGGTGCATGGCCCCTTGGGCACCACGCTGGGCGTGGCGGCCCCGCCCATTGCCGTGGTGCTGCAAAACCAGACCACCATCAGCAACGGCTTCGTGACGTTTCTGCCGCGCCACGCCGAGTTTTTCACCACGCCGGAGCAGGGCAGCAGCCTGGGCACCATCGACTGGCTCGACCAGCTCGCGGTGCACGAGTTCCGGCACGTCAACCAGTTCGATAAGGCGCGGCAGGGCTTCGGCCGGGTGCTGGTGCCGCTGCTCGGCGACGGCGGGCTGGGCGTGATGGCCGTGGGCGTGCCGCAGTGGTTTTTCGAGGGCGACGCGGTGGGGACGGAAACGGCCTTCACCCGCAGCGGGCGCGGCCGCATCCCCAGCTTCAACGTGGGGCTGCGGGCCAACCTGCTGGCGGGCCGACTTTACAATTACCAGAAAGCTGTCAATGGCTCCCTGCGCGACCACGTGCCCAACTGGTACGTGCTGGGCTACTACCTCACATCCTACGCCAAAGCCCACTACGGCGCCTACGTGTGGGACTGCGCCCTGACGCGCTACTACCGCTTCCCGTTCTACCCGTTTTCCTTTTCCAACGGCCTGAAACGCGCCACCGGCCTGCGCGTGGAGGAACTCTACGCCCGCACCATGCGTGAGCTGGACAGTACCTGGCGGGCCGAGCAGGTGGCGCGCCCCGCGCCCACGCCGGTGCGTGAGTTGGCCGGGCAGGCCGACACGCGGGTTTTTACGCAATATGAGCACCCACAATACCTCACCGACAGCACCGTGGTAGCCCTGAAAAGCGGCCTCGGTCACATTCCGCAGCTGGTGGTGCTGGGGCGGGCTGGGCACGAGCGGAAGCTCTTCGTGCCGGGGCTGGTGAACATTCCGGATATGCTTTCGGCCGCCGCTGGCAAGGTGGTGTGGCCTGAATACCGCTACCATCCGCGCTTCCAGCAACGGGTGTACTCGGAGCTGAAGGTGCTGGATGTGAATACCGGCAAGCTGACACGCCTGGGCAAGGGGCAGCGCTACGCGGCCGCCGCGCTGTCGGTGGATGGCAAGCGCATTGTGGCGGTGCAAACTGACCCTGATTACCACCACGCACTAGTGATTTTGAACGCCGAAACCGGGGCAGTGGAAACCATCCTGCCCAATCCGCGCAATGACTTCTACCAGCAGCCGCGCTGGACGGCCGATGGCCGCCTGGTAACCGTGGCATTGAGTGCCGCTGGCAAAACGCTGCAGCTTATTGACCCCGCTACTGGTGCAGCCCGCGACCTGTTGCGCAAGGTCAAGGTGAATCTGACCAATCCGCAGCCCTGGGGCGATTATGTGTTTTATAATTCGCCGCACCGGGTAGTGCGTGATGGGGGAGATGGGCAGCGGTACTTCACGCCGGGCGTAGATAATCTATACGCCGTGTCGTTGCGCGGAGGCCGGAACTACCAGGTGACGAACCGGCCGATGGGTACCTACCACGCGGCTGTAGCGCCCGATGGCCGGACGCTGGCTTTTCATGATTACCGCGCTACCGGGGCCCGGGTGGTAGAAGTGCCACTGGATTCTACTGCCTGGACAGTTGTGCCTGCTCCCCGGCACGACACCAGCGACCCATATGCTGAAAAGGTGGCAGACGGGGAGCGCATCGGCTACAAAATAGCTGGCCGATTGTCCTCGGCCGATTCCAGCGGCCCGCGTTACGGCGTGCGGCGCTACTCGCCGCTGGCGCACGCCTTCAACGTGTTCAGCTACGGGGTGGTGCAGAGCCCCAGCGGCGACGCCGTGAGCCTGGGCCTACGTTCGCAGGATTACCTGAACACCACGCAGGTATTCGCCGGGCTGAGCTACGACCAGACCGAGAAAACCTTCAGCGGCCTGGGGGCGCTGAGCTACCAGGGGCTGCCGCTGGTGATTGATGTGGAGGGCGAATACGGCGGGCGCAACGCGGCCCTGTACACCGACCGCAACCTGCCCCTCGACAGCCTGCGGCGCGACCAGTGGCGCTACGCCCGGCTGCGCGCCGGCGTGCGGCTGCCGCTCACGCTCACGCGCTCAAAGTACCTGCAGGGCCTCACGCTGGGCTGCTTTTACTTCCGCGAGCAGGTGTATGACTACGATTTGCCGGTGCGGCGGCGCACCGAAGTGGGCCCTACCCGGCCGCTGAATGCCGTGCAAACCTACCTCAGCTATGCGGCCCAGCTCAAGCAAAGCGCCCGCGACGTGGCCCCGCGCGGCGGCGCGACGCTGCTGGCTACCTGGCGCACCACGCCCTTCGGCAGCGGGCTGGAGGCCGAGCAGTTTGGGGCACAGGCCGGGGTGTTTGGGCCGGGCCTGGGGCGGCACCACGCGGTGCGCCTGCGCGCCGGCTACCAGTGGCAAAACCAGGCGCAGTACCAGTTTTCGTCGGCCATTTCTTTCCCCCGGGGCGAGGGCTACAGCAGCTTCGATAAGCTTTATACCAGCAGCTTCGACTACTACTTGCCGCTGGCTTACACGCACTGGTCGCTGGGGCGCTGGCTGTATGTGCAGCGGCTGCGGGCCACGCTCTTCGGCGATGCGGCGCGGGGCACGGTGCTGACCAATACGGGGCTGCTGCGGGTGGATTACCGCAATGCGGGCGCTGATTTGCTGGTGCAGTTCAACGTGCTGCGGCTGCGCACGCCGGTGGAGGCGGGCCTGCGGGTGACGTATAGCTCGCAGCTGCGCGACCTGGTAGTAGAACCGCTGGCCTTCAGCCTGCGGCTGTGATAGAACGGTCATGCTCATCTGGCATCCATGCAGTGAAGCAGCCTCTCACGCTGGAACGATTGATTTACAGCTGAGTTTCGGTAGCAGGAGATGCTTCACCGCGTGGACGCCAGATGAGCACGACCGTAAGTTTTAATTATCTTTGACGCCCTTCCGACCCCGGTTTATGAAAAAAGAGCTCCGCAATGCCTTCGGCAAAATCTCCCTGGCTAGCGAATTCGATGCGGCCAACGACTGGGTGTATAACAACTGGCAGGGCTACCAGACCCGCGAGAGCGTGATGGCCGGGGCCAACCTCTGCCTGCAGGTGCTGGCACCCACGCGCTGTGCTTATTTGCTGAACGACAATACCCTCGTGACGGGCCCCTGGGACCACGCCGTGGACTGGATTGCCCAGGACTGGACGCCCCGTGCCATTGCCGGCGGCCTCACGCACTTTGCCCATGTGGTGAGCCCCGAGTCGTTTGCCGCTCTCTCAGGCGAGATGATGCACGCACGCATCGGCGACCATTTTCAGATGCGCATTTTCGGGCACATCGGGGCGGCGCAGCAGTGGCTGCGCGAGGCGCAGGCGGTGCTGGCGTAGCCAGGTCGGCTTTACTCCGGCTTCAGCGCGCCCTCGAAGCCCAGCCGAAGCCGGCGTTATGGCCCGGCTGTAGCGCCGTACTTCCGCTAATTCGCCAGACTTGCGGTTGTAGTTGTCGATAAGGTCTTGCTTGGAATAGAACTTGTCAAACCCCAAGGCTCTGTCAATAAGCACCGAAAATATAAATAGCCCCGGGCCGGCCAGCAGGCCCACCACGACGATGCCTAACAGCCATTTACCAGGCAAACTCATTGTTGCGACGCAAGTTACTGCCCCGCCTCCTGCCGAAACACCAGCTGCGGGGCTCCGCCCTCACCATCATACAACTGCAATTCCGTCCCGCTGATTTCGTAGCGGGCGGTGCGGGCCAGACTGGCCAGGTAGCGGTTTTCCAACTCCTGGGCGGCGCAAGTGGCGCGGGTGGCGATGGGCTCGGTGATGTGCAGCTGCTGGCTTGCGCCGAGCATGAAGCGGCTGCTGAAGTTGTTGCACGGGCCCAGGCCTACTACGCAGTGGCCGAGGTCCACAAATTCGAGGTAAGGGGTGTTGGCGGCGGTGGTAGCCAGGGGCGCGCCGTCCACTTGCGTGAGCAGCCAGCGGTGGTCGAGCAGCGCGGTGGCGCTGGGGGAGGCGTCTTCCTTCTCGCAGCTGGCAAGCGCGAAGCCGGTGGCAACGAGGAACGGGAGGAGCAGGCGCGACCGGAACAGCATGGCAAGAAGCGGGGGGAGGAGGAGCCGCTGAGCGAATAACGGGAAAAAGCGGCGGATTGGTGCGGGAAGTAGCGCGGACTTTGTAGTCCGCGAGTCAGGAAGTCGTTCAGACTCGCGGACTACAAAGTCCGCGCTATTTCCCGGCTACAGCGCATACGTCACCGCCAGGTAATACAGCCCGCCCACGCTCGGCCCGCCGAGGTAGCTCACGTAGTAGTCGTTGAGCACGTTGCTGGCGCCCAGCTTGAAGCGCAGGTTAGGCTTCGGTACCATGTAGGTCACCTGCGCATCCAGCGTGTGGTAGGCGGGCACGGTGCCGGTCACGAGGAAGGTTTGGGAATAGTAGGCGTCCTGCCAGCGGAAATTGAGGCCGAAGCCGAAGTTTCGGTAGGCGTTTTCGTTGGCGAAGCTCAGGTTGTAGGCCCAGCGCGGGGTGTTGAAGCCGTCTTCGAGGCCGTCGCGGTTGGTGCTGCGGTCGAGGCGGGCATAGGTGAGGTTGGCGCCGGCGAGGTAGCCGGCGGGCAGCTCGTAGCGCAGGCCCAGCGAGCCGCCGTAGTTGTACACCTGGCTGCGCGAGTTGGTCCAGAGGCGGTAGCGGGCCTGGGTGGGGTTGGAGCTGGTGAGGGTGGTGTTGTTGAGGGCCGTGGCGACGGCGTTGAGGGGGGCGTCGGCGGGCAGGGGCGGGCCGCCCGCGCCGGTGATGGGCACGTAGGCCTCGACCTGGGCGATGAAGTCGCGGTACCCGTTGTAGTAGAAATCGACGTCGGCTAGCAGGCGGCCGCCGGGCAGCAGGGCGGCCTTGTAGCCCAGCTCCAGGGAGTTGATGTGCTCGGGGCGCAGGTAGGTGTAGGGGTTTTTCACCAGCTGGTTCTGGTTGTTGGCAATGGCCTGGGCGCGGGGCAGGCCACTGGTGTTGATGTCGCGGGTCACGGCCGCGTTGAAGGCGTCGATGGAGCTGCGCAGGTAGCTGTTCTCGAACACGCCGTCGCTCATCACGCGCAGTCCGCCGATGCGTTTCACCTGCCCGCTGTTCACGTTCGAAAACG
>Ga0247804_10000476_pt1 | contig 18436 bp, 19 predicted proteins | sample UWRJL029104C1_FD_181142 | JGI IMG/M metagenome (GOLD analysis project Ga0247804, IMG submission 181142) | Plant litter microbial communities from Arlington Agricultural Research Station in Wisconsin, United States - UWRJ-L029-104C-1 | ecosystem: Environmental > Terrestrial > Plant litter >...
ACGATGCCCGCCTCGAGGTTCGCGAGCGCGGGCTGCTCGAGCAGGCGCTTGAAGACCGTGACGGTCAGGTCGAGATCGCGGAACTCCTCCATGTCGAGGTTGATGAACTTCGCGGTCGGGGACGCTGCGGCGAGCGTGTAGAGCGGGGTCAGCCGCTCGACCACCCGTTCGACGGTCTCGTCGAAGGCCCACATCGAGAGCTGGCTCGAGACGCTCGAGACCTTGATCGAGACGTAGTCGACGTCCTGCCGCGCGAGCAGCGCGCGTGTGCCCTCGAGCCGGCGGTCGGCCTCCTCGTCGCCGAGCACCGCCTCGCCGAGCAGGTTGAGGTTGAGCCGGATGCCGCGTTCCCGCAACCCCGCGAGCGTCTTGTCGAGCCGGCTCGGCGTCGCGTCGATGACGAGGTGGCCGACCATCCGGCGCAGCACGAAACGTGCGATCGGCACGATCGGCCACGGGAAGATCTGGGCGAACCCGCCGCCGATCACGATCGCCGCCTTGAGGTACCAGGGCAGGAACGACGGCACCGAATGACTCAGTCGCTCGAGGTTGCGCGCCGCGACCCGCAGGTCGTCCGGGCGCACAACCCTGTCGACGAACCCGATCGTGAAGTCGAGCCCTCTCGGGTCTTTCAGCACGCCGGCGAGGCGTTCTCCGCTCGGGTCGGGCTTGGCATCGGCGCTCTCGACGAGCCAGCGCCTGACGGTCGCAACGGTCTCGCTCGCGATCGACGTGGAGCGCACGAGTTCGGTACCGGGGTGATCTGCACTGATGGGCTCACTGGGCATGCTCACGACACTAGGCCTCTCGCCTGAAGGTTGAATCGGGTACTCCTCACTGTGCCGCGCGCATCCCGTCAGCAAAAGCGATTGTTTACACACGATATTGTGAAGCAGAACCGATCGATTGGATGCTCCATGCTCGAGTTGCGTCGCCTGCGCCTGCTGCGCGAACTCAAGATGCGCGGCACAATCGCGGCGGTCGCCGAGGCGCTCGCCTTCAGCCCGTCATCGGTCTCGCAGCAGCTCGCGCTACTCGAGGTCGAGGCCGGTGTGCCGCTGCTCACCAAATCGGGCAGGCGCGTGCTGCTCACGCCGCAGGCCGAGATCCTCGTCGCCCACACGACCGGTCTGCTCGAGCGGCTCGAACGGATGGAGACCGAGCTCGAGACCTCGCTCTCCGAGGTCACCGGCACCGTTCGGCTCGCGGTGTTCCAGTCCGCCGCACTCGGCATCATCCCGCAGGCGCTCACCCTGCTCGCCACGGAGTTCCCCGGACTCCGGGTCGAGATCACGCAGCGCGAACCGGAGAGCGCACTGCTCGAGGTCTGGGCCCGCGAGTTCGATCTCGTGATCGCCGAGCAGTACCCGGGCCACGCTGCTCCCCACCAGCGCGACCTCGACAGGGTCGGCCTGTGCGCCGACGAGTTGCGCCTCGGCGTGCCGACGGGCGGCGGCATCCGTTCGATCGGGGATGCGGCGGCCACGGCGTGGGTCATGGAACCGCGCGGGACCGCGAGCCGGCATTTCGCGGAGCAGCTCTGCCGCTCAGCGGGCTTCGAGCCGGACGTGCGGTTCGAGACGGCCGACCTGCAGGCGCACATCCGCCTGGTCGAGTCCGGGAACGCCGTCGCGCTGCTGCCCGACCTCGTCTGGGCGGGCCGGCAGCCGAGCGTGCCGCTCGTGCGGCTGCCCGGCGCTCCACGGCGGACCGTGTTCACCTCGGTGCGCGAGGCGAGCAGGGATCGACCGGCCATTGTGGCTGTGCGCGGAATTCTCTCGCGCTCGATCGGGTTCCTGTAGACAATGGGCACCATGACCGACGTCACCGAGCCCGCAGCCATCTCCGCTGCGGAGTGGGACGCGTGGCGAGCCTTCTATGCGATGCGCAGGCGGCTCGACCGCACCCTCGAGCGGCAGTTGCAGCGCGATGGCGACATCTCGGCCCCCGACTACGAGGTGCTGCTCGCGGTCTTCACGGCGCCCGACCGGCGCATCCGCACGAGGGAGCTCACGCGCGAGCTCGACTGGGAGACGAGCCGCGTCTCGCACCAGGTGACCCGCATGGAGAAGCGCGGCCTCGTCGAGCGCACCGAGTGCGACACAGACGGCCGCGGCAGCTGGATCGGGGTCACGCCGGCGGGCAGTCGCGCGGTGCTCGGCGCAATGCGCGAGCACGCGGCATCCATTCGCCGGTACTTCTTCGACGTGCTCTCCCCCGAGGAGCTCGCGACCCTCGCGAGCGCATCATCGCGAGTGCTCGACGCGCTCGAGCCGACGACCGACTGCGAGCCGGATGACGCGGCTCCCGAGCACGACGGGCAGCCCGCACCCCTCGCCTAGACTGGCGCGCATGAGCGCCTCACGGTACGACGTCGTCATCGTCGGGGGTGGCCACAACGGCCTCACCGCCGCCGCCTACCTCTCGCTCGCGGGCAAGCGGGTGCTCGTGCTCGAGCGGCTCGAGCACGTCGGCGGTGCGGCGGTCTCTGCGCAGGCCTTCGAGGGTGTGGATGCCCGGCTCTCGCGCTACTCGTACCTCGTGTCGCTGCTGCCCAAGCGCGTCATCCACGATCTCGGCCTCGACATCCGGCTCGAACGACGCCGATACTCCTCGTACACACCCGAGCCCGGCTCGAGTCGCGGACTGCTCGTCGACAACGGCGATGCCACTGCGACCGCCGCATCCTTCGCCTCGATCGGTGCGACCGACGACTGGACCGCGTGGGGCGATTTCTACGCCGGCACCGCCGGTCTCGGCCGAGCACTCTTCCCCGGTGTCACCGAGCCGCTGCTCACGCGCTCGGAGGCGCGGCGTGCGGTGGGCGACGATGCGCTCTGGAACGACGTCATCGAGCGACCCATCGGCGAGGCGATCGAGCGTGAGTTCGCCAACGACCTCGTCCGCGGGGTGGTGCTGACCGACGCCCTCATCGGCACGTTCGCACCCAATCTCGACGCGTCGCTCGACGCCAACCGCTGCTTCCTGTACCACGTGATCGGCAACGAGACCGGGGACTGGGATGTGCCGGTCGGCGGCATGGGCGCGGTCACCGGCGAGCTGCACAGGGCGGCACGCGCGGCGGGAGCGGAGATCCGCACCGGGGCCGAGGTGACGGCGATCACCCCGGACGGCGAGGTGACCCTGACCGGTGGTGCCGTCGTGCACGGCGAAGTCGTGCTGGCGAATGTGGCGCCGTGGGTGCTCGAAGAACTGCTCGGCGAAGGAGTGGCGGGGCCGAAGCCCGAGGGCGCGCAGGTGAAGGTCAACCTGCTGCTCTCCCGACTCCCGCGACTGCGCGACGAGTCCATCGATCCGGCGGCGGCCTTCGGCGGCACCTTCCACATCAACGAGACCTGGTCGCAGCTCGACGCCGCGTACGACACCGCGGCCGCCGGCGGCATCCCGAGCCCGCTGCCCTGCGAGATCTACTGCCACTCGCTGAGCGACCCGAGCATCCTCTCCCCCGACCTGCAGGCGAGCGGAGCCCACACGCTCACGGTGTTCGGGCTGCACACCCCGTCGCGGCTGGTCACCCCGGAGAACAACGACGCCATGCGGGAAACGCTCACCGCTGCCATCATCGCCTCGCTCGACTCGGTGCTCGCCGAGCCGATCGAGCGCCTGCTGCTGACGGATGCCGCCGGCCGCCCGACGATCGAGGCGAAGACCACGCTCGACCTCGAGCTGGCGCTCGGGATGCCCGGCGGCAACATCTTCCACGGTCCGCTCGCCTGGCCGTTCGTCGAGGACGACGCACCCCTCGCCACCGCCGCCGAGCGCTGGGGTGTCGCCACAGCACACCCGCGCATCCTGCTCTGCGGCTCCGGTGCCCAGCGCGGCGGTGCGGTGAGCGGCATCGGCGGCCACAATGCGGCGATGGCGGTGCTCGAAGGGGCCTGACGTCCGCGGATACCGGGTGAGGCGCTACTGGATGATGCGGCCGACCGCCACGAAGAGTGCGAGCACGAGCAGCACGACGTTGATCCCGATAGCGCGGTCGCCGCGCCGTACAAGCACGATGATCGCCGCGACCTGCAGTGCGGCGAGACCGAAGGCCGCGACAACCGTCAGCTCGGGGAGCACGAGTGTGAGCTCGGGAAGCAGCAGCCCGAGCGCCCCCACGATCTCGACGATGCCGATCGCGATGATCGACCGGCTCGAGAAGTCCTCCGCCCAGGGCATCGTCTCGATGAGTTCGACGCGCGCCTGGATGAGTTTGCGCGCACCAAGCAGCACGTAGACGATCGCGAGGAAGGCGGCGGCGATCCACAGGGCGAGTTCGAGAAGGACGATGATGGGCTCCGAAGTCAAGGGTCGAAATAAATCTATAGCCGCGCCGAGCGCCGCGTCGCTATCGTCGGCAGATGACCGACTTCTCCGAGCTGTTCCACACGGCACTCGCCGACTTCACCGAACTCTCCGCGGCCGTCGCCGATCTCTCGACCGTGCTCACCGGCGAGGTGTTCACACCGACCGACGCGGGCTTCGCGGAGGAGCTCTCCGGCTTCAACCTCACCACCGTGCATCATCCACTCGCTGTCGTCGCCGTCGCGAGCGAGCAGGATGTCGCGGAGGCCGTGGGGTTCGCCGCCGCCAACCGGCTGCCCGTGCGCGTGCAGGCCACCGGCCACGGCGCACACACGCCCATTGTCGACGGCATCGTCATCTCGACGCGCCGGCTCGCCGGCGTCACGGTCGACCGTGGCACGCGAACCGCCGTCGTCGGGGCCGGTGCGGGGTGGAGTGCCGTCGTGGCGGCCGCCGCGCAGGTCGGCCTCGCGCCGGTCACGGGAGCCGCCCCATCCGTCGGCGTCGTCGGCTACCTGCTCGGCGGCGGCCTCGGCCCGCTCAGCCGCAGCCACGGCGTCTCGTCGGACCGTGCGCGACGGTTCAGGGTCGTGACCGGCACTGGCGAGATCGTCGACGCGAGCGCTGCGACCAACCCCGACCTGTACTGGGCGCTGCGCGGCGGCAAGGGCGGACTCGGGGTCGTGACCGAGGTGGAGCTCGAGCTCGTCGAGATCCCAGCGCTGTACGCCGGGTCGCTGCTCTTCGCCGAGGAGCACATCGAGCAGGTCGTGCGCGGCTGGGTCGACTCCACGGCGAGCGCACCAGATGACGTCACGACGAGCATCGCGATCATGCGGATGCCGCCGCTCGAGGTGATCCCGGAGCCGCTGCGCGGCCGCACCCTCGTGTCGCTGCGCTTCGCCTCCCCGGGTGCCGCGGAGCGGGGCGAGGCGCTCGCGGCGCCGCTGCGCGCGCTGGCCCCGGTGTACCTCGACGCCCTCGGGCCGCTGCCGGTCGAGCAGGTCGGCACGATCCACGGCGACCCCGGGGAGCCGACCCCGGCGTGGAGCAGCGGCCTGCTGCTCGAGCCGGTCGACCAGGACTTCGTCACGACGCTGCTCGCGGCCGTCGGGCCGGAGCAGCAGGTGCCGTACGTCGTCGTCGAGGTGCGGCACCTCGGCGGAGCAACGACGGTGGACGTTCCGGAGGGGTCAGCGGTCGGCGGGCGTAGCGGCGCATACACGCTCGTGTTCGTGGGCGTGCCCGACCCGGCCCTGTTCGCGGAGGTGCTGCCCGGCCTCACCGATCGGATCGTCGCATCCCTCGACCGCTGGGTGGCGCCGGTCACGACCATCAACTTCGCGAGCCACCGCGCGACCGCCGAGCAGTACGCAAAGGCCTGGTCGCCCGAGCAGTCGAAGCGGCTCGCCACGGTGCGCGCTGCCTACGATCCTGACGGGCTCTTCCCGCACTGCCCGGCGCTCGCCTAGACCGCCCGTAGACCGGGACGGTCAGATCGACCAGTCGCTCGGGGCCTCGGCGCGCGTCGGCGGGAGGGCGACATCCGCGGCCCACCGCGTGATCCACTCCGGGGTCTCGAAATCGGAGACGTCGATGCCGACGAGCTCGGAGAGCTCGGCGATCGTCACGACGCCGCCGCTCCTCTTGAGGAACCGCGCACGGATGAGCCCCTCGGCGTAGATCTCGCCGCGCACGGTGAACCGCTGCTGCACGTAGACGGCCTTGCCGTCGTAGCCGACGATGCGGGTCTCGAGCACGAACCGCTGCCACGGCTGCAGTGACTTGCGGAAGGTGATCGTCTCGCTGCCCACCACCGGGTAGTAGCCGACCCGCTGGAACTTCGCCCAGACACCCGCCCGGATGAGCAGGTCGAACCTGCCGAGATCCATGATCGACAGGTACACGCCGTTGTTCATGTGACCGAGCAGGTCGAGGTCGACCGGCCAGACGCGCAGCGGGAGTCGACCGACATCGTGCACGTCGAGTGTGGACTTGCGTCGGCTGAGGAGCATGTGGAGGATCGTCCGGAAGAACATGTGCACCGCGTCAGGCTAGACCCCCGCGCGGGCACGTCGCCACGCGCTGCCCTCGCGCACAATCACCGCGGCGCACCGGCGGCGCCCGATTGGAGAAACCCTCCACATCCCCTCCTGTCGATAGGCTCGAACCCGTGAATGAAACGGCGGCCTCCATCGGCACCATCGCCGAGGTCTTCACGTGGCTCGGCATGGTGATCGGCATCACCCTGCTGCTCATCGTGTGGATCGTTCGCGCGGTGCGCGGACCGTGGTCGACGATCACCGCCGTCGTGGTCGACGATCAGGTGCGCTGGATGACGGATGCCGGCGACTTCTACTCCCGCACGCTCTCCGACCACGAGCGCGAGGCGCTCGGCGAGGAGCCCGCGTTCCACAGCCGCCGCAACCAGCGCGACGTGCACCTCGAGCCGGTCGCCCACGACGAGCGGATGCTGTTCATCCTCGGGCTCGTGTTCCTCGGTATCGGGATCGTCGCGTTCGTGGCATCCTTCGCCGTGCTCTTCATGTAGCGCTGCTCCCGCTGCGCGTCACTGCTCAGCCGTCACCGGCACCCCCGTCCCCGCTCCGCCGTCCCCGGTCGCGTTCCCGGTCGCGGACCCGGTCGCGGTCGCGGAACTTTGTTCCCTCGGGGTCGAGTAACTCCGAGCTCGCGCACCATTCGGAGAAAAGTTCCGGGCTGGCGCAGCAGGGACCACGGGCGGCGCAACGGGGAGCCCGCACGACACCGTCGGGCGGCGCGACTCAGTGGCGGCGGTGGTCCTGGATGGTCATGCGCGGGCCGAACGTCGGCTTGCGGAAACCGCTCACCTCGATGAGCCGCATCACGCGCTGCCGGTTGCCGGCCCACGGCTCGAGCAGTTCGAGCATCCCGTCGTCGTCGACGGGCCTGCCGATGAGCGCCCATCCGACCACCGCAGGCAGGTGGTAGTCGCCGACGCTCGGCGAGTCAGCATCGCCGTGCGAGCGCTGCGTCGTCTCCGCCGCGGTCCACACGCCGATGCCCGCGATCGAGCGGAGTTTGCGGGCGACGGCCGCGCCATCCCGACCGTGTTCGAGCGTCCGTTCGAGCGAGGGGGCGACGGATGCCGCGCGCATGACCGTTGCGGAGCGCTGCGGTCCGACGCCCGCACGATGCCACTCCCAGCTCGGCACGCGGCGCCAGACCTCGACGCTCGGGAACACGCGCATGCCGGCCGGCGCCGGCCCGGGCGCCGGCTCGCCGTACTTCGTCACGAGCTGTCGCCACGCGCGCCTCGCCTCGATGCCCGTGACCTTCTGCTCGAGGATCGCGACGAGCAGCATCTCGAACACCTGCCGCGTGCGCAGCAGCCGGAGTCCGGGATTGCGGCGGTGCGCCTCGGCGAGGAACGCGTTGCCAGAGACGTCGAGGTCGCTCCAGTCGTCGCCCTCCCCCAGCAGTTCGGGAACCCCGGTGATCGCCCACTCGGCCCCTGGCCCCCACGCCGTCGCGGCAATCCCGTCGCCGTCGCGGGTGAGGTGCAGCGTCGCGCCACCATCCGGCGTCCGCAGCGTGCGCCACGCTCCGCTCGCATCGAAGCGGATGGTCGGGTCCATGGCACCGCGCACAAGCGGCCGGAGCGTCTGGCTGAGGCTCACCCGCTGCGCCGGGGCGTAACGGGTGTGGAGGATGGTTGCGTCCGCGACGGTCACTGCACCGCCCGGATCACGAGCGCCACCGACTCGATGCCCGGCGGGCGCTTCTTCGCCGCAGCACGCATCTCGTGGTACCGCTCGCCGTACTTCTCCTCGAGGGCGGCCTCGAGGCGCGCCCGCACCTCGGCATCGGTGTTCACCTCGGCGAGCGCCGCGACCGGGGTCGCACCCTCGGTGACATTGCCGCGGATGTCGCAGGCCACGAGTTCGACCCGCGCATCCGCTCGCAGTCGCCGCACCTTGCCGGAGTGCCCGCGTGTGGTCACGAGCAGCTCGTCTCCCGACCGCACCACCCAGACCGCGGTCGGGACGGGCGCACCGCTCGCGCGATAGGTGGTGAGCAGCACGTACCGCTCGTCGGCGAGCGCGAGGAGGGGCGAAGTGGTCACCGTCCGAGCCTACGGTGAGCAGCCGACCGCCGACCGAACAGCCTGCGCGATTACCATCGAGCAGTGGCCGTACCCAAGATCCTGCTCTTCTATGTCTTCACCCCGCTCGCCGACCCCGAGGCGGTGCGGCTGTGGCAGCGCGACCTGTGCGAGGGGCTCGGCCTGCGCGGTCGCATCCTCATCTCGGCCGATGGGATCAACGGGACCGTCGGCGGCGACCTCCCCGCGGTCAAGCGCTACGTGCGCAAACTCAAGGAGTACGCACCGTTCAAGAACGTCGACCTCAAGTGGAGCGAGGGCACCGGCGACGACTTCCCACGGCTGAGCGTGCGGGTGCGCGACGAGATCGTGAGCTTCGGAGCGCCGGGCGAGCTCGTCGTGGATGCCGACGGCGTCGTCGGCGGCGGCACGCGGCTCAGCCCCGAACAGCTGCACACGCTCGTCGACGAGAAGGAGGTCACCTTCTTCGACGGACGCAACGCCTTCGAGGCCCAGATCGGCCGGTTCGAGAATGCCGTGGTGCCCGACGTCGCGAACACGCGCGAATTCGTCGCCGAGCTCGAGAGCGGTAGGTACGACCACCTGAAGGATCAGCCGATCGTCACCTACTGCACCGGCGGCATCCGTTGCGAGGTGCTGTCGAGCCTCATGGTCAACCGCGGGTTCACCGAGGTCTACCAGCTCGACGGCGGCATCGTGAAGTACGGCGAGACCTACGGGGACGAGGGGCTCTGGAAGGGCTCGCTCTACGTCTTCGACAAGCGCATGGCCGTCGACTTCTCCGAGAACACGGAGGTGATCGGCCGCTGCTTCACCTGCGGCACCGCGACGAACCACATGCAGAACTGCCGGGATGCCGCGTGCCGCGAGCAGCTCGTCGTGTGCGAGGCGCACACGACCGACGCCGCCTGCCCGGCGCACGCAGCGGTTGTGTGACAAGCGCGCGTGACGGGGTCGCTCCGGCCCCGGGAACGACGAAGGCGGGGGAGGCTCTCGCCTCACCCCGCCTCCACTGCCGGGACTACGGGCAGGTGTACGTGGTGGTGCCGTCGGTCAGCTCGGTGCCGCTCGGCTGTCCCTCGCACACCTCGTTGATCGCTGCGTTGAGCGCGAGGCCGCCGAGGGCGATCGACGCGACGACGAGCACGACGGTGAGCACTGCGAAGATGCTGCCGAGGATGACACCGACCTTTGCGGGGGTGTTCTTGTAGCCGGCGTCCTTCGACTGCTTGAGCGCGATCGCGCTGATGATGATGCCGACGACCGAGGCGAAGAACGCGACGATGAGGCCGACGATGCCGAGCGTCTTGCCCGGGTAGGTGGCCGGGGCCGCCGCGGCTGGCGCTGGTGCTGGTGTTGCTTCAGTCATGGGTGCTCCTGGGCTTTGAGTGAACGTCACTGTGACGTGCACCTGAACTCTATTGGTGCACTGTCGCCGCGCACACCCTCCCCCGCAGTGTTTCCTCAAGCGCAACGCACAACCGGATTCCCGGAATGCACCATGATTGACCCATGAAGATCGGCATCCTGACGAGCGGCGGCGACGCACCCGGGCTCAACGCGGTCATCCGCGGAATCGTCTACAGCGGACTCCAGACCGGCAAGTGCGACGACTTCGTCGGCTTCCGCAACGGCTGGAAGGGTGTCGTGGAGAACGACATCATGATCGTCGGCCGCAACGAGATCAAGGGCATCAGCAAGCAGGGTGGCACGATCCTCGGCACGTCGCGCACCAACCCCTTCGAGGGCAACGGCGGCGTCGATCGCATCAACGACGTGATGGCCGAGAACAACATCGACGCGATCATCGCGATCGGTGGCGAGGGCACGCTCGCCGCAGCGAAGCGCCTGACGGATGCCGGCATCCGCATCGTGGGGGTGCCGAAGACCGTCGACAACGACCTCGACGCCACCGACTACACGTTCGGGTTCGACACCGCCGTCGGTATCGCGACCGACGCCATGGACCGCCTGCGCACCACGGGCGACGCGCACGACCGCTGCATGATCGCCGAGGTCATGGGTCGCCACGTCGGCTGGATCGCCCTGCACTCGGGGATGGCCGCTGGCGCGCACGCGATCCTCATCCCCGAGCAGAAGACGAGCATCGACCAGATCATCGCCTGGGTCACCTCGGCCCACGACCGCGGTCGCGCCCCGCTCGTCGTCGTCGCCGAGGGCTTCTCGCTCGACTCGATGGACGACGCCCACAGCGAGCGCGGCCTCGACGCCTTCGGCCGCCCCCGCCTCGGTGGGATCGGCGAGATGCTCGCACCGATCATCGAGGAGCGCACGGGCATCGAGACGCGCGCGACGACCCTCGGCCACATCCAGCGCGGCGGTACCCCGTCGGCGTTCGACCGAGTGCTCGCGACCAGGCTCGGCATGGCGGCGCTCGACCTCGCGATGAGCGGCAAGTGGGGCCACATGGTCGCGCTGCAGGGCACCGATATCGTGACCGTGCCGTTCGAGGACGCGCTCGGCAAGCTCAAGACCGTGCCCCAGGCGCGGTACGACGAGGCGCGCATCCTCTTCGGCTGATCACCGATCGCGTCATGCTCGCGCGCAAGCGCTGCGACCGCAACCCCCCGTGGCGAGAACCGCCGGGTGCCTAGGCTCGAAGGGCACACCGACGACGCTAGGGAGCCCATGTCCAAGGATCAGTACACCCTCGAAGACCCGAGCAAGATGTACGCGCGCATCGACCAGAAGGCGCAGTACCAGGAGGGTCCGGGGCTCGACGCCGAGCTCGACAACACGGCGGACCGCGGCGAGCAGACCTATCGCGGAACCGGCCGGCTCGACGGCCGCAGGGCGCTCGTCACCGGCGGCGACTCGGGCATCGGCGCGGCCGTCGCGATCGCCTACGCGCGCGAGGGTGCGGATGTCGCCATCAGCTACCTCCCCGAGGAGGAGGAGGATGCCCGCACGGTGATCGCCCTCATCGAGGAGGCCGGTCGCACGGCCGTCGCGATCCCCGGCGACATCACCTCGGCGGCGTTCTGCCGCGAACTCGTCGCCACGGCGATCGAGCAGCTCGGCGGACTCGACATCCTCGTCAACAACGCCGGCAAGCAGCAGAACCAGGACGACCTGCTCGACATCACCGACGAGCAGTTCGACGAGACCTACAAGACCAACGTCTATGCGATGTTCTGGATCACCAAGGCCGCACTCCCCCACCTGCAGCCAGGGGCGACGATCATCAACACGACGTCCATCCAGGCGTACGCGCCATCGGAGAACCTCGTCGACTACGCGTCGACGAAGGGCGCGATCAACACCTTCACGAAGGGGCTCGCGCAGCAGCTCGCGCCGAAGGGCATCCGGGTCAACGCGGTCGCCCCCGGCCCGATCTGGACCCCGCTGCAGACCGCGGGCGGGCAGCCACCAGAGGATCTGCCCGATGTGGGATCCGAGACCCCGCTCGGTCGTTGGGGACAGCCCGCCGAACTCGCCCCGGCCTATGTCTTCCTCGCGTCGGCCGAGTCGAGCTACGTGATCGGCGAGACGCTCAACGTGAACGGCGGCTCGCCGACCCCGTAGCCGTCGGTCGTAGGGTGGAGGCATGGTCAGAGCACTGCAGGTCTCACCGGGCGACAGCACGGCATCCATCGTCGACGTCGCCGACTCCGAGCTCGGCGAGGGTGATGTCGACGTCGACGTCGAGTACTCGAGCGTCAACTACAAGGACGGCATGGCGCTGCTCGGGCGACCGGGTGTGCTGCGCGAGCCCAACCGCATTCCCGGCATCGACCTCGTCGGTACTGTCACGTCGTCGGGCTCGACCCACTGGTCGGCCGGAGACCGCGTCATCCTCACCGGCTGGGGCGTCGGCGAACAGCACCCGGGCGGGCTCGCGGAGCGGGCGCACGCGCGCGCGGAGTGGCTCGTCCGCCTGCCCGACTCGTTGACCCCGGCCCGCGCGGCGGCCATCGGCACCGCGGGCTTCACGGCGATGCTCGCCGTGCTCGCGCTCGAACGGCACGGCATCGTCCCGGATGCCGCCGCTCCAGTGCTCGTCACCGGAGCATCCGGCGGGGTCGGCTCGATCGCGATCGCGCTGCTCGCGAGTCTCGGCCACACCGTGGTGGCCTCGACCGGTCGAGCCGAGGAGGCCGACTACCTGCGGGCGCTCGGCGCCACCGAGGTCATCGACCGGGCGACCCTCGGCGAGCGCGGCAAGCCCCTGCAGTCCCAGCGCTGGGGTGCGGCGGTCGACTCGGTCGGCAGCCAGACGCTCGCGACCGTACTGTCGCAGGTACGCTACGGCGGCATCGTGGCGAGCTGCGGGCTCGCCCAGGGAGCCGATCTGCCGGCGACCGTGCTTCCGTTCATCCTGCGGTCCGTCACGCTCGCGGGCATCAACTCGGTCGAGTGCCCGGCACCGCTCCGCCAGACGGCCTGGGACCGGCTCGCGGCCGACCTCGACCTCGACCTGCTCGACTCCATGACCGCGACCGTCGGTCTCGCGGATGCCGTCGGAGTCGCCGAGCGGATCCTCGACGGGCAGGTGCGCGGCCGCACGGTCGTCGACGTGCGCGCGTAGGCTCGCGTCCGGTCCCCGCCGCTGCCACACTGGGCGGATGACCACACCGCTCGCCGTGCTCGGCGCCGTTCTCATCGGCCTCGCCGCCCTCATCCACGTGTACATCTTCTTCCTCGAGAGCGTCGCCTGGTCGAAGCCCGCGACGTGGAAGACCTTCGGGCTCCGCAGCCAGGCGGACGCCGACGTCGTGCGCCCGATGGCCTACAACCAGGGGTTCTACAACCTGTTCCTCGCCGTCGGTGCCCTGCTCGGCATCATCCTGCTCGCGCTCGGGGTCACGCAGGCCGGGTTCGCGCTTGCGCTGTTCGCGGCGCTCAGCATGGTCGCGGCGGCGCTCGTGCTCATCACCTCGAACCGTCGGCTCGCTCGCGCGGCGCTCATCCAGGGAGCGGCGCCGCTCATCGGCTCGCTGCTGCTCGTGCTCGCGCTGGTTGAGTAGCGCGGTGGAGCTATGGGAATCGCGCCAGCGATTCTGCGACCCCTGCGCCGACTGAGCCTGCGAAGGAGGTCAGGGGCGGGTGGCGGATGCCGCGGCGCGAGCCGCGCCCGGCAGCGCGGCGAGAATCTGCTCGAGTGCCGCACCCTCGTGTGCCGTCGACACGAACCACGCCTCGAACACCGACGGCGGCAGGGATACCCCGGCCTCGAGCATGGCGTGGAAGAAGGCCGCGTAGCGGTAGCCCTCCTGGTCGCGCACCTCGTCGTAGTTCACCGGCGCATCGGCGCGGAAGACGAACGAGAACAGGTTGCCAGCGCGCTGCACGACGTGCGTGACACCCTCGGCCGTGAGCGCATCGCTCGTCGCCTGCGCGATGGTCGCGGCAGCGGCATCCAGCCTGGCGTAGACGGTGTCGTCGGCGGCGGTGAGGGTCGCGATGCCGGCGGCGACGGCGACTGGGTTGCCGCTCAGGGTGCCCGCCTGGTACACGGGGCCGAGCGGGGCGAGGTGGTCCATGATCGTTGCGCGTCCGCCGATCGCCGCGAGCGGCATCCCACCACCGACGACCTTGCCGAAGGCGAACAGGTCGGGCTGCCAGTCACCGTGCGAAGTGTCGAGGCCCCACCAGCCGCCCTGGCCGACGCGGAACCCGGTGAGCACCTCGTCGAGGATGAGCAGCGCGCCGTGCGCCGTTGTGGTCTGCGCGAGGAAGGCGTTGAAACCGGGCTCGGGAGCCACAACCCCCATGTTGGCCGCGGCGGCCTCGGTGATGACCGCGGCGATGCGGGAGCCGTGCGTGGCGAAGAGCGCGGTGACGGCATCGCGGTCGTTGTACGGCAGCACGATCGTCTGCGCGGCGGTCGCATCCGTGACGCCGGCCGAGCCGGGAAGCGAGAGCGTCGCGATGCCGGAGCCGGCCTCGGCGAGCAGGGCGTCGGAGTGGCCGTGGTAGTGCCCGGCGAACTTCACGAGCAGGTCGCGGCCGCTGAAGCCACGGGCGAGGCGGATGGCGGTCATGGTCGCCTCGGTGCCCGTCGACACGAGTCGAACGCGCTCGACCGCGGGCACCCGCGAGCGGATGAGCTCGGCGAGCACGGTCTCCCCTGGCGTCGAGGCGCCGAACGAGAGCCCGCGGGCAGCGGCCTCCTGCACGGCGGCGATGACGGGCGGATGCGCGTGGCCCAGGATCGCCGGACCCCACGAGCTCACGAGGTCGACGTAGCGGCGCCCCTCGACATCGGTGATGTACGCGCCCGAGGCCTCCACGAAGAAGCGCGGGGTGCCGCCGACCGAGCCGAAGGCCCGCACCGGCGAGTTGACGCCCCCGGGGATCGAGGCGCGTGCGCGGTCGAAGGACTCGAGGTTGGTGGTCATGCGAGGCTCCGGGCGAGTTCGGTGGCGAAGTAGGTGAGCACGGCGTCGGCGCCCGCGCGTTTGATCGAGAGCACCGATTCGTGGATGGCGCGGTCGCGATCGATCCACCCGTTCGCCGCGGCGGCCTCGATCATCGCGTACTCCCCCGAGACCTGGTACGCCCAGACGGGCACCTCGCTCGTGGCGGCGGTATCGGCGAGCACGTCGAGGTAGCTCATCGCGGGCTTCACCATGACGATGTCGGCGCCCTCGGCGATGTCGAGCTGCACCTCGCGCAGCCCCTCACGGCGGTTGGCGGGGTCGAGCTGATAGCCCTTCCGGTCGCCCGTGAGCGACGACTGCACGGCATCCCGGAACGGTCCGTAGAACGCGGAGGAGTACTTGGCGGCGTAGGCGAGCAGCGCGACACCCTCGTGCCCGGCGGCATCGAGCGCCTCGCGCACAACCGCGACCTGGCCGTCCATCATGCCGCTGAGGCCGAGCAGCTGCGAGCCGGCGTTCGCCTGCACGATGGCCATCTCGGCGTAGCGATCGAGCGTCGCATCGTTGTCGACGGTCACCTCGCCGGTTGCGCTCGTCGAAACCACACCGCAGTGCCCGTGGTCGGTGAACTCGTCGAGACACAGGTCGGTCTGCACGACGAGAGCGCCGCCAGCGGCCTCGACGGCGACGGTCGTCGCGAGGTTGAGGATGCCGCGGGGGTCGGTCGCACCGGAGCCCGACGCATCCTTCTCCAGCGGCACCCCGAAGAGCATGATGCCGCCGACACCCGCGTCCGCAGCCTCGGCGATAGCAACCGGAAGCGTGTCGAGCGTGTGCTGTACAACGCCGGGCATCGACGTGATCGCGACTGGATCTCCGGTGCCCTCGCGCACGAACATCGGCAGCACGAGGTCTGCGGGGTGCAGGCGCGTCTCGGCGACGAGGCGGCGCATGGCCGGAGTCGAGCGCAGGCGCCGCGGGCGGATCGGCAGCCTGGTCACGACGACGCCTTGACGTGCTCGACGAGCGCCTCGACGAGCGAGTCGGCGGTGCGGAACTCGGCGATCACGTCGACGGCGAGACCGGCCGCGCGCGCGTCGAACGCCGTGCGCGGCCCGATGCAGGCGACGATGGTGCCGGAGGGCAGCGGGGAGAGCTGGGCGGCGACCTGGCGGGCCACGCTGCCGGACGTGACCAGCACGGCACCGATGCGTCCGCTCTCGACATCCATCGCGACGTGCTCGGCGACGGGCACCCCGACGGTGCGATACGCGGAGACGAAGGTCGCGGCGAGGCCGAGCTTCTCGAGGCCGCTCACGAGCGTCGGCTCGGCGATGTCCGACTGCGGGATGAGCACGCGGCCGGTGATATCGGTGCGCGGCCACTCCTTGACGAGGCCGCGGGCCGAGTTGTCGACCTCCGGCACGAAGTGCACGCTGTACCCGGCGACGGTGAGGGCCGCCGCGGTCGTCTCACCGACGGCGGCGATGCGGGTGGTCGGCGGGATGACGACGCTCTGGGTCATGAGCACGTCGACGGTTGTGGCGCTCGTCACGACGAGCCAGTCGTACTGGCCGTCCTGCAGGTCGTAGAGCGCGTTCGCGAGACCCTGCGCATCGTCGGTGCTCGCGAAGTTGATCATCGGTGCAATGACCGGAACGGCGCCGTAGCCCCGGAGGGTCGCGGCGACGGTGTCGCCCCAACGTCCGCCGCGCGGCACGAGCACGCGCCACCCGGCGAGCGGTTTGGCGGGGGCCATCAGTCGGCGCTCCGCTGGTCGGGGTTGGACAGTCCGCTGCGGCGCGTCTCGCTGAGCGGCGCGAGGTCGGCGGCGCCGAGGTCGAGCAGTTCGGCAGCGACCCGGGCTGCGACATCCGCGGCGGGGTTCGGCACGTCGGCGACGTAGAGCGCGTGCGAGCTCGTGACGAACTCGGTGCCGTCGGGCCGGTAGACCCGCGCGTCGAGGAAGATGAGTCCATCGTCGATCACGGCGTGCGCGCCGATCGGGGCGGCGCACCCGGCCTCGAGGGCGGCGAGCACCGCGCGCTCGGCCTCGACGTTGGTGCGGGTGGGCTTGTGGTCGAGCGCTGCGACACGCTTCTCGTCACCCGTACGCACCTCGATCGCGAGGGCGCCCTGCCCAGGGGCGGTCGGCCAACCGGAGATGTCGAGGAACTCGGTGATCGCGTCGAGCCGGCCGAGACGGTCGAGTCCGGCGGCGGCGAGCACCACGGCGTCGAGCTCGCCGGAGGCGACCCTGCCGAGCCTGGTGTCGACGTTGCCGCGCAGGTCGACGACCTCCAGGTCGGGGCGACGCGAGAGCAGCTGCGCCACCCGACGCGGCGACCCCGTGCCGACGCGGGCGCCCTGCGGCAGGGTGTCGAGGGTGAGTCCGTCGCGCGCACAGAGGGCGTCGCGCGGGTCGACGCGCTTCGGGATGGCGGCGATGCTGAGCCCGGCGTGCGGTGCTGTCGGCAGGTCCTTCAGGGAGTGGACGATGGCGTCGCACTCGCCCGCGAGCAGGGCCTCGCGCAGCGCGCTCGCGAAGACGCCCGTGCCGCCGAGGGTCGAGAGCGACTCGGTGGAGCGATCGCCCGCGGTGCTGATCGTGACGAGCTCGGTCTCGACGCCGGTCTTCGCGGTGAGGGATGCCGCGACCTTCTTGGTCTGGGCGAGGGCAAGGGCGCTGCCGCGCGTGCCGATCCGCATCACCGTCGTCATGGTTGCACTCCGGCAAGCGCGGGTTTGAACCCGAGCCGAACGTTCTCGCAGCAGCCGGGACGGCACGTGTCGTACCAGGGGCCGAGTTCGGTGAGCGATGGGCGGTCGGCGGTCGGCACACCGTCGCGGCGCTCGAGCACGAGGTCGATGAGGCCGCTCACGTATGCGGCGTGCACGCCGGGGGTCGGCACGCGCACGGCGAAGGTGCCGAGCTCCTCGGCGGTCTCCATGGCCTCGGTGTCGAGGTCCCACTTGACCTCCATGTGGTCGGAGACGAATCCGAGCGGCACGATCACGAACGCCTTGGTGCCGGATGCCGCGAGCTCGGTCATCGCGTCGCTGATGTCCGGCTCGAGCCACGGCTGGGTGGGCGGACCTGAGCGGGACTGGTAGACGAGCGACCACGCGACGGGGCGGGTCGAGCTTGTCGAGACCTCACCCTCGTTCGACGTCGGTGAGATCTCGACAGGCTCGATCCGCCGGATCTCGACAGGCTCGATCCGCTGCTGCGCAGCGATCACCACCTCCGCCACCGCGAGGTGCTGCTGCTGGTACGCGTTGCCGTTCGGCCCGCTCTTCTCGGCGTCGGCGGTCGGGATCGAGTGCGTCGAGAAGAGCACGTGGGTGTCCTCGAGTGCGATGCCCTGCGCCGCGACATCCGCGAGGCCTTGGCGCACGCCGTCGATGAACGGCTGCACAAATCCCGGGTGGTCGAAGAACTGGCGCACCTTGTCGATGCGGATGACGCCGGCGAGGCCGGTCTCCTCGAGCGCGATCGCGTAGTCCTCGCGGTACTGGCGGCAGCTCGAGTACGAGGAGTACGCCGAGGTGCCGACGGCGATGAGCTTCGTGAAGCCGCGCTCGTTCGCCTCGGTGAGGGCGTCGCGCAGGTACGGGTCCCAGTTGCGGTTGCCCCAGAGCACGGGCAGGTCGATGCCGCGTCGTTCCAGCTCGG
>Ga0247804_10000477_pt1 | contig 18422 bp, 21 predicted proteins | sample UWRJL029104C1_FD_181142 | JGI IMG/M metagenome (GOLD analysis project Ga0247804, IMG submission 181142) | Plant litter microbial communities from Arlington Agricultural Research Station in Wisconsin, United States - UWRJ-L029-104C-1 | ecosystem: Environmental > Terrestrial > Plant litter >...
TTGCGTTTAAATGGTGCAGCCACTTTAATAAAAATGCACAAAGCGCCATTTTATCAAACAGGCTGCGAAGATTTTGCGAGGGATATTTAGTATCCCTTTTTTTGTTTTTGGCGGGCTTCTTTTCTTTCCGGGGTCGGCCAAAGAAAAGAAGCAAAAGAACGCCGTCCTATTTTGTTGGTTTCTTTTTTTTAATCTTAAATTTGTGAAGTAAAATTACTATCCATGAGAAGATTTGAAAATAAGACAATCCTTATTACAGGGGGAACCAGCGGAATTGGTTTGGCAGGAGCAGAAAGATTACTAAATGAGGGCGCAAAAGTCATTATCACAGGAAGAACCGAAAAACACTTGACAGCTGCCAGAGAGCATCTGGGCAAAGATGTAATTATTGTAAATGATGATGCCCAGGATGAGCAGTCACCCGAGCGCCTTGTAGATATTGTAAAACAATATGGGACTTTGGACGGGCTTTGGTTAAACGCAGCTTATGCAGTGGGTGGAGATATCGAATCAATGAACAGGGAAGCTATAAATAAAATGTTTACCGTAAATGTAGTTACACCTATGCTGCAGATGGGGGCCCTGTCGCCTTATATTAAAAATGGAGGTGCTGTTCTGGTTACCTCATCAAGTGCTGTATACGAGGGGCAGTCTTCAGTATCGCTGTATTCAGCCACTAAGGCAGCTATTTTGGCGGCAGCCAGGTGCTGGGCAACTGAATTTGCCCCTCGGGATATTCGGGTTAATTCCCTTGTGCCGGGCCCAATAAGTTCCAATCTTCGTTCTGGGCTGCCAGAGGAATTGCGCCAGCAGTTTGAAGAGGACTTAGCCGGTGTAGTATTATTAAAGCGTGTAGGTGAACCCAGAGAAGCTGCAGCAGTGGCCGCATTCTTACTATCCGACGATGCAAGTTATGTAACAGGAAGTTCCTATGCAGTTGATGGCGGATTGTTAATGATGTAAAAGGGTTATTTCAGGGGATTTTCTTTTTTTACATTACAATAATGGCAATAAAGGAAAGTCTGACCATTTTAATTAGATTTTGGAATTATTAATTACTCAATCGGTAATTTTTTCCACAGGGAAAATCCTTTAAAAAGAGACTCGATATTTTCAAACTCTATAAAGGCAATAAGTTCTTTTTTGCACTGCTGTTTAAATCCCCTGAAATTTCCAAACTTTTCCAGGGGTATTTCTGCAAGCTGACCTATGGTGTGGATATCCATAACCTCAAAGAAGCTGTACATTCTTTTGCTGAAAGGGAAAGGGCTCTCATAGATCGTTTTATAAATCTCAGGTTCCTCTTTCTTTTTGCTTGCCCTTTTTTTGATCTGTCCTGTAGCGCATTTATAGTCGTATTTTAGCTGCTGCAGTTTTACTTTATAGCGGTCAATTTCGCCTAGAAGCTCCGTTACGCTTTTTATTTTATCGTAGGTTTTTTGGTAAATCTGGCGAATGCTCTCACTGGTTACCCCATACAGGACAGCAGTCTGCTGAAGTGTCATTTTTTCTATCAGGAGACTCTGCAGTATCTCATATTCCTTTTCAGAGAGTACTTTTCTGGACATTTCGATATAAAATCTATTGGTGCGTTCTATAGTGTCTTTCATAGCAGTACAGTTAAAGTTTTATAGCCAACATAGCCCTAAAGATATTAATATTTAGGTAGTTATACAATTGCCTTTTATTTTAAAATCACCATTAGACCAAACAAAACAGCCCGAAGCTTGGCTTCGGGCTGTGGTTAAATGAGTATGCTGTGGCGTGAACCTAAAACCAATTAAGGACTTTTAATTGCTGCTGTTAAACTCAAAACTCAGCTTTTTTTCGTTTCCGAAATTATCCGAGATCCAAACATCAAAGGATTGGGAAACTGAGGACTGAGAGGTATAATACAGCCTGAATTGTTCTGCCTGAAGTGGGAATAAATCATTAGGAAGGTATTTGGGCTGATCATAATATCGAAGGGTTCCCTGACCGTCAAACTGAAAGTACCGGATAAAGTACTGCGCGCCAGAGTAATGGCCTGCCCTCTGAATGTTGATCCTGATCTCCACGGTACCGCCATTGGCAATGTCCTTGGGCACCGGCATTACTTTTAGCTCAAAGGGGAAATGCTGCTGGATTTCCAGTTCGTTTTTATCGCATGAGAAGAGTGTCGTAGAACCTATAAGAACTGCCAATAGTATGGGCAGCAAGCTTTTTTTGAATGTGCTTAAAATTGCTTTCATGATTTTCGTTTTAAAAATTAAACCTTAATCCCACACCGGCGGATGGGCGGAACTGTTCCAGATCGCTACCCCACAATACTTTGATGCGTCCCTGCACAAGCAGCACCAAATGATCGGACAAATACGTTTCCAAAGACAGTCTTGCCCCTGCGCCATATATAAAGCCGTCATGCGGAATTATTATCGCCCCGTCCTGCAGCACGTTTTCACCACGGTTGATACTTTCGTAGCCTGCCACAGCTGTAAGGCCTGCGTTAAGTGTAATGTTCCTGCGGGCATCTCTCAGGAGGAAAAAACTGTAACCGCCCTCTGCGGTATAGGTCTCTCGGGGTATGTGAAGATTTTTGTATGTAGAATACTGGCGGGCATATTCCAAAGCCCAAAGTTTATAATGGCCATTTTTACCGTTTGTGGTCATTCCTACTGAGAGGTAATAGTTGCTTTGTGGGTTTTTATCAGACAATACCCCTGCAAGAATTTCGATTCCCTTTTGTTTGGGCAGCAGGCGTTGTGCGGATGCCATTGTGATGCCTATCAAAATAAGCATCACGGTGTAGCTGTACTTTTTCATTTCTGTTGCTTTTTAATGGGTTAAAATTTCAGGTGCATATCACTCACTAATCGGGCTTTTACCAGATCCGAATTTTCTACGCGAAAAACCTGGTGCCTGCCGCCGTTTTTCTCAAAAATCTCAACGAGCAGTATCTTGTTCTCTGAAAGGGTGAACTGATCCAGCAGGAATACGTTTTGATCTGCCGATTTTCCGATAATCTCATCGAGTGTCTTGTAAATGCGAAGCGGAATAAGCGGTCTTTCCTGCACGGCAGTTCGCTTTGCAGTTTTTTTATCCACAACTTTGAAACTCATAAAATCAATTTGGAAAGGGACATTGGTGCGATTGACAAGCTGGGTGTGGAAGTAGTATTTGCCATTATGGATGTAAAGGCCTTTTAAGGTGAACTCTATCCCGAAACTCTTAGCCCCGATATGCTTTATGATGCGCTTGTGGTTTTTGTAAATGGTCTGCAGCATCAGGCCGGCCAGTGACGGGGAGGTATTTTCCAATTCTTCAAAAAGAACATCGTTTGTGCTGGCTTTGTCCGCAGCTTTCTGCATCGTGTGCAGATCATAGCTGAGGTTCTGGGGGTAAGAGCTGTACTGCACATTGAAATTGTAAAAACGACCCTCATCGGTAATGACCGAAAAGTTGGTTTCTTCTTCAAACTCCCGAGCCGATGCTTTTATACGAAGCACATTCGGGGAATCATCAGCTTTTGAAGCGATGAGGTATTCGCTTCCCAGATCCACGTAACGGATGGCCGCCGGAAAAATCAGATGCGAGGTTTTATCATAGGTTACTTCCATCGAAAAAGGTTCTATTTTGCCCAAAGCAAGTTGTGAAACTGTATTTTCCTGCGCAGAAACGGGCAGGTCAGATCCGATTAAAATGACCAAGGCCAAAAAGGTTTTAAAATAATTTTTCATGTTTTAAGGTTTTTAGGATTGCTGTTATTTTTTGGAGACTAAATACATCTGGTGTCCGGCCTTTAGTGTCACTTTGGGGGCTCTTACTTTCTTGGAGAAATAGCCCGAGATGCCCTGTACCACACCACGGCTCAGATCAGCGGCCATTTGCTGTCCTGACGACTGGGTCAGCATGAGGCTCGTGCCGGACTGCTGGCTCATATTGCCTGCCATTTCACTCAGGGCACTCATTTCAGCAGAATACGGAATGGAGAGTCCCTGCTGGCCGTCAAGGTCATAAATGCTGATATCAACCACAATAATACTGCCGTCCACTTCGATGGAGGTAACCTTTAGCTGCAGGCGCCCCGCCTGAATCTTGGCATTGGCGCTCAGTACTGTTCCTGTGGCAATCGTGCGCCCAGGCGTTTGGGCAGGCTCTAGTAAACGCAGGCGTACGGTGCCCTCACCGATAATAGTCTGTGTTTCCTGCGCGCAGGCCCTGACACTGTTTTTTGGCTGTACTGTCTGCTGCGGGGAACCGGCTGTATAAAAGCTGCGATGGCTCTGGCTCCAGCCCGCTGATAAAATACTGTCGGCAGATTCCCGGTAGAGCGATGATACACCGCTTTTTATTTCGGGGGAAAAAGCAGCAAAATAGGGTGCCTTAGTCACGGCAGCAGGAGGGATGTTTTTGCCTGTATCGCTTGTGCTGGCTCCTGAAGGAAGATACTTAGCAGCCATCTGGTAGGATTTCTCCATGAGTGCCAGCTGGTCGTCCACTGTTACGGCGGCAGGAACCTCTTTCTGGGCCAGTTTTTCCTTCATCTCTTCCAATTCCTTTCGAAGCTGTTGCGCTTCGCCGTTATCATCCCGATAGAATGAGCCCAGCGTGTTCTGGGCATTTCGATAGCTGTTCACTGCCGGATTGCCCGGTTTTCCCAAACTGCCTGCTGAAGCTTCTTCAGATAAGCCTTCGTTTTGAGCATCTGCTGAATTGTCTTCATTCCAGTAATCGGACAGCGAGGTAAGGGCATTGCGCTTTTGCTCTTCTTTTTCCTGGAGCATTTCCTGTTCATAAGCCTTCTGCTTGTCTGCCTGCAGTACTGCCCGGGCAGGCTGCGGGACCGAATCGTTCAGCCCGATATCCTGGGTTTGCTTTTTATCCGAAGACGGTCTAAAAATCAAATACATACAGCCCATGCATACAATTCCCATCAAGCCGAATATCAGTGGTTTTTTAAGGCGCTCGATAGTGCCACTTTTATCATCGGGCAGTTGGTGTACTTTGCTTTGATCGCCATCACCGCTCAGAATGCTGACCTTTTTTTCATTTTTTTTCATAAATCTTATTTTTTAGGATTGACTTTAAACTGTCCTGCAGCGCTGCGGGAACTTCTTTTTTTTCGGGGACAGGATTTTCAATATGTCCGATGACAATATGATTATCAGATCCTGTGGTATCCTGCCAGACATTAAAAATGATCACAGCGGTCAGAAGCAGGTACGCGGTAAAAAAGTATCGTATATACTCATGCTGCTTCTTGATTGGCATTTCATCCCATCGCTGGTCCAGGCACTCAAGCCACTTTTCCATGGTGTTTCTTATGTTTTTCATACTTTGAATTTTAGCGTTCTATAACTTCGATATCCCTGTTTTCCACTACAGCAAACTTCTCGATATTAAAGCCCTGCGGGTTATTGTCCGAACGCACGGAGTTTACAAGAAAGCACGTTGTCAAAAGGCTACGTTTGGTTACATTGCTTGAACGGATAATAAACTGCCTGGCATAAGTGCGTACCGAATAGGGGTACTTCTCGAAACTGCACAATACACTGTCTATTTCGATACGCTGCTGAACATTTCCCGATATAATGCGGTTGTAATACCCTTTTTCCGAAAGGTCTTTGTAGTAATTAAAGGCACTTTTATCAGCGAGATTAAATGCCCGCTTCATATTGCTTTCAATGGCGTTCTTGTCCGGTGCAAGGGTAAAGAACAGTTCGTGAAAACGTCTTACGTGTTCGCGTGCCTCTACGGGACGGTTGATCGACGCATCCTGGGCAAGTGCCAGCATTAGTGATTTGCCGTTGTCCAGTACGTAGACTCTCTGGCGCTGTTTTTCGGCAAAGCTGTAGGACTGCCAGAGCGCATATGCGTTAACACCAGCGCAGAGCACGGCAAAAACAATGGCGTAGAGCCTAATCTGTCTGAAACTGTTTTCGATATTTCTTAGTGTTTTAAATTCCATTTTTTAAGGGATTAATTATTTGTTGATAAGCCTGCCACCGATATTTCCAACTGTTGAACCCGATGCGGCCCCGGCAATATTTCCTGATTTCATTGCGGTCTGGTTGACATTACGACTAAAGTTTCCGGCCCCGCCAGCCTGAATAATCCAGCCTGTTACAGTAGGAATAGTGAAGTAGCCCACTATGCCGATAATCATAAAGATGATATACACTGTATTGGAGGTATCGGGAATGAAAGTGGGTTCGGCAAGCATCTCAATATCCCTTTCAATAATCAGTGACTGGATTCTGGCAAGCATTGAGCTGAACAGGTCCGCTACGGGAAGCCATAAATACACGCTGATATATCGCGTGATCCATTGGGTGACCGTGGCCCCAAAACCATCCCATACCGATATGGCAAAGGCAATTGGTCCGAGTATGGACAGCACAATGAGAAAGAAAGTCCTAATGGTATCGATTACTAATGCCGCCGACTCAAAAAGTACTTCGAGCAGGTTGCGAAACCATTCCTTAACTGCTTTTTCGACTTTATAAGCCTGCCGGTCCATATACATTGCGGTCATCGTTGCAACATCGGAAAGCGACCAGCCCAGCTCTTCGAGTTTTTTATCAAATTCTTCGTTGGAGACCAGATAGGCAGTTTCAGGATCGCGGAGCATTGCTTCTTTTTCCAGGAAGTCTTTTTTGGCCTGCAGATCATTAAGGTCCAAAACCTGATTTTCCAGAATACTGTGTGTGCCCTGAACTATAGGACTTAATACTGCATTTATGGAACCCAGTACCATAGTGGGGAAAAACATGATGCATAGTCCAAGGGCAAATGGGCGCAGTAATGGGTATACATCGATTGGTTCTGCGCGGCTTAGCGCCTGCCATACTTTTATAGCTACAAAGAACAGGGCTCCGAGCCCCGCCAGCCCTTTGGCTACTGCCGCCATATCAGCAGAAAGCGGGAGCATTTCATCATACAGGGAGCGTAGCACCTGATGAAGGTTATTAAATTCCATGGCTACCAGTATTTTTGGTTTGGGGTTCCATAGAGGTCAAGCACTCTTTTTGTATTGTTGTGCTTTTTTGCCCTTAAGATGCTTACCGAGATATTTTTATTGGTATAATATCGAACCAGACTGTGGTACTCTTTTACTTCTTTGTACACTCGGTCAATAATATCCATGCGTTCCTTGTCATTAAGAGAGAGGCTCGATGAGCTTACAATTTGTTTGAGTTCTTTCAGCAGCTCGGTACTCTCACCCAGCAGGGCTGAATAGCCGTTGGCAATAGCAGCCAGTTCAGCTACAGAAAAATTGGGATCGTTGATCATCCTGCCAAAATTCTTTACATACATCTCCGAGACATCGCCCACCAGCAGCACAGTCTGCTGTACCTTGCGGGCATCTTTTACCAGATTATTGATGGACTGAAGTTTGTCGTAATATTCCTTGCCCTGTTTGTATACCTTTTCAACTTCTTTGAAATTTTTCACAACATTGGATACCGTGTTAGAGGTCTGCACGATTTCATTGGCGCTGTTAAGAATCCCTGAAGCCAGGTTGGCAGGATCTGTAACCACAAATTGGGCTTTGGCTGTTGGTGCAGCGGCAAGCATGAATGCCGCAGATACCAGAAATAATGTTTTTTTCATTGTTTCTTAATTTTTATATGATTAATAATTATTGATTTTCTTTGTCTCGTCTGCTCCTAGCAATCTGCTTTATGGCGAGCTCTACATCACCGCCGAGTGCTGCCGCCAGCTGCATCACTTCCATTTTTTCAGTTTCCTCGGTCGTGTAGGCATAATACTCCTCCAGGCTCACTTCCGTTGCATATACCGCAGAGTGCGTGCCTCCAAGGCCAATCCAAACTTCCTTATAAAGCCTTGAAGGGTCATTGTTCATGTTAATGGAAAGTATCTGAGCCTTTTCCTTGTCAGTGAGGCCGAGCATTGCCTGGATATCATCGAACTTGTTCATGTACTTGCGCTGGTCCAAAAGGATTTTACAGTCGGAGTTGTTGATAATACTTTCCTTGACAATAGGGGACTGGATGATGTCATCTACTTCCTGGGTGACCACAATGGCTTCACCGAAAAACTTCCTCACGGTCTTAAAAAGGTATTTGAGGTAATCTGCCATACCTTCCTTAGCAATAGCTTTCCAAGCCTCTTCAATAAGGATCATTTTGCGTATGCCTTTAAGCCTTCTCATCTTGTTGATAAAAACCTCCATGATGATGATAGTCACAATTGGAAATAGGATTTTATGGTCCTTGATGGCATCAATTTCAAACACGATAAAGCGTTTGGAAAGCAGGTCCAGCTGTTTATCGGAATTCAGCAGGTAATCGTATTCGCCTCCTTTGTAATAAGGCTCTAGCACATTAAGGAAATTAGCAATGTCAAAATCTTTTTCTCTTACCTGTTTTGCTTGTAATACCTGGCGGAAATCGTCCTTGACGTAGCGGTAAAAACCATTAAAAGAAGGGAACGCGTCAAGTTCTTTGATCCTTTCAATATAACCGCTGACGGCATTTGATAAGGCTACTTCTTCAGAGCGGGTAGGAGGCTCGTCATCTCTTTTCCATAAAGTCAATACCAATGTTTTTATGCTTTCTCTTTTTTCAATGTCAAATACGCCGTCATCGGTATAAAAAGGATTAAAAGCAATGGGATTCTCGTCGGTGTAAGTAAAGTAAACCCCGTCTTCGCCTTTGGTCTTTGCCTTGATAAGTTCACACAAACCCTGATAAGAGTTACCCGTATCCACAAGAAGGACATGAGTTCCCTGCTCATAATACTGCCTGACCATATGGTTGGTAAAAAAAGACTTTCCGCTTCCTGAAGGTCCCAGTATAAATTTGTTCCGATTGGTAATGATGCCACGCTTCATGGGAAGGTCTGAAATGTCCAGATGGATCGGTTTGCCTGTGAGCCTGTCGGCCATCTTGATACCGAAGGGCGATGTCGAATCATGGTAATTGGTTTCCTGGGTGAAGAAACACAAAGCCGGTTCAATGAAGGTATAAAAGCTTTCTTCACTTGGAAAATCCCCTGCATTACCAGGCATCCCCGCCCAATAAACCGTGGCTGTATCAGTTGTGTTGTGGCGTGGCTTGCATTCCATAAGGGCAAGTCCGCTGCCGCAGTCATTTCTGATCTGGTTGAGCTCGGCGGGATCTTCCGACCAGGCCGTGATATTGAAGTGTGCCCGGATAGAGGACAGCCCAAAGGAGTGTGCTTCGTTCAGGTAGCGCTCAATCCACTCTTTGTTGATTTGGTTGGCACGGCTATAACGGGCCATCGAGTTCATATTCCTTGCGGACTTTTCAAACTTCTGCAGGTTGTCCTGGCTGTTATCCAGAAATAAATACTGATTGTAAATATGGTTGCAGTTCAGCAGTAATCCTACAGGGGCGGCAAAAGACAAACGGCAGTCACTTCTGTCGGTTGAAAGCTTTTCATACCGGGTGTCAGATGAAATTGTTCCCGGCAGGTCGTCGGTATCGGAAAGCGTGTGCAGGCACAACCTTTTACTTCCTATACGTACATCTTCACTTCCAAGGGCAATATCCTGCATGGGTGTTCCGGTTTTCTTTGACAATGTAAGATATTGTTCGAGCAGTCCTTGTTTTCCTTCCGCTCCGATAATGTCTTCTTCAGAAAGGCGTTTCAGTTTAACAAATCCGCTGTCGTTTATAATGCGCTCAAACTGGGCAACGGCTTCCATAAAGCGGTGAATGATTTCTTTGTCCCTGATTTCTTTTGGTGTAAGACTGCCTTTGCACAGCGAGGAGAAATTGCTCTGCATCCGCATCCGCTCTTTGGTGGTCTTGGTCAGGAACAAATAGCAGTAATGGTTCAGGAAGGGGCGCTCGTTGAAATGGCGCTGGTAGGACCTGGCCAGAAAACTCTGGTTTTCCTTTTCCATATCAGCATCGTAATTCTCCCTGATGTACCAGTCCTGTTTGTGGACAATAGTAAAATCGGGCAAGGTCTTAATGGCCTTATGCCACGCGGAATGAATGGCATCATATTCGGCAGAACCAACTGTAAAAAGTTCGGGTAGCTGCAGCTCAAAGCACGCAGTAATGTCTGCATCCTTGGAAAGGATGCAGTTGTTCTCTACTGCCAGTAGTGGAAACCTGCTTTCGAGTGTTGTGATCTTGGCGGAATTTCTCATACGGCAACGGATTTAGAGGTAAACTTCAAATAGCGTCGTACAGCCTTGCGGCAGATAATATAGCGGGGATGTCTTTTTTTTGCACCGACTTTCATTAGTCCGTGCTCGCCGTACTTTTTGTTAAGAGAGAAAGTCTTCCACACTATGAGTGAAGCACCACCTGCTCCTAGAAATAGGCAGAGATAGGAACTCGTCCCGGCCATGTAAAATATCATCACCAGAATTAGGGTTCCAAGTAGCCCTCCGGCGAAGATGAACAGGTACTGTGCCTTAAGCCCCTTAAATTCAACTGTCCTTCCAATGCCCTTATTAATGTTATAAGTACTCATAAGAATGTGGATTAAAGGAAAAAGGAACGAAGAATCGTAGCCGCTACGATCAGAAATATACAGGCTCCAAACCAGCTTGCGGCAGTTTTGCTGGTATCGGGGTCTCCACTACTAAATTTGTTATAGACCTTAACCCCTCCAATTAAACCTACCACAGCACCTATGGCATAAATGAGTTGTGTGGCGGGGTCGAAATAGGAGGTAACCATCTGGGTAGCCTCGGTAATACCCGCTGTACCGTTTCCCTGTCCAGTTGCGCTGAAACCTGCCAGTATTGTTATTGCTACCAACAGGATTTTTTTTCTTTGTTTTACCATGATTAAACACTTTAGATTGTTGTTGTATTCCCGCACTACGCGGGCTCTGGCAACAAAAGTGTCTCGAAAACCGAATGCCTGTAGTGAATTGGCTGTCCATGGAGTTCGTTGACTAGCTGTGGCGCTATTCTAAGTGTTTGAGCATAAAAAAAACGCCAAACATTTTAAGTTTGACGCTTAAATTTTATACAGAATTAAATAGCGCGGCCTTTCTTTTCCTGTGGTGGATGTGGTGATAGTTTTTGAGTATCTCTTTCTTGGTTCATTTTTACTTTGAGGTTGCTTTTAATTAAATCAACAAGAAAGGTTTTTTCCCACGGAACATTCTTTGCGGTAAATTGCAATTTTAAACCGTTCTTTATCAAACCGTGCGTAATTTCAAATCCATATCTCCTGTTCCATCCAATTCTGTCAAGTAATCTTTCAGAGGGAAATCTTACCGCGATTAAATCTTTGGGAAGCTCTTTTAAATTTAGGTAGTCAGGCTCCTGAAATTCATGTGTCGAGGGATTATATGGTATTGTATAGCATCTTTTTTCTAAATCGTAATATCTTTCAATATCTGAAAATACAATACCATTAGAAAGGAAATCGTCTTTTGGACGAAGTTTGTCCATTCGTATATCAACATAAAAGGTATGTCCACAGATATCGATTATTGGAAGTATTCCTTTCTTTACACGCAAATCAAAGGCCTGTTGATCAACTATTATTTCAAAATCCGATTTATCATTAAAATCATCCACTGAGTAGTTATACTTTTCTGTATAGCCAATCGGCTCAACCAGTATAAATTTAGGAATCTTTATATTTGTACTTTCATTATCAAACAAATCGGAAAGATTTTTATTCTTGGCACTGTAGTCAAGTGCATAACCATTTCCTGTATCTTGCATATCTTTATATGCAATGGTATTTGTCGGGTCAGCCTTTTCACTAAGTTGATGCTTAGTTACATCGACTATAAAGTCGGTACCTTTAATATTAATTACTCGCTGTTTTTTCATGATATTCCTGGTGTTTTTTATAAGAGAAAGGAGAGCATGTCCTTTCAAACATACTCCCCAATATCAAATTCATTAAAATCAACTTTCCGCAGATAGGAAGAACCGGAATTCTTTTCAGAGGAAAGGCCCCCGTCCAAGAGCTCGGCAATTTTTCGGGAGGCACTTTCTATGGAATTTTCCAGCAGGCTGAATAATTCGGTTCCTTCTATTTTCTGAACTAAAGCTATCGCTGTTTCCTGTTGAGAGAGCTCCAATTTATCTTTTTGAAGCAGCATCCCCACGGAGCTTAATTCTTCTAAGGTAACCCCTTGGGCAAAACCGTTATCGCTATCGGATATTCCATATCTGTTCCATTCTTCTTCCTCTTGTTCTAAATCAGGTGCATTTCTGAAAACATCATCCAGCTCATCCTGAGGAATTTGAACAACTTCATTTTCGTCGATTTCAATATCAAAATTATTTGTTTGTTGTTGCGGATTTTTATCTTTTCTCTCTTCAGTACTCTTTGGCATCGAAAGGCTTTTAAAAGGTTTGGGTTGTCCCATAATATCGGGCAGTTTTGTGTTAGTTTTTTCCTGTTTTGATTTTTGCTTCTGATCTTTACGAATCACAATTTTATCCTGCAGCAAAAGGGCAATAACTAGGAGCAGGCATATGACGATTACTGTTTCCATAATTATAAAATAGGTTTGTACTTATTGTTGAAGCTTGTGGTAATCTGCTCACCGAACTCCTGAAAATGATATTCAAGAAGATTATCCAGATATGCATAAATGGTTATTTTATCTTCTCCTATTACCTGTACAATCCGGGAGAGTCTTTCATGGAAGTCTGGCCTTATATAGACTGTCTTGCCATCACGGGCATTGGTACCGGGCTTTTTGAAAAAGATACTGTCATAATCCTGATCGTTTACTTTACTCATCTTGCTGCGTTGCTTCATTGCAGATTTTTCGGGTAAAGCTTTTATTGGATTTTCAGGCTTGTCTTTGGGAAGCTGTAATCCTTCTTTTTTGACCCCGTCTACCATCAAACTCATCATCAGTTCCTCATTGATTTCGGGATTGTTTTTTTTCTTATTGTCTTTTTCCATGATCTTACAATTGAACAATTCTTAAAAATTCTGTCATAAATTGGTCTAAACGACAGGCTTTCATCAGGCGCTCATCGGGAGGCATTAAAGTCGAGCGAAAAACAGTCTTGGCACCCGCTTCGCTTTCCTTTCGAAAACGCGTACTGTTCATAATCTGACTCTTCATCAGTGGTAATCCAAGCTCATCAATAAGTGTATTATAAACTTCGTACAAAGGGGAACGCTCACGTCCGTCTACCTGATTCCAAAACAGATTAATGCTTTTAATGGAAGTTTCTCCTTTTTTCATAATAACATCCCGCATGAGCTGGGTAAAAACAAGCGTACTTTCCATTACAACGCGATCTGCCGTGATAGGCGTGAAAATATGGTGCATCCCGGCCAGGGCTTTCAAAATCCCTGGAGTGTTTACAGTTCCCGGTAAGTCAAAAAAGATAAAATCAACCGGAACCGGAGCAGATTCTGCAAAATCATGTGCAGCCTGCAACACATCTTCAGCTTTATGCTGGATCACGGGATAAGCTTTTTTGCTAATGGATGTAAATTGTCTAAATGCTGCCCTTTTTAAAAACTCATTTTCCATGACCATAGCCAAATCACGAGTTTTCATTTTCATTAGGCTGTGTTGTGGAAAGTCAGCATCAAATACGACTACATTGTAGCCTAGTCGATAATGCATTGTACTGGCCGCAAGGGCGGTAAAGGTAGTTTTGCCTACACCTCCTTTCTGGGAAGAAAAGGCAACAAATACAGGTTTGTGTTCTGTTTTCATTTTTAATGTTATTTAATTATTTATATCTCTGAGCATGTAGGTAGCTCTCTACAATTTGCTGTATGTGTGTAATTAGCTAAAAAAACATGTAGCTCTTTAAGTAATTATTACGATATATAAATCTGTGCTTATGCCTGTCTAATTATAGATACCTATTTAAATAAGATTATATAATCAGATCCAAATAGGTATGGGTATAAGTGTGTACATCTTCACTGATGCAGCGATGTAATTTTGTCTGCTGATATGAGTCTATTTATACCCATATGTTTATTTTTAGATAAGTGCTCGCGTACATTATGCTGAAACTGCGCACCAACTTAACTACCTCTTTACATCTGTTTGCAGGAACAAAGAAACGCACCTATGTAGTCATTTTTCTTTTATGGAATACAGTGGCGTCTTTAGGCGATCTTTGGCAATATTAGATAATACAATACTGCCAAGTTGGGAGGTAATTCGGAAATTTTGTCAAGAGATGGGATAGCGAGAAACGGTTTTCCCTACTTCATTGAATTCATGCCGCAAGGCCCGTTGGTCTATTTACCACAGCATTCCTAATTACTATTTTAATAAGCTATTTTTTATCAGGCAAACCAGCAGTGAGTGGCTTTGTTTAAGTATAGGTTGCATATGGCATTTGCTGGTACTCTTTGGCAATACTACACATTATGCTCTTTTTACCCTCATATCTTTACTTTGTAAAAGATTTTATTCACCCCTTAATATGTTTTGAAAAAAGCAAGCGGGAGTTGGGCAGAGCCCTACTCGCTTGCCCCTTTGCTGGGGCTGCGGGGTTTTTGGGTATACTCGGGGTATATTAACAGCCTTCCAGGCTTATTTATATAATGCAATAAGGTATACCACCTGGTATACCACCATTTAGAAAATCAATGATATGGATTAAAATAATATGATAATGAAAGAAATAGAGACCAACAGTATTCGCTATCCTAAAGAAACAGATGATAAGATGCAGAAGTTGTCTAAAACCCTTAGACGAAGCAAGAAAGAGCTCTTCTGTCAGATGGTGGATTACTTTTATCGAAGCAAAAAAGATCCGGCAGACCCAGGAGACGAAATGCTCAAGCGAGAGTTGTCTTCGGGCATTAACCGTATACTGTCTTTTATCAAGCAGCAGGAGAAAGATTTTCTCTTACCGCTCTTTAGTGATTCAGGGAACCTGAAAACAACCTCTTTCAGGCAGATGGAAATTCTAGAAGGTATAGCCAGGCATCTTTTAGGTGAAAGTGAAAAAACTACTGTTCTTACCAATCGGAGTGATCAGATTATAAATGGTATTAAACACTTGATATCAAAACAGAAAGAGAAAGAGAAAGAGAAAGAGAAAGAGAAAGAACTCCTTAAAGAACAGTTCAGTCAATTGTTGGATTATTACATAGCTGAGCGGGAAGAAATGGGATGGAGTACGGCTGGTACAAAGAAAGAGGAACTTATGACGCACGTAAAGAACTCACTCAAAAGTCTGTAGGGGCATGTATATCAATATTACAGATTCTGAAACAGGGAACAACAAAGGAAGTTCACAGCAATTGGTGCACTATCTGGAAAAAGAGAACCGTGCAACACCTGAAGGGCACATCTTAAAGGAATTATGGTTCAATACCACGAGCGGGGCTATCATGCCGCAGGAAGTCAGGGTAAGAATAGATAATAATATAGCCAGGCTGGGCAAGAATGATGCGAAATTTTTCCTTCTCAATATCAGTCCCAGCCAAAAAGAAATTACCTATTTAAAAGAACGTTTCGGGAATCAGGGCGCGGAGGAGAAATTAAAACAATATGCTGTCTGCGTAATGAATGCCTACGCGCATAATTTTAAGCGCCCGGGTATCAAGGACAGTAAAGATCTTTTGTGGTATGGCAAGCTCGAACGTTACCGCTATTATAGCTTTAAAGATCCTCAGGTAGTCCAAGGAACCTTGAAGGCAGGAGATCGTAAGGCAGGGGAACAGATGCATGTACAGATCATTGTCAGCAGAAAAGATATTTCAAACAAAATCAAGCTTAGTCCTATGAACAATTCACGGGGCAACAAAAAAGAGCATTCCGCCAGACTTGGTGAGTTTGACAGGGTGGCTTTTAAAGGTTCAGGGGAGGTGATTTTTGACCAGATGTTTGGTTTTACCCGGTTGCTAAAAGATACAATGAACTATGCCCTGACTATGAAAAATGGCAGCACGGAGCAGAAACGGGAAATTTATTTACAGGATCAGCTCCAAAGCAGATTCCCCAACACAGAAAAGCAAACCTTCCCTGATACAGCAATGGATAGTTTTAAAGGTCAGAGATCAGAACTTGAAGAGTTAATTGATGGAATTGGTTCTCCTGCATCAGGTCTGTTTGATATCTCTTCTTCTTCAGATCCTTTGATCTATGAGAATATGGAAGATCATATTATGGACTTTAAGAAGAAAAGAAAGAAAAAAAGACGTCCGCCCGGTTTATAGATATCAAATGAAGCTAAAGGCTTCCACTGCCAGCCAATTACTACCGCAACAGTAAGTAGCCAATGGAATTGCTTTAGATTCACGCCCGAACATTGAAAAAAAAAAAACGATGCAGGGAGATGACGATTTAAGAGGGCTTGCCAAGATTATGGCATTTATGAGAGCAGTTAGTATCCTTATTATGCTAATGCATTTATATTGGTACTGTTACGGTTTTTTTCTTGAGAGAGGATGGACACTACAAACCATTAATAAGATATTAGGCGGTTTCAACCGGACTGCAGGTTTGTTCTCGCATGTTCTTTTTACCAAAGTTTTTGCTCTACTACTGCTTGCCTTAAGCTGCCTTGGAACCAAAGGTGTAAAGAATGAAAAAATTACCTGGACGAAAATTTATAGCGTTTTAAGTATTGGTTTTGTCCTATTCTTTTTTAATACTCCATTATTAAAGTTGTCGCTTGAAACAGCTGCTTTATTTTATAGCCTTACAATGGGATTAGGTTATACGGCTTTTATGATGGCCGGTGTATGGATAACCCGTCTTTTGCGTACTAATTTGATGGATGATGTTTTTAACAACGAGAATGAGAGTTTCCAACAGGAAACTCAATTGATGGAAAACGAATATTCTGTGAATCTTCCCACTAAGTTCTATTATAAAAAAAAATGGAATGACGGTTGGATAAATATTGTAAATCCATTTAGGGCAACGATCGTTTTAGGAACTCCCGGTTCCGGTAAATCATATGCTATCGTAAACAATTACATCAAGCAGCAGATTGAGAAAGGCTTTTCTATGTACATCTATGATTTCAAATTTGATGACCTTTCTACCATTGCCTACAATCATTTATTGAAGCATCGGGATAAGTACAAAGTACAGCCCAAATTCTACGTTATTAACTTTGACGACCCGCGCAAGAGCCATCGTTGCAACCCCCTTAATCCCGATTTTATGACCGATATCTCGGATGCTTACGAAGCAGCATATACGATAATGCTGAACCTCAACAGGTCGTGGATACAGAAGCAGGGCGATTTTTTTGTCGAAAGCCCAATTATCCTTTTGGCTGCAATCATATGGTACCTGAAAATTTATGACGACGGTAAATATTGTACATTCCCACATGCTATTGAACTCTTGAATAAAAAATACTCAGACGTATTTACCATTTTAACCTCATATCCCGATTTGGAAAACTATCTGTCGCCTTTTATGGACGCGTGGCAGGGTGGAGCACAAGATCAATTGCAGGGACAGATAGCCTCTGCAAAAATTCCGCTGTCAAGAATGATTTCGCCACAACTCTATTGGGTTATGACGGGCAATGATTTTTCATTGGACATTAACAATCCGGCAGCGCCTAAGATATTATGCGTAGGCAATAATCCTGACCGTCAAAATATATACTCAGCTGCACTGGGATTGTACAATTCGCGTATTGTAAAACTCATTAACAAAAAGGGACAGTTGAAGAGTTCGGTTATCATAGACGAGTTGCCAACTATATACTTTCGCGGACTCGATAATCTGATTGCCACGGCCCGCAGTAATAAAGTGGCAGTATGTCTGGGATTTCAGGATTTTTCGCAATTGAACCGCGATTACGGGGACAAGGAAAGCAAGGTTATCCAAAATACAGTGGGTAATATTTTCAGTGGTCAGGTAGTAGGTGAAACAGCCAAAAATCTTTCGGAACGTTTCGGGAAAGTATTGCAGAAAAGGCAAAGTTTATCCATCAACCGAAATGATACCTCAACATCCATCTCCACACAATTGGATAGCCTGATTCCCGCATCTAAAATTTCTACATTGACGCAAGGATTTTTTGTAGGGGCTGTATCGGACAATTTTGATCAGCGTATCGAACAGAAAATTTTCCACGCAGAGATTGTCGTAGATAATGAAAAGGTTGCTTCCGAGACTATAGAATATCAAAAAATACCCGAAATCCTATGTTTTATTGACGAAAAGGAAAAAGATAATATGAAACAGATAATCGAGGAAAATTACAGGCAAATAAAAATGGATATTGTATTGGCTATACAAGCCGAACTGGAACGTATAAAAAATGACCCCAATTTAAAGCATCTGCTACCAAAGGATAGCCCTAAATGAGACAGTTAACCTGATTAATGAAGTCACTATTACAAACAAAAAAAGGATAGAAATCTTAGAAGCAACTTGTTGTCAATTTAATATGTTTCGGAGATGAAGGATAGCCACGTATTCCGTGAAGTACATTCCCAATTTTTCATCCCTACTGACTTTGTCAATATTCCGATTGCCAAGATTTTTTTTTTTTT
>Ga0247804_10000478_pt1 | contig 18411 bp, 17 predicted proteins | sample UWRJL029104C1_FD_181142 | JGI IMG/M metagenome (GOLD analysis project Ga0247804, IMG submission 181142) | Plant litter microbial communities from Arlington Agricultural Research Station in Wisconsin, United States - UWRJ-L029-104C-1 | ecosystem: Environmental > Terrestrial > Plant litter >...
TTTTATATTGACAATTTAGTACAATCTGTAGTCGAGAACAGCCTTAGCTATACCTGCTACAATACACCTAATACACAAACAAGGGTAGGTAGCTATCGTTTCGGCTTTAACGGTATGGAACAGGATAACGACATCAAAGGCAAAGGAAATCATTTACAGTTTGGTGATTTTGGTTACGATCCAAGAACAGGCAGAAGAAACAATAGAGATCCGCTTAATCATTCATATTTTTCACCATATGTTGCTTTTAACAATAACCCTTTGTTTTTTACAGACCCATCAGGATATATTGGTCATAATTTCAATGATATATTAATAAAATTAATACAACAAACAAATGCAATAGAATTAGTGAACAATTTTAAAGCTGATGAGACTACCAAACAAGCATTCTCATCTATAAATAAAGATGCGTTGGCGAGCGACTTAATAAAGACTATTGATAATCCGTCTTCAATAACCATACCATACAATAGTGGTTTTTATTGTGCCCTATATGCATTCGCATATCTTACCGCTTCTTTAAATCCAGAATTATATGTAAAAGCTGTAATTGGTTTATATGAAACAGGAAATATAAAAATAAATGGAGAGGTAATTTCAGCTAGTGATGAACTACTAAAAGCATCTTCAAATGGACCGCTTTCAGCATTTATTTATGGTGCATCCATAAGAGAGAACTCAAATTCGGTTCGTAACTATTCTGATGATAGTAAATATTGGTCATCAACAATTCCCTCTACACTAGAAGGATGGATAAAAGATTATCTAAGTTGTAATGTGACAAATTTTAGTTACGGAATAGAATTAATGTCTGATGGGATTACTAATGATGACATGGCTGTATTAAAATCTAATATTAATAAAGGTAATTTTGCAGTTGCTTTTGTTAGCTCTACGCAATTTGATAGATTGACAGACCCTACCAGAGAATTAAATAACTCATCAGGTAAAAATACTGGTATGGCTGACCACTTTCTAGTACTGTCAGGAAAGCTAGATTATTCTGTTAAAAATAACTCCATAAATTTTGGTGTGTATGATGACCATGGTGGATATAGAGAAGTTAAAACAGATCTATCTTATTTTAAGGATATGATATATAAAATATCTATAATTAGTAAGAACGAAAAAAAATAAAAATGAAGAAAAAAACTAAAATAGCATTGTTCTCCTGTCTGATTATATTAATTGTATATGCATATACTGAAATTACAAGTTACTATCCTGAAAAATTTATAATAAATAAGATTGAATATCAGCTATTTTCTGTAGTTGACATAGATTCGATTGATTCTTGTTATTCCTTGGTAGATAGTATAATTAATGGAAAAGAAATTGTTATAGCAATAAGATTTAGTCCTAAATATATAAATGTTGCCCATGAATTTCTATGGGATTATAAAAGAAATAATGTATTTGGTGTATTTGGGCATTTAGATACAATAAAATCTATAAATTTCTTTAATGGCAGTAATAATAATATTGATAATGAAATAACACAAGCAAATTTAAAAGGGTTTAAAATATTTAAGCACAAGATATACTACAATACAATTAATCAAAGTAATGATTGTTATAATGCAAAAGCATTTAAAAATGTCAATGATTTTATAGATAATTATAATAACAATTTTGATTCTCCGTTGATTTACGATATGAATAATTTATATTTTTTTAAAATAAAATATAATTCATATTTAGATTTATGTAATTTTAAAATTAAAATGAAGACTAAATTTAATACAAGTATTAGAGACATACCAGTACATTTAAGTATAAGTAATTTAGTGCCTACCAACTAGGTAGTGTTACTATTTGCACTTTTGCAAAATTAAAAAATATAAACTCCAAGCTAGGCGAAGTATGGTGGTCGGCTGGGCGAACGTCTGTGACTTCGCCGCATTGTAAATAAAGTTTGTAACTTAAAGGACAAATAAAGCCACTCAAGCTGTCGCAAGTTTTGTGAGTTGTCAATGCGTTGCTAACTTGTGATGATTTAGAAAAGCAAGGATAAAGCTTAGAAAGGATAAGATAGAGTTTAGGAAAGGCCGAATTGAGCTGGTTATTCAATTGCAGGAGATGCTACTCTTAAAGGCTATCCCGCTTCTGCTATTAATCATGGCATCACATCTACAACCGATGTATTAAATGCATTAGGGAAAAGTACTTGGTATAAAGGGAATACACAAGCAGTTCTAGAAGAAAGGATGCTAGCAGCAGGAGATGGTGCAACAGGTGTTGTTTTTGGTTATAGAGGAAGTGGTAAAGTAGGACATTTTTTTAATGTAGTAAATAAAGATGGTGCTATTCAATTTTTAGACTTCCAAAAATCAGGGAGTGCTGTTATGAGTTCAGGAGAAGTAGGTGCGTTTAAAGATTTATGGTTTGTAAATACAACAAAATAGATAACTATGATAGATATAGATAAAGCAAGGCAGATAGTGTTGAGAAAGATTTATGAATTTGAAAAGGAATCAGGAATCAAACTAGCATTAATGGAAAATGAGACTATAGAATTTGAGAGCGGATGGTTATTTTTTTATCAATCAGAAAAGTTTATTAAGACACAAAATGAAGATTATTTAATTGGGGGTAATGCTCCAATTATTGTAGATAGATATAATTCATCACTACATGTAACGGGAACTAGTAAAAGTGATGAATTTTATATTAATATGTATGAAAAGCATAGAGATGATTTACAGGATTTTTATAATATAATTTGGTAGTGTAACTATTTGCACAGCAATCAAAGACGCAGCTGGTACTAGCAGGGCTTTTGACTCTGAGTTAAAATTATTAGAAGACTCTGCTATAAAATATAAGAATAACACTAATGTAAAAGCTAATTTAAAACTAGTTTCAGAAAGATCTGTTTGTGAATCTTGTTCAGGTGTTATAAGTCAATTTAGAGAAGCATTTCCAAACGTTAATTTGGAAGTAATTAGTGGAGTAACAAAATAAATAACAAAGCGAATGATTAAATCTATTCAGGAATTAAATATTTTTTTGATTAATCAAGGTATAATATTACACCCTTGTTCGGTATATGAGGTTAATAATATAGAAAAGCAATACAATATTATATTACCAGCTTTCTATAAAGAATTTTTATTGTCAATGGGACGAGGAGCTGGATCTTTTATGAAAGGTTCCTCTGTTTTTTATGATGAATTATTTGAGTTAAGTAATTGGGCAAATGAATTAATTATTGAAAATAATTTACCAGCATTGCCTGATAAGTCTTTTGTGTTTTGGATGCATCAAGTTTATCAAATGGCATTCTTTCTAGTAGGAGAAGATGATAATCCATTTGTATATTACTTTTCAGAAGGTAAATCACAAACTAATTTCATAAAGACAGAAAGTACATTTATAAAATTTCTAGAAATACAGCTTGAGTTTTAACGAACTAACTAAGCTAGGCGAAGTATGGTCAGGCTCGGCGAACGTCTGTGACTTCGCCGCATTGTTTGGTAAGTTTGCAACTTAAAATAACTAAACGTACGGATTTATTTTACATAACACTTTGGTAAAATTAGCGCATCAAACGGTAGTATTGTGTGATGTTATAAGATCTCACACCACAGGAAATGAAAATGTAGTTTTGCATTTTTTGAAAAAGAGAGTAAAAACCCAAACAACAAAAAACGGCAAAATCTAAGTGTTAAACCAAGGTAGTCGAAATGTTCACGCACAGCTATATCCAATTAATTGTTAATCAATGATTAAGTGTAAATAAGTGTAATTAAGATACACTAAAAATGGACTCGCCAGCTCCACCAAAGAGTCACTTTATAAGAGTGGCTCTTTTTTATTTTAGGAAGTTCCAAAAACCTATTTTAACCCATGTACAAACGTGTATTTATACGTCATTAACCTATTTTTACCCGTTCTTCACCTGTTTTTATACGTTGGTAGGCGTATTATTACCCGTTCCAAACGCCTATTTATACGTCGATAGCCTATAATTATAGGCTCGAAACGGGTAAATACCCGTTCCAGACGCATATTTACTCGTCTACAGACGGGGTCAAATACCTTTTTAGTTATCAGTATTATTGAATTTCAAATTCTATTTCACATACAATTTCTTTTTCCCTAAATCGAAACTGAGTTGTTTTCCTATCCAGTTAATGGACATAATGCCATCGTAAATTAATCCGTCCTCGAATCTGCCGGTGATTTTGGTTTTAGAAACAGACGATGCATCTTTAAAATGCAATTCGCGTAAAATAGCTTTATAAATTGCTGATTGCAGGTTTGCATTTGTTTCACTTTTATGATAGACGGTTTGCACTGATGTTGTATCATTTTTATCAATGCCTAAAGCAACCATGTATTTTGAATGTATCCTGAAAACATCATTTCCTGCGCCACTATCCAGCATAAATTGCAAAGTCAGCGTATCCAGCTTTATATAAGCAAAAACATCGAGCGACTTATCTCTGTCGGCGTGCAGTTGCAACGCAATTGTTTTTGCGGATTGCTTTCTTATACTCATACTTTTAATGGTTTCCAATATCAGTTGCTGATGTTCCAGGTCGATAGTGAAAGGTTGGTTTTTAAAAGTCATCAAAGAAATAAGACCATCAATTTCTCCAAAGTCTGCATCTAAGATACTTACCGTTGGCTGTTGTTCTATAAAGCTTCCAACCGATAATTCTTTTGCTGTGTAAAGATCAAGGTCTAATCTTTCGCCATTTGCGCGATGACCTGTAAAGCCGCCATCTTGCTTGCTGATACCTTTTACTTTGTCTGCAAATTTCTTAGTGAGCACCGTAAGTCCACCGCCTGTATCAAATATAAAATTACCTTCTGTGCCGTTCACTTTTACTTTTACAAAAAGATGTCCTTGCTTTGAGATTTGGATTGGAATAATTGTTTGTGCTGTTGCAGAAAGTGTAAGACTGCAAATAAGCAGTAGCAGTAAATACATTACATGCTTGTAGTTGTAAGTTGATAATGCTTTCATATAAAATGTTGGTGAGAAAGATACTTATTATTTCGATAATTCATGCTCAATTACACTTGGAATCTGAGAAGAATTGATGTTGTTACCAATAATCTTGTGGTCTTTATTCAGTACATAAATTTCGGGTGTAATATCTACATAATATTTAGACAAGAAATCTGTTGTGTTCATAGGGTCGAAGATGTTGTGGAAGCTCATGTTGTTCTTCAATAAATATTGTTTCCATGCACTCGTATCACCATCCATGCATATTGTAAAAACTTCAACGCCTTTATGTTTCCATTCATTATAAAATGCAACAAGATTTGGTGTTTCTTTTTTACACTTTCCACAATCGTAAGAAAAAAGATAAACAACAGTAAACGGTGCTTTAATATCATAAATAGAGACAGGCTTATCATACTCGTTGATGCCTTTTACATCTTGTGCTGTGTTGCCAAGCAAACTTGTTTTTATCAGCTTCACCTGCGCACGCAGTCGGTCAACCTCATAAGGTTCTTCCCATGTTATTTGATCATAAGTCCAGTATTTTTCTATCACATGCACATAATATGCTTCCAAACCCATCGTCTTTGGCTGCACATATTGCATGGCGATCCAGATCGCCGTAAACTCAAACATTTTCTTATTCGCTTTTGAAAGATCAATCACCGCATCGCCATATTTTATTAAGGAGTCAAGGTTTTGCGGAACCAATGCTATATACTTTTTAAGCTTGTTATAATATACAGCAGTATAGAGCATTCTTTCGTCGGTAAAGTCGTAATCTTTCCAGTAATCATTGAGGAAGTAATACGTTTGTAAAGGAATATCTATGCTGCCATCAGGTAGCTTTGGAAATTTTATTTCAGCATTCTGTCCTAATATTTTAAATCGAGTAAAGAAAGCATTCGGATAATGATCGGCAAACCATTGAATATGTGATTTTCGCAACGTTAATATCTTTTCTTTTTCCTTTTCAGTTTGTATGTAATCAGCATCATCTTTGTTAAGCTTATCCAATACTTTTTGTATAGAGTCAAACTTAGGTGTAATAGTAGCTTCGTATTTTAAATTTTTATACAGCAGTTCATTATCAAGCGAATTGCTCACGATCATCGTACCAACCGGGTTTTCTTTATCGAAGCTCATAGAAAATTGTTGCTCACGAGCAATCAGCATCTGTACATTTTTTTTATCAGGAAATTGTATAAAATACATTCCGGTCAGGTAAGCAGAATCTTTTTGAAAGATAGCTTTTCCTGTTTCGTCTGTCATTGCAGAATCGGCAGTATATCTTTGTTCGCCATAAAAAGCAATGAGTCTTACATAATCATTTTTAAAACCATTTATTTGAAGCTGAATGTGTGGCGGATTATCAGCTCTGTTAGTATTGCCATAAGCATTGTGCTGTATAACAAAGCCGAACACAATAAGAATAAATAAAACGCGTATCATCTTTACAGTTCTGTATGAGTTTTTTAATGATGTAAATGTAGATATACATTCATAAAATGAAATACTGAATAATACTTCGAGCAAGTAAAGACTATCATGTATATAAAAATCTTTACTTATCGACGATAAATTTCTGCGTAAAAATATTATCCTTGGTTTCTATTTGTAGAATGTATAATCCATTCGACCAATTTATGGTAGAGATAGTTTTAAGCTGTGTGTTTGTAAGATGGTTGTCATTAAGCATTTCCTGACCAAGTTCATTTATAACTTTTAATGACACCATATTTTTGATTTGGGTAAGATCAACATTCAGCACATCACGTGCAGGATTTGGATAAACAGCCAAATCACCTGTAGTAATTTTATTAGATGAAATTGCTGTAACAGTTCTCGTTGGACCGGAAAATATATCGCCATTCCATGCATATTCTAAGGTTTTGCCATCTACAACGATCTTAGCATAATAAACCCATTGCAGCGTTGGTAAATTAAAATACCATTTTTCTTCATACTGTGATGTGGCTATCTTTTGTTGGAACGCATCGAAACTGCCATACATATCTATATTGCCAACCATGATGATCCAGGTTTGTCCGTCAGGATTATCACAAGCTTTAATGCCGTTTATATCACCGATGCAATTTCTTCTTACGGCTACATAGCTATCACCTTCGCGACCTAATATCCAGTTTCCGTTTTCTCTTACTTCATCAAATTTCTCATTCTGAAAATAAAGAGCAACATTCAGCTTCTCGTCTTTAAAGCCAAATAATCCTAAACTTTTTTCAGGTCTGTACATGACCAATGCCACATTATCCGTTTGTTTCACATAAGGTAAATGTATGTTGGCATGCAACTCTGGTCTGTTATTTAAATTAGGTGTTGGTTTTCCGGAAATAGTAAATACTGCATTGGTGCCGCTGTTTGCCACCACCGGAAATTGCTGATAGCCATTTTTACCTTTCCAAAAATCCTGGATGGAAGATAGTGTCACCGATTTGTTTTTGAAGATTGCTACCTTCTGATTATAGATTCCTGAACTCTTGCTGATAGAGCTTCCTATCTCTGCAATTGGTACGGCAAGATCTAAAGGCAAACCTGAGAACTGGCTGAAATCAGCAAATTCCGAATGATCCCAAAGATTGAGCGTTTTGATAAGATTTGCAGTAGAGTATGCCGTAAGCGGATCGAAGTATGCGCCTGAACTCCATTGGAAAATTACCTTGTCTTTACTCGACATCGTGTTGTTGATATTGCTGATGCCATCTTGCAAAGTATGACCGATAGAATATATGGTATTAAGATCAGGTGTCCATGAATTAATAACATCATCTACAGGCAAGGTAGAAGATGCCAAGAAACCGGACGCATGACTTGTATTTGCCGGAACTTGTCCTTTACCTGTGAGCAGATAAATTAAGGCACTATGGTTTTGTCCGTAAGGTGATTGGTATTTAGGAACATAGTTGCGTCCTGCAGCCGGAAAGAAAGTACCCTTATCATTGGCAAGCATTAAAATATCTTTCAGTAATTTTTGCGCTGCCTGCGTGGCGAGGTCTTTGATCTCTGCATCTTCTGAGAAATCAGCCAAATTTAATAAACCGGATAAAGTATAAGGACTATACACGGAAGAAAAGAATTCGTAAAAGCCATATTGTATTTTTAGCTTTAAGAAATGACGCAGTCTTTTATCCAAAGTGCTGTCAATTACTTTTCCATATTTTTCGTGTAAGATCCAGTCAGAAGACATCCACATGATCATATGATTTTCCGACCAGTACACGCGAAGATCTTCATCGTTTTCCAGCCAGAAAGGAATAGGTCGCAGCACAGGAAGTATCATGCTGTCATATTCACCATGCGATAAGCAAAGCACACGTATCAGTTTTACAATATCAAAATCGGCAGTTGTATTGGCAGCAATATTATTTAATGTGTTTGTAAGAATAGTCTGGTTTACCGGTACACCTTTATAGGCTTGTATGGTAATAACATCGGTGTTCTCATTAGCTAAGGCAGTGGTAATAAAATCGGCACGGCGCTGTTCGTAAACAGGGTTGTTGGCTTGTGCATTCTGAAAAGTTGCAATACTAATAAAGCACAACAAGTAAATAACAGTGTAGATAGTTTTCATAAAGTGATTCTATGGTTGATAATATGATCTTAAAACAAGATACGTAAATCGTTGGAAATAAATGTATTTACGAAAGAAAATAATTGTAATATGAAAAATACACGCTTGCATATGCGTCACAGCAACATTGAAATAAAATATGGATTGAATAAAACTTTCTTTCCTTCACGATATTTTTAATACATTTAAAAGACCATTTAAAATAAATTGCTATGAAAAAAATAACGCTGCTCTACATGTTGTTTACAGGTGCATTGCTCATACAGGCACAGCATACAAAACCGGTTTTGAAGTATATCAACGCAATCACGACAGAAACTAATTACAAGCAGGCAGGTGTTGTTGGAATTAAGATCACTTATAAATATAATTTCTTACCACTCGAAGAACTCACGCACAATGATTCTATATTAAGAGATGCAACTTTTAATATTGCCACCAAGATTTACGAAAATAATCAAGCTGTAGAACCGGCAACCGGCTACCAGTTGTCGGCAGATCCTAATGGCGATATTATCTATAATCTCAGCTTATACAGCAGCGATGTAAAAGCATCTGTATCAGACAAACAGAAATCTATCTTTATACCTTACGCTGCGTTAAAATTATCTGAAGGAACACACACGATTACTGTTGTAGCAGAGCTGACAGGAACCGATGGAACAGGAGCAAAGCATCATCAGAAAGTAGAAAAAGCAGCTACTACCTTTAACAAGCCTGCCACACAAACCGCTACTTTTAATATTGATTACATAGAAGTAAATACGCTTAATGCAAAAGGCAAGGCGTGGGATTATTCTATCTTTCGTACCGATGCGCCTGATGTAGGTGTGATACTGAATTTAGCAAATACCATCGTTTGGAAAAATCATGTAAATGATACCTATATGTTTGCGGTAGGACCGAAGTCGCAGAATATTATATTTACCATAAGTAAAGGCGACATCATTACTTTGGATGTGAATGATATAGATGTGATGTTTCATGACTATGTAGCAAATCTTACATTCTCTACAAAAGATAAAAAACCGGGACAGTTGTATGCTTATGACACGGCTAAAGGAAATATTAAAGCATGCAAAATGACATTTAAAATAGATTAAAAACAACATAACATGGAAGCAAGAACATTTACAGCAAGCAGGTTAACGGAAGGCAACAGCATCTTTCCTGATAAGATAGTGTTAGACGATAACGGAGTTACACTTCGGGTGCCGTCTTTTTTTAGCGGTGAAGAAACCACCATACCATATTCGAGGATTTCATCTGTTAATGTAAATACACCATTTGTTGGTTACAGTGACATCATCATTGAAACTACCGGCGAAGGTAAGGTGCAGGTACATGGCTTTTCGAAAGATGAAGTGATAGAAATGAAGCAGCTTATTTTAGATAAGATACATGCTTTGTAAAGAACAAAGAAAACTTTTAGTACTTAATATATAAGCACTAAAACATAAGCAGCGATGTAACAAAATAATGTAAACAAAACTCCAACTATCGGAGTTTTAAAACCTATGTTTTTAATTACCCAAACATAAAAAACTACCGTTACAATAGACAATAAAAAGAAGATGTGATCTGTCTGCATCAAGTCAAAATAATTATATGCCATATAGAAATTAAGGAAGCCGATAAACATCGCACCGCTGCTGTGCGTAGCATTAAATCCTATCCACGCTTTCCACATAGTTGTTTGCTTCGTCAGCTTAGGCGATGATGCTTTCATGTCGGCTATCAACTGCTTATTGGTAGAAGAGAACTTATCGGTAAAGAAGGTGAAGTACAAATGCATACAACCAAACAAGAGTATAATAACTGAACCCAGTTCCCAAAGATATTTTGCCGGCATACACTTGTTTTTTTCGTGAGTAATATAGCAAGTTACAAATTTTTCAAAATCTTATTCCGTTTGATATATTAGAATCCTTTAAAAAATATTTCATGTTAAAGGATAAAGGAAATAGATAATTTATTGCTAAAAAGAATATAATTTACCGTTTATCCGTAAAAAACGACCGCTTACTCATTTGTTCTGTCAGCTTAGAACAATTATATTATATTAGTCTACATAAATAATTACTTACATATTGTTAAATGGAAATATGGTTTATTGAAAACAATTTACTGTGTTATTGATAATATGATCAAGGTAATAGATGAAATTGAAAATACCATAAAACAAAGTATATGAGAAAGAATTTAAATTTTGTCATTTTTACTATTATCGGATTATTCATAATGGTGTCCTGTAATGATGAATACCAATCGCCTCCGAAGCCTGATGCGCATATGGTTTTCAAAAATATCTATTATTATCAGCAACCTATTCTACAGCTGCAAATACGAGAAGAATTTCAAAATAATAGCGGTAAGCTATTTATTTCTGTTTTAAATATCTCACATACCACAGTTGATTCAGCGCTCATTCAGTTAGATATATTTAGAACCGGCAGTATGTATTTGGAAAATCTATTATACTCTTTTAAAATAAATCTACCAATGCTTCCTGCTGACTCATTGAGCAAGGAAACCACTTTCGCGATTCCAAATTTTAGCAATCTGAGCGACAGTAATATTATATGCAGCTTAATTAATATTATGCCATATGCTAATAATCCACTTGCTTCTAATTACAAAGGAACTTTCGAATTGTTTACGACAGATTCAACGTCATTATATGCAAATGATTTTATTTCAGGAAATATAAATGCAGATGGATCGTGGTTGTTTTACCTGAAAAATGATAAATACAAAACGGTAAAAGGACTGATTAATAGTAATGATTCTTCGTTAACCTATGGCGCATTGATCGATCAGTTAAATACAGCAATTAATTTTCCTGATAGCACACTCATACAGCAGAATGGTGCCAATAAGCTAAAGATGAATATTGTATTTGAAAGTGGTGCTGCTGATAACTTAAAATATTTAAATATCAACCTTCAAAAATAAAACTATGAAAGCCATAAAATTCATTATTGCATTAGCTATAATATGCAGTTCGTTTAATTTGTTTGCACAAGGTGACACGTGTCCTGGTATTCCTATACTTGTTAATAATAAGGATGTTTTATTTTTAACGATAACAAAGAATATTAATAAACCGCAAGGTACTTATGAATTAACGTTAAGAGACATGACCGGTGGTAAAGAATCTGTTACTAAGTACATACCTCAAATTGAATATTTTCTCTTTAAAGCGCAGATGAAAAATCTATTATCTACACTTTATAATGATACATCAAGAGATACTGAGTTTGAGAAGATAGCAATTGAAGCATATATTCATGCACACACCTGTGTATTTGAAAAGGAAAGCGATGAGCCGGTTGCAGGCATAATAAGACCTAATAAATATATTTATGTGTTCAAAGATCTGACAGATGATAGTATATCGAGTAAACTAACTTGTAAAATTGATAAAAAAGATAGCATTAAATTGTTAGATACAATTAATGAGGATATTATTAATAAGCATAAGGAAAAGATAAAGACAGCTTTAAGCCAAATTAAAGATGATTCTATACCATTTAAAATGGCCAATGCTGAATTTGAAAAAGCTAAGAAAGAAATTGATAGTATCTATAAATCAAAATTGAGTGATACTGATTTTGTAGTAGAAAGATGTCGCAGGCATTATTTTAATGATCGTTGTGATTTAAAAGAAGATTGCCCGTTTAAACAATATAGAACTTCAAAATTCAAAAATCTAAATAAAAATAAAAAAAAGTACTTTATACCAGATGATAGTTTATTTGATAAGAATAAAATACTCAATGCTGATTTTAGAAAAAAAGAATTAAGAGATTTTGAGGTGGCAAAAAAGCATAAAGACGATTCTGTAAGAGCAGCTTTATTAAAATATAAGACAGATGCAAAATCTCTTGAGACTAAATTTAAAGATAGTAAGGACAAACTGAATACACTAATAAAAGATTCCTCAATAATTAAAAGCATAGATAAGTTATTGGTTCTTACAAATGGTTTAAGTGAAGGAAATAAAAAAGAAGTAAAAGCATTTAATGATAGTGCCAAACAACTTAGCGATAATGTGTCTACGGTAAGCAAATTAATAGATACTGAAATAGGAAATTTGAAAAAATCTGTAGATACATCAATTTACAATAATTTATACTCCAGGATAGATACAGGATACAAACAATTTACAATGGATTTAAAATTGAATAAGAATATAGATTCAATAATTGTAATTAATAGTAGCCTAAAGACAATATCAGAATTAGCAGAAGAAATAAAATCTACTCAAACATTAGAAGGTATAAAAATGTTAAAAGATTCTTTAACTGATCTAAAAGCAAAAATTATAAAGAATAATGAATCATTAAGTGCTATTGTTAACATAATGGATTTAAGTGAAGTATTCAATAAAATAGATTCAACAATTCTTAAGTTAGATTCCATAGATAAAAAACTAAGTAAAAATGCGGAATTCAGGATCAGCACCAAATCAAGAAAAAATAATAATTTACTATACTATCGTGGAGTCATCGACAAAATTGAATACCAGTTCCAGGAAGGGCAACTCGAAAATATAAAAGCGTATGTTATCATTCCTGCACTGAATGATGAACAGTTTATTTTTGAAAACAGCTTTGCCATGCCATTCACCACCAAAGGTAATTTTGCAAATCTTACCAATTATAAATTGTACGATAAATCTCATTCGTACACCATCTTTAAAAGGGTTTTGCAATCACCTAAGCAACAGGCTAAAAAGAGATACTATTCTATATTTACAGGCGATCTCTTTACTTATGATTATGCTATAGAAAACTACACACGTGATTACAGTCCTAAAGACCAGGTTATAACAACAATAGGTAATAGTCCAAAAGAAGTAAAAAAGGATAACAGCAAAGAACTGTTTGAAATGAAATTATATACAGACTTATTCGGCATCGTAAAAGATAAACCGAATGGTTTGATACAAATGGAAGTAGATAAACGCATCGCATTTGTTACCAAAAGATTCCAGAAAAACTATACCATAAACCAACAGTATAATTCATTCAACTGGTCATACTTTTCTTATGTAAAACCCGGATTGACCATTTCAAAAATTGAAAACAAGCAAAGACGATTGCCAATCAACAGCTCAAAGCAAATTATAAACAACCAGCTATATAAGGAGCTATACGCTACATCTATTGATATTATGAATTATGAAAGCTTTAGCATACACACTGATTTAAACCTATTCCTGTTGGATTTTCCGGAAGGGCAGATGACCATATATATAAATGCAGGCTTTAAGTATGGATTAACCTTGGTAACAGATTCATCACATACATACAATGGAACAAGCATTGTTTATAACGACGAAGCAAAAACCAATGATTTTATTATAAATGCATTCCAGGTATATCCAAAACTTGTTTTCCGCTTTTTCCCTGAAAAAAGATATGGATTCAGCATAAGCTATCAGCCATCTTATTACAAGGCAAAATCAAACCAGGTGGCACAAGTATACAGCTATTCTCCAAATAAGCTCGATCTGAATAAGTTGGATACAAAATATGCAACAGGCATTCAAACGCTGGAACTGAATGCTTATTTTCAGCCTTCATCCAAAGACCCGAATGGCAAAATATTTTTCAGATACCGCTTTCACTCACAATTCAAAGATATAAACACAAACTTCAGCCAGATACAGCTTGGCTACTCTTATTATTTTACTAAAAGATAATTTTTTTTCATACTGAGTTATTACTATAATTTCAATAAAGGAAGGCTTGCTATGCGAGCCTTCCTTTATTTTTACACATATTCTTAGACCAATAAAAAAAACACAACAGGTTTAAGATCAAGCTTTATTTTTTGCTAAATGTCTGAAAATTATATCCGTAAGAAGCCTTTCTGCAGGTGTTCCAACGCCAGCCACAGGAGCGCTAACGCTATTCGCAGGAGCGCTAACGCCAGCCGCATGGCTGACAACGCTTACTGCAGCTTCTGCAACGCTGCCTGCGGATGACATAACGTAAGTCGCAGGTCGGGCAACGCTGACCATAGCTGCCACAACGCTACATGCAGGAAAAATAACGCTGCTTGCAGAATCGATAATGCTATATGAAGGTCGTACAACGCCAAGCCACCGAGCATCAACGCTATCGGCAGCAATGTTAGCATTCATTAAAAACAGCGTTAACTTATCTGCAAAAGTAATAACGCCAATCTATAAAACACCGTCGCCGGTATATTCATGTATTATTTTACTTTCCGAAACTCTAATCCTTTGATTCGTGCATATTCCGCGCTATCAACCTTGAAAGCCAATTTTACATATAGTTTTACCAGCTTCGCAATATTCACTAAGCCTGTAGCAGGCGCGTACAATATCTTATTTCTTTCGTCGCGTGCTTTAGAAACCACAGCATGTGCATTAGAAACATTCGTATTACATTTTTTAAGTTCGAGCACTTTGGCATCAAGTGCGGCAATCTTTAGTTCGGATTCATTCACAAGGTAAGTAGGCTCTGACTTAGCAATGTCTACCAGTGCTGCAAAATGCTGTACCTGCTGATCGTACGATTGCTGGCTCGAACTGATGGATACCGGTGCAGGTGCTTCCGGACTAACCGGCAGTACTTTTGATGAACCTGCTTTCTTTCCATGTATCTTGCGCAGGTAGCCTTTGGCATCTTTGATCTTTTCTGCCGAAGCATCCGAAAGTATAATGGCGTTTACAACGCGCACCGCCAGCGGTTCCATTGCATGAAACACATCTGCACGGTCGTTGGTAAAATTGTTGAAGACGGTGTTCTTTCGCATAACGTCGATGAGCGCATCGTTTGCTTTGGTGAAGAGGGTTTCGAGCTGAGCGATTTTAAGTGCCGGTCTTGCAGGATTGTAAGCAGCACCGAAAGTGATAACACTTGCTTTGAGTTGTTCGAAATGACCGACATTCTTTGCATGACCGGTTTCATTGTAAGGAGGCATGATCGTTATTTTTTAAATTAGTAAAATTTTTTACTAAAGTATTTTAATATTTAAATGCAATCCTGATTATTTAGAATTCGTTGCAATTATTTAGAATTCGTATGGTTTTCTTGAGTATAAGGTTTTTCAGGTTGGAAAAAAATGATGGAAAATGGTGGTTTTGTTAGTTTGATAAAAACAATTTATCAAATAGTTCAGAAAAAGATCAGAATGCCGACCAGATCAGGTACTACCACACCGAATACCGAAATGATGATACGATGCGATTATTTTCAAAAAACGATAACTATACTTCTTTCTTCTGAGAAATAGCGTAAGAAGCAATGCTTTTAATAACATTACTTTCAAAGTGATATACATCGCAGTAGTAAACGGTAGCAGGTCTGCTTTCGGAGTCCAGGAATTCGCAGTAACCTTCTATTGCAATTCGGTTGGTGTCGCAGGTTACGCTGGTGTTTATTAAAGTATCTACTGTAATTTCCTGCAGCATCTTTTCGCAGCCTTCTATTACTTCTTCTTTGCCTTTCATTACTTGGTCGCCTACCATGATCCATTGCACGTCATCGGCAAAGTATGTATAAACAGCCTGAAAATTTCCTTTAGAAAATTCTTCGCAGATAGGTTTCATATCGTGTTGCATAGTTGTGTTTATAACATTAACTATACAGTAAATAAAATGTTCAGCTTTTTAGGTTAAACTTTTACCTGTTCATTATTGGTCTGTTCCGAAATTTTTGGGATCATGGAGGATTTTGTAGTACAAATTACTACAAAACTTTCACAGATCATACTATAAGATAAGGACAATTGAGGTGCTATCTTTACATCAGAAACATAAAAACGCAATAACTTACAGCCCTGTAACGAATTGCAGCCAACATGAAGACCCTTTATGTAAGGCATCCCAAAACAATTGAGCCGGCCTTACAAAAATGACCGGTTTTTTTTATGTCCAAAAATGATGCTTTTTACTACTTAAACATGATATAGATGCTTCGTATCTCAGCATGACAAGAGATGCTTCGTGCCTCAGCATGACATGGATTGCCTTTTTTCATTTTGATGAAAGAAGATTTCTTGAATCAAACAAAAGTCTTTTTTGTATACTTAATAGAAAAAATCACGATCAGTATATTGAGAAGCAGTGAAACGCTATTAGATATGACAATGATCCAGTCTTCCTTCATTACACCGTATGTTATCCATAGTATAAGACCAACAAACAAAATGCTGATCATACCATAAGAGATATTATCCGATTTCTTTTCCTTTAGCAGCTTTATCAGCTGAGGCAACAAAGATACTGCTGTTGCTACGCTGGCTATAATGCCTATTATCTTATCAGTTTCCATGGTGGTGCTTTGAAGCTGATTGTGGTTATGGTTTTAAAACAACCTTTACGCAGTTATCTTCTTTCTTATTAAAAATGTCATAAGCATGTGCCGCTTCCGACAGAGGCAGCCTGTGCGTAATGATATCGTCCAATACTATCTTATTATCTTTTACCAATTGCAATAAATGGTCGATGTGCTTATGCACCGGAGCCTGTCCGCATTTGATGGTGATGCCTTTATCAAATATCTGCCCGATCGGGAAATTGTCATAAGGCATGCCATATACACCTACAATAGAAACAGTACCGCCACGGCGCACGGCGCTAAAGCACATTTTAAGCGCATTAATAGTTCCTTTTTCTAAATGGATAACGCTCATAGCCTTGTCTAAGATAGAACGATCTGCTTCCATGCCTACAGCATCTACACAAACGTCAGCACCACGTCCGTTGGTAAGCGCACGTATCTGCTCAATAGCCATCTTGGCGTCTTTCGCATTGATGGTTTCGGTTTTATTCAACAGCCTTGACTTCTCTAAACGATAGTCTTCTACATCCAGTGCAATTACACGACCGGCACCATTTAACCACGCAGATTTTTGAGCCATCAGTCCAACAGGACCGCAACCAAATACCGCAACCGTTTCACCGCCTTTTAATTGTGCCCAATCTATAGCGCTGTAACCTGTCGGGAAAATATCCGTTAAGAACAGCACCTGTTCGTCAGACATACCTTCAGGAACAATGCGTGCGCCGAAATCGGCATAGGGAACACGTACTAATTCTGCCTGTCCGCCATCGTAGCTTCCGTACAAGTCGGTGTAGCCGAACATGCCACCGCCTTTTTCTGTTAACACGCCGCCTTCGGGACCATAATGTTCAGGGTTAGAGCTTTCGCATGCGCCTGGCAATTCATGATTACAGAAAAAGCAATGTCCGCAGGCAATAGGAAAGGGAACAACCACGCGGTCGCCTTTCTTTAGTTTGGTAATACTTTTACCGGTGTCGACCACTTCACCCATAAATTCATGACCAAGCACCATAGAGCCTGATGGAAACATTCCATTATATATATGCAGGTCTGAGCCGCAGATGGCGGTAGACGTAACTTTAAGGATAATATCTGTAGGTTCTTTGATCTCAGGATCTTTTACTGTTTCTACTCTTACATCTTTTGGTTTGTGAAATACAAGTGCTTTCATAGTGTGTTGTTTAATAAATTATGTGTCAATATTGATTTAGCTTGTTGGATAATAATTCATCAAAAATGCAAGATTTACCATTAATGGTTGTTGTACCATTGCTATGAAACATTATAGGATTCTTATACCAAGAGTAGAAAGATGCTTCAATAAATTCAGCATGACAAACTTTCCTTTACCAATTTTATCAGCAGTGGCGAACTTTGGTCTTGTAATACAAACCACTACAAAGCTTTCACAGGTCACCCTATATAATAAGGACAATTGAGGTGCTATCTTTACATCAGAAACATAAAAACGCAATGACTTACAACCCTGTAATAATTTGCAGCCAAACATGAAGACCCTTTATGTAAGGCATCCT
>Ga0247804_10000479_pt1 | contig 18410 bp, 12 predicted proteins | sample UWRJL029104C1_FD_181142 | JGI IMG/M metagenome (GOLD analysis project Ga0247804, IMG submission 181142) | Plant litter microbial communities from Arlington Agricultural Research Station in Wisconsin, United States - UWRJ-L029-104C-1 | ecosystem: Environmental > Terrestrial > Plant litter >...
GCGCAGTTCCAGAACCTGATGGCGCTGCTCACCACCCTGCCCAACGACGGCACGCACGTGGGCCTGGTGAAATACCTGGCGCCGCTGCGGCCCGGCAGCCCGCGCTACCGGCTGTGGCTGGGCGCGGCGCTGGCCCTCAATGTGGCCGCGCTGCTGCTGGGAATGAGCTGGCTGGCTGTTTCCGGGGCCTTGAGTTGGGGCCACACGCTGCTGTTCGGGCTGGGCATTGGGCTGGTGACGGGGCAGGCCCTGCTGGGCGCCACCTTGCTGGCGGCCGGGCGGCTGCGGGCCTACGTGAGCTTGTCGGTGGCGCTGGCGGGGCTGGGGCCGGGCGCGGCGGCCGCCGCGCTGGCCCAGGGCTGGCCGCTCGATGAGGTGCTGCTGGCCTACCTGCTGGCGCAGGGCGCCACGCTGCTGCCGGCGCTGGGGCTGGCGGCCCGGGCAGGAATGCTGCGGCACCTGCGGCCGTTGGGGCGGGTGAGCCCGGTAGCGATGCGGGCGCTGGGTGGTTTTTTGCTGATGGCGGTGAGTACGCTGCTCTTTGGCAAAGCGGTGGATTATGCTTTGCGGGCGCATCTGCTAAACACTTACGGCCCGGCCCCGACGGACCTGTGGCAGACCGTGGCCAAGCTGTCGGATAATTACACCATGGTATTCGGGGCGGTGATGAGCAGCGTGTTCTATCCCCGGCTGGCGGCCCTGATGGGACCGGACGACGCGGCGCGGCGCTACGTGCGCAGCATCGTGGGGCTGCTGGCGGTGGTACTGGCGGTGGGGCTGGGGCTGATTTTCCTATGCCGCGACTGGCTGCTGCCGCTGCTGTTTGCCCCGCGCCTGCTGGCCGCCCGCGAGCTGCTGGCCCCGCAGCTGCTCGGCGATTGGGCCAAGTTCCTGAGCTGGATTTTCCTCTACCAGCTCATGGCGCAGGCGCGCACCGGGCGCTACGTGGCGGTGCAGGCGGCCTCGGCGGTGGTATTCGGGGCGCTGCTGGTAATGCTGCTACCGGCGTATGGGCTGGCCGGGGCGCTGTGGGCCAATGCGGCGCGCTATGGCTTCTTGCTGTTGGGCTGTGGTATCTATTTTTGGCAACAACGACGCTAGATGCAAACCAGACCACTCATCCACGCCGTCACGCATCCACCATTGGTAACGGTGGTGGCGCTGTGCCACAACCACGCGCCCTTTCTGCGCCAGGCGCTGGATTCCATTTTGGCCCAAACCTATACCAGCATGGAAGTGTGGCTGGTGGACGACGCCAGCACCGACGGCAGCCGCGACGTGCTGCGCGAATACGCGGCCGCCCAGCCCCACTGGCAGATGCTTTTGCTAACCGAAAACGTGGGCAACTGCCGCGCTTTCAACGCCGCTTTCCGCCAAAGTCGGGGCGAGTTTGTCATCGATTTTGCTACCGACGACGTGCTGCTGCCCCAGCGCATTGCGCAGCAGGTGGCGGCCTTTCAGCGGGCCGAGGGCACGGTGGGCATGGTGTATTCGAACTGCGAATTGATTGACGAAGCCGGCCGCTCGCTGGGCTTGCACCACCGGCCCGATGCCGCAGGCCAGCCCGTGCCCCGGCCCGCCAGCGGCTGGGTATTCGAGCAGGTGCTGCGGCGCTACTTCATCAGCACGCCCACCATGCTCATGCGCCGCGCCTGCCTCGAAAGCCTGGGCGGCTACGACGAAACGCTGGCTTACGAGGACTTTGACTTCTGGGTGCGGGCCAGCCGCGACTGGCAGTTTCTGTACTTCAACGAAGTGACAACCCGGAAGCGCAAGCACCCGCGCCAGATGTCGGCCCGCGCCTACCGCCGACTCGACCCGTTTCTGGCCTCCACCATCCGGGTGTGCGATAAGGCGCTGGACCTTTGCCGTACCAGCACCGAGCGTGAGGCTCTGGCCACCCGCCTGCGCTGGGAGCTGAAAAAAGCCCTGCAACACCGCCACATGGCCCAGGCCCGCCAGCTCGATGCGCTGCTACAGCTCACGGGCCACCAGCGGCTGGCGGATAAGGTGCTGGGCTGGGTGGCCCGGCTGCCGCTGGGCTGAAACTGCCCGAACAGCAAACGGCCCTCCGACCGCAAAGGCCGGAGGGCCGGTGGAGGTGTGCCGATAGCGGACTTATTCAACTACCAGCCGGGCGGTGGCCGTGCCCCGGCCCGCGCGGTCGGCTTGCAGCAGGTACAGCCCCGGCGCCAGCCCCTGCACCGACAGCGTTGGGCCGCGCCCGGTGCGCACGCAGCGGCCCAGCGCATCCAGCAGCCGCACCGGCGTATCGGCCCCCAGGCCCGGGAGCTGCACCAGCTCGTGCGCCGGATTGGGGAAGGGCACCAGCGCTACGGGCAGTTGCGCGGCCCTGGCTGGCAGCATGCTGGCAGCCGTGAAGATGAGCAGGGGAGTGGTGCTAAACCTGGCCCGCGCCAGCTGGCCGTAGGTATTGTCGCCCCAGGCCCAGAGTGTGCCGTCGGTGCGGGTGGCCAGGCTGTGGGAGTGGCCGGCGCTGGCCCATTGCCAGGTGGTGGCCACTCCCGCCTGCACCGGGACGCGACTGGAAGAAGAGGTGCCGTTGCCGAGCTGGTTGCCCCCATTGTCGCCCCAGGCCCAGAGCGTGCCGTCGGTGCGGGTGGCCAGCGAAAAACGGAAGCCGGCGGACACGTTCCGCCAGGTAGTTAAGGCATCGATACGGGTGGGGCGCGTCGTGCTGATAGTTGCCCCGCTGCCTAGCTGTCCCATCGTATTTTCGCCCCAGCTCCAGAGGCTGCCGTCGGTGCGGGTGGCCAGGGTGTGAGCCAGGCCGGCCGCAATGCTTTGCCAAGTGGTGCTGGTGCTGATGAGAGTCGGGGTGGCGCGCTGGGTCCAGGTGCCGTCGCCGAGCTGGCCGCTCCCGTTGTCGCCCCAGGTCCAGATGGTGCCATCCGTGCGCAGCGCTACCGTATGGTTGTAGCCGGTAGCGACACTGCGCCAGGTGGCAATAGTACCAACTCGGACGGGGCTGGTGCGGTCCGTCGTGGTGCCGTGGCCGAGCTGGCCATATTGGTTGCGGCCCCAGGCCCAGAGGGTGCCATCGGCCCGGATGGCCACGGTATGCTCCGAGCCCGCCGCCACGCTGCGCCAGGTGGTGTCGGTGCCCACTTGCGTGGGAGGGGTGGGCGAAGAAGAGACGGTGCCATTGCCGAGCTGACCGTATCGGTTGCCGCCCCAGGTCCAGAGAGTGCCATCGGCCCGGATGGCGGCTACGTGCGATGCTCCGGCCGACAGGACGCGCCAGGTGGCGCTGCCCAAGTGCTGAGGCGTGAGCTGAAACGTATTGGTGCTGCCCATGCCGAGCTGGCCGCTCCCATTGTCGCCCCAGGTCCAGAGGCTGCCATCGGTGCGCGTAGCCAGGCAAAAGCCTTGGGAGGCCACGGGCTTCTGCCAGGTAGTGGCAGTGCCTATTTGCTGGGGCGCGGCCACTATTCTGGGCAACAAGGAGCGGCTCCCCACCTGGCCATCCGAATTGGAGCCCCAGGCCCAGAGGGTGCCATCGAGCCGCAGGCCCAGGCTGTGGGAGCCTCCCGCGCTGACTTCGGCCCACTGCATGGTGCCTGTCGGCACCGGGGTCACGGAGTAATTTTGATTGCCCGTGCCTAGCTGGCCTTCCGAATTAGTGCCCCAGCCCCAGAGGGTGCCGTCGGTGCGCACGGCCAGGGTGTGGTTCGGGCTGGCGTGCACGCTTTGCCAGGTGGTGGCCGTGCCCACGCGCTGCGGGGTGAGGGAGTAGCTGATAGTGGGGTCGCCTAAGGGCGTGGCCGATGCATCGCCCCAGGCCCAGAGGGTGCCGTTGGCGCGCACAGCCATGGAGCGCCCCTGCCCATTGTAGCCCTGGCTTACCGCGATGCTCTGCCAGTTGGTGGCCGTGCCTACCTGGCTTGGCACCAGCTGGCCGGTGGTGGTGCCGTCGCCGAGCTGGCCGTGGCGGTTGCTGCCCCAGGCCCAGAGCGTGCCATCGGTGCGCAGGGCCAGCGTATGCGCAGCGCTGGCGCTGATAGTTTGCCAGTTGCGGGCCGTGCCAATTTGAACAGGAGCCAGCCGGCCGGTGGTGGTGCCGTCGCCGAGCTGGCCGACGTCGTTGCGGCCCCAGCCCCAGAGGCTGCCGTCGGCTTGCACCGCCAGGGTGTACTCCTGGCCGGCCGTCACTTTTTGCCACGTGGTGGCCGTGCCAATCTGCACGGGCGTTTGCCGGTTGGCGGTCGAGCCGTCGCCGAGCTGCCCGTCGCTGTTATAGCCCCAGGCCCAGAGGGTGCCATCGCTACGAATGCCGACGGAATGAAGCGCGCCTGTCGCCACGGCGCGCCAGGTCTGGCCCGAGCCAATGCGTACCGGAATAGCTCGGTTTGCAACCGTACCATCGCCGAGGGCGCCGTATTGGTTATTTCCCCAGGCCCATAAGCTGCCATCAGCCACAATGGCCAGACTGCGGTTGGCGGCCGCGGCCAGGCGCTGAGCCCGCGCGGGTAGCTGGGCTCCCAAAAACAACCACGCCAGGCATACCAGCGCCGGCCTGCTGCTACCAATTGCCAGGGCAAATCGGTAAAGCTGATGGGTGAAAATGTAAAATTGAGCCATTTTTAAAAGAGTGAAGTGGTAAAAAAGATGCCTCAAATGTACACATCAATGCAAAATGTGCAACGGCTGTCGGGGCAAAAGAAGCAGTTGACCCTGAACACCGGAAAAAATTGTTTCGAAAGAGCTAAAAAAGCTTGATTTATAGCTAGGACGATGCGCGGGCGCGGTCTGGCTTGGGTGCTGTTCAACACAATGGGATACTGGCTGCCAAACCCGGCCCGCGCCCGCGCACCTTTCATTCGGCCTTACTTTGCAGCCGTGACCCGCCGCCCCGCCGTCCTGCTCCGCACCCTGCTGCCGCTGCTGCTGACTGCTGCCGTGGTGCTGGGCCTGGGCAGCTACTTCGAAACCAGCGACGACGCGCATTTTGCCCTGCTATTTAGCGGGGCCACGGCAGCCGCGCCGCAGCCCGTGCTGGCCCAGTACTTCCACGGCCTGGGCCACGGCCTGGCGGCCGCCTACACCATTGCCCCGCTGGTGCCGTGGTACGGCCTGCTGACCGGCCTGCTGCTGCTGGGCGCTACGCTGCTGAGCTTCCGGGTGCTGCACCAGCTGCTGCGGCCGCACCTGCCGCCGAAGTGGCTGCTGGGGGCGCTGACGCTGTTCTTCCTGCTGGGCTGGCTGGAGCACTGGCAGTGGTTCAGCCACGTGCGGGTGGCGGCTTTGCTGAGTTTGAGCGGACTGCTGGTGCTGGCCGCCCCGGGCGGGCGCGGGCGCTGGCTGCCGGGGCTGGCAGCCGTGCTGCTGGGCTGCCTCATCCGGCCCAGCGCGGCGGGGCTGGGGCTGCTGGCCGCGCTGCCCGCCGCCGCCTGGCTGGCCTGGCGCACTGCGGCGGGCTGGCGCGCCGCCCGGCCCATTGGGGCGGCGCTGGGGGGGTGGCTACTGGTGCAGAGTGCTCTCAGCCTCACCGCCTCGCCCGAAGCTGCCGGGTTCCGGGCGCTGGATGCGCGGCTGGCGCTGGTGCTCGACTACCAGCTCACCCGCCCGCAGCCCCGCACCGCCGCCGACTCGCTGACCGTGGCCGCCGTGGACGACTGGCTGTTCGGCGCCGATTCGCTGGTGAACCCCGCCGCCCTCGACCGGCTCTACCGCTTCGACGCTCCCTATTTCCTCCGCTACACCCTGCCCGCCAAGCTCCAGCTGCGGCTGGTGCTGCTGGCCCGCGACTACTTCCCGCTGCTGCTGGCGCTGGCCGGGGCGGCCGTTTTTTCTTGTCGCTTGCCGCCCTCCAAACGCCGCTGGTACTGGCTCACGCAGCTGTATTTCGGCGCGGCGCTGCTGCTGCTGGCTGGGGTGCTCAAGCTGCCGCCCCGCCTGGCCCTGCCGCTGCTCGATGGCTGGCTGCTGGCCTCGCTGGCGGCGCTGCTGAGTGGGGCGCTGCCAGCGAAGCCACCCCACGCCCGGCACCGTATACTGCGCCTCGGCCTGAGCGGGATAGGGCTGCTGGTGGTAGGGCTGTACGCGGCCAAAACCTGGCACCGCACCGAAGTGCTGCGGGCCGAGCGAAAACGCCATGCCAACAGGCTGGAGGCGGTGCGGTATCACCGCTGGTACGATGCCAGCTTTACCGTCAAATACTTCAGCCACCCGCTGCCCCTGCCGCCGCTGGTGCTGGCCGGCACCGACGACTTATTCAAAAGCCTCTCGCCCTTCCGGCGCTATAGCCTGGGGCCGCGCCCGGTGCTGCTGCTCACGGGCTGGCCGGCGCACGAGGCCGGGCCGCGCCAACTGCTGCGGCAGCTGAGCGGACAGCCTGCGCAGCTGCCAGGCCTGCGCCGGCTGGCGCAGCGGCCCTTTGGCACCACGCCGCTCTGGCTGCTCTCGGATGAGGTGGCGCCGGTGCTGGCCCGGCAGCTGGGCGGGGCACCGGCCTTCCGGCCCTGGCAGGTGGTACCCGACATGGGACGCTCCCTCAATGCCGGCCCGGCCTGGTGGTATAGCGTGAACCCGCAGCCGGAGCATTGAGGGGCAAGCGGCCGGGCGAAACGAAGTTCGGCGGAGCCAATTCCGCGCAGCGGTTCGCCCGGCCACTTATGCCCTAATCTTGTACCACGCCGCTGCCCTTTTCGGCGGACCTTTGCGGCCGGCGCGCCTATATCCACCCCTTGCAGCGCGCTGCCCCCCGCTTATGCTACCCACCTCCACCATGACCTCGCGCAGCGAAGTGCTGCAGCACCTCGAAGGCTACCTCAAAGCCAATATGGGCACCTTCCTCAAAAGCGTGGAAGACTCCTGGCAGCCGGCCGACTACCTGCCCGACTCGCGCCTTGATACCTTCTTCGACGAAGTGAAGCTGCTCCGCGAAAAAGCCCAGAACCTGAGCTACGACCTCGTGGCCGTGCTCATCGGCGACACCATCACCGAAGAGGCCCTGCCCAACTACGAGGCCTGGTTTCACCAGCTCGACGACCTGAACCGCGACCCCAACAACGGCTGGGCCCAGTGGATTCGGGGCTGGACGGCCGAGGAAAACCGCCACGGCGACCTGCTCAACCGCTACCTCTACCTCTCGGGCCGCGTCAACATGCGCGAGTTCGAGGTGAGCACGCAGTACCTCATCAACGACGGCTTCGACCTGGGCACGGCCCACGACCCGTACCGCGCCTTCGTGTACACGAGCTACCAGGAAACGGCCACCAACATCTCGCACCGCCGCGTGGGCCAGCTGGCCCGCACGGCCGGCGACGACCAGCTGTCCAAAATCTGCGGCATGATTGCCGGCGACGAGAACCGCCACGCCCGCGTGTACAAGGGCTTCGTGGAGAAAATCTTTGAAGTCGATGCCTCGGAAATGATGCTGGCCTTCGAGGACATGATGCGCAAGAAAATCGTGATGCCGGCCCACTACATGCGCGAGCTGGGCATCGAGATGGGCAAAACCTTCGGCCACTTCACCGACGCCGCCCAGCGCCTGGGCGTGTACACCAGCTCCGACTACACCGACATCCTCGACACGCTCATCCACGACTGGAAAATCGAGCACATCACCGGCCTCACGGGGCCGGCCGAGAAGGCCCGCGAGTACATCATGGCCCTGCCCAACCGCCTGCGCCGCGTGGCCGACCGCATGCCCGTGCCCAAGCTCGAATACAAGTTCAAGTGGATTTCGTAGCACGGGTGACGCGAAGCGCCCGCTGCGGCCGTGGTTAAAAGACTGGTCCGAAAGTCGCGTTTGGACCGTTGCTTATCTTTGGGGGCCGCGCCGGCTGCCGTTGTCGCATTTTCATGCGACAACGGCAGCCGGCGCGGCTTCCGACCTTTGCTGAACTGAACTGCTTGCGGCTTGGTTAGCCCGCTCATCTCCCTTTCTCTATGCCAGACTTAGACCGTCACCTTCTTGCCCCGCTGGCCGCCTTACTGCTGCTCGCCACCACCCCTCACCTCGCCCAGGCCCAGACCGGGGGCGTAGGCATCGGCACGACGACGCCCGCTGCCTCGGCGGCGCTGGAAGTGCGCAGCACCAGCAAGGGGCTGCTGCTCCCGCGCCTGAGTACCGCCCAGCGCGACGCCCTCACGGCCAGCACCACCGCCCCGCCCGTGCCGGGCCTGCTCATCTACCTCACCGACGGCACGCCCGGCCTGTATGCCTACGACGGCGCCGCCTGGGTGCGCCTGGGGGCCGACAACCTGGGCAACCACATCGCCACCCAAACCCTCGACCTGAACGCGCAGCGCCTGCTGGGCACCGTGGGCAACGCCCTGGGCGACTCCACCGCCCAGGTCGAGCTGAACTCCAGCGTGGGCACGCAGAGCACCGCGCTCATCACCCGCAGCAACTTTGGGGCGAAGTACACGCGCACCATGCTCTCGGGCTACGGCAAGCTGCCCGACGGCACCACCACGGCCAACGACTACGGCATCTGGGCCACGGCCTACCGCGGCGGTGCGTGGGCGGGCTTTTTCTCGGCCGGCAACACCACCACGCCCCTGCGCTGGGTGGGCATCTGCCAGCACCCGGGCTACAACAACACCGGCTCGGCCATCCGCATCGTCGATGGCACCCAGGGGGCGGGCAAGGTGCTGACGTCGGACGCCATCGGCTACGGCACCTGGCGGACGGTGCCCGCGCCCACGGCGGCCGGGGGCAACTTCAACCTGGGCCCTTACTACCTGGTGGGCAACGGCGGCAGCACGGGCATTGCCATCACCAGCACGGGCCGGGTGGGCATCAACACCACCACGCCCTATTCGCAGCTGGCCAACACGGCCACCAACATCCTCGGCAGCGATGGCGTGGGCGGCAACCCCGGCTCGCTGGCCTGGGCCGCCGACCAGTCCGGCTACGCGGGCATGTTTTACAACGCCAATACTGCGGCCAACGCCACCGGCCTGGCCGTCAAGATAGCCGCCACCGGCACCGCCGCCGCCCTCGACGTGAGCCAGGGAACCACCCAGGACGTGGCGGGCACCACGCTGCTGCGCGTGCTGGGCAACGGCAACGTGGGCATCGGCACCCCCAGCCCGGCCGCCCGCCTCACCGTGCAGCCCGACGCCGATGCCGAGGTGGGCCTGCGCGTGACCAATGGCGTGGCCGACGGCACGGCCACCAGCGGCAACATCGTGCTGCAAACCCTGACCGGCGGCAACAGCGGCTACTCCTTCCTGGGCTTCAATGGCTATAATGCCCCGGCCGAAACCCGCTACAACACCGGCAAAAACCGCTGGCGCCTCGGCACCGACCAGCGCAGCAACACCGACGCCTTCTTCCTCGACACCTGGAACGGCACCACCGGCACCAGCGTGCTGACCGCCACTACCGCCGGCAACGTGGGCATCGGCATGGTCCCCAACGCCGCCTATAAGCTGGACGTGGCCGGCACCCTCCGCGTGAACGGCACGGTGTACACCTCCGACCAGCGCTTCAAAACCAACATCCGGCCGCTGACCAGCGCCCTCTCGTCGGTGCTGGCCCTGCGCGGAGTGCGCTACGAGTGGAACGCGCTGGGCGTGCGCCACGGCGGCACGGCCGGCGCCGGGCAGGTGGGCCTGCTGGCCCAGGAGGTGGAGAAAATCTACCCCGAGCTGGTGAGCACCGATGCCGAGGGCTACAAAGCCGTGAACTACGCCCAGCTCACCCCCGTCCTCATCGAGGCCCTCAAGGAGCAGCAGCAGCAGATTGAAGCGCTCAAAGCCCGCGCCGCTACGGCCGAAGCCCGCGCCACGGCCACCACCGAAGCCTTCGAGGCCCGGCTGCGGCAGCTGGAGGCGGCCGGCAGCGGGCAGGCCCGGAAGTAACGGTGCCACTTTCGGCGGGCCGCTCCGCAAGCGCGGCGGGCCGCCTGGCCCTGTCTTTCATCACCCCTACTGCTCCCCGCATGCCCTCCGACCACCCCTTCGTCGATTTCATCCTCGACCAGCTGACCCCCGCCGGGCCGGTGAGCGCCAAAAAGATGTTTGGCGAATACGGCCTGTACTGGGACGACAAGATTTTTGCCCTCGTCTGCGACAACCGGCTGTACGTGAAACCCACGGCCGCCGGCCGCGCCTACCTGCAAGCCGCCCTCACGGAAGGGCCGCCCTTCCCGGGCGCCAAGCCCTATTTCCTCATCGAAGAAGGGCTCGACGACCGCGCCTGGCTCCAGCAGCTGGTGCGCCTGAGCGTGGCCGAGCTGCCCGCGCCCAAGCCCAAGAAGCCGAAGGGGAAGTAAACCCGGGCGCGGCCGGGAGGGCAAAAGGAGCTCTCGAAAGCCCCCCGGCCGCGACCGGACCACTAAAAGGAGCTCCCGGAAGCGCCCCGGTCGCGGCCGGGATGCTAAAAGGAGCTCCCGGAGGCACTCCGGCCTGGCCCGGGATGCTAAAAGGAGCTCCCGGAAGCACTCCGGCCTAGCCCGGAGTGCCTCCGGGAGCTCCCGAAAGCGGTCCGGCCCAGACCGGACCGGAAAAAGGAATATTTCTACCTGCTACTGTCCAACTTCGTCGGCTGGGTGGCCTTTGGGCAAGCTGGCGAGGTTGCCATCGGCGGGGGTGCCGGTGCTGTTAGGGAAGGGGAAGTAAACATAGGCCTGCTCGGGGTGTTCATAATGGCGGTGCAGCAGGCCAGCGTAGGCGCGGTACAGCGCCTCGCACACCACTTCCTCCTCGGCATCGACGGCGGCCGAGCCGCTGCGCACCTCCGACGAGTGCGTGGTGCGGCCGGTGAGGGCATCCTCCAGCGTTTTGTATTGGGCGGCGGCCACCGCGGGTGTGATGCCGGTTTTGGCCCCGTACGTGGTGCTGATTTTATCGAGGTAATACTTGGCCCGGCTCAGGATATTGGTTTGGGTGGCGCGGTAGAGGGCATCCATGCCGCCGGGGAAGATGTCGATGCGCTCGGCCTGCTTGCGGTCGGGGAAGGCCGGGAATACCTTCTGCACATTCGTCAGCTGCGCCCATTGCAGGAAAGTGCGTACGGCCCGCTGCAGCGTGGCGGCGGTGGCCACTTTGCCGCCCTGGCCGCGCTTGTCGTGGGCGGCCCGCAGTTCGCCCACGGTTTCCTCCAGCGCCGCTACATCGGCCGGGTCGGCTTTGGGGTCGTTCTTCAGGTTGGCCAGCACGGCCTCGGCAAAGGCCAGAAAGGCGTCGTCGCTGAGCGACGCGCACAGCGGCACCATGAAATTGGTGAAGTAGGTTTTGTTGGTCATGATGGGGTAGGTGGGAGTTTGGAATGGTGGTAGTTAGGGCGGCAAGTAAAGCATAAAAATAATTATTTGCAAGGGCGGTAGCGCGAACTACAAAGTTTGCGCTACCGCCGCCTCCCACCCCAGCAGGGCCGCCTTGCGCCCGGCGCCCCAGCGGTACTGCCCCAGCTCGCCGCCCTGCCGTATCACGCGGTGGCAGGGGATGAGGTAGCCCACCGGGTTGGCCCCGATGGCCGTGCCCACGGCCCGCCCCGCCGCCGGGTGCCCGGCCGCCGCGGCCAGCTGCCCGTAGCTGCGCCGCTGCCCCTCCGGGATGCGCAGCAGCGACTCCCACACCTTGAGCTGAAACGGCGTGCCGCGCAGGTGCAGGTGCAGCCGCTCGGCGGGGCCGAAGTCGCGGGCGAAGAAGCGGGCCACCTGGGCGTGGTGGGCGTCGGCCTGCGCCGTGAGGGTGGCCTGGGGCCACTCCTGGCGCAGGGCAGCCAGGGCCTGGGCGGGGTCGTCGGCATCGGCAAAGTGCAGGTGGCAGATGCCGGTGGGGGTGGAGGCTACGAGGTAGGGGCCGAAAGGACTGTCGGCAAAGCTGTAGTTGATGGCCAGCGCGGCGCCGCCCTGGCGGTAGTCGCCGGGCGTCATGGCTTCGAGCTGCACGAACAAATCGTGCAGCCGGCCGGGGCCCGAGAGGCCGGTTTCGTGGGTGGCCGCCGCCACCGTGTGGGCCTGGCGCAGCAGCTGCTTGGCGTGGCTCAGGCTGAGGAACTGCAGAAATTTCTTGGGGCTCACGCCGGCCCACTCCTGGAATTTGCGCTGGAAGTGGAAGGGGCTCCAGTGCGCCTGCCGGGCCAGGGTGTCGAGGTCGGGCTGGGTTTGGAAGTGGGCCTGGGCGTAGGCGATGGCGGCGGCGATGCGCTGGTAGTCAGTCATGGCAAGGGAGTGGGAGGGAAGCGGGGCAAAGGTACCGGCCGGGCAGAGCCGCCGCCACCCGAAACTTGCGATAGTAGCGCGGACTTTGTAGTCCGCGAGTGCGAACGTTTGGACTCGCGGACTTATAAAGCTCCGCGCTACTTCTCCCAAAGCCGTCCACCGGCTTTCTTTGCCCCATGAAACCAGGAAAAGCCGCCCGCCTGCTAGGCCTTGCCAGCCTCGTGAGCCTCGCGCAGCTGCCGGCCACCGCCCAATCGGCCCTGCGCGGCCTGCCGCCGCTCGACTCGCTGCAAACCCAGCTCCGCCGCCCCGACCTGCCCGACACCACCCGCGTGATAATGCTGGGGCAGATAGCCTCCATTCACGAGCTCACCGACCCCGCCCGGGCCCTGCGCGAAGGCCAGCAGGGCCTGCAAGTGGCCCGCCGGGCCGGGTTTCGCTTCGGCGAGGTGCAGATGCTGCGCCTGCTGGCCCGCATCTCCATCAACCTGGGCGACACCCCCACCGCCCTGGGCTACGACCGCGAGGTGCTGCGCCGCGCCGGCCACGACCGCCGCTCCGAGCTCATCCGCACCCTGGCCCTGCAGGACCTGGCCGGCATCAGCGCCGACGAAGAAAACTACCCCCTGGCCCTGAACTACTACCGCCAGGTGCTGGCCCGCATGCCCAACACCGCGCAAATCCGCAAGCTGGGCGCCAAAACCATCCTGTACGACTACCTGGCCGAAACCTACCTGGGCTGGCACGAGCAGCAGCCCGCCGACTCGCTGCTGCGCCAGGCCCTGCGCTACGCCCGCCTCGGCCAGCGCGGGTTTCAGGCCATCAACCACGACCAGGGCCTGGCCTACAGCCTGAGCCTCCTCGGCAGCGCCCAGCTGGCGCTGCACCGACCCGATTCGGCCGCCTACTTCCTGCGCCAGGGCCTGCCGCTGGCCCGCACCGCGCAGAGCCCTTCGCTGGTGGCCATCGTGGTGCTGCGCCTGGCCGAGTGCTACACCCAGCCGCCCACCCGCTGGCCCGAGGTGAAAACCCTGGCCACCGAAGGCCTGCGAATAGCCCGTGAGCTGGAGATGCCCGGCGAGCAGGCCAGCGCCCACGAGCTGCTGGCCCAGGCCTATCAGCACGAGGGTCGCTGGCAGCCGGCCGTGGCCGCCCTGCGCGCCCGCGACCTCATCCGCGACACCCTCACCCGGCAGGACCGCCGCCAGACCATCGCCCGCCTCAGCGCCGAGTTCGACGCCGAGCGCAAGGAAAGCCGCATCCAGGAGCTCACCCAAGCCCAGCGCCTGCAGCAGGCCGAAGCCGCCCGCCAGCAAGCCCGCCTCTGGGGCCTGCTGGGCGGGGCCGGCCTGCTGGCCGCCGGCCTGGCCGTCGCCGCCTGGCTGACGGTGCGCCTGCGCCGCTCGCGCACGGCCCTGGCCGCCCGCAACGTGCAGCTGGCCGAAGCCCGCGCCACCCAGGACCGGCTCTACTCCGTCATCGGCCACGACCTGCGCACGCCGCTCACGGCCCTCGAAGGCCTGGCTACGCTCATCGACTACTACTACCAGCCCCAGCACCAGGACGCGGCGGCCATGCGGGAAGTCACGCAGGAAGTGCGCCAGACCACCAGCCAGCTCACCGGCCTGCTGGACAACCTGCTGCACTGGGCCGCCAGCCAGAGCGGCGAGCTGGCCTACCGCCCCGAGGCGCTCGACGCCGCCGCCCTGCTCCAGGAGTCGGCCAACTTATACGCCCCCGCCGCCCGCGCCCGCCAGGTGGCCGTGCAGGTGCAGGTACCCGCCGGCCTGCCCCCGCTGTGGGCCGACCGCAACATGGTGCTCACGCAATTGCGCAACCTGCTGGGCAACGCGCTGAAGGTGGCACCGGTGGGTTCGGCGATTAGGCTGTCGGCGCAGGCTACGGCCGCCGGCATCGAGCTGAGCGTGACCGATGCCGGCCCCGGCCTGAGCGCGGCGCAACTGGCCGCGCTGGAGCAGTCGGCGGGCAATGACAGCCTGGCCACGCGCCTGCCCGGGCAGCGCGGCACGGGGCTGGGTTTGCCGCTGGTGCGGCAGCTGGCGCGGCGGCAGCAGGGCAGCTTTGGGCTCGATAGCGCGCTGGGGCGGGGGACTACGGCGCGGCTGGGGTTGCCGCTGGCGAGCGGGTGAGGTTAAGTAAGCCCGTCAGGCTGCGTTGCGCGCTGCATAGCGGTCTGCGAGGTTCTGGCTGCGTATTTTTGCCTGCCCTTTCACTTATTCTTCTACCACCTGTTACCTGTCTGAACTATCGAGCTTCCCCTTCCTGCTATGGAACCCGTAATGCCCATCCGGCTGCTGATTGTTGAAAACCAACCCCTGGCCGCCCGCCTGCTGACGGTGCTGGTGCGCGGCCTGGGTTACGAGCCCGTGGGCCCCGTGGCCACCGCCGACGAAGCCGCCGACCTCTTCCGCGAAAGCGTGGTGCCCATCGACATCGCCCTGCTCGACATCGGCCTCGACGGCGACCGCGACGGCATCGAGCTGGCCCAGGAGCTGCGCGCCCTCCGGCCGCTGCCCGTCATCTTCCTGACCTCGATGGCCGACGAATCGACCTTCCTGCGGGCCAAGCTGGCGCGGCCGGCCGCCTACCTGCTCAAGCCCTACGACGCCGCCGCCCTGCAGCACGCCCTGGAGCTGGCTTTGCTGAACTACGCCGCCGGCCAGGCTGCCCCGCTGCCCGCCGCCCTGGCCGCCCCCGCAGAAACCGACGACGCTCCCGACTCCCTCGACCTGCGCTGGAACCACGAGGTGCTGCTCAGCGACTGCCTTTTCCTGCGCGACCGGGGCCGGCTGGTGAAGGTGCGATTGAGCGACATTCAGTACGTCGAGTCGGGCGATAAATACTGCACCCTCGTGACGGCCAACGGCCGCTACCTCAGCCGCCAGCCCCTGCGCGAGCTGGCCCTGGAGCTGCCGCCCAATCAGTTCGTGCAAATCCAGCGCGGCTACGTGGTGAACGTGGCCTTCATCGAAAGCTTCGACGAAGGCCAGACGGCCGTGACCGTGGCCGGGCAGTCGCTGCCCCTGAGCCGCAGCTACCGCGACGCCCTGCTGAACCGCCTGCGGCTGGTGGGGTAGGCAAGCGTGGTTTCTTAAGCTGCGAAAAAGGCCGTCATGCTTCGTCGAAGCATGATGGCCTTTTTCGCAATATCCTACCCGAATAGTGCGGACCCGGGCACCGCTTTGTCCCTGAACCGCAACAGCCGCCCGGGCCTGCTGGTCCGCCTGCGCCTGCCATAGCGCCCCTTGCTCTTTCCAACCCGCGTTCTGATTTCGGCAACTCGCGCCGCAAATCGGCTAACTCGCGCCCGACGGCTTGCGGCGGGGCGGTTTGAGCGCGTGCTTTCGGCTTTTCCCCCATTTCATACCCCACACTTATGCCCAATTTTCTGCGTGCGGCCTTGCGCCGTGGGCTGCCCCTGGCGGGGCTGGCCCTGTTGCTCACCCTGGCGGCCCAGGCCCAGCCCGGTGGTGGCGGACCCGAGCCCGGCCCCGGCAATGGCGGCGGCGGGGCCACCGATGTGCCCCTCGATGGCGGCGTCAGCCTGCTGCTGGCGGGCGGTGCCGCCTATGCACTCAAGCGCCTGCGCCGGGCTCGGAGCTAACCTTTTTCAGTCTCACTTATCTCCTTCAAAAAAACACCTTTATGAGCATGAAACATTTCTCCGCTCCGGTACTGCCCACTTCGGTGCGGCGCTGGGCCTGGGCGTTGCTGCTGGCAGGCCTTTCCTTGCAACAGGTAGAAGCCCAGGTGCAGCCCCAAAAGCTCTCGACCAGTGGCCGCCACACCATGTACGTGGATGCCAGCGGGGCCCTGTGGGGCTGGGGCGACAACTACAACAACGTGCTGCTCGACCCCGACTTCGACGACAATAATCCCGGCCAGTCGACGGTGCCCGTGCGCATGGGCACCGCCAACGACTGGGTGAGCGTGGCCGCGGGCGAAACCTTCAACCTGGCCCTGAAAAGCGACGGCTCGCTCTGGGGCTGGGGCCTGAACACCGCCGGGCAGCTCGGCACGGGCAGCAGCGCCTACGTCCTCACTACCCCCACCCGGGTGGTGGGCAGCCAGGTGTGGGTAGCCGTGAGCGTGGGCTACCAGCACACGGTGGCCCTCGACAACACCGGCCGCCTCTGGGCCTGGGGCCTCAACTACAGCGGCGAGCTCGGCATCGGCACCGATGGCCCGGGCAGCAACAGCGGCGTGCCGATGCCGATAGGCACCGATACCGACTGGGTAGCGGTGAGCGTGGGCTCCCAGCACACCCTGGCGCTGAAAAGCACGGGTGCCCTCTACGCCTGGGGGGCCAACTACAATGGCGTGCTGGGCAACGGCACGACCAACAACTGCAACACCCCCACGCAAGTGGGCACCGGTACCAACTGGAGCCCCCACTTCAGTGCCAATTACTCGACCAGTCTGGCCATCAAAACTGACGGCACGCTCTGGGCCTGGGGGGTGAATTACAGCGGCCAGCTCGGCAACGACGACCCGGCGTATGCTGCGGGCAGCCCAACGCCCATTCAGGTGGACAGCGCCGCCGACTGGCTGAGCGTGAGCGGGGGCAACAACTACTCGGCGGCCATCAAAACCAACCACACGCTGTGGAAGTGGGGCGATGTATCGCCTTGGAACCCCGGCGTGGGTAGCCCGCTGCCGGTGCAGCTGGGCACGGCTGCCGACTGGCAGGAAGTGGATGGTGATAAGCGGGCGGGCCTGCTGCAAAAAATCAGCGGCGCGCCCTGGGGCTTCGGGGAAAACAACGTGGGCCAGCTGGGCGACGGCACGACCACCGACCAGCCGCTGCCGGTGCCGGTGCTGTTTGCCCAGCCCGCCACCGACCTCACCGTGAGCACGGGCTCGGAGACCACGCCCACCGCCATTGCGGCCGGTACCTACAACAACCTCACCATCGCCGGCACCGGCTACGCCCGCCTCGACGGCGCCGTGGTGGTGAACGGTGCCCTGACGGTGCAAACCGGCGGCGCGCTGCTCACCAACTGCCAGGGCCTCACCGGCACCGGCTCCTTCACCCTGGCCGCCGATGCCACCCTGGGCATCTGCGACATCGAGGGCCTGAGCGCCGCCGCCGGGCAGGGCGCGGTGCAGCTCACCGGCACCCGCTCGTACTCGCCCCGGGCCACCTATCTGTATAACTACGATGGCACGTCGGTGGCGCAGAACACCGGCATCCAGCTGCCCGATACCGTGCGCAACCTCTCGGTCAGCTCGCAGTCCGCGCTGTTGCTCTCCAAGCCGCTCAACATCGAGCGCGTGCTGTGGCTCAACCGCCCGCTGGTTCCCATGCATACCCTGACCTTGCAAAGCACGGCGGCGGGCACGGCCCTGCTCGTCCACTTTGGCGGCAGCATCCAGGGCGTGCTCACGGTGCAGCGCTACATCGACAACAACCGCAGCAGCACGGGCTACCGCCAGTATGCCTCGCCGGTGCCTGGCGAGGTTCTGTCCACGCTGGCTACCAACGGCTACACGCCCGATTTTTCGTCAGTTTGGGCCTATAACAATTCGGCCAACCCGTCAATGGTAGCGCCCTTCCCCACGGTGTTTGAGTACAACGAAGGCCGCATTGCCACGGCCATCAGCAATTACTCGCCTTTCGCCAAAGGCTGGCAGGCCATCAATTCGAACGGCATGGAAACGGGCAAGGGCTATTCGGTGCACGCGCCCGGCACGGCGCTGGTCGATTTCCGGGGCACGCCCGACAACGCCCGCGTCGAGCTGACTAACCTGGCGCGCACCGGCACCGACGGCGGCTGGCACCTGCTCGGCAACCCCTATGCTTCGCCCATCGACTGGAGCACCATGACCAGCGGCACGGGCGGCAGCCTCGAAGACATGGACGCGGCCGTGTACGTCTTCCAGAGCTCGGGCCCCTACAGCGGCAGCTACCGCGTGTACCAGAACGGCATCGGCAACCCCATTATTCCGATGAGCTCGGGCTTCTTCGTGCGCACCACCACGCCCGGCGTGCCCGGCACCGTGCGCTTCGGCAAAGGCAACCGCGTGATGACCTGGGGAGCGCAGCCCGCCTTCGGCCGCAGCACCGCGCAGCGCCCGCAGCTAAGCCTGAGCGTGCGCAACGCCGCCGCCACCCTGGCCGACGAGCTGACCGTGTACGCCGAGGCCGGGGCCACTCTCGGCCGCGATGCCCAGTACGACGCCGACAAGCTGGCCAACCCCAGCGGCCTCAACCTCGCGGTGCTGACGCCGGGCGGCCAGGAGCAG
>Ga0247804_10000480_pt1 | contig 18389 bp, 15 predicted proteins | sample UWRJL029104C1_FD_181142 | JGI IMG/M metagenome (GOLD analysis project Ga0247804, IMG submission 181142) | Plant litter microbial communities from Arlington Agricultural Research Station in Wisconsin, United States - UWRJ-L029-104C-1 | ecosystem: Environmental > Terrestrial > Plant litter >...
CGGCAACCCCCGCGACGTGTGGTTTAAGTTCACCACCGCAGCCACCGGGCCGGCCAGCTTCGGGGCCACCATCACCGTGAATGGCAACCCCGCCAGCTTCGTGCAATTGTTTGAGGCCCCCTCGTGCGCCGGGCCGTTCACGCCCATTGCCTTCTCTTCTTCGAACCAGGCCAACACCACCGCCCCGCGCCTGATAACGGGCGTGCTGCTGGCCAGCACCACCTACTACGTGCGGGTGTCGGACAATCCTTCGCTGGGCGACACGCCCGGTCCGTTCACCATCTGCGTGAGCGACGGGCCGGGCACGGCCACCTGCCTGCCCATCACGGTGAACAGCCTGACCCAAACCGCCCCCGGCACCTTGTCCATCGTCTTCACGCCGGGGCGCAACAGCGTGCCGCCGTACAGCTACACCTTCCAGGGCAACGGCAGCGCCGTCACGGGCACCACTACCGCCTCGCCCATCGTCATCACGGGGGCGGCGCTGGGGCCCTACAACTTTAGCATCAGCGCCAACTGCTCCAGCGGCGGGCAGGCCACCGGTGGCACCAGCGGCACGCTGCGCCCCCTCAACGACGAAGCCTGCAACGGCATCACGCTGCCCTTCGGCGGGGCCAGCACCTGCGCCACGCCCACCAGCGGCGACTTTAACTGGGCCACCGGCGCCAATGGCCTGCCCCTGAGCATGTGCCCCACCTTCGGCACCCAGGCCGCGCCCGACCTGTGGTACCGCGTGAGCACCACGGCCAGCGGCCCGGGCAGCACCAGCCTCACGCTCACCTCTACCGGCACCAACGTGGCGGCCCTGCGCCTGTATCGCAGCGCCACCTGCAACCCCGGCACGTTCCAGGAAGTGAACTGCACCCGCAACACCGGCGTGGGCTCGGCCCCGCCGCTCACGGCCACCGGCCTCACGCCCGGCACCAGCTACTTCGTGCAGGTCGAGGAAAAAGCCAGCGCCGTGGGCTCCACCGCCTTCACGCTCTGCGCCACCGCCCCCGTCAGCTGCGCCCCGCCCTCCAACTTCACCGCCGGCATCGTCACCAGCAATACCATTCCGATATTCTTCGTGCCCGGCGTGGGCAACACCAGCTACACCATCACCTACACCGCGCTGGGCGGCCAGCCCCAGACGGCCACGTTCAGCGGCCTGCCCTACACCCTCACCAACGTGCTGCCCGGCACCCCCTACACCCTGAGCCTGGTGGGCAACTGCAGCGGCGGCCAGGTATCGACGGCCGTGACCACCCCCGGCGCCACGCTCATCACCAACAACGAGCCCTGCGGCGCCACGGCGCTCACCATGTCGCCCACCTGCACGCCCACGGCCGGCACCACCACCGGCGCCACCGCCACGCCCGCCAACGGCTACCCCGCCCAGGGCTGCGGCTACGGCACCAGCTCCGACGTGTGGTACACCTTCACCACCCCCGCCACCGGGCCCGCCAGCACGGCCGCCGTGCTCACCGTGGGCAACGGCGTGAGCAAGCAGGTGCGGGTGTTCTCGGCCCCGTCCTGCAACGGGCCCTTCACCCCGGTGGCCTGCGCCGCCTCGCCCCCCGGCAGCGGCGCCACCGGCCAGCAGCCCGTGCCGCTGCTGCCCCTCACCGGCCTGCTGCCCGGCACCACCTACTACGTGAGCGTGGGCGAAGGCACTTACTTTGGCCTGCCCAACTTCACCATCTGCGTGGCCGAGCCCCCCGCCTGCCCCGACCCCAGCACCCCGGCCATCAGCAACATCACGTCCACCGGGGCCACCCTGGGCTTCACCGCCCCGGCCGGCAATACCAGCTACATCGTGACCACCCAGGCCGCCGGCGGCGCGGTGCAAACCCTGAGCCCGGCGCCCATTACCTCGCCGGTAGCCCTGAGCGGCCTGCAGCCCGGCACCCCGTACACCGTCACGCTGCAGGCCGTGTGCCCGGCCGGGCTGGGCTCGGTGCTCACGCTCACCTTCCGCACCACGCTGGGCAATGACGAGTGCGCCACGGCCACGCCCATCACCAGCATCGGGGTGAACACCTGCGGCACGCCCCTGAGCAGCACCAACGTGGGGGCCACCGGCAGCGCCGGCGCGCCGGCCCCCGGCTGCGCCAGCTACCTTGGCTCCGACGTGTGGTTTAGCCTCGTGGTGCCCGCCAACGGCATCCTGCAGGTCGAAACCGGCAGCGTGGCCGGCTCGCCCCTCACCGACACCGGCCTGGCGCTGTACAGCGGCGCCTGCGGCAGCCTCACCCAGCTGGGCTGCAACGACGACATCGGCGGCGGCAACAACTTCTCGCGCCTGCGGCGCACCGGCCTCGCGCCCGGCAGCACCATCTACGCCCGCGTGTGGGGCCTGGGCACCAGCACCGGCGCCTTCACCATCTGCGCCCAAACCGACCTGGCCTGCCCGGCCGTGACCAACGTGGCGGTGAGCAACCTCACCAGCACCAGCGGCACCGTCAGCTTCACGGGCCCCACCAACGGCAGCAGCTATATCGTGACGGTTACCCCGACGGGCGGCGGCCCGGCTACTACTCTCACGACTCCTTCCTCGCCGGTATCGCTCGCGGGCCTCACCACCAACACGCCCTACTCGGTGTGCGTGGTGGCCGACTGCGGCAGCGGGCAGCAGTCGCCCTCCACCTGCGCCACCTTCAGCACCACCGACCCCTGCCCGGCCGTGACGGGCCTGGCCGTCTCGAACCTGGGCGGCACCACGGCCAGCCTCAACTTTACACCCCAAACGGCGGCCACCGGCGGCTACACCATCACGCTCACGCCGCTGGGCGGGGGCGTGCCGGTGGTGCGCACCGTCAGCAGCTACCCCGTGCAGCTGCCCGGCCTCGTGCCCAATGCCGGCTATTCGGTGAGCATCGTCAGCAACTGCGGCAGCGGCCTCACCTCGGCGGCCGCCACCCTCAGCTTTATCAACTCGGCGTACTGCACCACCGGCCTGCAAGGCAGCTGCGGCCCCGTCATCACCAACGTCAGCATTGCCAATACCACCCTCAACAACCCCAGCACCTGCGCCCTGCTGGCTGGCCAGGCCTACGCCAGCTACCCCGCCGTGGGCGTGAGCACGGGTAGCCTGGTTATCGGCCGCAGCTACCAGCTGGCCGTCACCACCAACGACAACAGCGACATCTCGGCCTGGCTCGACCTGAACCACGACGGCCTGTTTTCGGCCAGCGAGCACCTGCAGGTAGGCCTGGGCACGGCGCCCAACCTGCCCAGCACGGTCACGCTGGCCGTGCCCGCCACGGCGGCCCCCGGCCTCACGGCCATGCGCATCCGCAGCCGCATCGGTGGCGCCGGCAACGGCCCCACCGACGCCTGCAGCACGTTCGCCTCGGGCGAAACCGAAGACTACGTGGTGAACATCGTGCTGGGCTCGGCCGTGCGCGAAAGCGCCCTGGCCGCCCAGGTGAGGCTCTATCCCAACCCTGCCACCACGGCCGCCACGCTGGCCCTGCCGGCGGCCCTCAGCGCCCGCCCGGTGCTGGCCAGCCTCTACAACAGCCTGGGCCAGCAGGTGCGCCAGCAGCCCCTGCCCGCCCGCGCCACCGAGGTGCAGCTCGACCTGCGCGGCCTGGCCGCCGGGGTGTATTCGCTGCAGCTGCCCACCGCCGCCGGCCTGGTGGTGAAGCGTCTGGTAGTGGAATAGCGGCAACCGGGCCGGCGCCCGACGGCTTCGCCACCAAAAATCCCCCGGCCCGCGCCGGGGGATTTTTTGTTGTAAACAGCTTATCGCCCCGCCCCGGCCCGGTAGCCCGGGTGCAGGTATACATTGAGCGTGGCCCCAATCCAGCGGTGCTTGTACTCGTCCTGCGTAGCCGTTCCGCCGGGCGAGTGGCGGGTGTAGATAAGGTCGGGCGTGAGACTGAAGCGGTAGGTGAGGGCCAGGGTGGTTTCGTAGCGGCCCAGGGGCAGCACGCGCACCTCGATGCCAGTGAGCAGGGTGGCCTCCACGGCGCGGGTGGCGTAGCTATAGCTTTGGTCGCGGGGCACATCCTGCCCCGCCAGCCAGAAGGTGGGCCCCGCGCCTACGATGAGGTGAAACCAGTCTTTGTCGGCATCCGTGCGCAGGTACAGCGGCACGAAAAGGGCCAGGTTGTTGGCTCCATCGGGCTGCCAGGGCCGGGCCGTGCGGCGCTCCAGCAGCGCATCGAGCTGCACGGAGCTGAAAAAATTGGCCCGCTCGGGCCGGTACGCCACGCTCAGGCCGCCGGTGAAGGCCGTCCAGGTGGGCGGGGCCTCGGTGTTGTTGATATAGCCCACGCCGCTGCCCAGCTTCAGGCCAATCTTATACGGGGCCGGATGGCCGGGCCGAAAGCCGCCGGGAGTGGGGGAGGTGCCAGGGCCAAGGGCCCGCGCCGGGCCGCCCGCCAGCAGGTAGAGGGCACAGAGTAAGGGTCGAATCATAGAAGAGCCACGAGCCTCCTCGGCCAGCGGCCGCAAGGTACGTGCCTCATAGCCGAGTTGGATTGCGCCCGGCCGGGCTGCCCGTACCTTTGCACCAGCGCCGCTCCTGTCGGCATCCCGTATTCTTTATGAAGTATCTGCCAACTCTCTTTATTGGCGCGCTGCTGCTCAGCAGCTGCCTCGACGACCCGATTCCGCCCCGCACCTCTACGCGCCCCCACCTGCCCGCCGCCACCACCCGGGGCGCCAACACCTTCGGCGCACTGGTCAACGATACAATTTGGGAAGCGGCTTTCCAGCCCAGCCAGGGCATCGTGTCGGCGTCGCCCAATGCGCTCTACCGGCGTCGTAACCTCTCGGTGTTCGGCCTGCGGCGCAGCAACGTCAACAGCCCCGCCGCCTACTTCGACCTCGAGCTGGAAAATATCAACCGCCTGGGCACCTATGCCCTGGGCGGGCTGCAAGGCCCGGCCGGCAGCATCCGCTACGGCCTCATCGGCACCCTCACCGATGGGGTTGACTACGTCACCAACGACAGCACTGCCACCGGCAGCGTCACCATTACCCGGCTCGATACCACCGGCAACGTGCCCTACGTGTCGGGCCGCTTCATGATGCGCACGCTACGCCGGGTCGACCTCACGGTGTCGGCGGCTACCGCCGCCCAGTATCCGCTGGTCGTCCAGGTCGACAGCGGCCGCTTCGACGTGCAGTTCAACCGGCCCTGAGCCCTTTCTTACCTTTGCCCTCCCATCCATTTCTGTTGCCCACCCTCATGACCTTCGACCGGAAAGACTACGCCAACGACACCCTGCTGCACCTCTACCGCGAGCTGCTCAAGCCCCGCCTCATCGAGGAGAAAATGCTCATCCTGCTGCGCCAGGGCAAGGTGAGCAAGTGGTTTTCGGGCATCGGGCAGGAGGCCATTTCGGTGGGCAGCACCCTGGCCCTGGAGGCCGACGAGTACATTCTGCCCCTGCACCGCAACCTGGGCGTGTTCACGGGCCGGCAAGTGCCGCTGGGGCGCCTCTTCGCGCAGTGGCAGGGCAAGCGCACCGGCTACACCAAGGGCCGCGACCGCAGCTTTCACTTCGGTACCAACGAGCACCACATCGTGGGCATGATTTCGCACCTCGGCCCGCAGCTGGCCGTGGCCAACGGCATCGCCCTGGCCGACGTGCTCGACAACAACCCCAAAGTCACCATCACCTACTCCGGCGACGGTGGCGCCTCCGAGGGCGACTTCCACGAGGCCCTCAACGTGGCCGCCGTGTGGCAGCTGCCGGTCATCTTCATCATCGAGAACAACGGCTACGGCCTCAGCACCCCCAGCAACGAGCAGTTCCGCTTCAAGTCGTTCGTCGATAAAGGCCCCGCCTACGGCATGGAAGCCGTGCAGGTCGATGGCAACAACATCCTCGAAGTGTTCGACACCGTGCACCGCCTGGCCCAGGACCTGCGCCAGAACCCCCGCCCGGTCCTGCTGGAGGCCCTCACCTTCCGCATGCGCGGCCACGAAGAAGCCAGCGGCACCAAGTACGTGCCCCAAACCCTGATGGAGGAGTGGGCCAAGAAAGACCCCGTCGAAAACTACGAAAAGTGGCTGATGGAGGAAAACATCCTCACCGAAACCGCCAAGCACAGCATCCGCGAGAAAATCAAAGGCGAAATCGAAGCCGGCCTCAAAGAAGCCGACGCCGTGCCCATGCCCACGGCCGACGTACAGGAGGAAATTGCCGACATGTACCGCTCTTTCACCCCGGACACCGAAAACCAACCCCCCAATACCCAGGACCCAGCCCGCGAAATACGCTTCATTGATGCCATTCAGGAAGGCCTGCGCCAGAGCATGGAGCGCTATCCCGAGCTGGTACTCATGGGCCAGGACATTGCCGACTACGGCGGGGTGTTCAAAATCACCGATGGCTTCGTGGCGCAGTTCGGCAAGGCCCGGGTGCGCAACACGCCCTTGTGCGAGTCGGCCATCGTGGGCGCCGGCCTCGGCCTGAGCATCAAGAAGAAAAAGGCCATGGTCGAAATGCAGTTTGCCGACTTCGTCACCTGCGGCTTCAACCAGATTGTGAACAACCTGGCCAAAAGCCACTACCGCTGGGGCCAGAACGCCGACGTAGTGGTGCGCATGCCCACCGGCGCGGGCACCGCCGCCGGCCCCTTCCACTCCCAGAGCAACGAGGCCTGGTTTACCCACACCCCCGGCCTGAAAGTGGTGTACCCGAGCAACCCGCACGACGCCAAAGGCCTGCTCTGCGCTGCTTTCGAAGACCCCAACCCGGTGATGTACTTCGAGCACAAGCTGCTCTACCGCAGCCTCAGCGGCCCCGTGCCCGAGGCCTACTACACCACGCCCATCGGTCAGGCTGTGCTGGCCCAGGAAGGCGACGAGTTGAGCGTCATTACCTACGGCATGGGCGTACACTGGGCCCAGCAGCTGTGCAAGGAGCTGGGCATCTCGGCCGACGTGCTCGACCTGCGCACCCTGCTGCCCTGGGACCAGGAAGCCGTGCGCCGCACCGTAGAGAAAAACGGCCGCGTGCTGGTGTTGCACGAAGACACCCTCACGGGCGGCCTCGGTGGCGAAATCGCCGCCTGGATTGGTGAGCACTGCTTCAGCAGCCTCGACGCGCCGGTGCGCCGCGTGGCCTCGCTCGATACCGCCATCCCGTTTGCCCCGCCGCTGGAGTCGGCCTTCCTGCCCCAGCAGCGCCTGCGCGAGCAACTGGTGGCGTTGCGGAATTACTAGCGCCGTCCCACCGGTCCGACGCCCTAGGCGTCTGACCGGTTGACGTCAGAACGACGATTGTTCGAAAGCCCTACCAACAACCGGTCTGACGCCTAGGGCGTCGGACCGGTAAACGGCCCGATAATTGCGCCGCCGCATTTCCGTACCTTCGTAGCCCGCTGCCTGATTTTGCCTTGCTTACCGTGAAAAACACGCTATTTCTCCGTCCGCTATTCTTGCTCCTGCTCCTGGCGGGCCTGGATAGCTGCGCGGTGTACAACCGGATTTTTCACCCCTACCGCATTCCCACGCCGCCGATGTCGGCCGAATACAAGGCCAAGCTGAAAGCCGACAAAGCCAAAAAGAAAAACGCCGCCGCCGGGGTCAAGGAGGCGGCCAAAAAGAAGAAGGCCGAAACGCCCACCGAAGGCAGCACGGACGCCTCGACGCCCACCGACTTTGCGGCCGACAACAACGACGCTGCCAAAGCCCCCGACGAAACTGCCAAAAAGCAGCCTTCTGGCGCTAAAGTCAAGTACAACAGCCAGGGACTGGTGAAGAAGAGCAAGCTGAGCCGCCCCAAGCCGCTGCACAAAGTCTCGAAACCTTCTGCGTGGCAGCGCTTCAAAAATATCTTCCGCAAGCGCGGCGGCAAGAAGCGCAAGTCCGAACCAAATCCCACCCCGACCGATGAAAGCAACCCGACTGAGCAACCTGCTCCCGATACTGGTCCTTAGCCTGTTGCTGGCTGGCGGGGGGCACCCCGCCCTGGCCCAGATTAGCCACGCCGGGCCCGGCAAGGTGAAGGCCGCCAACCGCAAAGCCCTGCGCGAAGCCCGCAAAACCGACACGCCCTACAAGGACACTCACCTCGCCGTGCCCAAAAACCGCCTCAAGCGCGGCGCCAGCGAGCCCGAAGCGGTAGGCGCCGACGGCGGAAAGACGGACTATAAAACTGTGAAAACCATCACCGGCAAGGAAAGCAACGGCGAAGCTCGCCGCCGCAAAAGAAACCCGGTGCTGAAGTAGCGTGTATGAAGTATTGGGTAGTGAGTACTAAGTAGTGAGTACCGGGTACAATAATGCGTTCTTCGGTTTCACTACCCAGTAATTGATACCCACTGTTCCATACTCATTACCTACTACTTAAACCTATGTGGCTCCCCCTCACCACCCCCGAGCAGCTCACGGCCATTGCCCAGGAATCGCACGAGCACCCGGTGCTGATTTTCAAGCACAGCACCACCTGCTCCATCAGCGCCATGGCCAAGACCAAAATCGAGCGCCAGTGGGCCGATAGCGGCCTCGCCGACACGACGATATACTACCTCGACCTGCTGCGCTTCCGCCCCATCTCCAACCAGATTGCCCAGCAGTTCAGCGTGCACCACGAGTCGCCGCAGCTGCTACTCATCCAGGGCGGCGAATGCACCTACGATGCCTCGCACATGGGTATTCAGCTGCGCGAGGTGAAAGAGGTTATTGCGGGATAAAGAACGAAAAACCAGAACGTCATCCTGAGGCGCAGCCGAAAGGACCTCGCCCGCGCCGTATGCAGCAGTAATTTCTTATCAATTGAAATTACTACCACAGCGAAGCGGGTGAGGTCCTTTCGCCTCCCTGCGGTCGACTCAGGATGACGTTCTGGTTTATCTCATTCAGCCTCAAATTCTGTACTCAAACACCAGGTTCTGCTTCACATCCGGATGCAGGCTCAGGGCTACCGGGCAGGAGTGGGCGGTGCGCTCCATCAGCGCCCGTTCGGCGGGGGCGAGGGCGGCGGGCAACTGTAGCGTCACGTCAATCTGCACGATGCGGCGCGGCGCGTCGGTGCTCATGTGTTTCGTCACGGCGTAGGAGCTGCCTTCGAGGGCCAACTCGTGGCGCTGGGCCACGATGCCCATGGTGGTGATGATGCACGAGCCCAGGGCCACGCACACTAAGTCGGTGGGCGAGAAGGCTTCGCCGCGGCCGTGGTTGTCGGTGGGGGCGTCGGTCTGGATGACCGTGCCGGAAGCCAGGTGGGTAACTTCGGTGCGAAGCTGGCCGAGGTAGTGGGCGGTGGCGGTATTCATGGGGTCAGGTGGTTACCTTTACGCGCAGAAGTCTGCGTAAGCGAAATTACGTACTTTCGGAACAGGCTGCCGCTTGACGGGGTTTGCCCTACAATCATCCTTACCTTATGCTGCTGACATCACGCTGTTTTTGGGGAATATTGGTGGCCAGCATCGGCCTGGGAGCCCCCGCGGCGCAGGCCCAAACGCGCCCCGCTGCCGTCCTGCCCAACCCGCCTTCCGACGAGCAATCCTACAAGAAGGAATTTGTGTACGGGGTGAATTTCAACACCCAGGCGGGCCTCATCGGGGGCGTGACGGTGCGCTCGGCGCGCATGCTCGATGAGCGGCTGTTTCGTTTTTGGAGTATTGAGGGCGTGCTGCTTAAGAATAAAAAGGAGGAACAGGTGACCACTGTCGTCGGTGGGGTGTTCACTCCCTTTAAGGCTAATTACCCTTTCTCTCTGCGCACGTCGTTTGGGTTTCAGCGCATCCTGTTTCGGAAGGCGGCCGATGCCGGGGTGCAGGTGAATGGCCTGCTGAGTGCCGGGCCTAGCATTGGGCTGCTCATGCCTTACTACATCACCTACGACCGCACCGCGCCCACTACCGGCGTTATCAGTCCCTCCACCGACGAAATCGTCAACGAGCAGTACGACCCCGCTATTCATACCGACCAGCGAGCTATTCTGGACCGGGCGCCGCTGTTTAGCGGCATCGGCGGCACGCAGGTAGTACCCGGATTTCACCTGCGCGGCGGCCTCGGGTTCGAGTACGGCCGCTACCGTGATGCCGTGACCGGCGTGGAGGTAGGCTTCCTGATGGAGGCTTACGCCAAGCGCATGGTTATCTTCAAAACCACCGATGCGACCGACGACGAGCAGTTGAACCGCAAGTTCTTTCCTTCGGTGTATCTGACGCTGTATTTCGGCCAACGCTCTTAAATGAACAATTAGCAATTGGCGTTGCTGAAAACGGCCGGCCATTTGTTCGTTAATTTTGTTATCCTATCCTCTGTGCGAAAATGAGCCGTAGTCGTTTCGACCGAAACGCTTCCCTGTTAATTGCTCATTGCCAATTACTAATTGCTCAAATGATTGACCTGCCCATCCTCAACCAGCCCCAAACGGCCCCGCCGGCCCCCGCCGCCCGCCCCCGCAAGCCCGACTGGCTGCGCGTGAAGCTGCCCGTGGGCGAGGAGTACGCCGCCGTGCGCCGCCTCGTGGACGAACACAAGCTGCATACCATCTGTGAAAGCGGCAACTGCCCCAACATGGGCGAGTGCTGGGGCGCCGGTACGGCTACGTTCATGATTCTGGGCAACATCTGCACTCGCTCGTGCTCGTTTTGCGCCGTGGCCACCGGCCGCCCCACCGAGTACGACCTCGACGAGCCGCGCCGCGTGGCCGAGGCCATCAAGCTCATGAAAGTGAAGCACGCCGTGCTCACCTCCGTGAACCGCGACGAGCTGAAGGACCGCGGCGCCAGCGTGTGGCGCGAAACCGTGGTGCTCACCAAGCAGCTCAGCCCCGAAACGACCATCGAAACCCTCATCCCCGACGTGAAAGCCAACTGGGACGCGCTGGAAGTGATGATTTCGGGTGGTCAGGAAGTGATTTCGCACAACATGGAAACCGTGGGCAGCCTCTACCGCCTGGTGCGCCCGCAGGCCAAGTACGACCGCAGCCTGGAGCAAATCCGCCGCACCAAAACGGCCGGGCACCGCACCAAATCGGGCATCATGCTGGGTTTGGGCGAGAAGCCCGACGAGCTCTACCAGGCCATGGACGACCTCGTGGCCAACGGCCTCGACATCCTCACCCTGGGCCAATATCTGCAGCCCACCAAGCGCCACCTCGAAGTAGCCGAGTTCATCACCCCCGACCAATTCGCACACTACAAGGAAGAAGGCCTGCGGCGCGGCCTGAAATACGTAGAGAGTGGCCCGCTGGTGCGCAGCTCCTACCACGCCGAGCGCCACGTGAACGTGCCGGTATAAGCTGGTTGGCTGAAACTAACCGGGAAGGCCCGGCTGTATCGTGCAGCCGGGCCTTTTGCTTAATGGCCAGCTTGTTGCTGGTGGTGCTCCTGCCGTTCGGCCACATACAGCTGCAGATTGTCGTTGTTCACAAATAGCAGTCGCACCGACTGCCCGGGCTGGGCCAGCGCGGCATTTTGCTGCACAGCCTTGATAAAGCGGCGACTTTGCCGGCCCATGAAGCGGCTCCACTGCACTACCACGATGTAATCGGCGGCTGGGAGTGCTGGCAAAGGCTGGCCGTCAAACTGGCGCAAATAGCGCAGGTAGGCTGACAGCGGCAGCACCGTGTCGGCCGGCGCCTGCGGCGCGGGCGGAAACTGCCGGAAGCCGCCGGCGCCGTTCCAGTTCAGGTTGGGGAAACCGCCGGCGTAGCAGTTGACATAGAAGGCCTTGAGCTGGCCGGTTTGGGCGTAATAAGACGCTTGTAGTGGCTGGTAGTGGTTTTTGGCAGTTTCCGCATCGTGGCTCAGCCAGGAGGCTAGCAGCTGACGGTAGCTGGTATCAAGCACACAGGCTTGGTCAGGTGAAATGCCGTAGTTCTCCGCTAGTTTCGGCAGTTCGGTGACCGGAACCGGCCGTAGCCCCCGCATGCCATACAATCCCTGAAAAACCGTTTGACAACCACCCAGTCCTACGGTCAGCAACAGGCCGGTAATCAGATGTAAACAACCTTGGATTTTGCGCATAAAAAAAGTCTCTTCGGCAAAGAAGAGACTTTTTCTGAACAGATAGTGGCAACTGCCAGCCAAGCATTACCGGCGGGCCGCGTTGTCAGTAGGCGGGTAAGCGCCCAAAATACCGGTCACGATGCGGTTGGATTCTTCCTCGGTGATGGTGTTCTGGTCGAGCTGGGCCTGGCCGGTGCCGCGCCAGGCCAGCTCTTTGCGGCGGGCATCGACGATGTCAATGACCACAGTGCCAGCCTTGTAGTTGTACACCGGCTGATAGGCATTGCGACCGTAGAATCCGTAGCCATAGCCGTACGGGTAGCCCAGGCCATTGTAGTAGGGCGACACCTGCTGCTTGTCCTCGACACGGGCGCTGTAGGCCACGTACACATCAGGGCTTTTGCTGACTTCGGTGAGGCCCTTGGCGGCCATTTCGCGGGCTACGGCGTTGCGCAGGCGCTGGTCGAGGAACGACTCGTAGCGGCCGTTGGAGGGGCCGCCTTCCACGTCGGTAGCTTGTTGGGGGTACCAGGCCCAGGTTTTGTAGGCCCGGAAGTTGACGGCGTGGTCGAAGTCGCTGGTGACGCCCACGCCGGACGTGGTAGCGCAGCTGCTGACGCCGAAGCTCAGCGCGAGGCCCAGGGCGGCTACTGCCAGCGGACGGGCCAGAAAATTGAGGATACGGTTCATATCGAAGAAAACAAAGTGAAGGGAACGCCCAACGCTGCACCGTTCTGCTTGGCAGGAAGTGCGTTTGTGGGCTGGGATATTAACGAGTAAAGCCCGCCCCACGTTCAAAAAAGTAGGCATGCCGACTACTTTACTTGACCTGCCCCTCGCCACAATCGACGGGCCGGGCGCGGCAGTCCCCGGAATTTATTTTACCTTCCCGGCGCAAATAGTCCCATCTTGCCCGTCAATGAAGAAAACAGCTTTACTCCTGTTCGCTACCGGCCTACTGGCCGCCTGCTCCGCCGCTCGCGACGAGCGCATGAACACCGCCACCGCCGACCGCACGCCCGTGGCCCACAATACCATCGTGGACTGCCCCGTGCGCGACGGCATGACCAGTAAATCCACCGTGCTGGCCCAGATGACCAGCGGCAAGGAAGTGCAGGTAACCGATACCGTCAATGCCTACTTCGTGCGCGTGCGGCTGGACAAAGACGGCCAGACCCTGACGGGGTATATGGACCGCCGGTGTTTTGGGATGCGCGGGAATAAATAAGGTATTGGGTATTATGTGTTGGGTATCAGGCTTCCATCGCTTACCCAAGCCATATGCTGTGCAGTAAAAAAGGCCCGTCGATTGACGGGCCTTTTCATTTTCAGTATCGGCCTAATACCTAATACCCAACACTTAAAACCGAACACCAAAGTCCGATTTTAAGTCATGGTTTTAGTACGACGGTCCTTTATCGGCTGGCACCATTTCTTCCTCGTGGTCGGCATACGCCTCAATCGGGGTGCAGGCGCAGATGAGGTTGCGGTCGCCGTAAGCCGAGTCGATGCGGCTGACGGTGGGCCAGAACTTGGCGGCGCGCACGTACTCCAGCGGGTACACGGCCTGCTCGCGCGAGTAGGGGCGGGTCCACTCGTGCACGAGCACGGTGGCGGCAGTGTGCGGGGCGTGCTTCAGCACGTTTTCCTTGGCGTCGGCCTTGCCCGATTCCACGTCGGCAATCTCCTTGCGGATGGAAATCATGGCGTCGATGAAGCGGTCGAGCTCGGCTTTGCTTTCGCTTTCGGTGGGCTCCACCATCAGGGTGCCGGCCACCGGAAAGCTCACGGTGGGAGCGTGGAAACCGTAGTCCATGAGGCGTTTGGCGATGTCTTCGACTTCGATGCCGAACTTCTTGAACTGGCGGCAGTCGAGAATCATCTCGTGGGCGCAGCGGCCGTGGCTGCCGGTGTAGAGCACCGGGTAGTGCGCTTCGAGGCGGGCCTTGATGTAGTTGGCATTCAAAATAGCCATCTCGGTGGCGCGCTGCAGGCCGGCGCCGCCCATCATGCTGATGTAAGCGTAGCTGATGGGCAGAATGCTGGCCGAGCCCCAGGGCGCCGCCGAAACCGAGCCAGCCGGACGGCCCTCCACCGGCACCACGGCGTGGCCGGGCAGGTAGGGAATGAGGTCTTCAACTACGCCGATGGGGCCGATGCCGGGACCGCCGCCGCCGTGCGGGATGCAGAAGGTTTTGTGCAGGTTGAGGTGGCACACGTCGGCGCCGATGGTGGCGGGCGAAGTGAGGCCCACCTGGGCATTCATGTTGGCACCGTCCATGTACACGCGGCCGCCGTTTTCGTGAATCACCTGACAGATTTCGATGATGGTTTCCTCGTACACCCCGTGCGTGCTGGGGTAGGTCACCATCAGGCAGCTCAGGCGGTCGGCGTATTTGGCAGCTTTCTCGCGCAAATCCTGCACGTCGATGTTGCCTTCCTCGGTGCTTTTCACCACCACTACTTCCATGCCGGCCATCACGGCCGAGGCGGGGTTGGTGCCGTGGGCCGAGGCGGGGATGAGCGACACGGTGCGGTGGTGGTCGCCGCGCGCTTCGTGGTAGCCCTTGATAGCCAGCAAGCCGGCGTACTCGCCGTTGGCGCCGGAGTTGGGTTGCAGGCTGACGGCGGCGAAGCCGGTTACCTCGCACAGCCAGGCTTGCAGGTCGCGGAAGATGACTTCGTAGCCCTTGGCCTGGTCGAGGGGCGCGAAGGGGTGCAGCTGGCCGATTTCAGGCCAGGTCACGGGAATCATCTCGGCCGTGGCGTTGAGCTTCATGGTGCAGGAGCCCAGCGGAATCATGCTGTGTGCCAGGCTCAAGTCCTTGTTTTCGAGCTGCTTCATGTAGCGCAGCATCTCGTGCTCAGCGTGGTGCGTGTTGAACACCGGGTGCGTGAGGTACTCACTCGTCCGCACAAGGCTGGCGGGGAATTTCGGCTCCACGTTTTCCAGCGCCAGTGTTTGCTCGGCTTCCTTACCCAGCACTTTGGCGAACACATCCACGATGTCGGCCACGTCGTGCTCTTCGGTATTCTGGTTCAAAGAGATGCCGACGTGAACTTCGTCATAATAGCGGAAGTTGATGCCGCGGGCTTCGGCTTCGGCTTTCACGGCCTGCTGCATTTCCTGGCTTTCGAGGCGCAGGTGCAGGGTGTCGAAGTAGTGGGCGTTGTGCTGCTCCACCCCGAGCTGGTGCAGGGCGGCTTCCAGCGTCTGGGCCAGTACGTGGGTGTTGGTGGCGAACTGCTTGATGCGCTGCGGGCCGTGGTATACGGCGTACATGCTGGCCAGCACGCTCAGCAGCACCTGGGCGGTGCAGATGTTCGAGGTGGCCTTTTCGCGGCGGATGTGCTGCTCGCGGGTTTGCAGGGCCATGCGGTAGGCCTTGTTGCCGGCCGCGTCGATGCTCTGGCCGATGAGGCGGCCGGGGATGACTCGCTTAAACTGCTCTTTACAAGAGAAGAAGCCCGCGTGCGGCCCGCCGTAGCCCATCGGCACGCCGAAGCGCTGGGAGTTGCCCACGCATACGTCGGCGCCGAGCTCGCCCGGCGACTTGAGCAGCGTAAGGGCCAGCAGGTCGGCGGCCATCACCACGAACACGTCGCTGGCGTGGGCTTTGTCCACAAACTCCTGGTAGTCGAATACTTCGCCGTCGGCCCCAGGGTATTGCACGATGGCGCCGAAGAAGCCTTCGGCGCTGAGGTCCACCTCGCGGTGGTCGCCCACCACCAGCTCGATGCCCACCGGGGTAGCGCGGGTGTGCAGCAGGTCAATGGTCTGGGGCAGCACCTGGGCCGAGACGAAGAACTTATTGGCGTTCTTCTTCTTGGTTTGCGAGTGTAGCAGGTGCATGGCCTCGGCGGCGGCGGTGCCTTCGTCGAGCAGGCTGGCGTTGGCGATTTCGAGGCCGGTGAGGTCGATGATGACCGTCTGGTAGTTAATCAGGGCTTCGAGGCGGCCCTGGGCAATTTCGGCCTGGTAGGGGGTGTAGGCAGTGTACCAGCCGGGGTTTTCGAGGATGTTGCGCTGCACTACCGGGGGCAGGGTAGTATCGTGGTAGCCCAGGCCGATGTAGCTTTTATAGACCTTATTCTGGCTGGCAATCTGCTTGAACTTCGCCAAAAAAGCCCGCTCCGTGAGGGCAGCGGGCAGGTCGAGCGGCTTTTGCAGGCGGATGCTGGCCGGCACGGTTTCGGCAATCAGCTGCTCGATGGAATCGACGCCGATGGTGCGCAGCATGGCGGCTACCGATTCGGGCGAGGGCGCATTGTGGCGGTGTTCAAAAACGTCGACGGGGGCGAGTTTCATGGTTTTGAGGGACTTGGGGCCTTGATGACTTGAGGACTGGGAAACCGGCAATGGGTGGGATTTCCGCTCACAAAGGTAACCCCAAAATGGTCGGCCCCGGCCGGGTAAAGGTGTAGCTTTGTGGCAAAATTGCCGGCCCGGTGTGGCCCATTCTTTCCTCCATGTCTGTTTCGAAAAATCCCACCCCCCTCCCCAAAATCGGCCTCATCCGCGAAGGCAAAACCCCGCCCGACAAGCGCGTGCCCCTCACGCCCAAGAAGTGCGCCGAGCTGCTCAGCGCTTATCCCGGCCTGCAACTGGCGGTGCAGGAAAGCCCCATCCGCAGTTTCAGCGACCAGGAATACCGCGACATGGGCATTGATGTACAGGCTGATGTAACTGACTGTGACATTCTGATGGGCGTAAAGGAAGTGCCCGTCGCCCAGCTCATTCCCACCAAAACCTACCTCTTTTTCTCGCACACCGTGAAGAAGCAGCCCGCCAACCGCGAGCTGCTGCGCCAGGTGCTGGCCAAAAACATCACCCTCATCGACTACGAGATGCTGACCAATGCCCGGGGCGAGCGCATCGTGGCCTTCGGGCACTGGGCCGGCATCGTGGGAGCGTACAACGGCCTGCTCACCTACGGCCGCAAGCACGGCCTGTTCAACCTGAAACCGGCCTGGCAATGCGTGGACATGGAGGACATGCAGGAGGAGTTTTTCAAGGTGAAAAAGCTCCCGCCCATCAAGATTGCCGTGACGGGCTCGGGCCGGGTGGCGCAGGGCGCGCTGGAGGTGCTCGACCTGATGGGCATTCGCCGGGTGAGCGTGTACGACTACCTGTACCTCACCTTCAACGAGCCGGTGTACACGCAATTGCGCAGCTCCGACTACAACCGCCGCCGCGATGGCCGGGTGTGGGATACCGCCAACTTCCACGCCGAGCCGGCGGCGTATGAGTCGAGCTTCGGGCAGTTTCTGCCGGTCACCGATTTGCTTATTGCCTGCGCCTACTGGCACCCTTCAGCGCCCCGTTTGTTCGAGGAAAGCGACACGCAACGGGCCGATTTCAAAATCAACACCATCGCCGACGTGACCTGCGACATCGACGGCTCGATTCCAGTCACGCACAAGGCCACGACCATCGCCGACCCGGCCTTCGACTACGACCCGGTCACCGGCCAGCCCTTGCCGCCCTACTCCGGCCCCGGCACGCTCACGGTGATGGCCGTGGACAACCTGCCCTGCGAACTGCCGCGCAACGCCTCGCGGGATTTTGGCCGGCAGCTGCTGGACAATGTGTTTCCGCACCTGCTGGGCGATGATGCCGAGGGCGTGATTGCGCGGGCGACCATTGCCAAGGGCGGGAAGCTGACGGAACGGTATGCGTATCTGGGCGACTACGTGGAATAGCAAGAATTCTTGTTCCAGTAGCATAATAGTTTACTAATCCGTGGAATCCTTTGTCCGCTTCCCCGGCTTTGCCCAGCCTAACCCAGCGGGCCGATATACTTACGCCGACTGCCTGACATGGGAAATTGAGCAATATGACCTGATTGGAGGCCAATTGCTGCCTCCAATGCCGGGCCGAAGTACGGTCCACCAGCGAGTATTGCAGGGCTCGGCTATGCAGGTGTGGACCTTTTTGAAGCAGCAGACCCGTCCACACCCCAGGCTTTTCAGCTGCCGCTGGATGTGCGCCTACCACCGGGGCCCGGCGCGGCCAATGAGGAAATAATCGACGTGGTGCAGCCTGATTTTATAGTGATAATCAACCCGGCTAATGTGGATGAGGCCGGGATAGTTGGTCCCCCTGACTGGCTGGTGTTTCCGAAAGAGCAGCTGGTGTGGGCATATCAGCTTGACGAAGCGGGGGAATACCAGCCCTCGGGCGAATACGCCGGGCCCGGCCGGATGCCCGTAGCCACGCTGCCCGGATTGACCATCGACTGGCGCGAAGTATTCGACGATGTGCCGCCGTGAATTTAGCTGCCGATTTTCCCTGAGAAATTGCAAAGCCAGCCGGAAACGGCTGGCTTTTTTGCTAAAATTTAAATGACCTCAGAGGTGCGGGCAGGGTGGAATAAGGCTGTTGAAGCAAGGGAGTTAGCGCGTGCGTAAAACTTCGTTAGCTTTGGCGCGCCGGAAGTGGCGACAAGGTGTCTGCTGAAGAACTCCGGCGTCCCACC
>Ga0247804_10000481_pt1 | contig 18362 bp, 16 predicted proteins | sample UWRJL029104C1_FD_181142 | JGI IMG/M metagenome (GOLD analysis project Ga0247804, IMG submission 181142) | Plant litter microbial communities from Arlington Agricultural Research Station in Wisconsin, United States - UWRJ-L029-104C-1 | ecosystem: Environmental > Terrestrial > Plant litter >...
GGTCTCGGTGCAGTGCACTCGGAGTTCGTGCGGATATCGTTCACCAAGACCGACAATCCCAACAAGCCGGGCCCGGTGCTCATCACGAGCCAGGCCTCGAAGGACCAGCCTGGCGCCGACAACTACAAGTACCTCCTGCAGCCGAACCTGCTGCTGCGGTAGCCACAGGCTGCATCACCACAGTCGAACCAGCACGAAAGAAGCACCATGCATATCGGTCTGATCGGTCTCGGCAAGATGGGCAACAACATGCGTGCGCGCCTGCGCGCCCACGACATCGAGGTCACCGGGTTCGACCCGAACCCGGCCGTCAGCGATGTCGAGAATCTCTCTGCTCTTGTCGCAGTGCTGCCGGCGCCGCGCATCGTGTGGGTCATGGTCCCGTCCGGAGACATCACGACGGGGGTCATCACCGACCTCGCGGGTGTGCTCGAAGCCGGCGACCTCGTGATCGAGGGTGGCAACTCGCGGTTCACGGAGGACTTCAAACACTCGGCGCTGCTCGCCGAGCAGGGCATCCAGTACGTCGACGCCGGAGTCTCGGGCGGAGTCTGGGGCCTCACCAACGGCTACGGGCTGATGGTGGGCGGCGACGCGGCCGACGTCGAGCGGGCACTGCCCGTCTTCGATGCGCTCCGACCGGAGGGCCCGCGCGACGAGGGATTTGTGCACGCCGGAGCCATCGGGGCCGGGCACTACGCGAAGATGGTGCACAACGGCATCGAGTACGCGCTCATGCAGGCGTGGGCCGAGGGATACGAGCTGCTCGACACCCGCAAAGACATCATCAAAGACGTCACCGGCACCTTCAAGGCCTGGCAGCGCGGCACCGTTGTGCGGTCCTGGCTGCTGGAGCTGCTCGTCAAGGCGCTCGAGGAGGATCCAGAATTCGAGGACATCGAGGGCTACGTCGAGGACTCGGGCGAGGGCCGGTGGACCGTCGAGGAGGCACTCAACAACGCGGTGCCGGTGCCCACCATCAGCGCATCGATCTTCGCGCGCTTCGTCTCGCGCCAGGACGACTCCCCATCGATGAAGGCCGTTGCCGCGCTGCGGAAACAGTTTGGTGGGCACGCCGTCCGCAAGAGCTGATCGCCCGGTGAGAGTCACACACCTCGGGCTCACCGACTTTCGTAATTACACGACCGTCGAGCTGACCCTCGTCGCCGGTGCGAACGTCTTCGTCGGCAGCAACGGCCAGGGCAAGACGAACCTCGTCGAGGCGCTCGCCTATCTCAGCACCCTCGGTTCCCACAGGGTGTCGAGCGACCAGGCGATGATCCGCCGGGGGCAGGATGCCGCGATCATCCGTGCCCGTCTCCACCACGACGAGCGCGAGATCCTCGCGGAGGTGCAGCTCAACCGGTCGACCCCGAATCGTGCACAGGTCAACCGATCGCCGATCAAGACGCGCGAGCTGCCGCGGTACTTCGCGAGTGTGCTGTTCGCGCCGGAGGACCTCGCCCTCGTGCGCGGTGAGCCCTCGGGCCGCCGGAGATTCCTCGACGAGCTGCTCGTGCAGCGAACCCCTCGGATGAGCGGGGTCATGGCCGACTACGAGCGAGTGCTCAAGCAGCGCAACACCCTGCTGAAGTCGGCGCGCGCATCGGGTGTGCGGGAGAGTCAGCTCAGCACCCTCGACATCTGGGACGAACGGCTCGTGGCGCTCGGCTCCGAACTCATCGAGGCACGAAGCGCACTCGTCGCCGAACTGCTGCCGGAGGTCGCGCGCGCCTACTCCGCGATCGCCGGTGCGGATCACGCCGCATCCCTCACGACGCTGCTGAGCATCCTGTCCCAGTCGACCGATGACGACGACCTCGACGAGCGCGCGACGCGCGGCGGGACCATCAACGCGGCGGATGCGGCAGTGGCTTTCCGTGCTGCGCTCGCGCGCCTCCGGCGCGCGGAACTCGATCGCGGCATCACGCTCGCCGGTCCGCATCGCGACGACCTCGTGCTGCAGCTGAACGGTATGCCGGCGCGCGGATACGCGAGCCATGGCGAGTCCTGGTCGTTCGCTCTCGCACTGAAACTGGCCTCCGCGGAGGTGCTGCGGCGCGAGTCGACGAGCGGCGACCCCGTGCTCATCCTCGACGACGTCTTCGCCGAGCTCGACTCGTCGCGCCGCGGCCGCCTCTCCGCGGCGATCGAATCGTTCGAACAGGTGCTCATCACGGCCGCCGTGCTCGAGGATGTTCCCGAGGAACTCGCCGGACATATCGTGCACATCAGGGCCGGCCGGGTTGTGGAGGAGGGTGATGACTGACCACGACGAGGCGAGCAACGTCTACCTTCGCTTCAAGCGCCTGTTCGGCGAGCCCGGCCGCACCTCGAGCGACGCCCGCAAGCGCGCCACGAAGAAGGAGGGGGCGACGGTGCCGTTCGGCGCGGGCCGCGACCCCCGCGGACTCGGCGACGTCATCGACGGTCTCGCCCAGCGGATGGGCTGGGCCTCGCCGCTCGCCCGCTCCGAGCTGCTCGCGTCGTGGGTCGAGATCGCCGGCGAGGAGACCGCCGAGCACTCGACGCCGCTCTCGATCGAGGACGGCGTGCTCACCGTGCAGTGCGACTCGACGGCCTGGGCGACCCAACTGCGGCTCATGCGCTCGACCCTCACCACGCACATCATCACGAGGTACCCGGATGCGCAGATCGAGTCGGTGCGCTTCGAGGGACCCAACGCCCCTTCGTGGAAACGCGGCCCCAAATCAATTCCAGGCCGGGGTCCACGCGATACCTACGGCTGACAGGGCATTTCTGGTCACCCGCGACATCCCGTCCCCGCAGAAGGGCGTGTAGCGGCACGGAGCACTGCTCGATTTGGTAGACTGGACCGCGCTGCCGAACGCGTCCCGCAGGGACCACACCCTCGGATGGCCAGATAGATCGACGCGGCAGGAGTCTCATTTCAGATGGTATCGACACCGAACGAGGACCTGCCCGACGACAGCTACGGCGCAGATCAGATCCAGATCCTCGAAGGTCTCGAGGCAGTGCGCAAGCGACCTGGAATGTACATCGGCTCGACGGGCCCGCGCGGCCTGCACCACCTCGTCTACGAGGTCGTCGACAACTCGGTCGATGAGGCACTCGCCGGGTACTGCGACACGATCGACATCGCGTTGCGCAAGGACGGCTCCGTCCGCGTGCGCGACAACGGCCGAGGCATCCCCGTCGACCTGAACAAGCAGGAGAACAAGTCGACCGTCGAGGTCGTCATGACGATCCTGCACGCCGGCGGCAAATTCGGCGGTGGCGGATACGCCGTCTCCGGTGGACTGCACGGCGTCGGCATCTCCGTGGTGAACGCGCTCTCGAGCGAGGTCGACACCGAGGTGCGCCGCCAGGGCTATGTCTGGCGCATGAGCTTCAAGAACGGCGTGCCCGTCTCGCCGCTCGAGCGCGGGGAGTCGTCGACCGAGACCGGTACGACCCAGACGTTCTGGCCGAGCAAGGAGACGTTCGAGACCGTCGAGTTCGACTACGAGACCCTCCGCGCGCGGTTCCAGCAGATGGCCTTCCTCAATAAGGGCCTGCGCCTCACCGTCACCGACGAGCGCGGCGAGGAGGACGTCGTCGAGAGCTACCTCTACGAGCAGGGCCTCGTCGACTACGTCGCGTACCTCAACACGGCGAAGAAGGCCGACCTCATCCACGACGAGATCATCGCCTTCGAGTCGGAGGACACCGACCGCAAGATCTCGCTCGAGGTCGCGATGCAGTGGACCAACGCGTACACCGAGAGTGTGCACACCTACGCGAACACGATCAACACCCACGAGGGCGGAACCCACGAAGAGGGATTCCGTGCCGCACTGACCACGCTCGTCAACCGGTACGCACGCGAGAAGGGCATCATCAAGGAGAAGGACGAGAACCTCTCCGGTGACGATGTGCGCGAAGGCCTGACGGCGGTCGTCTCGATCAAGCTCGCCGAACCGCAGTTCGAGGGCCAGACCAAGACCAAGCTCGGCAACACCGAGGCCAAGGCGTTTGTGCAGCGCGTCGCCGGCCAGGAGCTCGGCGACTGGTTCGACCGCAATCCGACCCAGGCGCGCGACATCATCCGCAAGGCGATCCAGGCCTCGCAGGCACGGCTGGCCGCCCGCAAGGCCCGCGAGCAGACCCGACGCAAGGGACTGCTCGAGTCCGGCGGCATGCCGGGCAAGCTCCGCGACTGCTCGAGCAAGGACCCGGCGCTCTCCGAGATCTTCCTCGTCGAGGGCGACTCGGCCGGCGGCTCCGCGGTGCAGGGCCGCAACCCCGAGTTCCAGGCGATCCTCCCCCTGCGCGGCAAGATCCTCAACGTCGAGAAGGCACGCCTCGACCGCGCACTCGCCAACAACGAGGTGCAGGCGATGATCACGGCGTTCGGCGCCGGCGTGGGCGAGGACTTCAACCCGGAGAAGGCCAGGTACCACAAGATCGTGCTCATGGCCGATGCCGATGTCGACGGCCAGCACATCACCACGCTCATCCTGACCCTGCTGTTCCGCTACATGCGACCGCTCATCGATCACGGCTACGTGTACCTCGCACAGCCCCCGCTCTACCGTCTCAAGTGGACGAACGCCGAGCACCAGTACGTCTACACCGACCGCGAGAAGGAGGTCGTGCAGGCCGACGGACTCGCGGCCGGCAAGCGCATGCCCAAGGAGAACGGCATCCAGCGCTACAAGGGGCTCGGCGAGATGGACTACAGCGAGCTGTGGGAGACCACGATGAACCCGGCCACGCGAACCCTCCTCCAGGTGACGCTGGATGATGCGGCCGCCGCCGACGAGATCTTCTCCACCCTCATGGGAGAGGACGTCGAGTCGCGCCGCGGGTTCATCCAGCGGAATGCCAAAGACGTCCGCTTCCTCGACATCTAGACCCGAGCGCTGGTCGAGCTTGTCGAGACCTCACCAGCGTGTGACGACGTGAGATTTCGACACGCTCAATCCGCGAACTGACTGGAACTCTGAACCATGGCCGATGTAACAGAACCGACTGGCGACGACGCCGCTGCCGAGCCGACGTTCGAGAACGCCGTCGTCGACACCCGTCACGACAAGATCAACCAGGTCGACCTGCAGCTCGAGATGCAGCGCTCGTACCTCGACTACGCGATGAGCGTGATCGTCGGGCGTGCGCTGCCCGAGGTGCGCGACGGCCTCAAGCCCGTGCACCGCCGCGTCATCTACGGCATGTACGACGGCGGATACCGCCCCGACAAGGGATTCAACAAGTGCACCCGCATCGTCGGCGACGTCATGGGGCAGTTCCACCCGCACGGCGACTCCTCGATCTACGACGCCCTCGTGCGCCTCGTGCAGCCGTGGAGTCTGCGCTACCCGCTCGCACTCGGCCAGGGCAACTTCGGCTCCGCCGGCAACGACGGCGCTGCGGCGATGCGATACACCGAGACCAAGATGGCCCCGCTCGCCATGGAGATGGTCCGCGACATCGACGAGGAGACCGTCGACTTCGTCGACAACTACGACGGCAAGACGCAGGAGCCGTTCATCCTGCCGGCGCGCTTCCCGAACCTGCTCGTCAACGGTTCCGTGGGCATCGCGGTCGGCATGGCCACCAACATCCCGCCGCACAACCTCCGCGAGGTCGCCGCCGGCGCGCTCTGGTCGCTCGAGCACCCCGACGCACCGCGCGAGGAGCTGCTCGAGGCACTGCTCCAGCGCATCAAGGGACCCGACTTCCCGACCGGCGCGCAGATCCTCGGCATCAAGGGCATCCAGGATGCCTACCGCACGGGCCGCGGCTCGATCACGATGCGCGCGGTGGTCAACGTCGAGGAACTCCAGGGCCGCACCTGCCTCGTCGTCACCGAGCTGCCGTACCAGGTCAACCCCGACAACCTCGCGCTGAAGATCGCCGAGCTCGTCAAGGAGGGCAAGGTCGGCGGCATCGCCGACATCCGGGATGAGACATCCGGTCGCACCGGACAGCGCCTCGTCATCGTGCTCAAGCGCGACGCGGTCGCCAAGGTCGTGCTCAACAACCTCTACAAGCACACCCCGCTGCAGGACAACTTCGGTGCGAACATGCTCGCGATCGTCGACGGCATCCCACGCACCCTGCCGATCGACGGGTTCATCACGCACTGGATCGACCACCAGATCGAGGTCATCGTGCGCCGCACGACCTACCGTCTGCGCAAGGCCGAGGAGCGCAACCACATCCTGCGCGGCTACCTCAAGGCACTCGACGCCATCGACGAGGTCATCCGGGTCATCCGCGCGTCGCAGTCCACCGAGGATGCGCGCGACGCGCTCATGGAACTGCTGTCGGTCGACGAGCTGCAGGCACGCGCCATCCTCGACCTGCAGCTGCGTCGCCTCGCCGCGCTCGAGCGCCAGTCGATCCAGGACGAGCACGACCGGCTCGAGGCCCTCATCGCCGAGTACCAGGCGATCATCGCCACGCCGTCGCGCCAGCGCGAGATCGTCTCGGAGGAGCTCACCGAACTCGTCGACAAGTACGGCGACGACCGACGCACCGAGATCATGTTCGGCTTCGACGGCGACATGAGTATGGAAGACCTCATCCCCGAGGAGGAGATGGTGGTCACCGTGACCCGCGGCGGCTACATCAAGCGCACCCGCAGCGACAACTACCGCAGCCAGCACCGCGGCGGCAAGGGCGTCAAGGGCGCCCAGCTGCGGGCGGATGACGTCGTCGAGCACTTCTTCGTCACCACGACGCACCACTGGCTGCTGTTCTTCACGAACACCGGTCGGGTCTACCGCGCCAAGGCGTACGAGCTGCAGGAGGCCGGTCGCGACGCCAAGGGCCAGCACGTCGCCAACCTGCTCGCGATGCAGCCCGGCGAGGAGATCGCCCAGGTGCTCGACATCCGCGACTACGCCGCGGCGAAGTACCTCGTGCTCGCGACTCGCGGTGGTCTCGTGAAGAAGACCGCGCTCACCGAGTACGACACCAACCGCACCGGCGGCATCATCGCGATCAACCTGCGCGAGGGCGACGAGCTCGTCTCCGCGATGCTCGTCGACGACAACGGCGACGTGCTGCTCGTCTCCCGTCGGGGCATGTCGATCCGCTTCACGGCGACCGACACGGCGATGCGCCCGATGGGCCGATCGACGAGCGGCGTGAAGGGCATGGACTTCCGCGAGAACGACTCCCTGCTCAGCGCCTCCGTGGTGAGCGACGACGGCTACGTCTTCGTCGTGACCGAGGGCGGCTACGCCAAGCGCACCGCGGTCGACCAGTACCGCGTGCAGGGACGCGGCGGTCTCGGCATCAAGGTCGCGAAACTCAACGACGATCGGGGGGTGCTCGCGGGTGCGCTCATCGTCGACGAGCCCGACGAGGTCCTTGTGGTTCTTGCCAGCGGCAAGGTGGTACGCTCCTCCGTGGCCGAGGTTCCGGCCAAGGGTCGTGACACCATGGGTGTCGTGTTCGCCCGATTCGCAGACGATGACAAGATCATCGCCGTTGCGAAGAATAGTGAACGTAATCTAGAGAGTCAGGACGACGAGCTCCCCGCGGAACCCGCGGATGAGGTCGCCGCCCCTGGAGAGGACGAATCAGTCAATGAGTAGCGTCGCCGAGAAGCTGCAGCGCAAGTCGCAGCGACCAGTTGCCACCAAGCAGGTTCGCCTCAAGCTCGTCTACGTCGACTTCTGGTCGACCGTCAAGCTGTCCGCGCTCGTCGCGGTCTGCCTGGGTATCGTGCTCGTCGTCGCGTCGATCCTCGTGTATCTCGTGCTGCAGTCGACCGGTGTCTTCACGAGCCTCGACAACATCCTCAAAGACCTCCTGAGCGAGGAGGACTTCAGCATCACTGGTACCTTCTCCCTCGGCGCGGTCGCGCTCTTCTCCGTGATCGTCGCGCTGCTCAACGTGGTCGTCGGTACGGCGCTCGGTGCGATCACGAGCATCCTCTACAACCTCAGCGTGCGGTTGACCGGCGGCCTGCTCGTCGGTTTCACCAACAACTGAGGCTCGAGGCAGGCTCGATTACGCAACCGGGCCGAGGTGCGATACTCTCGTATCTGCCCAACGGGGGTATAGCTCAGGCGGTTAGAGCGCTTCGCTGATAACGAAGAGGTCCGTGGTTCAAGTCCACGTACCCCCACTGAAGTGCCGGATTCGGCGTTTCTCCCAAGTCCCTCATCTGAGGGCACGGGGCCTTAGCTCAATTGGTAGAGCGCCTGCTTTGCAAGCAGGAGGTCAGGAGTTCGATTCTCCTAGGCTCCACACGCACCGACTCTCCTCTGGCGCTGGTCCTCACCGGCACTGAGCTTTACAAGCACTGGGCCTCACAAGCACTGAGCCTCACAAGCCCTGGGCCTCTCCCGCACTGTGATGCGCTCGCAGCACCGTTGGGAGTCTTCCGTCGCTGGGAGGCCGTGTACGCGTCCTGTGGCCGCGAAAACGACGAAAGGGGCCCGCGTGAGCGGACCCCTCTCGTTCGTGCGTGCTGCGGCTAGTGCACGTCGTCGATGGATGCCTCGTCGATCGACTCGGGCTCGTCGTCGATCCACAGGTCGTCGTCGGCGCGGAGCGTCTGCCACGCGGCGTACGCGATCCCGGCGACGGCGACGACGCCGATGCCGATGAGGATGTACTTGCCGGGCCCGGACGACTTCGGCTGCACGATGCCGGCCTTGACGCCGACCGAGGTCGCGCTCTTGCGCACTTTCTCGATCGCCGACCGCACCTCTGGGTGCTTCGCGAGTTCGAGGAAGGAGAGCGCGGATCCGACAGCGCCGGTGACGGCGGGGAACACGTCGTCGGTGATGCGCTCACGGGTGTGGTGGGCGGCGGAGCGGGTGGCGGAGATGCCGCCGGTGACCACAGGCTTCACGCGGTCTTCGAAGGTGTCGCGAACGCGCGGCGTCACTTCCTCCCGCGCATAGTTCGCCGCCTGCCTGCTGGCGTCTCGCACGACCTGTCCGGCGTGCTCGAGCACTTCCCTCTGGTCAGCGAACAATTCCTCGGCCTGGTGCTTCAATCGCTTCAGCTCTCGCTGGCGTTTCCGTGACAGTCCCATGTGACAACCTCCGTCGGTGGTGTGCAGCGAACAGTGTCAATCCTGCCACGCCGAAAGGGCAAGGCAAACGGAAGTCCCTGAAAGCCTGCTGGGTACTGGCGGGATACTCGTGGAACGGCTATGTAAGAATTGGTCCCATGTCATTGCACACAGCTGTCGCCACCATCACCACGTCCAAGGGAATCATCAAGGTCGATCTCCTCGGAAACCACGCTCCCAAGACTGTCGACAACTTCGTCGGCCTCGCGACGGGAACGAAGGAGTGGACCCACCCGGCAACCGGGAAGGTCTCGACCGACAAGCTGTACGACGGCGTGATCTTCCACCGCATCATCAAGCAGTTCATGCTGCAGGGTGGCGACCCGCTCGGCCAGGGCGTCGGCGGCCCCGGCTACGAGTTCGACGACGAGATCCACGGCGAGCTCACGTTCAACGACCCATACGTCTTCGCTATGGCGAACGCCGGCATGCGCGGCGGCAAGGGCACCAACGGCTCGCAGTTCTTCATCACGACGGTTCCCACCCCGTGGCTGCAGGGCAAGCACACGATCTTCGGGTTCGTCACCGACGAGGACTCGAAGCGCGTCGTCGACGCGATCGAGGCAGTCGCAACCGACGGTCGCGACAAGCCGCTCGATGACGTCGTCATCGAGAGCATCACCGTCGAACAGGTCTGAGGCCGCCTCCAGTGACGGAGGTCCCCCAGAGCTCGGACACCTGCTACCGGCATCCCGATCGGCAGAGCTACGTGCTCTGCCAGCGCTGCGGTCGCACCATCTGCCCGGAGTGCCAGACGCAGGCCGCCGTCGGGGTGCATTGCCCCGAATGCGTCGCCGAGGCGCGCCAGCGTGCACCGAAACGCAAGCCGGCCATCGTCACGGCGTTCAGCAGGTCGAGCTCACGACCCGTTGTCACCTACAGCCTCATGGCGATCTGTGCGATCGTCTTCGCGCTGCAGTTCATCACGGCCGACGTCGTCACCCAGTGGCTCGCCTACATTCCGGTGTACACGGCCGCGCAGCCGTGGCGAATGGTGACGGCGATCTTCCTGCACGGTTCGATCCTGCATCTGCTCTTCAACATGTACGCCCTCTTCATCTTCGGGCCGATGCTCGAGAGCATGCTCGGGAGGATACGGTTCCTCGCCCTCTACCTCATCGCGGGATTCGCCGGATCCGTCGCGGTACTCGTGCTCGCGCCCGGCACCGCGGTGGTGGGCGCCTCTGGTGCGATCTTCGGCCTCTTCAGCGCGTTCTTCGTCATCCAGCGACGGTTGGGCGGCAACGCGACCCAGTTGCTCATCATCATCGCCCTGAACCTGGCGATCGGATTCTTCGTTCCGAACGTCGCGTGGCAGGCCCACCTCGGCGGTCTGATCGTGGGTGCGCTCATCGCCCTGATCTTCATGCGAACGAGGCGCGCCGATCAGCAGCGACTGCAGATCGCACTCGTCGGGAGCACGGCGCTTGGGCTCGTCGTCATCACGGTGTTCACGGCGATGCGCCTGGGGCTCATGTAGTGGAGGGAGAGTTCTCCACAGGTGATTCCACAGTGGGGATAATTACACCGGTGTAGTTAGACCCTGTGGATGAATATGTGGACTGTCGGGAAACCCCGGAATCAGCGCCAGCGGGTGGTCATCAGGAAGCCGATGAACATGATCCCGAACCCGACGAGGATGTTCCAGTTGCCCCACTCGGGCACCGGGAGCTGCTGGCCGCTGATGTAGAACACGATGATCCAGACGAGCCCGACGAGCATGAAGCCGAACATGATCGGCTTGAACCAGACCGGGTTGGGTGCTGCTTCACCCGTCATCTTGTCGATGCGGTCGGACTTCGTGGGTTCGCTGCTCCGTGCCATGCCCAGATTCTAGCCTGAAACGCCCGCCGGAAGCCCTGAGTCGGCCTCACGACAGCGTCCGGACAGGTGACCGCGCCTAGAATCGAGACATGACCGCCCTCGAACCGATGAGCCGCAAACAGGCGCGCCGGAAACGTCGGGCACCGCGCATCACCGTCGTCGGAGTGCTCGGCGAGGTCTTCATCACCGCGGGTGTGCTCGTGCTCGCGTTCCTCGGGTGGCAGGTCTGGCTCAACGACATCATCGTCGGCGCCCAGCAGCAGGAGGCCGCCGAAGAGCTCGCGCAGGAGTGGGAGGTCCCACCGCCGACCGCCGAGGCGGATGACGACGAGACCGACGAACCCGCCGCTCCCGTCGAGCCCGTCGGCACCGACACCCCGACGGTACTGCCGGCTCCGGCCAACAACACGAAGTTCGCCAACCTCATCGTGCCGCGACTCGGTGCCGATTACCGCAGGCCCATCACCGAGGGTGTCGGATACAACGTGCTCAACGACAGCAAGGCCGGGATCGGGCACTACCCGGCCACCCAGATGCCGGGCGACTACGGCAACTTCGCGATCGCCGCGCACCGTACGACTTATGGCCGCAGCTTCCACAACGTCAACGAGTTCGTTGTCGGCGACAGCATCTACGTCGAGTCCGAGCTCGGCTGGTACCGCTACATCTACCGGAACACCGAGTACGTGCGGCCGACCGGGGTGGGCGTGCTCAACCCCGTGCCACAGACATCCGGAATCGACGCCAACGAGCGGTTCATCACGCTCACGAGCTGCAACCCGTACTTCTCCTCTGCGGAGCGGATCATCTCGTACGGGGTGTTCGATACCTTCTTCCCGCGAGAGGGCGGCGTCCCGCTCGAGATCGCCGACCTTGTGAACGGAACCGGGGCCTGATGTACGCGGCACTGTGGCGCATTCTTCCCGGCCCCGTGTGGGTCCGGGTGCTCATCTCGATCATGCTCGTCGCGCTCGTGCTGACCGCGCTCGTCATCTGGGTGTTCCCGGTGATCGACCAGGCAATCGCTCCCCAGGATGTGACGGTGGAAGAATGACCCGTGTTCTCGTTGTCGACAACTACGACAGCTTCGTCTACACCCTCAACGGCTACCTGCTGCAGCTCGGGGCGGAGACCACGGTCGTGCGCAACGACGCCTTCTCGGCGGATGACGCATCCTCGGTCATCGCCGACTACGACGCCGTGCTGCTCTCGCCGGGTCCCGGAACACCGGCCGATGCCGGCGTCTCGATCCCGATCGTGACCGCGGCCATCGCCTCCGGCCAGCCGCTGCTCGGCGTCTGTCTCGGTCATCAGGCGATCGCCGAGGCGATGGGCGCGACGGTGACGCACGCCGAGGAGCTCATGCACGGCAAGACCTCCCTCATCACCCACGACGGCAGTCCGTTCTACTCGGGAGTGCCCGATCCGTTCACGGCCACCCGCTACCACTCGCTCGCGATCGTCGGCTCCACGGTGCCCGCCGGGCTCGTCGTCACCTCCCGCACCGCCGGGGGCGTCATCATGGGCGCGCGGCACGAGACCCAGCCGGTGTTCGGTGTGCAGTTCCACCCGGAGTCGGTGCTCACCGAGGGCGGCTACCGGATGCTCGGCAACTGGCTGGCCGTCGCCGGGCTCCCCGAGGCGGCCGAGACCGCGAAGGGCCTCACGCCGCTCGTGCGCATCGACTGAGGCAATGAGGGTGCGGGGCGACCCGCGAGCCTATGGCCTCGCGCAATAGGCGACGGTGATCTCGGACTTCTGCGGCTGGTCGCCGACGATCGACTGACTCGACACCGCTCCGCCCGAGCAGCTCGTGTCGCTGACGGTCTTGACCGACAGGCTCAACGCACCGAGCGTGCTCGTGGCCTCGCCGATGTTCTTGCCGAGGACATCCGGGATCTGCACGAGGCCGTTCGAGACGACGACATCCACCGTGTCGCCGGCACGCAGCCGCTCTCCGGGGGCCGGGATCGATGACATGACCACGTCGGGCTTGACGTCGGCCGAGTACGCCTGCGTGATCGTGCCGACCGAGAGTCCGATCGCACCGAGCGCCTCGGTCGCGGCAGCGGAGGTCAGGCCGGCGAGTTGGGGGATCTGCAGCTGCTCAGGACCGCTCGAGACGCTGACCTTGATGTTCTGGCCGGGGCTCACGGTGACACCCGACGGCGGGTCGGTGGAGATGACGACGCCCTCGGCGACGGTGTCGCTCACCTCGTCGATGCGGGTCGGGTCGAGCTTCGCCTCGATGAGTGCGGCGGAACCGTTCTCCCACGTGAAGCCGGTCACGTCGGGGACGTCGATCGCGACGTTCGAGGTGAGCGCGGTGGGCGAGAGGCTGAGGGTCCAGACGACGACCGCGACGATGATGACGACCATGATCGTCACCCCGCCCCAGATCCACGCGACCGGAGGGCGGCTCTGCGTGCGAACCGATCGGTCGGACTCGTCGGCGGTCAGCTGGCGCAGCGTGGCCTCGGTGCCGGCCGTCGAGGTCGGGTTGACGCCGAAGAGGGTCGAGTTGAAGTCGCCGACGACGGGGGTGCGCTTGGCGACGACGTTGCCGGCGCCGGCGGCCGCGACATCCGCGCGGAACTCGGCGGCACTCTGGTACCGCTCGAAGCGGTCCTTCGCGACACCGCGCAGCACGACCGCGTCGAGTGCCGGGGACACGGTCGGGTTGAGGGTGCTCGGCGGTGCGGGAAGCTGGTTGACGTGCTGGTACGCAACGGCGACGGGGTTCTCGCCGCGGAACGGCGCACGACCGGTCAGCATCTCGAAGAGCACGATGCCGGTCGAGTAGAGGTCGGTCCGGGCGTCGACGGCTTCGCCGCGCGCCTGCTCGGGAGAGAAGTACTGGGCGGTGCCGACGATCGTGCTGGTCTCGGCGATCGTCGCCGATGACTCGGAGATCGCGCGCGCGATGCCGAAGTCCATGACCTTCACCTGGCCGGTCGCGGTGACCATGATGTTGCCGGGTTTGATGTCCCTGTGCACGACACCGGCGCGGTGCGAGTACTCGAGTGCGGTGAGCACCTGTTCGATGATGTTGACGGCGTCGGCTGGATCCAGCGGGCCGGCCGCGATCATGTCTTTGAGCAGTCGCCCGTCGACGAACTCCATGATGATGTACGGGAGCTGCGCCTCCTGGCCGTTCGGGCCCTGGACGGTCTCCTCGCCGGCATCGAAGATTCGCACGATCGTGGGGTGCGCCATCTTCGCGGCCTCCTGCGCCTCACGGCGGAACCGGCTGCGGAAGGCGGGGTCGGTCGCGAGAGACGGCTTCAGGAGCTTGATGGCGACGCGGCGGCCGAGTCGCGTGTCGGTGCCGACGTGCACGTCGGCCATGCCGCCCCGGCCGATGAGGTCGCCGACCTGATACCTGCCCGCAAGCAGGCGCAGAGTCTGCATGACGCCTTCAGCCACGATTGTTCTCCCAGTTCAGAAATGCCTTGCCAGTGTAACCCGATGGCAATCGGGGCACTGCTACTCCTCTTCCGGAGCGACCGTCGTGATCGTCGCCGTGTCCGAAGCGAGGGAGGTCAGCTCGCCGCACACGGCCGTGTAGCTCACGCTCGTCGTGCCGGCCACGTCGGGCAACACGATGTCGACGGATGTCGCGGTCGCGGGCTGCGATGCGGATGGCGCGGGCGCTCCTGCGTTCGAGAAGCCGAAGTTGTAGCCGGAGAGGGTGAACCCGCTCGGGCAGCCGTTGTAGGTCGCCCAGGTCACCGTGACGGTGTCGCCCGGTTCGAAGGGACCGGCGGGGAGGCCGAGTGGTGACGGCTTCCCGGGTTGTGGAATCGCCGTGTAGAACGACACCGCGATCGTGGTGCCCTTGCGCACGGCCGGTCCGATCGGGTTCGCGCTGTAGGCCCGGTCTACCTGATCGAGGCTGGGGGCGGAACGCCCGTCGACGGCCTCGAGCACGAGTTCGAGCTCGGTGAGCCGCTCCTCCACCTGCGTCCGAGTCAGACCGACGAGCTCGTCCTGCGTGAGCGCGACGGTCGTCGCCTCGGGCTCCGGCTCTTCGCTGGGTGCGGCGGATGACGGGGGCGGGGAGCTCGTCTGGCCGGTCGGGGTGTCGTCCGGAGGTGCGAGGAGCGCGATGATCGTCGCGATGAGCACCACCGCGAGCACGGAGACCAGTCCGATGAGCGGCCAGGTCCACGGGTTGCGCTTGCGCTCCTCGATGGGGGTCGTGTCGGTTGGGCTCGCGTCGATCACCCGGGTCATCGCCGAGGTGTTCTGTCCGTAGTTCGCGCCGGCGGTTGCCGCGAGCGAGCTGGTGCCGATGATGCCCGGCACGGCCGTTGCCGCTGCCGCGACATCCCCTCGCTTGAGGGACTGCGCCGCGCGAGCGAGGTGCGCGGCCGAGGCGGGTCGGTCCGCGGGGTTCTTCGCGATGCTCGCGTAGACGAGGTTGCGCACGGGTTCGGAGACGGTGACCGGGAGCTCCGGCGGGGTCTCGTTGATCTGCGCCATGGCGATCGCGACCTGCGATTCGCCCGTGAACGGGCGCCGGCCGGCGAGGGCCTCGTATGCCACGATCCCGAGCGAGTAGATGTCGGTGGAGGGCGACGCGGAATGGCCGCTCGCCTGCTCGGGCGACAGGTACTGCACGGTGCCCATGACCTGACCGGTCGCAGTGAGCGGCACCTGGTCCGCGATGCGGGCGATGCCGAAGTCGGTGATCTTCACGCGGTTGTCGGGGGTGATGAGCAGGTTGCCCGGCTTGATGTCGCGGTGCACGAGGCCCGCGGCGTGCGCTGCGGAGAGCGCGAGCGCCGTCTGGGCGACGATGTCGAGCACGCGGTCGGTCGAGAGCACGCGCTCGCGCTCGATGATGGCGCTGAGGGCCTCACCCGGTACGAGCTCCATGACGAGGTAGGCGCTGCCGTCCTCCTCGCCGTAGTCGAAGACGTTGGCGATGCCCTCGTGGTTGACGAGGGCGGCGTGGCGGGCCTCGGCGCGGAAGCGCTCGAGGAAACCGGGGTCGCCGAGGTACTCGTCCTTGAGGATCTTGATCGCGACGGTGCGGCCGATCACGAGGTCGGTCGCCTGCCACACCTCGCCCATGCCACCGATCGCCACGCGACTGGAGAGCTGGTATCTGCCCCCGAAGGTGAGGCCGCTTGTGGGTCTCATCTGTTTAGCACCGCCTCTAGAACTTTCTTTGCAATGGGAGCCGCGACCGTGTTGCCGAACGCCCCCTGACCAAGTCCGCCGCCGTTCTCGACGACGACGGCAATGGCGACCTCGGGGTCGTTTGCCGGGGCGAAACCGGTGAACCAGAGGGTGTACGGCTCGCCCGATCCGTTCTCCGCTGTGCCGGTCTTTCCCGCGACCTCGACACCGCTTATTCTCGCATTGCTCGCGGCCCCGCTGGTGACGCCGTTGACCATCATCTGGGTCAGTGTCGCCGCCGTCGCCGAGCTCATCGGGGTGTCGTAGACGACCGGCTGGAACTCCTCGAGCACGGTGAGATCCGGGGCGAGCACGCTGTCGATGAGCGTGGGCTCCATGACGGCTCCGCTGTTCGCGATCGCCGCTGAGACCATGGCGATCTGGAGGGGGGTGACCCGCACGTTCGCCTGGCCGAACGACGAGAGCATGAGCTGTGCCTCGTCCCCGCCGTTGCCGGGGTACTGGCTCGCGGTCGTGGTCATGGGGACCTCGAAGCTCGAGCCGAACCCGAACGACTCGGCGGTCTCGCGGATGGCGCGTTCGCCGAGGGCGACGCCGAGCTGCGCGAACGGGATGTTGCAGGAGAGCCGCAGGGCCGTCGCGATCGTGACCGTGGAGGTGCCGCCGCACGAGCCGCCCTCGGAGTTGGTGATGGTGTTCGAGCTGAGCGGCAGCTGCAGGCTCCCCGGGTTCGGGAACTCGCTCTCGGGGGTGAACTGCCCGCTCTCGAGCGCGGCCGCTGTGACGACGAGCTTGAAAACAGACCCGGGCGGGTAGAGGTCGCCGCCGATCGTGCGGTTGAACAGGGGATCGGTCGGGTCGGCGAGCAGTGCGTTGTAGTTCTCGATGACCGAGGGGATGTCGTGACTCGCGAGGATGTTCGGGTCGTAGCTCGTCTTCGACACCATGGCGATGATCTCACCGGTCTTTGGGTTGAGCGCGACCACGGCGCCGGTGTTGTTGCCGAGCGCATCCCAGGCCGCCTGCTGCACTGCGCCGTCGATTGTGAGCTCGACCGCTGCGCCGGTCGGGTCCTTGCCGGTGAGGATGCTGTTGAGCTGGTCGAGGAACTGCGCGTTCGAGTTGCCGCTCAGGTAGTCGTTGAGCGCGCCCTCGACACCGGCGCTGCCCTGGTTGAGCGTGAAGTAGCCGGTGACGGGGGCGTAGAGCACCCCGTTGGCGTAGGTGCGGAGGTACGAGAACTCGTCCTCCGAGGGCACCGAGTACGCGATCGGCTGACCGTCGACGAGGATCGGGCCGCGCTCCGCCGAGAAGCTCGCATAGAGCGTTCGCGTGTTGCGGTCGTTCGCCACGAGTCCGTCGACGGCGACCACCTGGATGATGCTCGACGACGTGAAGAGCGCGATGAACATGAGCAGCACAACGATGCTCACGCGCTTGAGTTCCTTGTTCATCCCTCGATCACCATCCTCGGCTGGTTGCGAACGGTGTCGGAGAGGCGCAGCAGGAGTGCCGCGATGATCCAGTTCGCCACGAGCGACGACCCGCCGGCAGCGAGGAAGGGCGTCGTGAGGCCAGTGAGCGGGATGACCCGCGTGACGCCGCCGATGACGATGAACACCTGCAGCGCAATGACGAACGAGAGGCCCACGGCGAGCAGCCGGCCGAAGTCGTCCTGGCCGGCGAACCCGATGCGGAATCCGCGTGAGACGAAGAGGAGGTACAGCGCGAGGATCGCGAAGATGCCGACGAGTCCCAGTTCCTCACCGAGCGCGGAGATGATGTAGTCGCTCTCGGCGAGCGGCGTGATGTCGGGACTGCCCTGGCCGAGGCCCTTGCCGATGAGGCCGCCGTCGGCGAGCCCGAAGAGTCCCTGCACGAGCTGGTAGCTGCCGCCGGTGCGGTCGTAGACATCGGGGTTGAACGCATCGAGCCAGGCCGCGAACCGGTTGCCGACGTAGCTGATCGCCTGGCTCGCCACGACGGCGCCGGTGAGGAACATGCCGAGACCGAGCACGATCCAGCTCGCCCTGCCGGTCGCGACGTAGATCATCACGAGGAAGAGGCCGAAATAGAGGAGCGACGTTCCGAGGTCGCGCTGGAAGATGAGCACGGCCATCGATGCGACGAAGACCACGAGGATCGGTCCGAGGTCCCTCGCGCGGGGGAACGTCATCCCGAGCACCTTGGTGCCGACCATCGAGAGCGAATCCCGTGCGCTCACGAGGTAGCCGGCAAAGAAGATGGCGAGCGCGATCTTGCCGAGCTCGCCCGGCTGGAAGGTGAGCGGGCCGATCTCGAGCCAGAGCCTCGCCCCGGCGCCGCGGTC
>Ga0247804_10000482_pt1 | contig 18362 bp, 20 predicted proteins | sample UWRJL029104C1_FD_181142 | JGI IMG/M metagenome (GOLD analysis project Ga0247804, IMG submission 181142) | Plant litter microbial communities from Arlington Agricultural Research Station in Wisconsin, United States - UWRJ-L029-104C-1 | ecosystem: Environmental > Terrestrial > Plant litter >...
GGCTGTTTTGAAATCTTTGGTGACAGACCGGGCAGACCAGGCAACCCTATTTGGTATCATATCGATCCAAGCTCTGCACCGCCTCTTCACCACGACTTTCCGCTCAACCACCGCTTTGTAGTCAACACCACATCTTCTCTAACCGTGTCTGCTATCGTGCTACTTGTCGTGATTATTTACCGCGGAACTCTTGCCAATTTGACCCAGGTTGCTACCGCATTCCAGCAAAGCCTCTTGCGTCCTACCCACCAGAGCAGGCCAAAACTTCCAAACCCCATTGCCCCCTTTTCAAAACCAACAACGTATTGCCCGAACAAGCCATCGTGCTCCCTGAATTGATTCTGTGCTGTGCAATTGTTTCAACGAAGACTTATTCCTCCGGGGTGCAGTCTATTTGGGTCTCAACAAACATAAAAGCTTCTCGAAGTTCTAGGGCAGGCCAGGCCATAAACGAGAAAGCGCGCTTGCGAAAGAAAACATCGCCAGGAACGCCGACCAAGCCGTGCAAACAACAGAACCACTTCAACCACTCGACCGCACCACCTTCTAACGCTCCCACCAAGCTCATTCTACATCGACGACGCAGATTCTGCATCCCAGCGAAACAAGTCTCCAGCGGCAAATCTCCACGCACGCCAGAATACCCCTCCGGACGAACTCACCCTTGGCATATTGAAATCTCGTACTTCAATCACCAACCCTCACATCTCTATCACCAGACCGCGTATCTAGCCAGGTCTAGAGCCAAAGCGGCTTTCGGAGATATCTTCATTGAGGCTGGTACCACTTCATTGTAAGTGATGCAAGCTCTGCAGCTCTTTTTGGGCCTTCCTTTTACGCGATGTTGAGTGCAGCTCTTTATCAGTAGGCAATCTTGACTAACATTTTATTTGCGGAGCAGATCTAGAAGTGAATCACAGACCTCCTAACAGCGAAAAACTCACCTCCCCCATCCCGACGTCTCTGCCTGCGGCCTACTGCAGAAAGCGAAGCCCCTCACACCCCGTCACCTGCTCTTCAAGAGCGGACACCAGCAATGGCGGACCAAAATGATGTAGACCTCGATTCTATCATCGATAGACTATTGGAAGTTAGAGGAAGCCGACCGGGCAAGCAAGTGCAGCTGTTGGAGGCAGAAATTCGCTATCTATGCACCAAGGCTCGCGAAATTTTTATTTCTCAACCTATCCTCCTGGAGTTGGAGGCACCAATCAAGGTACGTAGAGCTTGACGCAGATGCGCCTGGTTTGGCTCGACATGCTAACTGCGATTCCAGATCTGCGGAGATATTCACGGTCAATATTACGATCTCCTGCGTCTCTTCGAGTACGGAGGATTTCCTCCTGAGGCCAACTACCTCTTCTTAGGTGATTACGTCGATCGTGGCAAGCAATCTCTCGAGACCATTTGCCTCCTCCTTGCCTACAAGATCAAGTATCCCGAGAACTTTTTCATCCTCCGTGGTAACCACGAATGCGCCTCTATCAATCGGATTTACGGCTTCTACGATGAGTGCAAGAGAAGATACAATATCAAGCTATGGAAGACCTTCACCGACTGCTTCAACTGCTTGCCAATTGCAGCTATTATTGATGAGAAGATATTCACAATGCACGGTGGTTTGAGCCCCGATCTGAACTCCATGGAGCAGATCCGCCGCGTCATGCGCCCAACTGATGTATGTTTTCTGTATTTTGCTAACGATTTGTGGTCCTTCATAGGGATTGCATGTGCTGATGCTAATTTTCTGACTAGATCCCCGACTGCGGTCTTCTCTGCGATCTCCTCTGGTCTGACCCAGATAAAGATATCACAGGTTGGAGCGAGAACGACCGAGGTGTCTCCTTCACCTTTGGGCCCGATGTCGTTTCCCGATTCTTGCAAAAGCATGATATGGATTTGATATGCCGCGCTCATCAGGTCGTCGAAGACGGTTACGAGTTCTTCTCCAAGCGACAATTGGTCACCCTTTTCAGCGCCCCCAACTACTGTGGTGAGTTCGACAATGCCGGAGCCATGATGAGTGTAGACGAGAGCTTGTTGTGCTCGTTCCAGGTAAGCTATTGCAAGTCACTCTTGGAGGAGTCTCATCTAACAGTGATTTCTTGCAGATTCTTAAGCCGGCGGAGAAGAAACAAAAGTATGTTAATCGTGGCCGTGGTGGTGGTCGTCCTTTTGGTGGCAATCCTTTGAGCAAGAAATCCTGAGATATTTAAAAATGACCCTTACGAACATCATTGTGTATAGCAGGTTCGGACGCAGATAAGCACACTGGTGCGATTCCCACTACGAGTCATCTAATGACATAAATCGCCGTCGCCGACTACCACAACCAACCTTCCTCTTTTTGCGGCTCCCCGTCTACCTTTCCACCACGACTACGAAAACAACCGCTCTCGATCTCCTCATCAATAAACATATGCTATCGGCGCATAAGCGTAGCGCATTGGATCCTTTAAACGACAATCTTCGACACTTTGTACACATATTTGCACTTTCCTCCTCATATCAACAACGCAATACGATACCAACGAATCCCAAAAATGGCACACAAGCCAGGTCAAGGTTTGACGGAATCCTAGTTGCTGTTAATTATGAGAGATGACTGGAGAAGGTTTATTATGTGCTTATGAGCGGTCTTGGAATATTCGTATGATGGATTCTTCAAACGTTCTTATGCCTCGTTTTGTCAACTTAAATCACCCCCCTATATTTGTTTGTTTGTGCATGATTGGCTTGGCTCTTTTCGTGGGATGTTGGGCAGGAACGGTAGATTGGGAGCGAATGAATGTGCTATGAGTTCATGAGCGAACTACCTGAACGTGTCGCGGTTGAATGAAATTAATTTCCTAAACATGCTGGCTTTTGTGAATTCTCTACATGCTTGCCGTGCCATGTCGTAGTATAGTAGAATCCATCTCAAGTGAAGCAAGCTCAATCCGGCTCTGGAAATGGCTTGGATGTACACAGCAAGCTTCGTCGAGTACCAGGCTATCTTGTGGTACGTCAACTACCACGCATTTAGCCTTGCATATATATACTAACTTCAATAACTTCAACTATCCTCATGCTCTCTTCTCACCCTATAAACCCCCTTTCTTCCACCATCACATCACCTCACGTACGTATGGCACGCGTGTCCAACCCGTGGATAATCCCAGTCATCACCAAATCACCTACGCGTGAGCCTCTTCCCAAACCCCTCCCCCCCCAAGATGGAAGCTTATACACTCCTTCCTATCAAGCTCTCCGAGGTGGGACGGAGTAGGCATCGCGGTCACTGATCGCATATCATGTAGGAGGGAGGTCAGAAGTAAAGAACTCGCGAGGATGGGTCGAGATTGTTAATATATATATATAAGCCATTGAGTTTTTGGCTGTATTCGATCTATGTTCAGGTATAGAATAGGATAGGGTAGGATGGAAGTTTGCTTTCATGAGAGAGAGAGAGAGAGAGCTGGTTTGGTTCTTGAGAGGTGGGCTGCGGGTTCATGAAAGAGTGGACTTGGTTAGATAGATAGATAGATGAAGCTGGTCTTGGAGATAGAGGTGAGATATTTTATATGTATATAATTTTGGGATATTTTGGAGAGGCCTTTTCGTACTGGCTGAGTGAGGGTCATGGAAGTGTGGAACTGGAGACTTATATGCGGTGGGGATTGAAAAAAGAGGAGTTGTTGTGGTTTGAGAATGGAAGGGGGAGCTTGAGGGAGGGAGAGAGACAAAGAGGAGGGAAGTGGGCCTCACGAATATGCAAGGTAGGGAAAGAGATGCTGCTGTATTATTGAGCTTCGTCTTGTTGTGTATATCTTTAGGATTGGAGTAGTAGGTAGATCAGAGGCAAATGGAATAGGTTTGCTGATTCCGTTAGATTGCCTAATTCGTATAGAGAATGGCGGCTTTCCATGTTTCTTATATGCCTATTTGGTGGTGCTCCAAGCTTCACATTTCCCCATCTGTCTATTTCAAATGATCAAGCTTTGAACCACTATTCTCAAATAGGAGAAACGTTACTCAAGCATTATGAGAAAACCGCCAAGTACTTTCAAGAAGCTCAGTTAATCAGAACTCAAAATATTTAACGAACGGCAAGCATAGATTCACAAATCTCCCCTACTAGTAACACCTTCCACGTTCCCTCTTCAATAACTCATACTAGCCACAATCTTCATCCCCAGGTCTGCAAAACCCGAATCCTTCCATATCTCCACCATCCCCACCACCAATAACAATTCTTCCCCTTGAATTCAACACCTCTTTTTCTTTTCCTTCTCCTTCATTCCTGCCACCAGTACCAGGGCTAACAGGGCGACTTCTAACATCAACATCCATGGGAGTGAAATTTCGCTCCCCACTGGCATTACGTGTTTCCGTGCTATCGCTCAAAAGACGATTGATAGCTCGTGGGATAGGCGGTTGTGATGCGTGAGTGGTTGGTGTGGAGGATGACGTGGAGTTGGGCTCTGGCTCTGGCTCTGAGGCAGCAGTTGTAGCGGACGAATGGCCGTCTACATGGCCAAGGTTGCGGGATGGCTCAATAATCTAGTATTGTGAGTTGAATTTGAGGTTAAGAAGGAGAGTGAAGGGATGGAGAAGGGGGCCTACATCACGGACTAAGCGCTTGAGTTGTTTGGTTTCTGTGGTGTGTCAGCGATGTTAAAGAGAAGGAGAAAGTTGTGATATTTGGTCTGGAGATTGTGGAGTTGGAGCAGCAGAAGGTAACTTTTGGATGATAAAGCGGGTGAGGCGGTATAGGATCTATGTTCTGTGTTCTTACCAGGGAAGCCACCCTCTGCTTTTCGGTCCCATAGGAGATGCTGTTGGATCTTTGCTGGCTCATCTGCAGTAGCTGGCACTGCTGTATAAAGGTGAACTATGAAAGTCCCACCTAAGGTGTCATTAGTACATGTATTTCCTCAACCTGAACACATGAAAGGAAATCCAGGCACATGCCCAAAAGGGATGTTACTCTATTTTGTAAGTTCAGATTGGAAAGAAATTACATACCAGTGGAAGGCTGCAGAGCCACTTCACCAATAGAGGTTTGAAAGGTAGAAAGAAGCTCCTGGGCGAACTATTTCTCAATCAGCCCAGTCAAAATTTGTCGTTACTGCTCTCATCCCATCTTGTCTCATCCGGTCTCATCTCGCCTATCAAACAATAGCAATAAAGCGTTAATTACTTTAACATCACGTGTATACTTGTCATCCCAACATTCAGATGTCAGGTCCGTGAAGCAAGTGAAACTGGAGATCTGGGGAAGTTCTCAAGGCATTGCGGCTTTCGGGTGGCACCTGCGTCAGGTATTTGGCATTGAGGGGCAACTTCATGATTTGAGGAAAGTTAAGGTACTTGCATAGGCGGCTCTTAGCATCCTTTTAGATTTATTAGCTGAAATCCTTGCTAAAGGAGGAGTGGTGAAGGAGCTTGAGGTGTACAAACCATTTACATTGGGTGCAGAATTGGATCTGTCAATGGATATTAGACTTAGGTTTTGTGGGAGAGGATGACAGATATGCATACAGTCACCCGTGGAAGTGCGGTTGTGGTGTTGATATCCATAGCTGTGCGATTTATCTACTAGTGCTTCATGTATTACTTTTGAAGTACTAGAATGTAGTGCGCGTGACGTTATAGTTTCGCAATAGGGGTATTGATAGATGTTGAGATTAGAAGTTAGAAAGTATAAAGATGGAAATAAGTGTTAGTGGCAATCCAGGGATAGTCATGAATCCGTGATCAATGTTTCGATCATAAAAGCAATCACTTCAAGCATCGTAAAGCACTCGAAAATCCATGGGAATATTGTGAACTTTTTACTAGGTTGTCTATGGAAGTGTGCTTGCTTTTATCACGCAGTTTGGATGATCGATTGGGTTTGCACCAAATTCCGCTGCTTAGAAACGGCTCAAATTTTGAAAATCTCACTCAGGTTTGTATTTTAGGCGCATTGGTTCAAAAATCGTTGACATCCTCAATTGTATGAAATAGCTCGTAATGCTGTGTCTCGGTCATACTGCAGCATCAAGCACACGCTTTTGCAATTGACTCTGCATTCTTCATCCTCCCTTGCCATCACCCGTTTATCATCTCAATACATCCCTCCAATCTTATGCACAGAGAAATAAAGGTAATAGACAATTAGCCGCCAGTATTACATGCTCTTCTCAATCATGCCCAGTGTAGCTTTAATAGTACCAGCTCGTAGTACCAGCTCGGCACATATGCTACGCTGGGTGAGGTATTAACGAAATCCCATACGCCATAGAACGCCCTGTATCTGTCCACATGCTCGATCCTCTACATGACAACACAGCATCCTCCTGATTGTTGCGGTGCCTAATATATTCGGGTTAGTATGGTGATAATTAAGGGGAATAAGAGGCTCCCTTACGTATGGGTCATCTTTCTTGTCAACTGTACCCCATGCAGATGGTACCATAAAATCTTTTGTACTGTTTGTGTACGAGATGATACTTTGTAGTCTGTCAGCGAAAAGTGACCTGAGTTTAATGCTACTTATGTTCATACCTCTTTGAGGCTTGGGAGACCGGGATCCGTTCACGCTCCAAATCCTCCCTCAGACGATTATTTAGCTCTGTAAGGCGTCGCAGTTTAAGATCAGCCATTGACTGCTTGTTCTTCTTAACCTGCGAAGGGTCGCCGACATCACGAGAAGAGTATCCGGGAGCCATGGTGATGAGTTGCTAAGAGGCTGACTCCTGACAACGTAAACAGTCAGCTAGCAATGAGGGAGAAACGGACGTCGCGGGGCACTCCGTGTACAAATTGGGCAGATCTGTCAAAGAGAATCAAGCTGCAGCACGGTGAAAGGCCGCAAGAATCTGGGAACGAATGAGGGGAGATGCACACAAGAGAGGTGCGGAGTTGCGACAACAATTTGGGGGAGGATCACTTTGGAGATGAGAGCAGCTTCATTTGGTATAGCGCCCTGCCAGTTCCTTAGCCATCGCTTAGTTCTTAGCGCTATTATGACTAAGTTTTTATATCACGTGCTCACTAAGCCCACCACAAACTTGCAGTGAAGTTCGAAAACAATTCAACCGTAGAAGAATACAGCACGTTAGTTGTAGCTGCCAATAATCACGGCCTTCGATAATCCACCAACCCTTCACACAGCTACCGTCTGCGTATAGGAAACAACCCAACTTAGAAACCCTCGCCCACCAAGGCGTCGTCAACCATCGCCATTTGCGCGCGAAAACAACTCTCTCAACGCACAACCCGCAGAGGAGCTGCCCACTATGCCTCCTCCTCAGCACGCGAAGCCGGAGAACGTGCTAAAGCGCGCCCATGAACTTAAGGGTGTTGGACAGGCACAAGCGGCTCTGGTTCTCCTACACGAGCACATCACCTCAAAGCGATCTCGAAATGTTCCCATCACTTCCCTGGAGCCTGTTATGCTCCTATTGGTTGAGATGGCTGTGGAGCAGAAGAAGGGAAAGCTGGCAAAGGATGCTTTATATCAGTATAAAAATATCAGCCAGAACACAAATGTTGGAACCATCGAGCTGGCTCTGAAGCACTTCATTGAGTTGGCCAACGAGAAAGTCGTAACTGCACAAGCACAAGCGGACGATGTTCAATCCGGACTCGATACCACCGCAGGTGTTGACGATCTCGAAGCTACTGAAACCCCAGAGTCAATCCTCCTCTCTACTGTGTCCGGCGAACAATCCAGAGATCGTACAGATCGTGCAATCGTCACACCATGGCTCAAGTTTCTTTGGGAGACTTATCGTACCGTTCTCGATATCTTACGAAACAACGCACGATTGGAGTTGATGTACAAGAGTACAGCTATGCAGGCTTTTGAGTTCTGCAAGAAATACGCGCGAAAGACAGAGTTCCGCAGACTTTGTGAGCTGCTCCGGAACCATGTCCAGACTGCTGCAAAGTACTCGGCTCAGATGCACGCTATCAACCTCAGTGACCCTGACACGCTTCAACGTCATCTTGAGACCCGTTTTGAACAGCTGAATGTCGCAGTCGAATTGGAACTATGGCAGGAGGCTTTCAGAAGTGTTGAGGATATCCACACTTTGCTGAATCTCAGCAAACGTCCTCCAAAGAACATAATGATGGCCAACTATTACGAAAAGTTGACCCGGATCTTCTTGGTTGGTGAAAACTATTTGTTCCATGCTGCTGCATGGTCTAGATACTACAATCTGCTACGCCAATCAGCATCTCTTGTAGCTTCTGGCCAAAGCAAGAAAGCTGACAATCCACCTACCAATGATGAGGATCTTTCTAAGGCAGCTTCTTTCGTTCTTCTATCTGCTCTTGCCATCCCTGTCATCAGCACTACAAGATCTCGTGGTGCATTGGTAGACACTGATGAGGCGAAAAAGAACAAGAACTCAAGGCTCACACATCTTCTTGGTATGGCACAGGCTCCCACACGTGCAGTCCTTTTCAAAGATGCGATGAGCAAGAACCTTTTGAAACTTGCCCGCCCAGAGATTCGCCAACTTTACAACATTCTCGAGGTGGACTTCCACCCCTTGTCCATCTGCCAAAAGATTTCTCCGATTCTCACCCAGATTGGAGATGACAAGGACATGGCCAAGTATATCCCCCCTCTTCAGCAGGTCATTTTGACCAGACTCTTCCAGCAACTTTCTCAGGTCTATGAGACTGTTGACGTTCAATTTGTTGAGAACCTTGCCAAATTCCCCGAGCCATTCCAGGTCACCAGGGATACTATCGAGAAATTCATTATGAACGGCAACAAGAAGGGCGATCTTGCTATCAGAATGGACCATGCCACAGGTGTCTTGAGCTTCGATACTGATGTTTTCTCATCTACCAAAGCCATTCATGCAGGTTCCGGTGCTGGCTCAGCCGAGAGCGAGACATCATCTGTTCAGCGATTGCAAAATACTCCGTCTGAAATTGTCCGAACGCAATTGACACGCCTAGCAAAGTCGCTCTTCGTCACCTGTCAATACATCGATCCGTCATTCAATGCTGGGCGTGTCAAAGCTCGTGATGCCGCCTATGCCAAGGCCCGACAAGGTGCAGAACAAGAGCACCACGAGACTCTCACCCGTAAGCAAATTATCACAAAGCGAAAGGAAGAGGCTTCCGAGATCCAATCACGCAAAGAAAAGGAAGAGGCTACCCGAAAACGTATCAGAGCCGCAGAAATCCAGCAGGCTGAAGACAAACGTCTTCAGCAAGAGCAGAAAGACCGCGAGGAGAAGCGTATGAAGGCCGATCTTGACCGTGTGCGGAAAGAAGAGCTGAAGAAGCAAATCGCGGATCTCAAGATTGGGTCTGGTAAACTTGATATCGATGTCGAAGACCTGGACAACCTCAATAGCAATGATATCCGTGCCATGAAGCTAGCTCAATTAGAACGCGAGAAGCATGACATGAACGAGAAGCTACGTGTTACGGGTAAACGCATTGATCACCTTGAGCGAGCGTTCCGAAAGGAAGAGGCAAAGAAATTGCCAGAAGATTATGCCAGCCAACGTGAACGTGATTTTGCCGCACATGAAAAGACAACGGCTCAGACACTGAAAGATGCCGAGGCTAAGCACAAGGAGAATGTCGAACTCAAGCACCGATTGAGCCGTCTTCATCCTTTCTTCGAATCATTCAAGGATTCTGTCGTTGAGCGGAGACACGATGAATTTGAGAAGCGCCGCCGAGACGCTGAGCGTGAGCTCGAAAAGCAAAAGGCACTCCGCATTAAAGAGCACAAGGAGAAGAAGGTCCGTGAAAAGCGAGAGCGTGAGGAGCAAGATAGGATTTTGCGTGAGGAGGAGGAGCGTGCTGCCAGAGAGGCAGAGGAGAAGGCTGCAAGAGATGAGAAGAAGAGAGAGGAGTTCCAAGCTTTGAAGGCCATCCGTGAGAAGGAAAGGCAAGAGGCCCTTGAAATGGCAGCTCTCCAGGAACGAAGAGCAGAGGAGGCGTCTAAGCGTAGGGCAGAGGCAAAGGCAGCTGGTGTTCCTATTCGGGGTGCACCTATGGACCGTAGTGATTCCAACCCACGGTCCGCACCCGCACCTCTGCCACTTGCTGGAGTTAAGGCTGGTGGTTGGAGAGAAAAGGAAAGGTTGAGGGCAGAAGGAAAGGAGGTTCCATCTACTCGAACAGAATCCCCAATGGCACGAGCTTCACCAATGGGTCGTGCTGCCCCAATGGAACGCAGTGACTCCAACGATCGTCCACTTGCCTCATCTGGGAGACCAGTTATTGCCCTAGCTGGAGCTAAGCCATCTTGGAGAGAAAGAGAAGCCGCGAAGGGTGCAGCAGGTGGTGATGCTCCACCTGCTCGTGTGCCATCCACCTCAGGTGGTCCCTCTTCCGGTGGTGTTCCTCTCTCGCGTGGTCGCTCTGGCCGCGAAGATGAGCCTGAGGAAGCCCCAAAACCGGCTCCATCAAGCGAATCTCTGAGACCGTCAGCTGCACCTGGGAAGTTCGTACCTCCTCATTTGCGTAACAAGTCATAGGGAAAACATTTTCTGGCGTCTTGGGGTCTTTCAATTGTAATTAGTATCATGAGCTTAGAGAAGCATAGCTAGTTTATCACTAGCCTACTCAAAATCAGACTTTTGTTTTTATGAAAATCTTCCAAACTGTGACAGATGCGCGCAAATCGTACAAATGAAATAGCATTATCGGCAGAAGAGATAAAGCAGTCGCGAAGAGTTACAAGCTCCAATATACATATATCTAAGCTCACCTTTCGGGAATATCTAGCATGCACATTCATGAATGGAAATTTTAACAATTCTACATTCCAGCTATAGGATGATGAAATGGAATTTCAGCACTTCTTACTTGATATACTATGAAAGCAGTGCCGTTTACTCTGATCAAGATTTCAGGTTATAGAACCACCTCTAACCTCTAGAGTTGCCCTATGAATAGTAACGTTACTCAATACTCTGAGATTTGAACAAACCCACTGTTACGACAATACCCACATTCCTACTTTATCCAAAGGTTAACAATTGTGTTGTGAGAGGTATTCCTTCCGAGGTATTGACCTGATCATCAACTCCGGAACCGTCCAGGTCGCCCATGCTCGATTGTCTCCCAACCATTTTCTGAAATCCGTGCAAAGCTCAAAGTCGAAGTGAAAAATTAGTTTGCATATTATGATACGCAACATTTTGTTCCCCAAGCTTATAATTAATCAGTACAACAAACAATTCCGGTGCTGTTTTGCAAACTTACTTCTGTCCAATGCAATCCCTTTTCCCCGTAGAGAAAGGATGAAACACATCCTTATTGTCGGCAGCAAAACCGCTATCCGAAATCTTGCTCCATCGTTTGGGAAGATACGAACTCGCTTCACAAAAGTTTGACGATGAGTGATACGCTGCATACGGAGAAATGTATACTCGAGTACCTTCTGGGACCCATCGGCCTGAGATCTCTGCACCAGGCTGAGGTACTAATCGAGGAGGCCCATTAGGAGGGTTTGGGTAAATTCTCAGAGTCTCTCTAACGCATGAATCAAGCCACTTTAATTGCTCTACGGAATTGACCGTTATATCTGAGCTCTGTTTAAACGCAGAACGAATTTCTGATTTTAACAGAGCAAGGGATTCTGGTGTACTAAGAATGTATGCCATAAATCCACTCAGCAAACCAGCGGTAGTGTCACTACCTGCCTGCATTAATGCTGGAGCGTTAGCACAAATTTCTCCCTCTGAGAGTTTTACTTTTGCACTCGCTTGTGACACCAGCTGTACAAAATTGGGAAAATCAGCCTCATGGGAGAGTCGATGTTTAACTTTGTCATTCGTAAACTCGTAAAACTTGTCTTTTTCCTTGACTGCGGTGGTCTTAAACAGCATTATCACCATCTTAACGAAGAGAAGATCAGCCAGAGCCCAGAGGATCATGGAAGCTCGTGTATAGTCACGGATTTTCGTGAGCCACGGACTATAAGCGATGTCGTCAAGTAAGTGAAGTGACTCCCCAAATTGAAGATTTCCTATTATGTCAAAGGATGTAAAGATAAACATATTTGTCATGTTTGTAGGTTCTTCTTTAGTTTCGTAAAGCTTTTGAATCAGGAGGTCCACATTTTCAACAATCATCGTCTCTTGCTCAAGTAATGTCCGCTTTGAGAATGCCTCAGCATACGCGCGACGAATTCTTGCATGTTGGGTGTTGTTGGCAGAAAGCATCGTCGGTATACAGCTTTCATCCTCTACAGCGGAGAAAAAGCTCGGATCTCTAGGCATTCCCCCAGGTCTGGTTGGGTGGTTTCCAAAGATATCTGACCATGCCTGCGAGTTTATATAACTGATCTCATCAGGCGCGACGCGCACAACTGGTCCGTACTCATCGTGAAGACTTTTTATCCAAAATGTGGCTTTACCTGTGAAATAGGCATAGGCAATTGGGAGTTTGCTGGCAGCAAGATGGCTCGGACCAGGATGGTGTCTTAGTGGATGAGCGTATATATTGTATAGTGCGGATGCGATATAGTGCTATTTTAAGTCTGTCAGAATATTCTCAAATTGGAGGGACATCTCAAAGGTTACGTGCCAGAAGAAAACCTCCAAATAAATATTTTACATTCAGCCATTGAATGAGTCCAAATGTTGAAGACATAACTTCTAACGCATCAATTTAGTAACATTCTCCTTTTAAACAAAACTACACTCAATCTTGAAAGGAACACGAAAAAGAAGACCAGATTTGAATCTGATACAAGAAATTTGCTTGCCTAAGGTCAGATTCGATGTTTCGAGAAAGCTGATCAGTGATCGATCAGTAACTGACCCCACGATAGGCAAAGTATGGTCACTCAGTATTACGACCTGGTTTATGAACAGTGCTGTAGATCTATGGGAATTCCTGGAGATTTCTACGTACGTTATCGTAGATGCCGATGGGTGAAGCCAGATTAAGAACCGATTAAAGAGTTGCTGTTTGAGTTGAATCTTCGAAAGGGTAAGAGGCCAGCTACACGGTTAGTTTGCTGACGCAACAGTTGATATAATGAAGACCTCGAGACGAAATATCATCAGGCGTGGAGTTTATCTAGAGCGGACTAGTGTTACTCTAGCTTTCTGTAGCAGGTGATACAACTTTCAATTGCGTTACAACGATTAACTTCTGCGATGGGCTTAATATGGCACATTGGAGCAATGGATATATGGATATGTGGATACTTGGGCAACTTCAGAAGTAAAGCTTCTTTCGTGCTTAAAACTGTTAGATTACTCCGATGATGTAAGGATAGGTGATATGTATATTTAGAATCAGTTCTAGCATAGTAAATGCTGTGAGAAAGTGCCGATTGTCAAAAGTATATGTGGAGTAGTACAGGCAATATTTCGCTACACAAGTGCTACTATTAATCAAATCACAAACCCAGGAGATGTTACATCAAATGTTAAGTGTTCTAACAATCAATCCCTTCACATCTTCAGCAAAGAATATCAGCCCTCAAGAAATCGAGATATCTTCTACGTAAACTTCACTGCATCACCTAGATACTTGTTACAATACACATCGATGTACATCCAGTCATATAGTGTCAAAGTCTAAAAGTATACGTTGTCGACTATTTAAGTGAATAAGAAAAGAATATCTCTCTTGAACTGTGCGATCATGTAAATGGCTCGATAAAATTGTGAAGTTTTATTAGTCTCTGTTAACCAGCATTATTCCTGCTGCTCCAACCATTAAATTTGCTCTCCTGTCAACAATTCCACCAAGGACACCTCTAGAAGTATAGTGTATTACGGCTTTCGAAACAATGTGGACTTATGACCCGTGCACAGATTCCAGGTATTTTTACGTCTGTTTGAGACTCCTCAAATGCTGTAGACCAATGCAATCACAAATGTAATAACCAAGAAGTGATTCAGCCAAGCTGGAAAATCCCAAGCGTCAAGGCACCGTATTTGCAGCGATACGTCAATGGAACAAGTGAAGCAGAAAGAATAGGACCTAAGGCAATTTATTACAAGAAACCTGGCGTCCACTGGCAAAGTAAAATTTCAATTGATCCCATACTTTGGAAGACCTCTCAACCTTCTCGCTAAAGTGAAAGGGGGAGCCCTACATAGGCAAGGCTGGCGAGGCTGACGCTACGATATTGCCAAGAGATTCCAGCAACCCGCCCATCAGCTCTGATGTTACATCTTCTCCCTTTGTCAACTACAACATACCTTAGAACAGACCAAACGCAGGAAAATGGCTCCGGCACAGACAGACCACGATGCAATCGAAGGTATTATTATCTTCAAAATTGAGCTAAGGCGAAACTGACAACTGTCAAGGTCAACTCCAAAATGTGATCCAAGACCTCTATGCCATAATGGTTCAAACCAATGGCTACGACACCAACCTCCCAAACCACCCCAGCAAGGTTACTCTCGAGCGCGAAATGTACGCTTTCCTCAACAATACCAACCGCTATTCCTGACACCATAACTGACAATCGAGTAGTAACCGTCTTTCGGCCTCCCTACGCACAATTCATGCCACTTCCACAGCACCCAACTCCCTCCCAGACATCCCACCCGAACTGATACAATACGTTGACAACGGGCGTAATCCTGATATCTACACACGAGAGTTTGTGGAGCTGGCTAGACGAGGTAATCAAATGATGAAGGGGAAGATGGAGGCCTTTGTGAGCTTTCGGGATGTATTGGCGCAAGAAATGGAGAAGGCGATGCCAGAACTGAAGGAGGATATTGATAGGGTTTTGGAAGAGACTGGGGGGAGGACTGAGAAAAATGAAAATGGTACTGCGAAGGCGTGATGATTGGTATTTTCTGTCTGGGCTTGTAGGTTCATGGGGCATGTTATGGCGTTTGGTATACCCACTGGATAAATTGATGGAGCAATTATACAACAATAGTTGACACCATACAGGAAAGTAATTCTTGATTATGTAAGAAGCCTAGTAAGCACAGTTTGGTTGAAACTTCACTACAGTCGTTGCTTCTGGGACATTGCCTATGCACTGGGACACAATGCAATGCACTCCATTTCAACAATAGCCTCAAAGGGCAACCCTAATACCGCAACACAAGTCCTTGCCTTCTCAAGGTTAGCCTATACTTCTTTCATCATATTATAATTTCTTTCGCTTAGAGAAAGAAGCTCACCGGTTTGACCTCCCCAAACCATTTCATATAAGCATCATTCATGTCTCCGAAATCCTCGTAGGTCTTCAGGTAGACATTCAGCTTGACAATATTCGAGAAATTCGTCCCTGCAGCTTCAAGGACTGCTGTGATGTTTTTCAACGTCTGATTCTACCCATTTTCAAAACGTATGAGTTATTCTGTATGAAGGGCTGTATGATATGTGAAAGGGGGGACGGGGGGTAGAAAGGAAGAGGGGGGAAGGATACGGTTTGAGCTACAATTCCACCTTCAACCAATTTCCAAGTTATGGGGTCGAGACCAATATTTCCGGATACAAATACCATTCCGTTTGCTTTTACAGCTTGGGAGAAGACCGGGAGGGGTGCTGGAGCATTAGGTGTTTTGACTTCGGTTATTGTTTGATCGGCCATGTTTTCTGGAAAAAATATGTTATTTAGAGTGAATAAGGACGTTTCTTGATAGATGAAGAAGAAAGCGAAGGCTTATGGTAAGCAATCTAAAAATATATCGATATATGCAGCTTCATCACATCACGCTTCGTTCAAAGGGGAAGGTGCTTATGCTTGAATCTCATTTAAACATAGACGTGCAATCTACATTCTAGAATACCAAAGGCTATATGGGAATAGTATTATATCAGTGAATTTGAATTTCAAGCCCTTAAAATATAAGACATCCATGTGTGGAGCCTTTCATCCACAGAGAACTCCCAACCTGTGCAAGCTTCCAAGACGCCATATTCGCACCAACTCCTGGACAAAGTGGGATATAATCATACAAGTACCAACTATTACAATTGCACTCATCTCCTCCTCTTCTTTGCTTTGCCTTTCTTGCTCTTCACAGCAGGAGCTTTCGTATTCGAAACAGCTGCAGCAACCACTTCTTCCACATCCAATATGCCTTGTTGGAGACCATTAACCAGGTCGTCGTCCATATCACTGAGAACATCGCTGAGACTCTCCTCTGCTTTACGCTTGGAGCTTTCCTTTTCTGATATTTGCGTGCCATCAATTTCAAAATCTTCGAGTAGGAAGGGAGGAACCCCACCGTCAATTAGAATATTCCTAGTCTGATCCGCATTTGTGTCGCCATTTGATACGGGTGGTGTTGGTGGACCTCCTGCTTCTTCTTCAGCACCTGCACCTGCCTCTGTGTTTGTCTCTGCTTCTGCTTCATGCTCACGATCTGGGGCAGAAGCGTATCCAACAGTGTCGGGAGGTGTGATTGAGTTCTTAACACCATTGGACTGGCTGGACTTCATAGGTGATACGTTGCCAGTCACCTCAGCGAGTGCAGCAGTTGTTATGGAATCGCCACCGGTGGAATCCTTAAGAGGTTCTGAGTCAACAATCATTACATCACCAACTTCGCTAGAGGCTTTTGGATCCTTAACAATTTGGCTCTCATCAGCCATGTCAACATCGATTGTAGTATCCTGATTTGACCCATAATTATCCACTTGTCGCCTAGATATTTGAACAGATCCGTTCTGGTTGAAATATCCTACGTCGCTCTCACCGATGCTGAATGAACCTGACCCAACCAATGACATTATGGTTGGTTCAGCTCGTAATGGGAAGTTACCCTCTAACAAGGCGGTCAACTCGTCCCGAGCCCCTTGTACAGGTTTAGCGGTATAATTAGCATCTTGATCAATGGCATCATTAAGTAGCTTCTGGGCCGATCGTATTATTCGCTTAGCAAGTTGTTTGCGCTCCTTCAACCCAAAGACGGGCTTCTTGACTGGCGATGGCTTTTCGATATCTAAAGATTCAACTCTGACCATTGGCTCAGTACTGATCACGTCGCCAATCAATGTCCTCAGGTCTTTGAGGAATGGTTCGGCTGTTGTATAATAGCGCATGTCGACTTTTTCTCGAAACTTGGAAAGTGGACCTTTGAAGAGTGCCATACCTTGTCCACCGTAGCTGCACTGTGGTTAGAATTATTCCTTCATCAGTAAAGAAGCCAAACTCACCTTTCAAGTTTCAGAACAACCTTCGACAATGAGCGTACAACCGGGAAGTAGACTTGGTTGACAATGTCCTGATCCACCTGAACTTTCGCCAGTTTGTCTGACTCCTGCTTCTCTTTCTCATATGAGAGATCTCTCAATTGTTCCAATTCCAGAATTAAATTCTTGGCAAATTCTATCCGACGAGCAAGTCGCGGTCTTCCTGCAGGCCCCATTCCCGCAAAGTTCCTACGAGTTATCTCCATAGAAGAGAAGGTTTCCATTTGGAGTTGTAGTCGTTTGAGAAGCGCAGCACCTCTTCGTGCCTCACGCTTCAAGGTCCAGTAGCGACATGCATCTGCAGCATACTCTTTTCGCTTGAGAATATTGAAACGCTGCAGAGAGCTTTCAACAGAATGGAAGACTACCTGAGGAATCACTGGCGCACCCGATGGGAGCTTCCATATCTGCTTGACAGATTGGTTTCCCTTTTTCTTATTTTCGCTTAGTGTCATCGCCAATTTTGCACCGGTCAACTGAGACTCGTCCGGCTGATGTTCTGTGACTGCATGTCGGTGCGTGGCTGCCATTGCTAGTGCAGACGCTTGGCTATCTGCCCATAGTCGACCTCGCATCGTTCTCTTGTAGAAGCTTCTTGCCTCTCGAGTAGCCCCAGCAACATCGTTTTCTTTCGAGTAATCCAAAGGACAGTGCTTGTCACAGAAGGCTTTCAGTACCGTACTACCATCAAGCACTGCGAGAGTACCATGATTGTTCTTCATCTTCAGAAACAGATGTGCTCGTCTTGCACATGTGACATGAAATGCCTGGTAGCACGACTTGTTGCCACATTGAATGCAGGCTCCCATACGTTGATTACATAAGTAGCAGCTTAATTTCCATCGTGTTTTCGGCACTTTTTCGACCTCCATCACGGGTTCCATGAAAGTGTGGTTCCCTAGTGATACCTCAGGTATCCACATTGCACATAGCAAGTGAGCCCATTTTGAGGAATTAGTTTGTTTGAATGCACCATCTGTATTGGGACAAAATATGCAGGTCTAGTTTGAGAATTAGTTTCCCCTTTGACGTGACTGTAGAACAGGAAGAACTCACAGGAACCCCACGGCCGATTAATTGACACTTTCGACAGAGCCATTGTCCTTCAGGAATGAATGGAACACCATAACACTCCTGGTGCACGGCTAAATCGCACCCATCACAGAACACAATTGCATTCGTATTTTCGCAATCACCATCATCACATATGGCACACT
>Ga0247804_10000483_pt1 | contig 18357 bp, 11 predicted proteins | sample UWRJL029104C1_FD_181142 | JGI IMG/M metagenome (GOLD analysis project Ga0247804, IMG submission 181142) | Plant litter microbial communities from Arlington Agricultural Research Station in Wisconsin, United States - UWRJ-L029-104C-1 | ecosystem: Environmental > Terrestrial > Plant litter >...
CTCTTTTTGGGGAATGCGCATCAAGCATTCTTCGGGGGGCAGGGGGTGAGGTTTTCCTCCAGCCGCAGCCGCACGCCCAGGTTCTTGAAATACACCCGCCGCAGCCGCTCTTCCACGAAATTGGCCAGCCCGAAGAAGTTGTTCACCCAGTCGCCGTCAAACTGCGCGGGGGGGGGCAGCAGCTGCTCCGGCATGAGGTAGTCATACAGCGTGGCGAAGTCGGCGAGGTGGGTGAGGGGCAGCATGGGCACCTGTTTGGTGCGGATGAGGGCGTCCTGCAAATCGAGGCGGCTTTGCTCGAAGCGGAAGCGGTAGGCGCTGACCTGCTGCTCGGTGAGGTTGCCGGCCTGGCTTACTTCGTTCAGCGTTAGCTGGCTGGTTTGGAGGGCCCCGCGCACGGCCAGCAGCGCCCGCAGGATGCCGTAGTGAAAGTCGTAGCGGGCCTGCCACCCGGCCTGCACCTCGGCGGGCTGGTGGGCCAGCAGGCGCCAATGCACGGCCAGCACCTGGTGGTCGAAGTGCTCGACCCAGGCGTCCAGCTCCTCGTCTTCGCGGCGCAGGCGGGCGGCCACGGCGGGGGCCTCGGCGGCGGGGTAGGTGGTGCCGGCCACCACGAAGCTGCGGTCCTTGGTGAGCTTCTGCTCGAACAGGGCCAGCTTCTGCAGGTCGGTCTGGCGGGCGTGGTAGGCTTCGGTGCGCTGGCGCAGCTCGGGGCCGAAGAGGGCGGCGCGGGCCTCGGCCAGGGTGCCGGGGGGCAGGGGCGTGCGGTCGGCCAGGGCGGGCAGCTCGTCGGGGGGCAGCAGGGTTTGCAGGCGGTAGTCGTAGGTGCCGGCGTAGAGGTCCGAGTATTCCAGGGCGGCGCGCTCGGCGGCCAGGAAGGCTTCGACCTCGGCGGCGGGCTGCACCCGGGGCTCCTGGCCGGGCGCGGCCTCGGGGTACATGCGCCGGGTGAGCTGGCGGCGCAGCTCAGCCGGATTACCAAAGAGCAGCCAGGGCGAGCGCTCGTCGTGGGGGCCGGGCACCGGCACGCGCTGGGCGGCCTCCTCGCGGAGGTAGTCGGGGGGGTGGCTGGCGTACATCGCCACGATGCTCACCTCGTCGGGGGCGAAGCGGCGCAGGGGCTGGCCGGGGGCCGCCGGCGCCGGCACCGGCCGGGCGGCCAGCTGCTCGCGCAGGTACTGCTGCTGGTGGTAGAAGATGTCGTCGGTGGCCAGCTGGTGCTCCAGGGCCAGGCTGAGCTGCCGGGTGGCGGCCTGCAGGGCCTGGGTGGCGGGGCCCAGTTGGTAGAGCACGTCGCACATGGCCTGCGAGCCCGCGAAGCGCACCGCCACGCGGTCGGCCTGAAACTCCATCTCGCGCGAGAGCGAGGCGTGGACTAGGTGAATGCCCTGGTAGGCCAGCTCCAGCAGCTTGCGCACGCCCCACACCAGCCCCGTAATGAGCCAGGCCACGGCCGAAACGCGCAAATCGAGCCCGCGCCACCGGGCCAGCAGCTCGTCCCACTGGTCGCGGGCATACACCGTGTCGTGCAATACCCCGCTGGCCGTATGCACGTAGCTGCCCAGGCGCATGCTGCGCTGCGCAAAGTGCCCAAACTCGTGGGCCAGCACGGCCTTAAACTCCGACAGGTTGAGCCCGTTCACCAGCCCCAGGCCGATAACCAGGTTTTTGCGGGTGGGCCACACCAGGCTGCGCCAGGCGCTGTCGTAGAACACGGCCGCGTTCACGTCGCCGCTGAGGTAGATGTGCTTGGGCCGCTCGGCCCCCACCTCGGCGCACAGCCGGTACACGAACGCGAACAACGCCGGGTGTCCGGCAGCCGTCAGGCTGATGCGCCCCTCATCCCCACTGTCGGGCCGCCGCTTCAGCACCGCCTTCACCAGGAACACCACCAGCATGATGGCCCCCACCACCCCGCCCAGGTGAAACAAACCCAGCCACAGGTTATAGTCGTCGAAGTGCCGCGTCAGCGTGAGCCACACCAGGGTGCAGGCGCCCGCCAGCAGCAGCAGATAAAAGCCCACAAACACGACGATGCTGCCCACGGTGGCCGCCACCAGCCAGCCGTAGCGCCCGGTGGCGCGGGTGAAGTCCGCCGGCACGGCCGTGGGGCTGGGGGGGTACAGGGGGGCGTCGGGAGCCAGCATGGGAGGTAGGATGTAGCGCGAACCGGAGGGCCACTCCGAAAGAACAAGGGGGCTTGTAGCCCTCTACTTAACTCAATGTTTATAATAGGTATTGCTGCGGCGGCCACCTTTACCGTTAGCTGACCTTTCAGTCATCACCAAACGGTCCTGATAAACGGTAATAGTGCCCACTATTGACTGGCTCGGTTTCAGGTTCGATTTCCACTCATAGATGATGGAGTCGCCAGCGAATTTAATAAAGCCCAAATCGTCAATCGGCCTTGTTAAGACCATCTCGGACGGAGGAGCAGAGGTGAAAACGGTAAAAAAGCTACCATCAGGTTGGAATTTCAGGTAGGAAAATCCCTGGCGCCCATTGGCTTGCTCAACAGAGTAGTAGTAAAAACGCTCCACCGACAAGTTGCTGCTTGCCAGCAGCGCCGATTGGTTTTCCCTGAACCCTGGGTCATACAGCTTGAAGTTGCGCCCGGTGAGTTGGGATGGGTAACCTAATGAATTGACATATACGCTGCAACTGCCCAGGGCTATGGGAGCAATTGCGCCAAGCAGAACAAGCAGAAAGTGTCTCATCATATCATTCAGGCTACTCGCAACAGATACTAACAAATGCGCCTTGCGCTCTTCCGAAGCTGTCCTCCAACAGTTCGCGCTACCCTGTGCTACTGCCTGGCAAGCTACGCCAGCCGCAGCCCATTAACCAAACGCCAAAGCGCCCGCCCGGTACGAAACCGGGCGGGCGCGAAAGGCTCAGGAAGCGGCTACCGGTGCCGGACCGGTCCCAGACCGGTCCGAATAGGTCCGGCATCGGTCCCGACCGGTCCCAGACCGGTCCGGATAGGTCCAGCACCGGTCCCGACCGGTTCCAGACCGGTCCGGATAGGTTTTACATCGGTCGGGACCGGTCCGGCATCGGTCCCGACCAGTCCCAGACCGGTCCCGACCGATGCCGGACCGGTCTTACCCCGTTAGGCGCTGGGTTTCGGCTTCTTTTCGGCGGTTTTGCGTTGGGGGTAGCGCTTTTTCATTTGCTGGCGGGCAGCCTGCACGGCGGCCGTTTCGCCGTTGTCGCGGTTGATGTCTTCGTACACGTCGTCGGCCGTCACCATCATGTCCGACCCGGCTATCTGGGCCGTCTGGGTCACCTTCTGGGCGAGGGGGGCCAGCCGGGCCCGCACCTGGTTCAGCTGGCCATACAAAACGACGTCCTTTTCAAACTCCGCCAGGTCGAAGCCCCGGCGGGTGAAATTGATATCGGCCCGCACCGCGTCCAGGGCGGCCTGGGCAAAGGGCAGCCCATCGAAGCCCAGGTTGCGCAGGCCCCGGCTTTCGTCGGGCGTGAGGGTGAGCAGCCAGGGCATCTTGCCTTCGATAAGGGTGATGGCCGCCAGCACGGCCTTCAGGTCGTCCTCGCTGAATTCTTCGGAAATACGGTTTCCGTCTTTCATGGGAATAATGTGGGAATTGGGAGTGGGAAAAAAGAAAAAAATCGGGGGCTTTGGCTACGCCGACCTGTGGTTGGCTCACAGGCCCCGCGCCCCCGGTGGGCGGGTAAAAGAGTCAGAGCTTTTTATCGAAGCGGCCGTCGGTGACGCGGATGGTGTCGCAGCCGGGCTTGGCGATGGTGAACTCGAACGTGCCCGCGATGATGCCCGCTTGCTCGTCTAGGCGGGTTAGCGTTAATTGACCATCTAAATGAGATACCTCAAAAGACAAGAGTTCATTACAAGGGCTCGGCTTAGCTCTATCTGAAAAGCTAGCAGTTCCTTCGACAAAAGTGGTATCGATGCGAAAGGTGCGCGCCTGGAAAATCGGTCCAGCGGACAATTGGATAGTTTGCCGTTTATCAGGGGTTGGCGAGTTGCGAAAAGCACTGATGTTGAGAATACCGCCTTGGGTCCGGCTGGGCTCCTAGAGGACGAGGAAACTATCATAGCCGGTACCCGTTGGCACCCACACCTGGCCGTTGACGCGGCAGCCGAAGGTGTTCTTGCCTTCCTGGGTGGCGGGGGCAGTTGGTTGGTGGGGCTGGGGCCGTCTTTGCAGCTGCTGCACTGCGTGAGCGTGAGCAGGGCCAAGTAAAGGGGAAGCTTGGTTTTAATGCGGCGAAGAGGAATTAGGTGGAGAGTCCATCTGATTTGAGCAAATGGGCTGGACATAGCGCCGGAGGGCGCACAACACAGGAGCAGCAGTAAGCAGGGAGGAAAAACGAACCCGGCCGAAGGCCAGGTTTGCACCATCGCCACAAGCGGGCGATGGACCGGGGAGCGCACACGACAGCCACGGCCGGCGCCCCGGCAAGGGGGGCGCGCAGTCCGTTTACTCACAAACCAGCCTGGGGCGGCAACACCGCCGGCTGGTCAGGTTCCCGGGCCGCGGGGCGGCGTAGGAAGGGGAAAAGGGAGTAAGTGGCCGGGTGGGGGCCCGGGGAATAGTGCTAGCGCCCGATAGATAACAACATAGGGTGGGCAGTTAGTGGCGGCAAGTAAGTGAGGATAATTTAGAAAAGCAAGGATGAAGAGGACTTTTTGGAACAGAAAGCACGTCATGCAGAGCGCAGCGAAGCATCTCGCCCGGCGGCACCTCACCCCCTGACCCCTCTCCAAAAGAGAGGGGAGCCTGACGATTCAAATCCGTAGCATAACCGGTGCCCCCTCTTTTTTGGAGAGGGGGTCAGGGGGTGAGGTGCCGCCGGGCGAGATGCTTCGCTGCGCTCTGCATGACGTGCTATTAGCCTACAGTTCCACCTCCACCACGTAATATACCCGCGCCGCCCGCCCCTCGAACTGCGCCGGGGCCAGGGCCTGGGGCAGCAGTTGCACCGCTTGCAGCAGGGCCTCGCCCAGGGCCGGGCGCGAGGCCAGCAGCAGCTGGGCCTGGGCGGGGCGGCCGGTTTCGTCCAGCTCCACGTAGGCCGTGGCGCTGCCCCGTAGGGCGGGCTGCTGCTGGCGCAGCAGCGCCGTGAGGCGCTGGCTGAGGGCCGCCGCCGTGCCCGGCCCGGCCGCGAATACGGGCATAAAGTCGGCATAGGCCAGGGCCGGGGAGGCGGCCGCACTGCCGAAATACACCGGCAGCACCACGCTGCGGGGGCCGCCGGGGGCCAGGGCCGGGCGCCAGCGGGGCATGGCGCGCAGCACCTGGCGCAGGGCATTGGTGGCGTCGGGGTTGGCCTTGAGGGCGAGGGGCGAGAGCAGGGGGGCGGCGGTTTCCCAGAGGGGCTGGCCGGTGGTGGGGTGCAGGCCGAGGCGCACCAGGTAGCGGCCGTACAGCTTCGGGTAGTCGGTGTGGCGGGCACCCCAGGCCAGGAAGCGCCGCAGCGAGTCGGGGCCAAAGGGGAAGAACGGCCCCGCGTAGGGCTGGCCGCCCGGCACCGTGGCCTGCAGCTGAAACACTACCGGCACCGTGAGGGTCACCCGCACCGGGCGACCCTGCTGGCGCCCCGGCTGCTCCCAGGTGGGCAGGGCCGCTACCACCCGCAGCGCCTCGGCGTCGAGGCTGGGGTGCAGCGGCTTGAGCACCTGCGCCTCGCTCACCCGCCCCTGCGGCGTGAGGACGAAGCGCACGAACACCCGCCCGCCCAGGCGCTGGTGCAGGGCGTCGGCCGGGTAGCGCAGGCTGCGCTGCAGGTAGTAATTAAGCGAGTCGAGCCCCGCCCCGCGGAAAGTGGGCATCTGCTCCACGTAGTCGTAGGTGATTTCCGATTGGGCGCGGGTAGCGAGGGGCAGCAGCAGCGTCAGAAGGCAGAGGAGGGCGAGGCGGAAGGGCAGAGGCATAGGGCTGCAAGATAGTAGCGCGAAAGTAGCGCGGACTACAAAGTCCGCGCTACTTTCGCGCTACACCAGCCCCCGCACCCGCTCGAAGCCCGTGCCCAGAATCCCAGCGTCATCGGCCCCCAGCCAGTCCTGCAGAATGGTGGCGTAGATGCCCCGGAAATCGAGCTGGTGGCGCAGGTCGCCCTGGTCGAGGTTCGCCAGGTCGGGGGCGGCGTTGAGGATGCCTTTTTGCCGCAGGCTGCCGCCGAGCAGCAGCACGTTGTTGGCGGTGCCGTGGTCGGTGCCGTGGCTGGCATTCTGGCCCACCCGGCGGCCAAACTCCGAGAACACCAGCACGAGAGTGTTGGCCCATTCGCCGCTCTGCTGCAGGTCGGCGGCCAGGGCGGCGAGGCCGTCGGAGAGCTGGCCCAGCAGGCGGCCCTGCTGCTCCTGCTGCCGCACGTGGGTGTCGAAGCCCGCCAGGGCCACGTAGTACACCCGCGACTCCACCCCGGAGTTTATCAGCTCGGCGGTCGTCTTCAAGCTCTTGCCAAACTCGCCGGCCGGGTACGCCGTGGCCGACTGGTAGATGCGCGTCTTGTCGTACAGGTACTGGGCCGAGGACGTGGTTTCGGCCAGCGTCCGGTAGAGGTAATCGACCTGGGCGGCGTGGTGCTCGTGGGCATGGTCGGCGAGGTGGGCAGCGGCCCCGGCGCGGCTCTTGGTCAGGCGGTGCAGCTTGGCGGGGTCTTTCAAAGCCAGGCCCTTGCGGGTTTGTCCTTTGAGGGCGAGGCTGAGGGTGTCGTCCAGCTCCAGGGCGTTGTAGGGGTGCGGGCAGTCGGCGCAGGCCGAGTCGAGGTAGCGCCCCAGCCAGCCCGTGCTCAGGGTCTGCTCGGCCGCCGAGCCCGTCTGCCAGATGTCCATCGAGCGGAAGTGCGAGCGGTCGGGATTGGGGTAGCCCACGCTGTTGAGTACCGCCACCTGGCCCTGGTCATACAGGCCTTTCAGCCCCCGCATGGCCGGGTTAAAGCCCAAATCCTTATCCAAGGCCAGAATCCCGGCACTTTCCCGAATGCCCAGCGTGGGCCGGGCCTGGTAATACAGCTCGTTCTTATACGGAATGATGGTATTCAGCCCATCATTCCCCCCGCCCAATTGCACCACTATCAGGCGCCGCCCTTTCGCATCGCGCAGCCGGGCCAGGCCGGGACCGGCATCGAGGGCATGGAGGAGCTTGGGGACGAGCAGCAAGCTGCTGGCCAGGGCGGAGGAGCGGAGGAAGGTGCGGCGTTGCATAAGTAATAGGAAAGTGGAACGACAAGCTCCCCTCCTGCTAAGGAGGGGATGTCAAGCCGCAGGCTTGACGGGGGTGGTTAGGCCTCCCGCGCCGTTAGGGCGGTATTGGGTATCGGGTATTGGGGGGATTAATCGTTCGGGTATCGTTCAACGAATCAACCACCCCCGTTCGGCGCTCTTCGCGCCTCACATCCCCTCCTTTCCAAGGAGGGGAGCTTGTCGTTCTAGCCCACCGGTTTAACTATCCCCGTTCTCACGACAGCTGATACTCCGGCAAGCTCAGCAGCCCCACCAGCGTTGCCTTCAACTGCTCGGCCGGGGCGGCTTGCGCGGCGGCCTGCTGCACCAGCGCCAGGCTCTCGGCCCGCACCGGCACTTGCAGCAGGAAGCCGGCCAGCTGCGCGGCGGCGGGCGTGGCGCCCAGCAGCTTTTGCAGCGGGGCCAGCGGCAAGTGGGCCCGGGGGCTGAGGGAGAGCTTGCGCTCGGCGCGGGTGAGGTTGGGCACCAGGTCGTCCTCGTCCGGTTTCAGCGTCAGGGCAAACTCGGCGTCTTTGAAGAGGACGGAGGGTAGCTGCAGGCGCAGCAGCAGCGAGGAAGAGTCAATCCAGCTGCGGCCGCCGGGCCAGCCGGCTACGTTGGGCGGCATGAAGAGGGTTTGGCCCAGGGCTTTCTGGATGCCCAGCAGGGCGCGGTCGTCGTTGAGCTGCAGGTTGAGGGTGCGGCGCAGGCCGGCCACCAGCTCCACCGGGCTTTTGAGGTGCGCGCCCACGTTGACGGGGTCGTAAAACCAAGCGGCGCTGAACATAGCTTCGAGCAGCGCGGCGATGTCGTAGCCGCTCTGGCGGAAGCTGGCGGCCAACGGCGCGATGTGGACGGGGTTGGGCACCTCGTTCACAAAGAAACAATACAGCTTGGTGGTGAGAAAGATGGCCGCCGCCGGCTGCTCCAGGATGATGCGCAGCACATCCTCACCGGTGAAATTGCCGGTCTGGCCGAGGAAGGTTTTCGGGCCGTCGTCGTGCTGCTTGGGGCGAAACTGGAAGTTGCCCGCCGCATCGGCGCCCCAGCCGGTGAAGGCGCGGGCGGCTTCCTTCACGTCCTGCTCCGAGTAGTTGCCCCAACCCAGGGTGAAGAGTTCCATCACCTCGCGGGCGAAGTTCTCATTGGGGTGCTGCTTCTTGTTCTGCTGGTTGTTGAGAAATTGCAGCATGGCCGGCTCGCGGCTCACGGCCAGCAACAGGTCGGGGAACTTGCCCAGGGCCAGGCGGCGGGTGGTGTTGTGCAGGCGCAGGGCGGCCTCGGGGCGGCGCACCCGGCAGGCAAAGTGCCCGTGCCAGAACAAGGTCAGCTTCTCGCGCAGCTGGGCCGGGGAGCTGGCCATGCGCGCCAGCCAGCGCGAGGTCATCTGCTGGTAGGCCAGGCGCTCGGCCAGGTTGCGGGCCTTGCGCTGCTCGGGCGTGAGCTCGGCGCGGCGGGCGGCGGTGGGGCCGTCGGCGCTTACCATCGGGGCGGCGGCTTCCTCGGCGGGCGGCGTGGGGATGGTGAGTGGCTCATACGAGGCCGAGTCTTTCAGCAGCTGGCGCAGCGCCTGGCGGGGGCTGCGGCCGGCCGCCACATCCTGCGGGCGCGGGCCGAAACCGGCGCGCCAGTAGAGGTGCTGGAGCGGCAAGTTGGTTTTCATGGCGGGTTGGACGGATTCTGACGCGCTGGGTTTAAACGGTGCTGGCCGCAGTCTTAGCCGCGTAGCGGCGAGACTGCGAGCCGCGACGACGAGGGCAGTCTCCAGACTGCCGTTGTCAGCCTTGGACCATGTAGGCAGTCTGGAGACTGCACCCGTCTGCCGGCCTGCAGTCACAGTCGCTACGCTCCTTTAAGACTGCGGCCAGCGCGCATCCACTCAGCCAAAATCTACTCAAAACCGCGCCCCCAGCACCACCGTCTTCTTATACTCCCGCTTCTCGCCACCGCTCGGCCGAAACAGCTCGATGTGCAGTACATAATACCCTACGGCGGCCTTGCGGCCGCGCTCATCCAGCCCGTCCCACTGCACGAAGCCGTCCACGGGCAGGGTCTGGTTGCGCACGAGGTGGCGGGTGAAGCGGCCCAGGGCGTCGTACACCGTCACGGAGGCGGCGTAGCCGGGCTGGTCGAGGTGGAAGTTGAGGGTAGTGAAATCCTGCTGGCCGTCGTCGTCGGGGGTGAATACTTCGGGCGTGATGCTCAGGTCCTGGTTGCCGCCGATGGCATCCTGGGCCTGGGAATTGGGGCGGCCGGGCGTAGCGTAGCCCACCACGCCGGCGGCCGAGTGGAAGTTGCTGCCCAGGCTCGGCCCATTGGTGCGGATGCGCTCCAGCGACACGCCGTCCTGGGTCGCGAGCAAGCTCAGTTGCATGCTCTTATTATAGGCGAAGCGGTCAATTTCCAGGCCCTGCCCGGTGAAGAGCAGCACCGTGCCCGCATCGTCGGGGAAGGTGGGAAAGTCGCTCAATTCCAGCAGCTGCGCCGGGTCGTGGCTGGTCGGGTACTCGGTTTGGATGATGGCTACGTCGGTGGTGAAGGCCAGGATTTCGCCCGGCGCCAGCACCATCGGGCCGGGGCTCAGCGGCACGGCATCCACCGAGCCGTCGGCGCGCTCGTTGCCCAGCTGCCAGCCCTGCAGGCTGAGGTATTTGGTCGAGCGGTTGATGATTTCGGCAAAGTCCACCGCGTTGGTGCGGGGGTTGAAGAGGATTTCATTCACCACCACGTCGCCGGCCTGGGCCGCCTCCGGCAGCGCGAAGCTGGCCGACTGCAAAGCCCCGCTGGCGTTGCCGGCGCAGTCGGTGGCCGTTTGTACGGTCAGGGTAAACGACTGGCTGGCGGGCAGGGCGGCCGACAAGGTCAGCTCTACTTGCCGGAAATCAGGGGCCAGCGGCTGGGCGCTGACCACCGTCGGGCCGCCGGCGCTCAGCGCGTAGCGGGCGGGGTTAGCGGCCCGGGCGCTGTCCAGCTTTTCGGAGAAGTAGAGGCGCAGCAAACTGGCATCCACGGCCACGGCGCGGAGCAGGGCCGGCGGGGCAGTGTCGGGGTTGGTGGCCTTGATGGAATTGGTCCGGCCGGGCGTGCCGCCGCTGGCATCAGTGCTGGCGGCCCAGTTGTCGGCCCCGGCGCAGAGGTTGTCGGAGTCCTTCATTTCCAGGCTCCAGCCGCCGTCCTTTTTGCGTGGGTCGGCGTACCAGCCGTCGGAATACGTCACTTCGAAGAGCGTGCGGCCGTCGCGGTTGCGCAGCACCAGCTGGTCGCCGCCGTTGGTGAGCGAGGGGAAGCTGGTGAGGGCGTACACCTTCACATTGAGCCCGGCAAACAGGCCGCCGCGGGTGCTGCCGCACACTACCGCGTACTGCCCCGGCCGCAGCCGCGCCGTGTCCGGGAACACGGCCTGGCTGACGGTGGAAGTCTTACCCAGCCGCACGCCGCCCAGGTCGAGCACCTTGGTGGCCGAGCGGTTGTAGATTTCCAGGTATTCCGACTCCGGCAAGCCCACTACCGGCGTTTCATCGGGAAATATTTCCGTGATAATCAGCTCGCCCGCCAGCGGGGCCGAGGCCGGCTCCACGAAGCTCACGGTTTGCAACGGACCGCTGGCGTTGCCGGCGCAGTCGGTGGCGGTTTGCACCTGCACCACGGTGCGTTGGCTGGCGGTCAGCGGGGCATCCAGCGTGAGGTCGACCTGCCGGAAATCCGGCCCTACCGGGGCCACGCGCACGATGCCCGGCGCCGGGGCTACCAGCGAGTAGCGGCTGGGGTTGGCCGCCGCCGTGCTGTCCAGCTTCTCGGAGAAAGTGAGGCGCAGCGTGAACGGGTCGGGCAGCTCGGCGCGGAGCAGGGTGGGCGGGGCCTGGTCGGGGTTGTTGGCTTGCACCGAGTTCTGGCGGCCGGGGGTGCCGCCGCTGGGGTCGGTGCTGGCGGTCCAGTTGTCGGCCCCGGCGCAGAGGTTGCCGGCGTCAATCATTTCCAGGCTCCAGCCGCCGTTTTTCTTCACCGCGTCGCGGTACCAGGTGTCGTAGTAATGCACCTCGAAGAGCACGCGGCCGTCGCGGTTGCGCAGCACCAGCTGGTCGCCGGCGTTGTTGAGCGTCGGGAAATTGCTGATGCCGTACGTTTTAGCATTGAAGGCCGCGAACTGCGCCACCCGCGTGCTGCCGCACACAATGGCGTACTGGCCCGGCAGCAATTTGGCCGTGTCGGCAAATACCGCGCTGGTGGTGCTGCCGGTTTTGCCCAGCCGCACCCCGCGCAAGCTCAGCACCTTGGTCGAGCGGTTGTAAAGCTCGATGTATTCCGACAGCGGCAAACCCACCGGCGGCGTCTCATCGGCAAACACCTCATTGATAACCAGCTCGCCCACCTGCGGCGTGCTGGCCGGCCCGCCAAAGCTGCTCAGCTGCGGCCCCACCGCCACGTTGCCGAAAAGGTCGGCGATGTTGCGCACTTCCAGGGTGTTGGTGGCCGCAAAATCGGCCCCGAAGGTGAGGCGCACCACGGCCGGATTCTGGGGCAGCACCTGGGCGGCGGTGGGCACAGCCCCGCTTTGCAGGCGGTAGTTGCCCAGCTGGGTAGCCCCCGCCGGGTCCACGATTTCGCTGAACACCACATCGACCTGCCGGGCCGAGAGCGGCACGGTGCTGACTAGCGCGGGCTCTTCGGTATCCGTCACCACAAAATCATCGAAGTAGAAATTGCGGCTGTTAGCCGAGGAGTAGTATAGCAGCACGCCGAAAGCGGCGCTGCGCCGGTGAGTGGCATCGGTGGGCGTGAGGGCTTCGGCCACGAAGGTGCGGCCGCCGGTGAGGTCGCGCTCCAGGGTCCATACGTTCTGGGGCGAGCGGGTGACGCGCACGCGCACCAGGTTGTTGGTGGCGCTGGCCAGGGTACCATCCTGGCCATCAATGATGACGGTGGCAGAGCGGGCCGAGTCTTTGCGGAACAGGCTCACTTCGTCGGCGGTGCCGCCGAGGCGCACGAAGTAGCCTTTGGTGGCGGTATTGCGCAGGTCGGTTTGGGAGGCCATGAGCCACACGTCGGCCAGGTTGCCGGAACTGGTGGCCAGGCGCAGGTTGGCCCAGAATTCCCAGGTGGTGCCGGTGCTGGCCGGGCAGGGCGTCACGAGCTGCAGGTAGGTGCCGGTGGTGGCCGGGCCGTTGCTCTGCAGCTGCTGGCTGTTCACCTGGAAACTGGCGGCGTCGCCGGTCCAGGCGGGGTTGGCGGTGAAGTTACCGTCGGTGAAATCGTCGCGCAGCTGGGCCTGGGCCCAGAGGGGTAGGAGGAGGGTGAAGAGCAGTAAAAGGTGTTTCATACCAAAGAGTTGGGAGCGGGCAGAATCGTCTGTCATGCTTCCCTTCGTTCAGCATGACGTTCTTTTGGGCGTTTGCGAAACCAAAAGTAGCTTTTCCAGCCTCCAAGTAACCCATTTCTAGCGACATTTGCAGCTACGTGCGCCGCGTGGGCCGCATTTATTCTCTGATTGATATGAAACTTGCTGTTGTGGGCGCCACCGGGCTGGTGGGCACCGAGATGTTGAAAGTGCTGGCCGAGCGTCATTTCCAGATTGACGAATTGCTGCCCGTGGCCTCGGCCCGGTCGGTAGGCCAGCTGGTGGAGTTTCAGGGGCGCAAGTTTCCGGTGGTGAGCATGGCCGACGCCATTGCCGCCGCGCCCGACATCGCCGTGTTCTCGGCCGGCGGCTCGGTGAGCAAGGAGTTTGCCCCACAGTTTGCCGCCGTAGGCACCACGGTTATCGACAACTCCTCGGCCTGGCGCATGGACCCGACCAAGAAATTGGTAGTGCCCGAGCTCAACGCCCACGAGCTGACGACCGCCGATAAAATCATTGCCAACCCTAACTGCTCGACCATCCAGATGGTGGTGGCCCTCAACGAGCTGCACCAGCGCTACAAAGTGCAGCGCATCGTGGTGAGCACCTACCAGAGCGTGACCGGCACCGGCAAAAAAGCCGTCGACCAGCTCCTGGAAGAGCGCGCCGGGCAGGTGGCCAGCGCCCCCGCCTATCCGCACCGCATTGACCTCAACGTGCTGCCGCACATCGACGTGTTCGAGCCCAACGGCTACACCAAGGAGGAGATGAAAATGGTGAACGAAACCCGCAAAATCATGGGCGACGACAGCATCCGCGTCACCGCCACCTGCGTGCGCATCCCGGTGATGGGCGGCCACTCCGAGGCCATCAACGTGGAGTTTGCCGAGGAGTTTGACGAGGCCGAGGTGCTGGAAATCCTGCGCCGTACCCCCGGCGTGGAGCTGGTGGACGACGTGGCCCGGAACCACTACCCCATGCCCAAAGACAGCCACGGCCGCGACGCCGTGCTGGTGGGCCGCGTGCGCCGCGACGCCACCCAGCCCCGCACGCTCAATATGTGGGTAGTGGCGGACAATCTGCGCAAAGGCGCGGCTACCAATGCCGTACAGATTGCCGAGTATCTGGTGGCGATGGGGCTGGTGTAGAAGTGGCCGGACGAAACGAAGTTCGGGGTAGCTAATTCCGGGCAACGGTTCGTCCGGCCATTTCCCTAGCCAAACCGCTGCTGCCAGCCCGCCCAACCCTGCAGGCCGCCCGTATGGATAGCTACCACCGTGCTGCCCGCCGTCCAGCGCCCCTGCCGCAGCAAGTCCAGCACCCCGAACAGCAGTTTGCTGGTATAAACGGGGTCGAGCAGCACGCCGTGCTGCGTCTGAAAATCGTGGATAAACGCCAGCAATTCGGCTGAATACCGGGCGTAGCCGCCAAAGTGGTAGCCGGTTTCGATGGTGTAATTATCAAACGTGCGCCCCGCCACCCGCTGCGTCAGCGCAGCCACTTCGCCGCGCAGGAAGCCGCCGTTTTTCAGCGCGGCTACGCCCAGGGCCTGCTGCTGCCCGTCCAGGCCGCAGAGCAGGCCGGCCAGGGTGCCGCCGGTGCCTACGGGCACGGCCAGTGCATCGAAATCAGGGAGTTGCTGGCGAATGTCGGCCACCAGCTCGGCGCAGCCGGGGAGGGCCAGGGCGTTGGTGCCACCTTCGGGCAGCAGGTAGGCGGGGCCGTAGCGTGCCGGCAGCTCCGCTATAAAATCAGTTTCATGGCGGCGGCGGTAGCTGGCGCGGTCGAGGTAGTGCAGCTGCATGCCGTCGGCCACGGCTTGCGCCAGCGTGGGGTTGAGGGGCTGGGTTTCCTCGCCGCGGATGAGGCCGATGGTGCGCAGGCCGTGCTGCCGGCCGGCGGCGGCCACGGCCGCGATGTGGTTGGAATAGGCGCCGCCGAAGGTGAGCAGCGTATGGTGGCCTTGCTGGCGGGCGGCCAGCAGGTTGTGCTTCAGCTTGCGTGCCTTGTTGTCGTCGAACCAGAGGAGCAGGCGGACGGGGTATGGCGTGGGAATTTCCTGGAACATAGGATGTAGCGCGAAGCTGAAGCTTCGCGTATCGCTGCAACGCAGCGAGGGCGGGACCGTGCGGCCCCGCCCTAATTAAATCCATTGCCGCATTCGCCGCGTTGCGGTGATACGCGAAGCTTCAGCTTCGCGCTACTCCTTCTTCCGCACGCCGTATACCACGGCGCCCGCCATCACCAGCAGCAAGCCGATGCTGGAAGCCAGTGACACACCATTGCCAACCGTGTAAGCCTTGGGCTCAAACTTGAACTCCACCGTGTGAGCACCAGCCGGGATGGGCATGGCGCGCAGCACGAAGTTGGCCCGCACGTGGGGCACTGGCTTGCCATCGAGGAAGGCCTGCCAGCCGGCGGCGTAGTACACTTCGGAGAACACCACGAAGCCCGGACGCAGCGCGTTGCAGCGGTAGGTGAGGGCGTCGGGGGTGTAGGTGGTGAGGGCGATGGTGGAGCCCTGCGGGTCGTAGGTGGCGGGTTTTACGTCGGGGAACTTGCTGGCATCCACCACGGCCGTGATGGCGGGGGTGAACTTATCGAGCGCCGCCATTTCCTCGTCGGGGTTCTGCACGGTTTTCACCTCGCTCACAAACCAGGCGTTGCCCAGGGCCTCGGGGTTGCGCTGCACCTGGGCGGGCTGGCCCTGCTGCTGGCTGGCAAACACGATGTAGCGGGTGTTGAGCATATTGAGCACCTGCTGGTTGTTCTGCGAAATCTGGCGCTCAATGAGGTCCTGGTAGCGGCGCAGCTTGGCGCCGTGGTAGCCGCCGATGCTCTTGTGGAAGTACGAAGTCTGGGCTTCGTTAAACGGATTGCCGGTGTTGAGTACGCGGTAGCTCAGGTCTTTGTCCTGCAGAATCTGCTGGTCGGCGGGCGTGGGCTCGAAGCTCTCGGCGATGGTGGTGCGCTGGAAGCTGTCGGCGTTGAGGTAGCGCCGGTCGGCGCCCCATAGGTCGATGAGCACCAGGGCTACCATCACGGCGGCAGCCGGGGTGGCGCCCAGCTTGCCCTTGCGGTGGAAGTAGAGCACGCCCAGCGCCGCGCCCACGAAAAACAGCCCGCGCCAGATGTCGTTGCGCAGCAAATCGGCGCGGTCGGCGCGCAGGGCCCCCAGCCACTGCGGCGTGAAGCCGCTCTTGGTCAGCGAAGCATCGACGGCCGAGGCGAAATCGAAACCGAAGCTCAATACCCAGGCCAGCACCAGCACACCGCTGGTCACAGCCCCGGCATAGAGCACTTTGCGCAGGGTATCGTCAGGTTCAGGAGTCTGGCCGGGCAGCGGCGCGGTAGCGGGCGTAGGGCGCAGCACCTTGCTCAGGGCCAGCGCGCCCAGCAGCGGCACGGCCAGCTGCGCAATCACCAGGCCCATGCTCACGGCGCGGAAGCTGCGGTAGCCGGGCAGGTAGTCGAAAATCAGGTTGTTGAAGGTTTCAAAGTTCTTGCCCCAGGCCAGCAGCAGCGACAGAATGGTGCCCGCCAGCAGCCAGTAGCGGGTGCGCTTATCCACCACAAATAAGCCGAGGATGAACAGGAAGCTCACCACGACCCCCAGATACACCGGGCCGGCCGTATACGGCTGGTCGCCCCAGTAGGTGGGCATCTGGGCGAGGTACTCGGTGGGCATGCCGGCCCTGGCGAGGTTCGAGTCGGTGCCGAGGGGCATCGAGCTACTGCCGCCGTAGAAGTTGGGTACCAGCAGCGTCATGCTCTCGCTGATGCCGTAGCTGTAGGCGAAGGCGTAGTCGCGGTCCTGCTGGGCCTGGCTGGGCGCGGCGGCCTGGCCGGGCGCGGCCGGCCGGGCTTTCAGCTCCGAGGGCGAGCGGTTGCTGTACTTGCTGTATTCGTAGGTGGTGTAGAGGCGACCGAAGCTCACGCCCAGCGCCAAAGCGCCGCCCACGGCCAGCAGCGCCACGCGCTGGGCAAAGGCCGGCAGCTGGCCGGCGCGCACGGCCGCTACCAGCTCTACCACCCCAAAAATGGCCACCAGCAGCAGCAGGTAGTAGGTAATCTGGATGTGGTTGGCCCGCAGGTTCATCGCCAGGCCGAAGGTGAACAGCGCGGCCCCCAGCCACTTATTGCGCCGGAAGGCAACCAGCAGGCCGCCCAGCACCAGCGGGGCGTAGGCCAGGGCGTAGCTCTTGGTGTTGTGCCCGGCTACCAGAATGGCGAGGTTGTAGCTGGAAAAGCCCAGCGCCACCGCGCCCACCGTGGCCACCAGCGGGCGCACGCCTAGCGCCACCAGCAGCACGTAGCCGCAGAGCAGCGCCAGAAACAGGTTGGCCACCACCGGCGGCAGCCCCACCGTCATGATTTTCTGGAGATAAGGCGTGAGGTCGCCCGAAAAGTGCAGACTGATGAGGTAGGCCGGCATGCCGCTGAACATGGAGTTGTTCCACAGCGCCTCCTTGCCGGTGGCCTTGGCGTATTCCTGGGCCTCGTGGGCGCCGCCCTGAAACTGGCTGATGTCGTGCTGGACCAGGCTCTTGTGGTCGAACACGATGGGCGAGAAATAGGCGCAGGCCAGCACCACGAAAAACAGCACCGCCAGCACGTGCGGCAGGGCCCGCTGCCACAGCGGGGCTTTCGAAACAGAAGAAGCAGAGGTAACAGCAGCCATCGGGCGGAGTTAAGAGAAAGTCAAAACGGCCCCGAAGTTACGGTAAGAATGGCCTGTGCCAGCCAGCGCCTACTCCAGCAGCCGGGCCTGCCGGGCGGCGTTAATCAGCGCCGGGGCGTTTTTGAGGGTGGCCAGGGCCAGTTCCTTGGCAGCCTGCTTCACTTCGTCCTTGCTCACGTCATGCACTTCGTCGCGCACCAGCTCGGTGAGGGCCTGAAAGGCGTGGGCCAGGGCCTGGCGGCGGGGGCGCTCCTGGCGCAGCTCGGCATACACCTCGTCCCAGTGGGCGCGGATTTTCTTGCGGCGGGCGCGAAACACCGACTCGGCCCCTACCTGGGGCTGAATGGCGTCGAGCAGCCTCACCAGGGGCAGCAGGCGGGTGGCGGCGGCTTCGCCCAGCCGCGCACGGCGGCCGGGGGCAGGCTGGGAAGGGGATGTTTCCTCAACGGGCTGAACCGCGGAATCAGGCTGCATGGGGACGTAGAACAGACAAATATCCCCGAAGATACTACCGGCGGCCAACTTGCAGCTCCCCAACGCAGAAGGGCGGCCCAGCGGGCCGCCCTTCTGGTAAATGGCAGCATTATAACTGCCGCCCGGCTATTCCACGGTCAGCTTTCTGGTGATGGTGCCCTGGGCAGTTTGCAAACGCAGGGCATATACGCCGGCAGCTATGCCGTCGAGCGGGAGCTGGGTACTGGCGCTGGTCAGCGACTGCGTGCGCACCACGCGGCCGAGGGCATCGACGAGGCTGGCCGTAACGACCGAGCGGGCCAGGGCCGTAGGCAGCTCCACGCCCACGGCTTTGTGGGCGGGGTTGGGGAACACGGCCACCTGGGCGCTGAGGCTGGCCGGGGCCGTCGCCAACGCACCTTGCGAGGCAAAGACGAGCTCAAAGCGCACGCCGGTGTAGGCGGCGTTAATGCTGAACGAGTAGTCGGGCTGCTGGCTCAGGTTCTGCACGGTGCCGGTGTGGCGGTCGCGCAGGTAGGCCACCATGCCGGCGGGCAGGTTCACGATAGAGGCGGCGTGCAGGGTGTAGCTGCCCGTGGCGGGCACCCGAACCTGCAGCGGCACGGTGACGGGAGCAATACCCGGCAGCGGCAGGCCGTTGATGGCCAGCTCGTCGGT